>Ga0315288_10000300_pt1 | contig 61881 bp, 50 predicted proteins | sample YL17G11_20_MG_FD_203454 | JGI IMG/M metagenome (GOLD analysis project Ga0315288, IMG submission 203454) | Sediment microbial communities from Yellowstone Lake, YNP, Wyoming, USA - YL17G11_20 | ecosystem: Environmental > Aquatic > Freshwater > Lake > Sediment | place: USA: Wyoming | collected...
TCGCCCGCTTTTCGATAAGAAATATCACAAGGCGTTTCGGGCCGTGGACGCCGATGGTCAATTGGGCTTCGATATCAGAAGTCCGGCTCGGTCCGGTGATGAGGGAGACTTGACGCAGAGTGACTTGACCGCCCGTCGCAGAAACCGGAAGGGAAGGATGTGAAGCGGTCTCCTTTCCGTTTGCAACGGATTGTATCCCATGAGAATTTTTATCGGATGCAAGATACCGCGACATCTCATCCGCGATGTCTTCGAGGCTTTCGACGATCTGTTCTTCCTCAAGAAAACAGACGCAGACGGGCGGGAGTGTCCAAGCGGATTTCTGGCCATCGTCGGCGTCGAAATGAACGAGAGTCCCGGTCTCGGCAACGCCGAAGTCCGCCCGGACGATTCCGACTTCCGAGCTTCTAACGTCGGAGTTCCAGAGTTCAAGCCGCGTCTCCAGGTCCGAAGCGAGGGAAACTATTTCTATTTTTTGATTTTTAAGGAAATCCAAGAGGTTCTCCGCGGCCGACTTCATATCCGCCGCGACGAAGATTTCAGCGCCGGCGGCTTCGGCCGCTCTTATGAAATCTTTCTTTAACGTCTCATGATTCATGGAAGACAGCTCTCAATTCCCGAAGCGCGCCTCATGGGAAATTTCTTCACCATTTCTTGGCCTTCTTTGGTTCCATTTTGCCGAGGTCGAGGCCGCGCTCGAAGGCGCCGATCCGGTAGAGGCAGATCTCGCGCACGGACGAGGGGTGGTGAAGCACCTCGGAAACGGACTGCTGGCCGACCGCCCAGACGCCGCCGCCCCGCACGATCACAACCTTATAATCGTGGAGCAGGCGCACGAGAGTCGCTGCATCGGTCTTCGGCGGCACGACCGGGATCACCAGATACAGGAAGCTTCCCTCGGCGTCTACGGGGACGACACGGTCAGCGGGCCCGCTTTCGCCCGGATAGACGACATGCGACATGGCCTCGGCCTCGGCGATGTAACAGTGCATCACTGTTTGGTAATCGCTAAGGGCATAAATGGCCTTGTGAATCGCCAGTTCGGCATCATCTCCGTTCAATCCGGCGAGCTGTCTCTTAGCCTGCGTTTCGTCCCGGGTTTCGATCGGCGTTCCCGGGGAGTTGAGATCGCGCGCGGCGAGAGCCCCACGAACATCATCATTTGCCCTTGCCTCGAGCGGCACGACCCGCAACGGCCCGCCCACCTCCCGCGGCATCGAAGCCTTGGGCGCGTAGAGCATGGTCTTTACCCCGCGCACCGAGATCGAGCCCGTGTGGAAGGGCGAGAGCCGCGACTCGAAAATCCGCGCCCCGGCCTTGCGGAATTCTCTGAGGATCTCAGTCTCCTCCGGGAAGTCGCACACATGGTCGTCGTCGATCGTATAGTCGGGCGGCCTGAATGGGAAGCAGGCGTCCGGATCAGCCGCAATTTTGGCCCGCAACCCCTCAACGTTCACCCCGAGTTTCCGGCACAACCGCACCAGATACCCCGAATTGTTGGCCACCGCCACCAGGAAGAACGCCTCCTGGAGCGTGCGGCCCTTGCTGAAAGTCCCGTGGCCCTGGACGATGGTCGCGCGGTGGTCGCGCATCCGCTCCTGGACACGCCTGGTCATCTCGATCGAGCCGCTGGGCACGGCCAGCCAGTCCACCGGCACCCGGCCGCCCAAGTGATAATACCCCAGCGGGTCGACCGGCGCGAAAGCCGGCGGCTGATTCGGCTTGTCCGCGTCGTCGAGCGTGACGATGATCAGCTCCTTGGTGTGGGCGTGGAAGCTCGCCCGCACCCCCGGCTGCGCCAGGATGCCCGCGTGGATATCGGTCTCCGACGAAGCTTTGTAATAACCGTAGTCGGTGATGTCGGGCGACAGGAAGCAGATCTGGCTCGGCTCGAGGTCGCCCTTCTGCGACCCCGTGGCTGTGATGGCGATGCGCCCGTTCCCGTCCTCGTCCGTGAAGCGCACGGCCATGTTGCCGCTGTGGCTGTCCTGCAGGTCCGCCGCGAGCGACGCCCGGCCGATGTTCTGGAAGAGACGGATGAGATCCGCGTTGTCTCTCCATCCTTTTTTCGTCATGTTATCTCGCCTTGATGCGGAGCGCGCCGAGGAGCCCGGGAGTGGGCTTCCCCTCCCGGTCCCAGCCGCGCGCCTCGTAGTAATCGCGCTTCATCCGTTCCTGGGCCTCGCGTGTGATGGCCTTCTCCTCGCCGCCCACGAGGATGGGCTCATCGCTGAAGCGGGCCGGGAGCGCGTCGTCCGCGCTCGTCAAGCCGGCTTCCAGGTTGAACAATCGCTCCAGGGCGGCGATGCGGTTTTCGATCTCTTCGAACCGGCCGACCGAGAAATCCATACCGGTCGCGCCGCTGACCATGCGCGCCCAGGGGTCGGGCCCGAAAGCGAAACCCGTGAAGCGGCAGATGCCGAGTGAGTCCTGGAGGATGCCGATGTTCTGGAGGTTGCGGATCGAGATGGGCGACTGGAGCAGGCTGAAGCGCGGGATCTCCTTGTTCCCGCCAAAGAAGGCCAGCGAAACGGCGTAGCCGCCGCGCAGGTGGCAGGCGCCCGTGGGCGAAGTCATATAACCCAGCGCTTGAGTAAAAGAGGCGCGGGGATCGTAGGCGGGAAATTCCATCTTTTTGACGGCCATGGAGGACTCGGAGTGGCCGGCAGAAACGGCCAGGCGGTATGAGCCCTCGGCCAGGAGGTCGCCGATGCCGCGCCGGTGGGCCGTCATCGAGACAAGCTCTTCGAGGGCGCGGCTGTTGCCGAAGCGGATGTCGAGCCCGTCTTGCATGGCCGGGATCTTGCCAAGCTCGGCCAGCTCCATGGCGCAGGCCACGGTCCCGCCGTAGGAGATCGTGTCCATGCCCAGCTCGTTGCAGAGGTAATTGGCACGGGAGATGGCGTCGAGGTCGTAGATATCGCAGACCGGGCCCATGAGGATGACGGTTTCGTACTCCGGCCCCTCGCCGCGTTTCTCGCCGATACGCGTGTGACGTTGGCAGGCGATCGGGCAGAGATAGCAGCCGCCGGCCCGCTCCAGGATGGTTCGGGCGATGGTCTCGCCCGAGATACGCTCCACGTCTTCCTGGCGGTGGGATGTATCCCGGAAGTTGCGATGAGGCAACATGTTGATGAGGTCAATGAGTTCGGCCAGGCCGGCCGTGCCGAGGTCGCGGAGAATGCGCTTGGTCGCCGGGACCTGCTTGATCAGGTACATGGCCTGGTCGTAGCCGGACTGGTAACGTTCGCGATCATGAATATGTATCTTCTCGCGGCCGGCGGCGCGGACGGCCTTGAGATTCTTGCTGCCGAAAACGGCGCCGGGCCCGCAGCGGCCGTAGGGCCGGTTCTTGTCGTTGAAAACAGCGGCGTAACGGACGAGGTTCTCACCGGCCGGGCCGATGCAGAGGGCGCGGAAGCGGACAGAGGGATCGGCGGACTCTTGGAGGCGGTCGGTCGTGGCGTGCGTGTCCAGGCCCCAGAGGTTGTCGGCGGGGAGAAGTTCGGCGCCTGCCGGATTGATGTCGAGCACGACGGGCGAAGCGGCGCGGCCGCGGATAACGAGGGCGTCATAGCCCGCCGCTTTGAAAGCGGCCCCCCAGGTACCGCCGCAGTTGGAGCTCCCGATGGCGCCGGTGAGCGGCGATTTGAAGACCATGTGGCCGCGGCCGGCGGTCGGCGCATTCGTGCCGATGAGGGGCGAGGCGGCGATGACAAGGACATTGTCGCGGCCGAGGGGATCGCAGGAGGCGTCGACTTCGTCATAGAAAAGCCGCGTGGCCAAGCCGCGCCCGCCGAGATAATCCGATGCAAGTTCGGGCAGGAGGGGCCGCGTCGTCGATCGGCCGGTTGTCAGGTCGACCGTCAGGATTTTCCCGAAATAACCGAACATTCTATTGGCATGGGGACGGCATGAGGACCGTCCCCCCTTTCCATCCTCATGCAAGATACCAGAACGCGGCCCTTTGGGCAAGGGGCCGCCTGGGAGGACAGGCGGCTTTTACGGGGATAAAGGCGCCTGTCCCCCTTTCATTGATTTTCATATCCGGATTCGGAAATTCTGTCCTGACGCCCCTCCTCGATTACATCAAGAACAGCCACACGATAAACGCTACAGCCATCAGCAACAATAAACGTTTACCAATACTCATTTTGTATCCCTCCCAATTCGGCCCTTCTTGATCCGCTCGATTTTGATGAGGAGCCGGATAACGACATAGGCCATGAGGATGGTTATGGCGACTTGAAGACCTCTGATCGCACTCCAGAAACCGTGGGGATTCCTGTGCTGGCCGATGCTCGTCATCACCTGCGTCCACATCGCGATAAAAATGATAACCAGCAGCGCCAGCAAGCGGCGGTACTTGGCGATCCGGGACTCCGGATCAGTGTGAATCTCGGAGGCTTGGCCGTCGCCGGCCTTGGTACGGAAGTAGTACCAGTTGCTGAACTGCCCGGCGTACTCCCAGCCGGCGTCCTTGAAAAGGCCCAGGTATTCCTTGCGGTCGGACTTGCCGGGGTTCTGGTAATCCAGCCGGTAGACCATGTCGGCGGGCACCCCTTTTTCAAAACGGTAATAAAACCCGCGCGGCGCCGTCAAATGCCAGCCTTCCTTGGCCATCCGGCCGAGCCAGCGCTCCTCTTTGTCATCATTCCAGGCCCAATGAATCCGGAAAACCGTCTTGGTGGTTTTATCGATCATGTCATAACTCCCTTATGTTGTCTTAAGCTGAGATGTGGTTTCGCGTCCAATCCGGGCCAGGATTTCGAGCCTTTCGCATTCCAGCCTAACCACGTTCTTACCGAGCGTTGTCAGGGCATAAATCTTGCGGCGCTCGCCTTCCAATTCCTGTTCGCCCGCCCTCTCGATCACTCCCTGTTTAACGAGGTTTGTCAGCGCGCCGTAGAGCGTGCCGGGGCCAAGCTTGACCCGGTTTTCGCTAACGGAGGCAACATTTTGCATGATGCCATAGCCATGCCGAGGCGCGACCAACGATACGAGGACATAAAAGGTCGCCTCGGTGAGCGGAAGGAATCTTCGTGCTTTATCTTCAAGTTCGCCCATTGCATCTCCTTATATCCTGGAACGGGTAAATTTCCCGATCCAAACAGTCTATCTATAAGTCGCTTATCGATATAACGTTTTACGCTATATCGTCATACGATATATAGCATCAAAAATTTAAGCTTGTCAAGCTTTTTTTTGCTTCGTTGGGGACGGATCAAGAAAAATGATTGATCTGATTATAATTAACCTAGCCCCCGCCGACAATGGGGAATATGGCGAGCGTATCGCCTTCAGCGAGGGGAGTGTCAAACCCGGAGGCTGTCGGAAGGGGCGAGCCGTTCCGCAGCACAACGACGTGGGATTTGAGCTCATTGGACGAAAAAATCTCCCTGCGCCGTTCCAGAGTGTCGGAGATTTGAGAAAAAAGTTGCCGCACAGAGGCGCCCTCCGGGAGTTCAAGGTCCTTTTCCTTGGCGCCGAAAACGTCCCGGAAATAGGCGAAAAACCTGACCTTGACCTTCATGACGGCCTCAGCACGGCATCGATGATGCTTTGATATGCGCTTGAATCGCGCACGTCGAAGACCCGCAGCGGCCGGTTTCCCAGGATCATCCGGAAATCATCCAGGATGGTCTCGCGGACCGCACACAATCCCCAGAACGAAGGGATGAAAAGCATGTTTTTCAAAGCCGGCCATACGCCGCCGCCGTCGAGCTCCTCCGGCCCAACCTCGTCCACGATAAGCAGCTCGCCGGCCCGGGTATGCCGGATGATGTTCCACGCCGCCTGTAGGCCATCGGGCACGAAAAAGAACGGGCCGGCGCGCGGCCATCCTTCCCCGCCTTCCCTCCGGAGAAACGATAGGGTCCTCCCGTCACGGACATCCACAAGGTTATAGCCTCGGGTCTTCTGTCCGTCCATGACGCGCTCGCTCAGATAACCGGTGAAACGGACATCCTGTTCTTTAAGGCCTGCGGCCACCCGCTTCAACAACGTCGTCTTCCCGGAGCCCACGGGGCCGATAAGTATCAGAATCATGCATCCAAGATAAAACAGCAGGGCCAAGATGTCAAAGCGGGGACGGTTCCCGGTCGGCCGCCGACTTGGGGACGATTTGAGAGCCATTCCCTTTTTTCTTTACTTCGGCCGGCCGCTTTTCTATACTTCTCGTATGAACCGTCCGGCCGGGATGCCAGAACCGACCCAATCCTCCGGTTCCGGCATCAAAGCCAAGCTCACGATCTTCGACACGACGATGATCGTCGTCAGCCTGGTCATCGGCATCGGGATTTTCCGCACTCCGGCCATGGTCGCGGCTGCGACCGGCACAAGGAAGCTCTTCTTCGCCGCCTGGATCCTGGGCGGTTTCATCAGCCTGCTCGGCGCCCTGACTTTCGCCGAGGTCGGCGCGCGCTTTCTGCGGCCGGGCGCCTACGTCAAAGTCATCGCCGAATGCTACAACTCGGAGCTGGCTTTCATGCTCAACTGGGCGGCGCTCCTCATCGTCCAGGGCGCGGGGAACGGCGCCGTGGCCATGATCGGCGCCGAGTACCTCAACCCCATTGTTTTACCGCAGCGGCTGCAGACTCAGTTCGCGACGCAGGTGACGGCGACGATGCTCGTCGCCTTCCTGTTGATCCTCAACTATCTGGGAATCAAGACCGGCGCCCGGGCCCAGAACATCCTCACACTGCTCAAGATCGGGATGATCGGGACGCTCATCGCCGCGGCCTTTTTGTACAGGGGGACGCCGGGCCCTGCGGCCGCCGCTCCGGCGCCCATCGCCGGTGCGAGCGGCGGCACTCCAGTCTGGTGGGTCGCCCTGGCTGCGGGTCTCATCTCGGTTTTCTATTCTTACGGCGGCTACCAATGCACGCTCAATTTCGGCGCCGACGTGAAGAAGGCCAAAAGGAACATCCCCCTCGCCATTTTCTTGGGGATCGCCATCATCATCGCCTGCTATCTTCTCATCAATACGGCCTACATCAAGGTTCTGGGCGCGGGCGGTGTCGCCGGGGCGAAGCTGGTCGCCGCCGAGACGGCCCGCGTGACGTTTGGAACATCCGGCCATTTATTCATCTCCCTGGCCATCTTTTTATCGGCCCTCGGTTTCGTCAACGTCAACCTGATGCAGATCCCGCGCGCCTATTACGCGCTGGCCGAGGACGGTTCGCTCCCGGGCATTTTCAAGAAGCTCAACGGCCGAACCCAGGTTCAGGAGTTCACGCTGCTCTTCTTCGGGGCGACCATCCTCCTGCCCATTTTCCTTCTGGGGACGTTCGAGAACCTGGTCAACTCGGTCATGTTCATCGACGCCATGAACCTGGCGCTCGTGGCGGCGACCATCTTCATCTTGAGGAAAAAAGCTGGGCCGAATGATCCCTACGACGGATACCGGGTTCCGCTTTATCCCGTGGTGCCTGCGATCTTCGTCCTCGTCCTGTTTTCCATCTCAGTCAATGTTCTATTGACCCAAACCAAGTCCGCCCTGATCGGTGCAGTGATTTTCGTAACAGGATTGCCCGTTTTCTATCTCATGCGGCGGGTGTCAAGAAAAAATAATCCTTAGCTGAAGAATTTCGGGGATAATCGATAACCTGCATTATTCATAAGCTGGGTTCCATATGGGGGAAGGCCGGGATGGACTCGCTCCCGAAGTCCGACCGCTATCTTACGATGACGCGGGAGTTGCCGACCCGGAACTGAACCAGCTGTCCGTTGGAGGCGTTGGCCACGACATTGGAGATGGTGACCTGGCTCTCGCCCTGGCCCACGGCGTCGAAGACCAGGACCACTAAATTATTGCCGCCCTTGAACCCCTTAGCCACATCGGGGCTGGTCAGCCCCAGGGTGCACACTCCCCCGGAGTTATCGATATTCTTGAGAAAAGGCACCTTGTTCCCATACTGCCGGATGAACCCTCCCTCAATGACATCCTTCAGCTTCATGACTTGCGGGTTGTAGTTGATGTTGAGGGACAGGCTCGCCACCGCCTGCTCGCAGAGAAGGTTGGCGCTGATTCGGAACTCCCGGTTGGCCGGCACCTCGAAATTCGTCGGGCTCAGGGAGATCTGGTTCGTGTCGCCCTTCGCCGGGGCTTCTTCCCCTTCGCGCAGCAACTCGTTCTGGAGCATCTCCTCAGCATAGGATACCCCGGCCCGCGCCGTCGTCGGCATGCCATCCACGTCCACCCACAGCGGCTTCCCCTCTTCGGCTAGCACCGGAACAGTCCTTATGATATAAGGCGTCAAGGTCAGGATAACGTCGGTCTGTTCCAGGGTCCTGTCCTCGACCGAGAACAACCGTCCCAGCAGCGGGATGTTCTTGAGCCCGGCGATTCCCTTGAGACTCTTGCGCTCCTCCTCCTTGAGCAGGCCGGCCAGGAGGTTGGTCTCGCCGTCCTTGAGTCGCAGGGTGTTCTTCACTTCACGCGTGGAGAGAATGGGGATGTCGGCGACGCCGGTGCCCGCGATGGAGGTAATTTTCATCTCCATCTCCAGGGTGACCTCTCCCTCGCGGTGGATCCTGGGCTTGATCTTGATGTCGATGCCCACGTCCAGCATGGTGTAATTGACGACCGGCTGCATGGCCAGCCCGCCGGCGGCGATGGGATTGAACTGGGAATTGATGAACGGGATTTTCTGCCCGACGATGTATTTGATTTCTTCCTCGTTCAGGCCGCGCAGCCGAGGCTGAGCGATGATCTTGGTGTCGGAATCCTGCTCCAGGAACTGGAGAACCGACGTGGGCAGGGCGAGCTCGAAATTGGCCTTCTTGGAGAAATCGACGGCCCCGAGGTTGATCCAGCCCTCGCTGCTTACCGCGCCGGCGCCCCCATAGCGCAGCGACACCGCGCTCTGGTCGAACTCGATTCCCAGCTTCTTCATTTTGATCCGGCTGACCTCCATGATCTCGACGTCGATCACGACCTCGGCCTTGGGCTTGTCCCAGATCCGGATCAAGTCATCGGCCAGCTTGAGTCCGGACGGGGAGTCGCGGACTGTGATCGAGTTGAGGTTTTTATCGATCGCGATCATCGGCGGCCGGAAGTTTTTCTGCAGCATCATGGTCAGGGCGGGCTGGATGTCCTGAGCGTTGATGTTGGATAGATAAAAAGTCTTGATAGCCGCCACATCATATTGCTGTCGCTTCTCGGGCCGGTCCGGGATGATGATGATCGTCTTTTCGTCGACGATCCGGAAGAAATTCTTGGTCATCAGGCAGATCTGGTTGACCGCTTGCTCGAACTCCTTGCCCCGGAGGTCGACGACCAAGGGAACCTCCTTGAACAGCTCGTCGAAGAGGATATTGATTTCGAAGTGCTTCCCCAGCGCCTGAAAGATAGAACGCAGACTGACATCGGTCATGAAATTCAGGTCGATCTTCTCCCGCGAGACTTTGAGTTTGATCGGATATTCGTAAGAAATCTTTTCGGGCTCCGGCTTTTTCACGTCCTCCTGCTTGAATCTTCTCAGCTCATCGGCGATCAGGCGGTTGCGGGGATCGTAGGAGAGAGCTTTGGTGTATTCGGCTTCCGCTTCTTCTTTCTTGCCCGCGGCGGCCAGACGGCGCGCCTCCTGGAGATGGAAGAGGGCGGCGTTCCCCCTGGCTTTGAACAAGGCCAGCCGGTAGATGGATTCCTTGGGGTACTCCATGGCCGCCTTCTCGTAGTAGGCGACGGCCTCATCGTATTTTTTATTGATCTCGGCCTGGGCCCCGAGTTTATAGCTCTGGCTGAACGTGGCGCAGCCCCATAGCGTCAAAAGGATGACCGGCAGAAGAATCGCTTTTCTCATTCTCGTTCTCCCTCTAAGGAAAAAGTCTTTTTCCCCGAGTTCGGGCCCTGGATCTCGATCTCTTTGGCCGTGATTTTCAGGATCCTGATCTCCTGCCCGAGGGCATCCCCTTCCGAGACCGGATAGGGCAAGCCATTATAGATGACAACGGCTGTGACCTTCCGGCTGGACCGGACGTAGCCGATGTAACGGAAGTCGAAGACCGGCTGTAACACTTCAGCTTGTGCCGCCTGGGCCTGCCCACCCTGAGGAGGCTTGGCTCCGGCTGCATTCGTTACGGCAGGTATCGCCTGGCTTCCGGACACGTCCGGCGCCGGGGCGAACGTCTGCAAAGAGAAAATATTTCTTTTCGGGGGTCCGAGCTCCCCCTTTTTTTTGAGCAGCAGGTCCTTCCGGACGAGGCTCCGGGGCTCGCCCTCCTGCGAGGCCTTGGCCGGAGCGGTGCCCTGGGCCATGACAGCCCCCGCGGCCTGGCCCAGCCAGGCGGCGAGAAGACAGGCCGAAAGAAACCTAATTTCCTTTTTCATAGTAGCCCGCTATGACGATTTTCAGCTCGATCCGGTTCCCGTCGTCGAAATTATTGACGAAATCCAGGCGTTCGATCATCAGGAACTTCGGGAATTCCTCCACCGCGGCCATGAGCCTCTTCAGGTCAGGATAAGAGCCGGAGAACTGAAAGTTGACGTTGACCCGGCGGAGGTTCGCATCCTTGAGGTCGAGATATTCGTATTGGTAGCCGGTGGTCCGGATCCCAGCCTCTCCAAGGATTTTGTGAACGTCCAACATCAGCTGTTTGAGGCCATCCTGCTCGCTGTAGAGCCAGCTTTTCCTGACCTCCAGGATGTCCTTCCTTGCATCTTCCCAGGCCTGCCAGCCGCTCCGGCTCTTCCGGCGGACGGGGTCAATCTCCGCGAACCGTTTCTGTCGGGCGGCCAGCTCCGCCTGGGCCCGGAAATAGCCACGCCGCTCGCTCAAGGAGACGAAAAACAGAGCGGCCAGGCCCAGGACGAGAAGGAGTCCTAGGACGGCCAACGTCCTTTGTTCCCTGCGGTCGAAGAGATTAATCATGCCGTTCATAGGTCAATGAGATCTCCGAAACGATTTGCCCCCGCTCATTCATGTCCTCGTTCTGCACCATAATGCCCGTGAACTTCAGGGCGTTGAGGTTGGTGATCAGGGCGATATGGTCATCTAAGGTCTGGGACACGACCTTGAACTTCAGTTCCAGGGAAGAATCCTCGCGGAAATTGGGCGCTATGGAAGCCAGATAACTCGTGGCCGGAAGGGCTTCCTCCAGCTTGGACAGGAATTCGGTCCAGGAGAAGCTCTTTTTGTAGATGATGCCGTTGAGAACATCCACGGCCTGCTTATCTTGAGGAGGGACGGTCCCGGCTCTTTCAGTGAACCGGCTGTCCTCGTCCTCGGCGATCCTGATCGCCTCGCTGACCTCGGCCAGGGATTTATCGACCTCCACGCGGCGGAAGTGGTAGCGGACAAAATACAAGACAGCCAGAGCCAGGACTAAAACCGTGGATAACGAAAGGGCTGCGGCCAGCCAGAAAAACGCCCGCCGGTTCCGTAGTGGGTGTGTGGCCAAATTCAGGTTCGTGAGCTGTCGTCCGTTCATGGGACCTGTCCTAGCAGAGGAGCCAACATCTCCCGCTCCCGGGAATCCAAATGGGGTGCCTTCTCGGGAACAATCCGCTCGACCGGCAAAGGCAGCAAGGGCTCAAGCTTCCGAAAGAGCTCGTCGTTCCCCTCCCACAGCCCCAGCCGCAGCCGGGCCGCGGCGATCTTTTTTTTCTCCCGGTCCTCGACGAAGCGAAGGGTATTCACGACCTCCACGGCGATCTGGTTGACCCCTTCCGCCGAAACCGGTCCCCCGCGCTCGGGGCTCAGGCCTTTGGAGCGGTAGAGCAGCATCTGGGAATCCGTGAAGACCGCCAGCGAGATGTGGTCCTCTTCGATATTTCCCACCAGGAGGTCCGCCGGCTGGTTCCCGTTCCCCAGGTTCATCACCTGGAGCGAGGGGATGGTGACGATCCGGACATTCAGCCGCAGTTTGCCGAAGAACATCTCGTATTCCCGGATGACACCGGAGCGCACCAGGACGACGAGCACCCGCTGCGGCTTGTCAGTCTTGATGATCTCATGGGAGAAGCGAACGTCCTCGGCGAGGAGGGGGATCTGCTTTTTGATTTTCCACATGATGAGGTTTTCGAGCTCGCTCCGGCTCGGCGGCAGCGAATCCAGACTAAGGACGAAGACCCGGGTGCAAAGGTCGGGAACGAGCAGCGAGACGTCGCCATCAGAGACCTTGAGCCGTGCCGCCGCTTCCTTGATCGTCTCGGCGAGCAGGCCGGCGTCATGGATATTACCTCTGTCGAAGGAAGGTTCGACCGCGCCGCGCTCCAGGGGAAGAAGGACGGTCTGGGTGATCCTCTTCTCTTTCTGGGAATAAGCCGCGCCGGCTACGTATCCCGAGGAGATCTGGAAAAGGGCGGACGGCAGGGACCGCCGGGTGAAATAGTCTTTCAGGCGGTCGGCAAGCTTCGTCATGCCTCTAATCCACGAATGTGACTTTGTTCAGATCCCTGAGGCTGGTCATCCCCTTCAGGACCTTTTCCATGCCCACTTCCCGGAGGAAGACGATACCCTCGAGTTTGGCCTGCTTTTTGACCTCGGAGAGGGGCTTCCGCCCCAGGATCATCTCACGGATCTCGTCGGACAGCTCCAGGAGCTCGGCGATGGCTGTCCGGCCCTTGTAGCCGGTGTGGTTGCAGTCCGCACAGCCCTTCGCCTCATAAAAAACCCTCTCCCTGAACTCATCCGGGTTCAGCCCGGACTCAAGGAGCTGGGTGTTGTTGTAGTGGACGGGCGACTTGCACTTCGGGCAGAGCACCCGGACCAGGCGTTGGGCCAGGATGGTGTTCAGGGCGGAGATGAAGCTGTAAGGGTCCACCTGCATATGGAGGAAGCGGCCGATGACGTCGAAGACGTTGTTGGCGTGGACCGTGGTGAAGACCAGATGGCCGGTCAGGGCGGACTGGATAGCGATCTGGGCCGTCTCCGGGTCGCGGATCTCGCCCACCATAATCTTGTCCGGGTCGTGCCGGAGGATGGAGCGCAGGCCTCGGGCGAAGGTCAGGCCCTTCTTCTCGTTAACCGGGATCTGAGTGATACCCTCAACCTGGTATTCAACCGGGTCCTCGATGGTAATGATCTTGTCTTCGGGCGATTTGATTTCGGTCAGAGCCGCGTAGAGGGTTGTCGTCTTGCCGCTGCCGGTGGGCCCGGTAACCAGGACCATGCCGTAGGGCTGGGCGATGTACTTGCGGAATTTGCGCAGCAAACTCTCCGAAAAGCCGAGCATGTCGAGCCTTAGCTCGAGGATGGCTTCGGTGATCATCTCCTTGTCCAGGATGCGGATGACAGCGTCCTCGCCGTAGATCGAGGGCATGATGGAGACGCGGAAATCGATGGTTTTATCCTTGATCCTCAGACGGAAGCGGCCGTCCTGGGGGACGCGGCGCTCGGCGATGTCCAGGTCGGACATGACCTTGATGCGGGAGATGATCGAGGATTGGAACTTCTTGTCGATGGGCTCCATAGCTTCGCTGAGGACGCCGTCGACGCGGAACTTGATCTTGATGCCATCGTCCCGGCTCTCGACGTGGATGTCGCTGGCCCGCTTCTGGACGGCGGTGAAGATGATGGTGTTGACCAGCTTGATGATCGAGCCGTCCTGATCGGCCAGCTTTTCGATGGAGATGACCTCTTCCTCCTCCCCGCCATCCTTCTCGACGACCTGGTGGATAAAGCCCTCGGTCACGTCGCGGAGGACCTGCATGGCCGTCTCGCTCTTGCGCAGCGCCTCCTGGATGGCGCGTTTGGAGGCGGCGAAGACCTGGACCTTTTTCCCCAGGAAGTTCTCGACGGCGTCGATGGTGGCGAAGTCGGAGGGGTCGGCGATGGCGATCTTGACCGCTCCGCCGTCCACCTCGAGCGGGATAAAGTTCGAGCGGTAGAGAAAATCCGCCGGGAAGGATTGGACGAGGTCGCGGTTGAGAGACACGGCGGAGAGGTCGATAAAGGGAACGTGATATCGTTCGGCGATGGTCCGCGTCTCCTTATCTTCGGAGACGGAGGCCTTGCGGGAATCATTCTTGTTCATGATCATCTCACAATTTGGATCGTGTTGAAAATCGGCAGATAGACGGAAAGCAGCATGCCCGCCACCACCAGCCCGATGAAGATGATAACGGTGGGCTCGATCAGCGAGACGAAAGTGTCGATTTTAACCCGGACGTGCTCATCGTAGACGTCGGCCACCTCGCGGAGCATGCCGTCCAGATTGGCCGAGGTCTCGCCCACGCGGATCATGTCCAGGGAGAGCGGGCTGAAGAACTCGGCCTTGGCCAGTGACTCGGACAGCCCCTCGCCGTTCCGGATGTGATCGGGCAGGCCCTTCAGTTTCTGCATCTGGAACTTGTTGGGAACAGCCTTTACGGAGACTCCGACCGCGGCCAGGAGCGGAATGCCGGCCTCAAGGAGCAGCCCCAGGGTCCGGGAAAAGAGGGAGATGCTCATCTCGGTCCAGATGCGGCGGGCGAAAGGGATCTTGAGCTTCCAACGGTCGAGGGTAACAGCCGTCGTTTCCCCCTTCTTCATCTGGATGAAGGCGACGGCTACCAGGAGGAGGACCAGGATGAGGAACGGGAATCCCTTCCGGGCAGCCAGGGAAAAGCCCATCATCCATCGGGAGATGAACGGCAGGTCAGCCTGGAAACCTTCATAAAAACCCGCGAACGTGGGCAGGATGAAGGTGACCAGCACGATAAGCAAGGCCATGGCGAAAAAGAGCAGGAGAGAGGGATAGATCAGGGCGGACTTGATACGGCTCTTGGTCTGGGAAAGAACCTTGGCGTAGTGGATGAAACGAGCGATCGAGCCGGTCAGGTTGCCGCTCTGCTCGCCGGCCATGAGGGAAGCGGTGTAAACTTTGGAGAAGTCCTTCTCAAAAGGGGTGAAGGCCTCAGAGAGAGATTTCCCCGCCTGAATCTCATCCTGGATCTTGAGCAGAAGTTCCTTAAGATGGATATTCTTGGCCCTGCTCGCAATGATGTCCAAGCTCTTAAGGATGGGGTATCCCGCTTTGATCAGGGCCATGAGTTCCTGGTTAAAGAGGATGAAATCTCGGTCCTTGATCTTTTTTTCGAAAGGGATGGTCCGGATGTTGATCTTCGTCCAGTCTTTTTTGACCGAGAGGACACAGAACCCCTCGGACTCGAAATGGCGCCGGCATTCCTCCGAGGAAGGCGCAAGTAATGTCTGGGATAGAATACGGCCTTCTTCCGTGGCCAGCCGACAAAGAAAATAAGGCATCTTAGGGCATCAATTCCATTGTCAAGAGAGCTCAGTCAGCTGCTTTTCAGCTTATTGATAAAAGCCATATTAGGTTATTCCCCAGCTTTTGTCAATCCAAACCGCCGGAGGGCGTTCCCCCTTTCCCGGCACTCCCACGCACCGAGTATTCAACAAATTTAGTCGCGAAATCCGGTTCGAGTTTACAAAATTTGTCACTTTGACCCCATCGGGGACGGTCCGAGCTTGCATTATTCATAAACCGGGCTCCATATGGGGGAAGACCTGAATGGACTCGTTCCCGAAGTCCCGCTATGGTCGCTCTATCCATCCCGGCCGTCCCCCTTAAAAGAAACGACAATTTTGTCTCCTCAAATCAAGATTAATGAGTTAAGCAGGCTGGAACCGCCCCTGCCGGGAGGAAGTTTCCAAATGCGGGAGTTCATTGACAAAGACACGGGGAAAGACTTATTTTAAAGGCATGAAAATCAGGGCATGGATAGGACTTGGCCTCATTTTAGCCGTCTGCCTGGCCATGGTCGCCTCATCCGCACCGCCCGCGGGACAGACGGGGAACGGTGCTCAGGACGTTCCGGTCAAAAAACCCACGTCCGATTACATGAGCAAGTGGCTGTCCCTGAATACCCAGCCCCTTGGTTTGAAGGAAGACGCGGCCCTCCGGACGCTCATGAAACAGCCGAGGATCAAGTGGGCCATCCGCGCCAGCTCCAAACACATCCTGGATTGAGCCGTGAGGGGGGAGACCGCGGGGGGAAAAGGGCCGTGCGTTTAGCGTTTTCATCATGAATAAAAAGATCGCCTGGGCCGCCGGCTTTATCTGCCTCCTTCTCGCCCTGGGCGTCATGAATATTTTCAAGAAAATCGTCTGGCGCGAGCCCACGGACGGAGTGACCTGGGAGGAGCGCAGCGGAAAAATCCAAGCGGTCAAGGTCGAGCCGGGCAGCATCGCCGACCTTGACGGCATCAAGAAGGGGGACATCCTCTATTCCATAAATTATTCGGACAGAAAAAATCCGATTAAGACCAAGATCGACATCGTCAAGATTCAATGGGCCGCCTGGACAACCAACCAGCGGGTCATCTACGAGATCAGCCGTGGGGGCGAGATGTTGCATCCCACGTTCAGCCTAACCAAGAAGGGTCCGGATCTTATCTATTTTTACCTGGCGCTGATCGGCTTGACCACCATTGTCATCGGGCTCATCGTCTTCTTCAACTCCAAGAAGGCGCTGACCATGCCTTACATATATTTCTACATGCTGAGCCTGGCCCTCTATTGCTTCTATACTTTCTCGCCGACGGGCGAGTTGGACCTCCTGGACAGCGTTTTTTACTGGATCGACAAGGCCAGCTTCCTGTACTTCCCGCCCTTGCTGCTCCACTTTTTCATCATCTTCCCCCAGCGGAAGAGGTTCGTCAAAAAACAGCCTTCCCTTATCCTTTATCTTTATATTCCGGCTGCGCTGCTCTTGCTGGCCGAGGTCCTGGTTCATCTCCCCCTATTCCAGGGGCTGGGCGACGGGGCCATACTCTCCATCGTCGGGACCCTGGAGAAGCTCGACCTATCCCATTTCGCTCTTTTCACCGTCGTTACGCTTTTCACCATCTATCACAGCTCCACCCGGCCGCCCAGCCTGCTCATCAAGAAGCAGCTCAAGCTCATCGTCTACGGCCTGGGCTTCGGGATTATCCCTTTCACCGGCTTCTACGTCACGCCCTTCATCCTGGGCTTCACGCCCTCGCGTTTCGGCGAACTGGCCGTCCTTCTCCAGGCGCTCATCCCCCTGACCTTCGCCTACTCCATCTCGCGTTACAAGCTGATGGACTTCGAAGTTCTTCTCAAGAAGGCGGCGACCCTCGTCTTTTCCTACTTTGTTATCGCCTGCTTCTATGTCATCGTCAGCTCCCAGACCAAGGTCTTTTCCGAGAACAAGCTCAATATCCTCATCCTGGGGATCCTGGCCATGATCCTGGGCGCCACCCTGTTTTCTCCCCTCAAAAAATTATTCCAGACTCTGCTCGACCGCGTCTTCTACAAGAGGAGCTACGCCTACCGGAAGACCCTGCTCACCATTAGCAAAGAGTTGAGCCGTGAGCGCAACCTCCAGAATCTCTCCCAATCCTTGCTCGACCTGATCACCAACGCCCTGTCCCTGCGGATAATCGCCCTGTTCCTCCCATCCGAGAAGGACGAGCGGCTCTTTTGTATCGCGGGCGGGAGGGGCGGGCCGGAAACGCCGCCGATCGAAATCAGCTTCGACGGGTCTTTCCTCCAGGACCTGAAAACGCAGGATTTCCTTTCCTATTACACATCTTCGGAACGCCGGGAGCCCCAGCAGAACTGGAATCCTTATACGATCCTGGGGTTCTTCCATTTCCTCCCGCTGAAGGTCGAGGACAAGCTCATCGGCTGCCTGGCTATGGGTAAGAAACTCGACGGCACGTTCCTGACCAGCGAAGACTGGGAGCTCCTGACTACCATCTCCTCGCCCGTGGCCCTGGCCATCGAGAACGCTTATCTTTACAACCAAGCCAGCGTCCGCGCCCTTGAGCTCGAGCGGCTCAAGGATTACAGCGAGAACATCATCGAAAGCCTGAACGTGGGCGTCGCTGTCCTCAACCAGAAGGGCGAGATCATCGGCTGGAACCGCATCCTCGAAGAACAGTTCGGTTTCAAGAAGAGCAGTGTGCTGGACCGGCCATTATTCGATGTCCTCGGCTCCAAGAACTTCTTCGCCATCTTCCCGCCCGACACTCAGCAGGATTACAACCTGCTGAGCGAGATCCGCATCAACCTGCCGCGCGGCGAAGAGCGCATTTTCGACGTGGCCAAAACGCCGCTCCTCGACAACCGGATGACACCCTACGGCACGATCATTGTCTTCGAGGATATCACTGACAAGATCCGACTCCAGCAGCAGCTCGTGACCTCGGAAAAGCTGGCCTCGATAGGCCTGCTCTCAGCCGGTGTCGCCCACGAGATCAACACGCCGCTGACCGGGATCTCGAGCTACGTCCAGATACTCCAGAAGAAGCTGGCTGATACTCATTACACCGAGATCCTGGGCAAGATCGAAGTTCAGACAGAACGGGTGGCGCGGATCATCAAGAACCTTCTCAACTTCGCCCGCAATCCCTCGGACCTGTCCTTCCACCGGGTCAACCTCAAGGACAACCTCGAGGAGATCGTCTCCCTCATCGATTACAAGCTCAAGGCCATGAACATCCAGATGGAGATGAACCTGCCTTCGGTCAAGCCCGTCTGGGCCCAGGGCGAACGTCTTCAGCAGGTCTTCATCAACATCATCCTCAACGCCATTGACGCCATGCCCAACGGCGGCCGGCTCCGCATCGACCTCAGCCAGACAGCGAGCCAGGCGGTGATCCGGATCACGGACACCGGCCACGGGATCAAAAAGCAGCACATGCCCCATATCTTCGATCCGTTTTTCACGACCAAGGGCGTGGGCAAGGGGACGGGCCTCGGCCTGTCCATCAGTTATGCTATAATCAAGGAACATGAAGGACATATCGGCGTGGAGAGCGATGCGGGCAAGGGCACGACGTTCACCATTACATTGCCCGCCGACCTGGACAGGCGAAAAATGAACGCCAACTCCACTCCCGCCGGGACATAGGTGCCATGCCGGACAAAGGACTTATTCATCTCATCGATGACGAACCCATCATCCATGAAGTCATAAGCCAGCTCCTGACTTCCGAGGGATACGAGGTCGAAGTTTCCTCCTCGGGTGAAGAAGCCGTCGAGAAGGTGAACAGCCGGAGCTTCGACCTGACCCTGCTCGACCTGCTCATGCCGGGAATGAACGGGATCGAGGTCCTCAGGCACATTCGCCGGATCCTCCCCCAGGCGGTGATCATCATCATCACGGCCTACGCCTCGGTGGAATCGGCCATCGCAGCCATGAAGATGGGCGCTTTCGACTACATTCAGAAACCGTTCAAGCATGACGAACTCCTGCTGACCATCCAGCGGGCCCTGGAGCATAAGCAGCTCCAGGAAGAGAACATCCGGCTCAAACACGAGCTCAAGCGGAAATTCGGCTTCGAAAACATCATCGGCAATAGCAAGCCCATGCAGGCTGTCTTCGAAATGATCCGGGCGGCCGCGCCGACGCGGAGCACCATTCTCCTCCAGGGCGAGAGCGGCACGGGCAAGGAGCTGGTAGCCCGGGCCATCCACCAGAACAGCGACCGGTCCGGTTTCCCCTTCGTCATCGTCAACAGCGGCTCCCTCCCTCCCGACCTCCTGGAGTCGCACCTCTTCGGCCACGTCAGGGGCGCCTTCACGGGCGCAGTCAGCCACAAAAAGGGACTCTTTGAAGAAGCCGACCAGGGCACCATTTTCTTCGATGAAATCTCCACCATCAGCCTGGAAACCCAGGCCAAGCTGCTCCGGGTCATGCAGGACCGGGAGTTCATGCGGCTGGGCGGGACCAAGACCGTCAGGGTCGATGTCCGGCTGGTCGCCGCCACCAACACGTCGCTGGAGGACCTCATCGAACAGAAGGCCTTCCGCAAGGACCTTTATTACCGGCTCAACGTCATCAAGATCGAGCTTCCTCCCCTCCGGGTCCGCAAGGATGATGTTCCCCTCCTGGTCAGGCACTTCCTGGATATTTACAGCCGGGAGAACCGCAAGGACATCGAGGGGATCAGCGAGGACGTCATGGAAATCCTGGAGGCTTATGATTGGCCGGGCAATGTCCGTGAGCTCGAGAACCTGATCGAGCGGGCCATCGTCCTGACCAAGTCCCGGATCATCAGCCGGGACAGCCTGCCCGGCTTCCTCCTCCAGCCGCGACAAAAAAGCTCCGCGGCGTTCCTGGCCGCGGAACCGAACCTCAACCTCAAGGACCAGATGCAGGATTTCCAGAAGAACCTCATCCTGACGGCCCTCAAGCGGGCCAGGGGGATTCAGAAGAATGCGGCCCAATCCATGGGGGTTAAGCCGACGACGCTCAACGAGATGATCAAGCGGCTGGGAATCGACATCGACGACCTGAGCTGAAACCGGCGCGGGCCCCGCTAAAACTCAATCGAATTTTCCCGGAACCGCATGGTCGGGGTTGATCTTGATATTGCGGGGCTTCCAGGGCAGGATGAACTCAGCTTCCTGGACTTTATCCTTTACCATTACCTTCTCCGCCCTGGCCTGACCGTTCTCCTCCCAGGTGACCCATAGAGGAAAGACGAAGACGTCCCGGAGCTGCTCGACGCGGACTTTGAGCGCGTACCCGTTTTCCCTTTTCAGGACCGAGGAGGAGGTCCGGACCTCGGGGAGGAGGTGCGAATAGAACCAGTTTTGGGAAAAGGCCTTGAGGTCCCGGCCGGAAGCCTTTTCCATGACCCTGAGGAAATCTCCGGTCGAAGCCGGTCCGTACTTGTAGCGGGCGAAAAATTCTTTGAGTCCGGTGAAAAAGACATCCTCGCCCACCAGGTCCATGAGCATGTTGAGGACCAGAGAGGTCTTGTTGTAGACGATGGCCTGATAGGCATACCTGTCGAAGAAGCTGAGACGCGATCCGATGGTGATCGGCCCCCATTGCGACTTTTTCTCGGTCCAATCGGCGAAACGCTTGAGGATGGACGAGACGGCGCGGTGGTTATATTTGCTCTTGAGATAGAGAAAGGAGGAGAACTGGGCCAGGCCCTCGCTCAGCCACTGGTCCTTGTATTTGGCCCAGGTGACGCCCTGACCCCACCACTGGTGAGCGATCTCGTGGGCCAGGAAATATTCCGGCCACTGGGAGAGGTCCACCGGGTTTTCCCCTCTGATGACCAGCTTGGAGTATAGGCTGTCGTCGGGGCTGAAAGGAAGATCATTAAGGACGACAAAGGAGGCCGGGCTGTGGCCGCCCGCGGAAATCCAGGCCCTGTGGACAATCCTCAGGCTGCCGAAGGGGTAGGGGCCGAACAGGTTTTCATAGAATTGGACAATGGACAGAGCCTCCTCCTGGGCGTTCTTCTTGGGAAAGCGGATGTTCTCGGTAATGTAATACTGGAAAGGAAACGGATCCGTAACGTCTTGGAGCTTGTTAAACTTGCCGATGATAAAACTTAAATATTTGACGGGGATCTTGGAGGAGAAAATAAAATAGGAGCTTCCAATCTTGTCGATCTCGGTCACGCGCTGAATTCCGTTCAGGATTCCGCGCTCGGCAAGCTCACCCGTTGCCACGGCCTCGAAACCCGGCGGAATGATCAGCCGAAGGCGGCTGGTGAAATAATCTTCGCCCGGAGGAAAAGGATACCAATAAACCGCCTGGCTGTAGAGGTAGGTGTTGAATTGGGAAAGCATGGGATTGCCGTATTGCGGCCCGGCCGTGACATCGGCCGTCTCAAGCGGGGACTCGAGCCGGCCCCGGTAATAAATTTCGATGGAGGTCGGGGTTTCCTTGGCCAAGGATGAAAGGAAATAGACGTAGATGACTTTTCCCCCTTTGTCCTGGGTAAAGACCAGCTCGCGTCGCTCCGCGTCGTAAACACGCAGAATTTCCAGCCTCGGGTCGATCCTGAACTTGAGCGAATCCAGGTCCTCGACCTGCGGCAAAATCTCGATCCGGGCCTTGGCCGAGAGGAAGCGCTGTTCCGGGTTGAAGTTGAGGTCGATGTCGTAATGCTTGACGTGGAATTTCTGGCTGAACCTGATGAACATCCGTTTCTGGCCTTCGGTCTCGGAAGGCGAGTAAAGGCTGATGAACTGGTCCTTGCCGCTGTCGTAGAGGTTGACTTCCTCCTCGGTGAAGGGGGAATAGATGTAGGCGAACTCGCCGTACTTTTCGCCCTTGAACTCGATCACCGCCTCGTCCCCCTGGGGAAGAAACGAGAGGGGTTCCCGGCTCAAGGAATGCTGGATGACGTAATACCTGAGGTAATGCTTCGAAAATATGGAATAGGCTTGGTTGACGGGCGCTTCCTCATCCGGAGTCGACGTCAGGATCACCGGAACGGCGTTCCGGATCTTGATGTTGCTGCTGAAGAAGGAGTTGGAAAAACGCATGAAAACATACTCGATCTTCTCCTCGATGTTGTCTTTCCTGTAAACAAGATCGAGCTGATGCTTTTCGACGGCGTCGGATGGGGTGAACCGGACCTGGCCTTTACCGATGATCAGCAGGGCGGTCTCGAGATGGGGAATGTTGTCGTAGAAGACGTACGCGTCCTGGAACGTGATTTTGAAATCAATATGATTGATCTCCACCGAGTCCGCCTTCTCCACCCGGTCCGAGGGAATCCGGATCTTATAGAGGTTGCTGAGGCTTCCGGTCACGTCCTTTTTCTTGACCTCCCAGCCGTCGCCGTTGCGGACCAAGGTCAGCTTCCAGGTCTCGAAGAGAGCGGCATAGCTGTTCCGGTAGAACACCTGGAAGAAAAGCGTCGGCTCTTCCTGGGCCGAGACGTTGGTCCGGACCGGAAAGGCCGAAACCTGTTCCATATTCAGATTATCGAAGTAGCTGATGATGATTTCTCTCTGTTCTTGGCGGATCTCCGGGATGAAGACGTTGCCGTAGGATATCCAGTCGTGATCCTGGAGGGATTTCTGGATTCGGGCGACAAGAGCGTCGACCGAGGCATCCTGGGCATCGGCCGGAAGGCTGATCGAGCCGAGGATCAGGGGAACGAGAAGAAGGGCGGAAAGAACGGAGGGAATTTTCCGTTTCACTTGAATATTATACCAGATACGCGGAATCCCTGATACTCGACCCCTCGGGGCGTTGGTCCCAAAAAATATTCCAGAGTTCATTTTCCCTTTCACTTTCAGCTCACTCCAGAGAGAGCATTTTTTGTGCCAATCCGGTCTGCTGGAGAAAACTCATGAATTTGGGGAAAAAAGGCCGGCTGTTCAGAAAAACCTAATAAATAGTTTACGATTTGTAAATATTGTTTACAAATTCAAGGCGGGAACGGAATAGAACGGGAGCAAACCCAGGGGGATTATTTCTTCAGCCGTCTTTTCAGGATGTTTTCAACGTCTTCCACCTTGCCCTCGATCCGGTTCTTGACCTTGGCCCGGTCATCGATGGCTATGCGGGTGAGGACGCGGTTGGCTTCCTTCCTCATCCGCAGGTGGCACTCCTTGATGAGCCCCAGAACATCGTCCCACTCGCCCTCTACGATGGTCCCCATAGCGGTGAGCTTGTAGGGCAGACCGCTCGCGTCCACGATATCCAAGACCTTGGCCACAAGCTCGGCCAGCGCCTCTCCCTTGCCGATGGGAACGATGCTGAACTCAACGACCATTGTTCTTCTCTTTGTCCTTGATCTTCTTGAAATCCTCTTCCCAGGTCACGAAACTGTGGTAGAAGATTTTGTCGCCCTCGTCGATGCCCCGCGTGATCTCGGTGATATGGGAGGTGGAGGCGCCGAAGGACTCGACGGCAAAGACCACGGCCTTCTCCGGATCGATGTTATTGCCGCAGGTGTAGATGTCGAGGGCGCCGTACCCCTTCTCGGGCCAGGTGTGCGTGGAAATATGGGATTCGGAGATGACCACAACCCCGCTCACTCCGGCCGGCGGGAACTTGCTGAACGAGATGGACCAGACCTGGGCTCCGGCCATCTCGGCGGCCTTGACCAGGATCGCCTGAACTTTTTCGACGCTGCCGATGATGTTGGGGTCGCAGCCGGATGCCTCAACGATGTAGTGATGCCCGACGGTCAAATGCTCCTTGGTGTTCATGGTCTTTCTCCTTCGGTCCGGTCATTAACCCGTCTTATTCATGAAATTATGTCACAACCGCCGCGGGTGTCAAGAATTGTTTTTTACCCTCAGACCATAACGCGCTTCTCGTCCTTGACCACATTCAGGACGATGTGCGTGACCGTGCGGTCCACGTAGCGCAGGGAGAGCACCTTCTTGATGAACTGGTTGAGGTCATCCCGACCTTTGAAGTAGCCCACAATCAGAGAGTCCCACTCGCCGGTGACATCGTAGACCGCGGCGACGCGCGGGTCCTCGGAGATCGTCTCTTGCGTCTCGAGGAGCTTACCCTTCGAGATGCGGAGGGCGATGATGGCAATAAGGGTGTACCCGAATAACTCGGGGTCGACCACCGGGACATAACTTTTGATGATCCCCGTCTGTTCCATTTTTTTCACACGGTGGATGACGGCCGTAACCGAGGTCCCGACTTCCTTGGCGATCTCGCGAAAGCTTTTGCGGGCGTTCTGGTTCATGACACGGACGATTTTCCGGTCCAGTTCATCGATCATGGCATCCTCCATATTGTCTTATATTTACAATAATTTAATAACAATTGTTACTATTATACATAAATTTCTTGACAATTAAAACTATTTTTGTTAATTAATGATCGATATGTTAAAGGAGGCATAATGATCACGAACACCGGTCCAACCCCATTCAAGGCTTTCGGATTCGCCAGCCAAGAGGACGTCCTGCGCACGGTCATGGAGCCGGCTAACCGCATCGAGTTCATCCGGATCATCTTTCCGGACATCCTCGGCCGGCCGATGGACTTCTCTTTTCCCCGGGAGGAAATGGAAAAGGCCTTCCAGGAGGGCAAGGGTTTCGACGGGTCCTCTGTCGAGGGATTTGTCCGGATCGAAGAGAGCGATTTGGTCATCAAACCCGACCCGACGACCTGCCGCGTCCTGCCCTGGGAATACCAAGGCTTCGCCGAGGGCGTGGCCTGGCGCGAAGCCGTCATGTTCGGCGATATCCTGACACCCGACGGTTCTCCCTACGAAGCTGACTCGCGCCACATCCTCAAAAGAATCTTGCAGAAGGCCCGGGACGAGTTCAACATCGATGCCTTCAAGGTCGGTCCGGAGTTGGAATTCTTCATCTTCCCCGACAACCGCACCGCCTCCCCTTGCGACGAAGGCGGATATTTCTTCAGCGGCAAGCACGGAGAGATCCGCAAGGAGATCCAACTCATGCTCAAGAAGATGGGCATCCCCTCGGAATACGATCACCACGAAGTCGCCCACGGCCAGCACGAAATCGACCTCCGCTTTACGAACGCCCTGGAGATGGCCGACATCGGCATGCTCTTCCGCTACGTCGTGAAGAAGGTCGCCCGCATGCACAACCTCTACGCCACCTTCATGCCCAAGCCGCTCAATGGCCAGAACGGCAGTGGAATGCACGTCCACCAGTCCCTCTGGAAAGGCGAGAAGAACATCTTCTTCGATGCGAAGAATCACTACCATCTCTCCGAGTTCACTTTCCACTATCTGGCCGGGGTCATGAACCACGCCAGGGAGATATCGGCTGTCCTCAGCCAGTGGGTCAACTCCTACAAGCGGCTGATCGTGGGGTATGAAGCGCCGGTCTACATCGCTTGGGGCCAGAAGAACCGCTCGGCCTACATCCGTGTCCCCGAATATCAACCCGGCAAGGAGAATGCCACGCGCATCGAGCTCCGCTCCCCGGATCCGGGCTGCAACATCCACCTGGCCTTCGCGGTCATGCTCGCCGCCGGGTTGAGGGGCGTGGAGAAGAAATACGAATGGCCGGACCCGGTGGAGGAAAATATCTACGAGATGACTCCGACCCGGCAGAAAAAATTCGAGATCCGCGTCCTGCCGCGGAACCTGCAAGAGGCCCTCAAGTGCATGGAAAAAAGCGAATTAGTCAAGGAAACGCTCGGCGAGAATCTCTTCATCAAGTTCCTGGCCAACAAGCGCCAGGAAATCGAGGAGTATAACCAGAACGTCTCGCGCGAATTCGACCTGCAGGTGAGCAGCTACGAAACACAAAAATACCTGCCGTTCCTTTAAAAGGGGCTCGGCTGGGAGGACTCGCTCCCCATCCGGATTATGAACGCCGCCCGCTCATCGTTCTTCTCGGCGGCTGCGGAATTCGCAGAGCAAACTACTGCAAGAAATGATATTGACATTGCCGCCCGGCCGAAATTATATTGCCACCGTGGATAAGAGGGAAGATTCAGTACGCGAAGCGGGAATTCACCATGCCGTATAAAAAGGAAATTCATATAAATCAAGTGAGCGGTTTTCCCTTTACTGGGGCGAAAAAGGCCGAACCTTTTTTCGGAGGTACACTACCGTATGACTATGGACTTAAAAGCCTTCTTGGAATCGTCTGAATGCGTCATCCTTGACGGAGCAATGGGAACCGAGCTCGAAAAGCATGGCGTTTCAGGTCTATGCGCAGCAAATATGCTCTCGCCGGAAGCCGTAGAGACAGTGCACAACGCATACTTCGAGGCCGGGAGCAATGTCATTATCACCAATACCTTGACCATGAATCGTATTTTCATTGAATCCCATTCGCTAGGTATTGATGTGTTCAAAGTGAACATGGCCGGCGCACAACTTGCGCGATCAGCTGCAGCCGGCAAGGGATATGTATTAGGGAATCTCAGTTCCACTGGGCAACTGCTGGAACCCTATGGGACGTATTCGGAAAAGCAAGTCATGGAGGCTTTTCATGAACAAGCGACCATCTTGCTTGAAGGGGGCGTTGACGGCTTCATCATTGAGACAATGATCGATCTCAGAGAGGCTATTTGTGCCCTTAGGGCATGCAAGCTTGCCTCGCCGTTGCCCACAATCGTGGCGATCGCCTTTGAGACAGAAACCCATGGTGGAAGAACAATCATGGGGAACTCTGCGGCAGACTGTGCAGGTCGTCTGACAGAGGAAGGTGCCGACGCTATTGGAGCCAATTGCGGCAGCATAGATCCACTCCAAATGGCGGAAATCGTGAGAATAATGAGGAACTCAACGAGACTGCCCATTGCTGCAGAGCCGAACGCCGGAAAGCCGCGTCTGCAGGACGGTGCTACTGTTTTTGACATGGACGCAACAACATTTGCGGAAGGTGCAATTACATGCGTGAGAGCCGGCGCCAAAATCATCGGCGGTTGCTGCGGGACTTCGCCGGAGCACATTCAGAGCTTAGCGCGAATTCTGAGCAAACGCGATGATCAAAAACATTAATTATATTACCAGCGTGGTTAAGAGGGGAGATTCAGTAGGACGATTATTAAAAGGAGGCATTCATGAATAATAAAGTGGCAGGAAGATGGTTGGCATTGGGCATGTTGGTGGTCAGCCTGGCTGTTCTCGGGACGATAGTGCCGACAGCCGACGGGATTGCGCAGCCTACCCAGGCATCGCAATCCGCCGCAAACGCGCCGGTGCACGCCAAACAGGTCAACCGGCTCCTCATCAGGAACGCTATGGTCATCTATGGGAATGCCGAACCCGCTTTCGGTCCTACGAACATCTGTGTTGAAAACGGACTGATTGCGCGAGTCGGCCCAGTGCCGCGCGACTGGACGCCGGACGCCGAGATCGACGCCACGGGCAAGTACGTGATGCCGGGCATCATCAGCAGCCACGTGCACCTCCAGGACGAGCGCGCCGGAATCCCGCAGCCCATCCAGTATGAGCTGAACCTCTACCTGGCGGCCGGGGCGACGACCATCCGGACGTCCGGTGACCCCTGGGACAAGGCGAAAGAGTGGCGCGCCCAGAGCGCGGCCCACACGCTTGTCGCGCCGCGGATGGTGCTCTACGAGCGCATCTGGTCGTCAAAGGGATCCCACACAGCGGCCCTCGTCCGCGAGGGTATACGCTATGCGAAAAAAGAGGGAGTTGATGGGCTGAAGCTCTCGGGCATGGACCGCGACCTGGCCGAGGCGTTTATGGATGAGGCCAAGAAACAGGGCCTTCGGACGCAAATCCACATCGCCGTCGACGAGACGACGGCCAAGGACTGGGCCGAGCTGGGCGTGACCTCCATCGAGCATTTTTACGGCGTGGCGGACGCCGCCCTGGACGGCATCCAGAACTTCCCGCCCGAGCACAACGCCAGCAACGAAATCCACCGCTTCGGTCGCGCCGGCGAGCTGTACATCCAGCCGAACCTCAACCGGAAGAAGCTCTCGGACGTCCTCGACCTGATGATCAAGAACAACGTCTCCTGGTGCCCGACAATGTACGCCTACATCGCCAGCCGCGACGTCATCCGGGCGCAAAACGTTCCCTGGTTCAAGGATTACCTGCACCCGACCTTGGAGCAGTACTTTCAGCCGAATTTGCAGAATCACGGGGCCTATTTAATAGGCTGGACCAACACTCAGGAGGTCCGCTGGAAGAAAGACATCCAGGTTTGGATGGAAGCGTTGAAGGAGTTCGGCGTGAAGGGCGGCAACATCGCCGTCGGCGACGATTCCGGATTCATCTACTCGATGTACGGGTTCGGGCAGGTTCACGAGATGGAACTGCTCGAGGAGGCCGGGTTCCATCCCCTCGAGGTCATCAAAATGGCCACGGTGAACGGAGCGAAGATGATCGGCATGGAGGACAGGCTCGGCCGCGTCCGCCAGGGCTTCATCGCCGACCTGCTGGTCGTCAACGGCAATCCCATCGAGAACCTGCGGCTGCTGAATCCCTACGGGACCGACGTCATGACCTACGACGGGAAGGTTGTGAACAACTACATTCCCATCGCCCAAGGTGATCCGAAGGTCAAGCTCGCGCACGGAGGCGGCATTGAATGGACCATCAAGGACGGCATCCCCTACCACGTCCCGACGCTCATGAAAGAGGTTAAGGAGATGGTGGCTCAGGCCCGGGCAGAAAGGGCGAATAAGAAGTAGAGTCTGCCGCTCTCCCTCCCCTAGTTTTCCAGGCGGTTCTCTTCCATCTCCGGACGCCGAGCTCCTTGGTACGGCGGCTCATGGCCTAAGCTGTCGGGAAGCGCATTGACTCCGTATTTCGGTGGTGCTATCCTTCATCCATTCAAGCGAACAGCGAACCAAAACTATGAAATGCGCCAAGTGCCATGCCGATAATCCTTCTGACTCAAAATACTGCAAAGAATGCGCAACGCCTTTTCCCTCTTCCCGGGATATCGTCTTCTCTCAGACCGAAACGATCATGCCTCCCAGAGACAAATTATCAGCTGGCGTCACCTTTGCGGGAAGATATCGGATTATTGAAGAGCTGGGCAAAGGGGGGATGGGAATTGTCTACAAAGCCGAGGACCTAAAACTCAAACGGATCGTTGCCCTTAAGTTTTTATTGCCTGACTTAGCCATTGACCCCGCCGGCAGGAAACGCTTCATTCAAGAGGCGCAAACGGCATCCGCTCTGAACCATCCCAATATATGCACAATTTTTGAAGCCGGGGAGGAAAACGGAGATTCTTACATCGCGATGGAATACATTGAGGGCCGGTCGCTTCATAAAATCATCCCTTCAAAGGGATTACCGGTCAATGATGCCCTGCGCTACGGAATCCAGATCGTTGATGGCCTTCATCATGCTCATGAGCGAGGCATTATTCACCGGGATCTCAAACCGGCCAATGTGGCCATAACCCCGGAGGGTCGGATCAAAATCCTTGACTTCGGATTAGCCAAGCGCTTGAGAGACGAGGACCTTAAGGATGTGACGCGCTCTCAGTTATCGTTGACCGATAAGGGCGTTATTGCCGGCACATTGCCCTACATGGCGCCCGAAGTGCTTCAGGGACAACCTGCTGATGCCCGCAGCGATATCTGGGCGCTGGGAATCATTCTTTATGACATGGTCTCAGGAATGTTGCCATTTGAAGGGCAAACAGGTTACGCCTTGACCACATCAATTCTGCGAGATGCGCCCGCCCCTCTTCCCGTACGGATACCCCTGAGCCTACGTACGGTTATCAAGAAATGCCTGGAGAAGGATCGGGAAAAAAGGTATCAGACCGCGCGCGATGTGGGCGCGATGCTCCAGGCCATCGTCCCGGGGAAAGGCGTCGGCTCCGCAAACGAGGCGCTGAAATTTTGGCACAAATGGGGGCGCTGGATATTGATCGGAGGCACCGTGTGTCTGGCAGCGGTGTTGATCCTGACCCAGGTTCAACGAAGCCGCACAAAAATTGGAGCCGAGAAACGCCAGGCGGTCGTCAGCACCGGGGCATCCGCCTCGGCGAGTTCCGAGGCAAATGAGTATTTTGAAAGAGGGATGCTGTTCCTCACGGCTCAATTCAACCTGCCGCAGGCGAGGAAGATGCTGGAACAGTCGTTAAAGTTCGACCCGAAGTTCCCTGAAGCGCGGGCCTGGATTGGGTTTACTTACATCCTCGAAATTGACAGCGGCTACTCCAATGATACCAGCTGGCTATACAAGGCGGAACAAGAGCTGCGTCGAGCCCTACAAGATGATCCCAACTCCGCCCGCGCCCATTCCGGACTTGCGGCCCTGTATTTTTACCAGGGTCGAAAAGAGCTTGTGTCTGAGGAGGCACAAAAAGCGCTCGAAATCAACCCCAACGAAGTGGACGCAAAAATCTGGTTGTCAAATTACCATGAATCGAACGGCGATTTTGGTGCGGCCAAAGAACTGCTTAATCAGCTCTTGAAGCGTGATCCCTTATTTTTCCCGGCCCGCATGAGCCTGGGAGAAATTTTGCGCATGGAGGGCGATTTGACCGGCGCGGTTCGCGAGCTAAAGAAAATCTTGGAGCAAGATTCACGGAACATCTACGCCTCTCAAAAGCTGGCTCGAGCCTTTCTCGATGCGAATGACCTTGTCGGGGCGCGCCTGAGCCTGGAACATTTTTCGCCTGCCGATCAACAAGGCTACGATATAAAACTGGCTTGGGCGCTCTTATTGGCTTTGGAGGGGAAGAAACCGGAAGCCCTGGAAAGAATGGACGGCGAAACCTTGAAGTATGGCGCTTTGGCATTCTGGTCGACAGCTGTAGTGGCGGATATCTATGCCGTCATGGGAGAGCCGCAGAAAGCCTTGGATTGGCTCGAACTCGCCGTGCGCAACGGTGACGAGCGTGATGATTGGTTCCGCCGCGACCCGATGCTCACAAAAATTCGAGATCTTCCGCGTTTCAAGCAAATCCTCGAGTCTATAAAAAATCGTCGCAAAGAGAGGAACAATATCAAAGAGAAAAACGGCGTGGCCATCAGCTCTATGTAGGTGAAAGGTGCGGCCAGCCGGTTTATTTCCCTGGATTACTTCAAACACAAATTTCTTGATAGCTTTTTCACGAAGCCTCTGAACTCTCATAAATCGGCTTCTCTGGAAGAAAATCGACCTCATTCCGTCAAAACAATGTAGTATTCTATTCAGGGAGTGTAGAAGATGCTGAGATATCGACACCTTTTCCGCGCCCGGACTTGCGCCCTAGCGCTCATCACCGTCCTCATCCCCTCGCTCAACGGTCAAGAGAGGTCCAAAACGCTGAATATCAGCCGTATCGTGACGCCGCCCCCGAAGATTGACGGCCTTATCGACGACGAATGCTGGCGCGGCCTGGAGCCCGCATCGGGCTTTTACCAGTTCGATCCCGTCAACGGCGCAAAGGCCTCCGAAGAAACTTACGTCTGGGCGGCCTACGACCAGAATTACATTTATTTCGCTTTCCTGATGAAAGACTCCCAACCGGACAAAATCTGGGCGGAGCTGACTCCTCGTAACGAATATGAAAATAACGATTCGATCACCCTCATCCTGGATGCCTACAACGACAAGCGGACGAGCATCACCTTCACGCTCAACCCGAAGGGCATCCAGAAGAATTCCGTTGAGACGATCTGGCAGTCCGAAGCGGCGATGCGGGAGGACGGCTGGAGCGCCGAGATGGCCATCCCTTTCAAGTCCTTGAGATTTTCCTCCCAAGACATCCAGGTCTGGGGCGTGAATTTCGAGAGGTATATCCATCGCCTGAACGAAACCGACTATTGGACCGACGTCGACCGCGACCTGCCGAAACTCCAACAGACGGGAGAGCTTTGCGGCATCACCGGCGTCAGGCCCGGTTATAATCTCGAGTTTTTTCCCTACGCCGGCGTCCGGATGTCGAAGTGGGAAGGAGAGAAAGACAACAAGGCGGCCTTCGGGCTCGACGCCAAGTGGGGGATCAGGCCCAACCTCTACCTGGACGTAACGGCCAGCCCCGATTTCAGCGAGGTCGAATCCGACCCTTTCATCTACCAGCTCTCGCCCTACGAAAACTACTTCCAGGAAAACCGCCCCTTCTTCACCGAGGGCAGCAGATATTTCGCGCTGTCCTCGGGAGACGAGTATCACGACGGCGGCGTCAGCCTCTTCTACTCCCGGCGGATCCGTAACCCGGAGTTCGCCGCCAAGGTCTCCGGCAAGACGGGGGGGTTCGGATTCGGGATCCTCGGCGCGCTCAATAAAGTGGAAGCCGACAACTCCTTCTTCAGCGTGGTCCGCGTCCAGAAAGACATATTAAAAAACTCCCAGGTCGGCGTTTATTACGCCGGAGTCCGCGGCGACGACGGCGGCCGCAACCAGAACGTCGCCGTCGATTACAGCTTCAACTTCAAGGATTTCTATTACATCCGGGGGATGAGCGCCTTCACCTTCAACAGCGGGGTCTCGAACGCGCGGAACGGTATCCACCAGCTCCAGTTCCAGAGGGAGCCGGACGCCGGCTTGCAGATCATGTCGGGATTCCTGAGGGTCGAGGACGATGTCAAAATCCGGACGGGCTACATCGACAAGGTCGACGTCCAGTCCTTCGACCTTATGACCGGCTATGCCTGGCGCTACAACAAGGGGATGCTCAAGCGCTTCAGCCTGGACATCGGCAGCCGCCTTGGGCAGGACTCCTACGGAAACCTGACCGGGAGCGGGCTGGACATGATGTTCTGGACGGAGTTTTTTTCCCGGATCGAGATCCACGGCGGCTTCGAGTTCGGCAAGAGCAAATATCAAATCATCGACGAAGACGACAAGCTCTCTTGGACGGCGGGCTTCATCAAGACCTTCCAGACCAACCTCGACTTCAGCTGGGAGCGGGGCGGCTTCCTCAAAGAGCTGAGCCTCGAAGGAAGCTGGGAAAAGCGCGGGGTCTACAACGAGGATTTCACGCACATAGTCCCCGGCTCCCAGGTCAACGTCGATGGCCAACTGACCCTTCGGCCGAGGAGCAACCTGGAATGGTCGTTTGAGGGCGGCTGGATCCGCCAAACCATCGACGCGACCGGTGATGAGGTCTTTAACGGGCTCGCTTACGAAACGGCGCTCCACTACCAAATCACCCGCAGCCTTTTCCTCAACACCCGGCTCTTCGGAGAGACCCGGGAAAAACAGTACAGCCTGGACTTCCTCATCGGCTACTATTTCGGGGCCGGAAACATCGTCCAGCTCTCATTCAAGAAGAGCGAGAGGAACGAACTCCTCGGACGGGTGGGCGGGTACTCGATCACCCTGAAAGTCTCCTACCTGCTGAGAATCTGAGGATCGCTGAAAAAACCGCTCTCAGGCGCGCATACCTTCGACCGCCTCGATCGTTTTGGGCAGCGGCTCTCCCAGGCGGCGGCAGCCGTCGGCGGTTATCAGGAAATTTTCCTCGTTGCGCAGCCCGCCGAAATCCCGGTAGGTCTGCAATTTCTGGTAATTGATAAATGAAGCGAATTTGCCCTGCTTTTTCCAGAGGTCCATCAACTCGGGGATGAAATAGATACCCGGCTCGATGGTCAGGACGAAGCCGGGGACCAGCTCCCGGCCCAAGCGCAGGGATTTCAGGCCGAACTGAGTGCTTTTGGCCTCTCCGTCATAGCCCACGTAGACTTCCCCCAGGCTTTCCATGTCGTGGACGTCCAACCCCATCATGTGCCCCAGGCCGCAGGGGAAAAACATGGCGTGCGCCCCGGCCGCCACCGCCTCGTCCACGTCGCCGGTCATCAATCCCAGGTCGCGCAGGCCTGAGGCGATCGCCCGGCAAGCCGCCAGATGAATCTCCTTGAACCGGATTCCGGGCCGCAACAGCGATACGGCCGTCTGGTGTGCGCTGAAGGCGATTTGGTAAATCTCTTTCTGCCGGGTGGTGAAGGTTTTGTCGACCGGCACGGTGCTGGATAGGTCGCCGCCGTAATGGAGGACCGTCTCGGCGCCGGCATCCAGCAAGAACAGATCGCCTTTCTTAAGGACGTTGCCGTGATAATGGTTGTGGAGGGTCTGGCCGTTGATGGTGGCGATGATCGGAAAAGCGAGATTCCCGCCGGCGGCCAGGGCCACTTCGTGAACCGCGGCCGCGATCTCGGCTTCGGTCCGGCCGGGCGCGGCCATGGTCATGGCCCGGCGGTGCATCCGCACAGATGTCGTCACCGCCTTTTCGATTTCGGCGATCTCTTCCTCTTGCTTGATGTTTCTCAGGGCGATAACAGCCTTGATGAAATCCAAGGACGCCCCTCCCTGGACCTCGGCCAGTTTCAGGCCCAGGAGCTCGGCCAAGAAAATCCGGGTGTCCGCGCGATAGGGCGGAAGGTAATGGATGGTCCGGTTTTGGGCGCGGGCTCCGCTCAGGTACTCGGCGATCTTAGCCGCCGGCTCGGTGCGGGACACCCCCGCCTTTTCAGCCCGGGCTTTCAGCGTCGGCTGCGTCCCCATCCAGACGATATCGTCGATCGTCAATTCGTCGCCGAAGATGATCTCCCGATTCTCATCCAGGTCGATGAGGGCGATGAGGTTCGGCTGGTCCAGTCCGAAAAAATATAGAAAGCTGCTGTCTTGGCGGAAATGGTAGGTGTTGTCGGCGTAATTCATGGGCGATTCGGCGTTTCCGGCCAGCAGCAAGACTCCGCCGGCCATCTTTTTTTTCAGGCGTTCCCGTCTTTGGACGTAAATTTTTGTTTCGAACATCAACGACTCCTTTCTTAAAAATCCTTAAACCTATGCGAATCGCCCCCAAGATAACACATTCCCGCCCGATATTAAACAGTGCGTGAAGCGGGAATTCACCACGCCGCGTAAAAAGGAAATTCCTTCTATGATCAAGCTGGTGAAGAATCAAAGGGAGGAAGTTGGCGGCTTTGGACTTAAAAATACGCTCGCCGTTTTCGTCAATAACGCCTAGATAGGTATTGGTGGAATGAAGATCCAATCCGACATAATATTGCATCCGATAACCTCCTTTCGGCTCCAATATTAGCACCCCATGTTACCCCAAATGAATGAGCCTTCTAGATGATTATCGGTTCTCCGGGGAAGCAACAATTTGTGGGATTTAACGGCCTGAGCGCATGCCGAGAAACGTCCCCGTCCTACAATCAAGTCCATCCCCTAAATCCTTCTTCCGCTTGTCGGGCTGTCCCTGATATGCTATATATAGCTCTGGCTAATCATGAACATCATTGAAACAATCATCCAATTGTTTGTTCTCCTCTTCGCGATTGTCATCCACGAAGCGTCGCACGGCTGGGCAGCCTCCAAGTTCGGAGACATGACCGCCCGCAGCCTGGGCCGGGTCAGCCTCAATCCCCTGGTCCATATCGACCCGGTCGGCACGGTTCTGGTCCCGCTGCTTCTTCGCCTGGTCGGAGCGCCGGCGTTCGGCTGGGCCAAGCCGGTCCCGGTCAATCCTTATCTCCTCAAGAACCCGAAGCGCGATCACCTCTGGATCTCATTCGCCGGTCCGGCCGCCAACTTCCTGGCCGCTTTCTCAGCCCTGATCATCATCATGGTCGTCAAGCTGGCCTCGCCCAGAGTCGTTTTTTTCCTGAGGGACTTCCTTCTCGGCCAACATTTGATGCCCAAGGGATTTTATCCTCTGGAAGGGTTGGCCTTGATCCTGTTCTACGTCGTGCTCATCAACATTTACCTCGCCGTTTTCAACCTTATTCCGGTCCCGCCGCTCGACGGCAGCGGCATCCTGACCGGCCTGCTCTCCGACCAGGCAGCCGCGAAATTCGAGCGCATCCGTCCTTACGGTTTCTTCATCGTCCTGGGGCTTATTTACCTGGGCTTTCTGGATCTGATCATCCGTCCGATCCAGATCTTCATTTATACCCTTATCATCCTCTAATTATGCGTAAGAAGAAAAATAAGGAAACCCGGCCAGAGGTGAAAACCGCCCTTGGATTCTGAAAACGCCGCGCCGATCATTCCGCCCGCCGAAGTTCCCGACACTTATCAGGTCAAGCTGGGGATCTTTGAGGGACCGCTGGACCTCCTGCTCTTCTTGATCAAGAAGAAGCAGATCGACATCCACGACATCCCTATCGCGGTCATCACCCGGGAATACCTGGAATACCTCGAGCGCAAGGAGCAGATCAACCTGGACCGGGAAGGCGAATTCCTGCTCATGGCGGCCTACCTGATTTACATCAAGAGCCAGATGCTGTTGCCGCGCGAGCAACCCCTGATAGAGGCCGAGGACCCGCGCCGGGCCCTGGTGGAGCGGCTCCTGGAGTACCAGAGGATCAAGGCCGCCTCGGGCATCCTCCGGGAGAAAGAAGAGGAGAGGCTCCAGAACTGGAGCCGGAGCTTTCGGCCTCCCCTTCCCGAGGCGGAAGAGATCGAGATCATGGAAGTCTCTCTCTTCGACCTGGCCGAGTGCTTCTTCCAGTTGATAAAGCGCCGGGGGTCCGAGGATTTCAAGGTGCTCAAGGGGAAGGAAATTTCCCTGGAAGAGAAAATGAAGGAGATCCTGGACGTTCTGGAGGGCAACGATTATATCGATTTCCTGGAATATCTGGGGAACCAGGAGACCCTCGGAGAAGCTCTGGTCTCCTTTTTCTGCCTGCTCGAACTGGTCAAGAACAAGGTCGTCTACGCCGTCCAGGAGAGCCTATTCCACACTATCAAGGTCTGGCTGCGCCGGGAAGCCCCGCACTTTAAGGAGAGCCGATGAACCACAAGCTGAAGGATATCATCGAAGCGCTGATCTTCATCTCCACCGAGCCCGTCACGCCCGAACGGATGAAAAGCTCCCTGGAGGATTTTCCGGCCGAAGAGGTGGATATGGCCTTGGCCGATCTCCTCCAGAACTACGCGTCCGGGGAACGCGGCATTCACATCATCCAGGCCGGCGGAGGCTACCTCTTCGCCACGCGGCCGGAGTTCGACGCCTGGGTTCGCAAGTTCCTGCAGATCGAACGGAAGACCCGGCTGTCCCAGGCCTCCCTGGAGACGCTGACCATCGTCGCCTACCACCAGCCCGTTACCTCGGTCGAGATCTCGGCGCTACGCGGCGTCGATTCCACTTACACGCTGAAGACCCTCCTCGAAAAAAAGCTGATTAAGATCGTCGGCCGGAAAAAGGCTCCGGGAAACCCCCTGCTTTACCGGACGACGGAAAAATTCCTGACCTATTTCGGGCTCAACAGCCTGGAAGAGCTTCCTTCAGAGCAGGAAATCTCGAAAATTCTGGAGGAAAAGAACATTGAGCAGGAAATCTAAAACCCGGCGGAACTTCCTTCATCCTGCCTGGATTCTCCTGATCCTGATGACCGCCTTCTGCGTCCAAAAACCCGCCGAGGTCAAAATGACGGCGCCGCCGGTCGACCCGCATGCGCCGTACAACGCCATGGGCCGACAGGGAATGGTCGTAGCCGCCCACCCGCTGGCCGTGGAAGCGGGGCTGTCCGTGCTCAAGTCCGGGGGGAACGCCGTGGACGCGGCTGTTGCCGTATCATTCGCCCTGAATGCGGCCGAGCCATTTGCCTCGGGCCTCGGCGGCGGCGGATTCATGCTCCTATACCTGGCCGGGGAAAACAAGGTCACGGCCGTTAATTACCGGGAAAAAGCGCCGCGCCTGGCCGGGCCAAACATGTTCGAGGAGAAAGGCAAGGACCGGGACGAATGGCGCTCCATGAGCGGTCTCGCCGTCGGCGTGCCGGGTATGCTGGCCGGATGGAACCTGGCCCTGAAAAAATATGGGACCAAGACGCTTGCCGAGCTCGTGAAACCGGCGGTCGAGATCGCGGAAAAGGGCATGGCTGTCAGCAAAAATTATTGCGCTATCAACAAAGAAGAATACGAGCGGCTGCTCAAGAACGCCGGCGAAGGAAGTTGTTACTTGAACAACGGCCTCCCCTACGAGCCCGGCGAGCGGCTTCACAATCCCGACCTGGCGCGCACCCTGAGGCGGATCGCGGAGAAGGGCATCGAAGAATTCTACCGGGGGGAAATCGCGCAAAAGATCGTCGAGGCGGTCGCGGCCAGGGGCGGCGTTATGGCCCTCGACGACCTCGCCTCCTATGAGGCCGTTGAGATCGCCCCCCTGAAAGGGTCATACCAGGGCCATCCGCTCTACACCATCCCGCCGCCCGGCTCCGGAGCTTATCTCATCGAGCTGCTGAATATCATCGAGTCCTGGCCGGTCAAATCCTGGGGTCACAACTCCCCGGTTTATATACATCATCTGAGCGAAGCCCTGGGTTTCGTTTTCGCCGACAGGGACTTCTATCTCGGAGACCCCGACTTCGTTTCCATCCCCTTGGACGGACTTCTCTCGAAGCCATATGCGTCGCGGATCGCCGGCGCAGTCCGGCCCGACCGGGTTCTGGATTCCTATCCGCCGGGGATATTCGGGAAAAAGGACGGGGCGCCGGGGAATACGACCCACCTCTGCGTTGTGGATAAAGACGGGAATATCGCCGCCCTCACCCAATCCATCAATGACTTCTTTGGGTCGGGCATCGTGCCCGAAGGGACCGGCTTTCTGCTCAATGACCACATGAAGGATTTTTATCCTTTGCCGGGGAGCCCTAATTCGCCGGGGCCGCTTCGAAGGCCGGCCAGCTCCATGGCACCGGTGATCGTGTTCAAGGACGGAAAGCCTTTCCTCTCCCTGGGATCGCCGGGCGGAGTGCGCATCTTCCCCTCGCTCGCCCAGATCATCGTCAACATCGTCGACTTCGGCATGTCTCTCGATGAGGCCATCGAGGCTCCGCGCTTCTTCTTTGCTCCCTCCAAAGACGGCGCCGCAGAGATCACGGTGGAGTCGCGGATCCCCGAATCCATCCTCAAGCGGCTGGAAGGAATCGGCCACAAGATCGCGATCAAGGACGCCTACGACCGGTTTTTCGGCGGCGCCCAGGGAATTCTGATCGACAGGAACCGTAGAGTGATATACGGCGGGGCGGATTCCCGCCGCGACGGCACCGGCAAGGGGTATTAATAATATAAGGATAAGGACATGAACAAACTCAGCATGGCCGCATCAATAATTCTCTCTGTTGCCGCGGCGGCGATATTATCCGCCGGGCAAGCCGCAGAGACGGCGGCCCTCTTCGAGCAGCCTCTTCTCCTGACGTCGGCCGGCCAGAACGCCGAGCTCCAGATCGCCGGCGTGCTGGCCAAACGGGCGGGGCTGACCTACAAGATCTCCAAGCTCGCCCTGCCGCAGGAGCTCCAGGGGATGAAAACCCTGGTCCTGGTCCTGGGCGCCAGCATGAAAGGCCTGGGATCCGCCGGGCTGGACCTGGCCAAAGAGAAAGACCGGGTCGCTTCCCTCCTCGCAGCCTGCCGGAAAAACAAGATTCCCATTCTCTGCCTCCACCTGGGCGGAGATGTGCGGCGCGGCGAGCAGACCGATGAGTTCATCGCGGCTTTCCTGCCGTCGGCCGCCGCGGCCGTCGTGGTCAAGTCCGGCAACGCGGATAAGGTGTTCTCCAAGATCTGCGATGAGAAGAAAATCCCGCTCATCGAGGTCGATAAGGCCGCCGACGCCCTCGAATCCCTGAAAAAACTGTTCAAATCCTAAGCCCGAAGGATTTTTTGCTGAAGACAGGACGATGGCCGAACCGCTGATTTTCCTCCTCATGCTGGCCGTATTCATCTTTCTGGCCATGGTCTTGCGATGGCCCATCGGCGTCTCGCTCGCCCTCTCGGCCCTGGCCGGGTCGCTCGCGAGCGGACACGGGCTCGGCCTGCGTCACTTGGTCGAAGGGAGCTTCGGATATTTCGACACCATCCTCATCATCCTCACGGCCACCATATTCATGAAGGTTCTCGAGGCGACCGGTTTCCTCGACACCGCGGTGGCGGCCCTCCTCCGGGCGTTGGCGCGAAGAAAGGCGCTCCTTCTTCTTGTGGCCATGGTCATCGTCATGTTCCCGGGGATGATCACCGGCTCATCAACCGCCGCCATCCTGACCAGCGGCCCTCTCATCGCGCCCGTTTTGATGCGGCTCGGCCTGCCCCGTCTCAAGACCGCAGCCTTCATCGCCATGGGCGGGATCCTGGGCATGATCGCGCCCCCTGTCAACATTTTGATCATGATCATGGGCGCCGGCGTAGACATGCCCTACACCGGCGTGACCCTGCCGCTCCTGCTCATCGTGATTCCCCTCGTCCCGGCAGTCTCCCTGTGGCTCGGCTATAAGGACCTGCGGACGGCGGGGCCGGAGGAGCTGAAGCAGATCCTACCCGCATCTTTATGGCCGAGGTACGGCGCGCGCCTCATCTTTCCCCTTCTCGTCGTCTTCGCCTTGATGATCGCACCCGCGCTCGTCCCGGGCCGTGTCCCCGATATCGGCATCCCGGCCGTTTTTCTCGCGGGGAGCCTCGCAGGGATTTTCTGCGGCCGCCGGTTCAACTTCCTCAAGGTCACCCAAAAAGCCGTCGCCGAGGCCCTGCCCATCCTGGCTATCCTGGCCGGGGTGGGCATGTTCATCCAAATCATGACCTTGACGGGGGCTCGGGGCTGGCTGGTGATCTCCATCCTGTCCCTGCCCTCGGTGCTTCTTTATCTCGGGATCTCGCTCAGCATGCCGCTCTTCGGCGGGGTTTCCACATTCGGTTCAGCCTCCATTCTGGGGGTGCCGTTCATCCTGGCCCTCATCAACAAGAATGCTTTGCTGTCATCATCGGCTCTGTCCGCCATCGCGGGGCTCGGCGACCTGGTCCCGCCCGCGGCCATCTCCCTTCGCTTCTCGGCCCAGGTGGCGGGCGAGCGGGATTTCTTCAAGGTCCTGAAATATTGCCTCGTCCCAGCGCTTTTCCAATTGGCCCTGGGGATCGGCATGTTGCTCGCGGCCCCACTCCTGGATAAATTGATGTGAGAGTCTCATGAGGCTTATCTACCATCTGATGGTGCTCTACTTAACGGCCCATCTCCTCTGGTATCTTTTCCGGGAGAAAAAATTCTGGATGCGGATTTCAACGGCCCTCGTCCTGGTCATGTTTCTCCTCCGCCTGCTGCTCGTGAAATGACAGAAATCATAACTCAGCGAAAACCGACGATTCTCACCGCCGTCGTTTGTCTTCTCGGAGTCGGGCTGGTCGGCTTTTTTTCCGGGAAAGAATTCCTGAGCATGCGCGGGGAGGAAACCCTCTTTCCCGCGGCGGGGCTCATTGAAAAAAAGATGCTGAGCTCATACTTCGCGGCCTTGAAGGGAACAGCGGGGGACACCGAAGTGTTCGTCTTCCGCGGCCGTGAGGACGGCGGCCGACTTTTCATCCTGGGCGGAACCCACCCCAACGAACCGGCCGGCTTTCTTACGGCCGTCGTTCTCGCGGAAAACATCTCCGTCGGCCGGGGCACCGTAGTCATCGTCCCCCGGGCCAACGCCAGCGGTTTTACTCATGATGACCCGCAGGAAGGGACTCCCCAGCGCTATCCGATTCAGACGGCCGGGGGGCCGCGCTGGTTCCGGCTGGGGTCGCGGCTCACCAACCCGGTCCACCAGTGGCCCGACCCGGCCATCTATGTCAACCCGGCCGGCCAGAAGCTGGCGGGCGCGGAAAGCCGCAACCTCAACCGCTGCTATCCCGGCCGCCCCGGCGGAACGCTGACCGAGAAAGTTGCTTTCGGCGTCATGGAGCTCATCCGCGGAGAGCGGATCGATCTGGGAATCGACGTCCACGAGTCCGCGCCCGAATATCCCGTCATCAACGCTATTGTCTTCCACGAGTCGGCCGCCGAGCTGGCCGCAACGGCCTCCATGGCTATGGGCGCAGAAGGCTTCGATATCCGGCTGGAGGCTTCCCCCCCGAACCTCCGCGGCTTAAGCCACCGCGAATGGGGCGACTTCGCCGGGACAAAGGCCGTGCTCATCGAAACCGCCAACGCCTCCCACGGCCGGCTCAAGGGAAAATCATCGGCCTCGCTCGTCGTGGACGGAAAGGACCGCTTCTACGTCCGGGCTGCCAAGCTGGGCCGTCTGTTCGTTCCCTATCCAGAAGAGGGCATTCCGCTGAAACTGAGAGTCGCACGCCACCTGGCCACCATCCGGGCCCTTCTTTCATCCCTCCAAGAGCTCGAGCCGGACAAAGAAATCGCCATCACCGGTTTCCCCGACCCCGCGGAAGTCCTGAAGAAAGACGTCGGTTATTTTCTCCACTCCCCAAAATAACGGGGCAGCCGCGTGTTTTTTCATTCCGTCCCTCGAAGCCCCCTAAGTTAATATTTCATCTATATTTAACATTGACAAACACGCCGCGTTCGGTTAGTATAAACCATTATTTTATCCGCATGGAAATGGAAATCATCATCGCCAAAAACAGCGGTTTGTGTTACGGAGTCAAGAGAGCTTTGCACCTGGCTAAAGAGACGCGGCGCAGGACCCGGGGAAAGGTCTCAACCCTCGGCGACCTGATCCACAACCCGAAGGTCATCGCCGACCTGAAAAAGAAGGGCATCGATTCGGCTCCGTCCCTGGCCGAAGTCGCCGCAGGGACGGTTATCATCCGCAGCCACGGCGTTTCGCCCGAGGTCTACCGGACGCTCAAGAGGAAAAAAATCGAGATCGTGGACGCCACCTGCCCCATCGTCAAAAAGATCCAGGATCTGGTGGCCTCCCTGGCCCGGACCAAGAATGAAATCGTCATCGTCGGCAACCGGGAACATCCCGAGATCCAGGGCCTTATCGGCTACAGCCGAGGCCGGGGCGTCATCGTGGAGAGCGAGGCTCAGGCGGCCGGCCTCCCCTTCCGGAAGAAGCGGGCCGTGCTGGCCCAGTCCACCCAAGACCGCTACCTCTTCGAGAAGGTCGCGGCCGTCCTGGTCGGGAAGACCGGGGAGCTCGCCGTCTATAATACCATCTGCCATTCCACCCAGACCCGGCAGAAATCGACCTCGGAGCTGGCCGGCCGCGTCGACACGCTCTTCATCATCGGCGGGAAATCGAGCTCCAACACCAACAAGCTCTACCAGATCTCCAAGCGCATCCTGCCCAACACGCATTTCATCGAAAACGCGGATCAGATCACGCCCGAGATGCTCGAAGGCGCGACGACCATAGGTCTTTCCGGGGGGGCATCGACCCCGCCGGAAGCAATCCGTGAAGCCGTGGCTAAAATCGCCGGGAGCTTCAAAAAGCCATCACAAAGGGAGAGTTGTGTCCAATGTCAGAGCTAAAAAAACCACCCGACAAAGACGAGAAGATCACGAGCGAGGATTATGAAAACCTCCTCGACAAGTACCAGTTCAGCACCAAGGAGCTGACGCCGGGAAAACCGATCCGGGGCAAAGTCATCAAGGTCATGCCCACCCACATCCTGCTGGACATCGGCCACAAGTCCGAAGGCCTGGTCCCCCTCGACGAGTTCGGCGACGAGGCGGAGATCAAGGCCTGCAAGCCCGGACAGGAAATCGAGGCCATCGTGGACAGAACCGACGAAAAGGAAGGCTACCTCATTCTGTCCAAGAAAAGGGCGGATATCATGCGCGCCTTGGATCACCTGGAGAAGGCTTACAGCACCCAGAGCTTCATCAACGGCAAGGTCGTGGAACGGAATAAAAACGGCCTCATGGTCAACGTCGGCGGCATCCGGGCCTTCCTGCCCGACTCTCACATCGATATCCGGCAAGTCAAGGAGCCGGAGAAGCTCATCGGCCAGAGCTTCAAGTTCAAGGTCATCAAGTTCGACCGCAAGAGCGAGAACGCCGTCGTTTCCCGGAAGCTCTTCCTCCAGGACGAACGGGAGAAAAAGCGGCGCCGGGTCTTCGGCAAGCTGGTCAAGGGGGAAAAAGTCAAAGGGCAGATTAAGAGCCTGACCAGCTTCGGCGCCTTCGTCGACCTGGGCGGAGTCGAGGGGCTGCTCCACATCTCGGACATGTCCTGGGGCAAGATCGGCCATCCTTCCGAAATCTTCCGCAACGGCCAGGAAATCGAGGTCGTCATCCTGGACTTCAACGAGAAAGACGAGAAAATCTCCCTGGGCACCAAGCAGCTGACCGAGGATCCCTGGAAGAACGTCAAGGAAAAATACCCCGTCGGCCAGAGGGTCAAAGGGAAGGTCGTCAGCCTGACCGATTTCGGCGCTTTCATCGAGCTGGAAAAGGGCGTCGAGGGTTTGATCCATGTTTCCGACCTGACCTGGTCTCGCAAGATCGTCCATCCCAAGAAAGTCCTGCAGCAGGGACAGGAGGTCGAGGTCACCGTCCTCGACGCCAACCCCGACACCAAGCGGATCTCCCTCGGCCTGAAACAGATTACACCGCACCCGCTCGAAGTGCTCAAGCAGAAGTACGGCATCGGCTCGCACATCAAGGGTCCGATCACCAGCATCACCGACTTCGGTGCCTTCATGGAGGTGGAAAAGGGCATCGAGGGGCTGATCCACATCTCGGACATATCCTGGGAGAAGATCAAACACCCCTCGGACAAGCTCAAGGTCGGCGACGAAGTCGAGGCGGTCATCCTCAATATCGACGTGGAAAAGCAGAAGGTCTCCCTGGGCATCAAACAGCTTGAGGGCGACATCTGGGAGGACTTCTTCTCCCGGCAGAAGATGGGCGACCTGGTCAAGGTCAAGATCGTCCGCATCGCCGATTTCGGCGTCTTCGTCGAGATCCTGCCCGGGATCGAGGGCGTCGTCTTCCTCTCCGAGCTCGACGAGAAGAAGATCGACAACCCGTCCGAGTTGTTCCGTGTGGGCGAGGAGCGCACCGCCAAGATCATCAAGCTGAACGCCAAGGATAAAAAGATCTCCCTGAGCTTCCGGCTGGCGCAGTTTGATCTGCAGCGGCAGGAATATAAAAAATACGTGCAGAGCCAGGACAACCGGCACACCCTCGGCGATATCATGAAAGATCAGCTCAAGAATTTCGGCTCCCCGAAAAAACAAACCCCAAAAAAGGAGGATTGAAATGATCAAGGCCGACCTTATCAACAAGATTTCCCGAGACCTGAACATCCCCAAGCAGGAAGCGGAAGAGGGCGTGAACCTCTTTTTCAACACCATCAAGGACGCCATCCTCCGCGGCGAAGAGATTGAGATCCGGGGCTTCGGCAGCTTTCGGCTGCGGAAGCGGACCTCGCGGGCCGGCCGGAATCCGCGCACGGGCGAGCCGGTCAAGGTCCCGCCGAAGAAAGTCCTCTATTTCAAACCGAGCAAACTCCTCAAGGATTCGATCAACCGGACATGAACTATATCCCCGCCCCGTGGAGAGAGTCCTACGTGAAGAACGTCTATAAGCAGAAGGGTTGTTTCTTCTGCCGCTTGCCGAAGATCAACAAAGACCGAGAGACATTCATCCTCCACCGCGGGACCTACAACTTTATAATCCTCAACCGCTTTCCGTACACGCCGGGTCACCTCATGATCGCGCCCTACCGGCACCTGGCCCGGTTCGAGCGGGCGCCCAAGGAGACGACCGACGAGATGGCCGACCTTGTCAAGCTGAGCCTTATCATCCTGAGGAAACAGTACGGGCCGCACGGCTTCAACACCGGGATGAACCTCGGCCACAGCGCCGGCGCCGGCGTGGCCGACCACTATCACCTCCACGTCATCCCCCGCTGGACCGGAGATGCGAATTTTATGCCCCTGGTCGCCGGGACCAAGGTCATGACCGAGGATTTGGCCGTCTCCTACGAACGGCTGGCCCCGCTTTTCGGGAAATACGCGGCTGGAATCTGATCGATGCCATTCTTCCCTATCACCCCACGGAGTTGACGCCGGTCAGGAGAATAGACACGAGGTAAGATCATGCTTAAAACGATGAGAAAAAACGTCAAGTCGCTGGCGCCCACGCTGTGGATCGTCATCGCCACCTTCATCATCGCCATCTTCGCCGTCTGGGGCGGAGGCGGCGTTATCGGCGAGAAGAAAAGCGACACCGGTACGCTGGCCGTTGTCGGCAAGACCAAGATCTCGAGCGAGCTCTACTTCAACACCCTGCGCCAGAGGCTGCAAGCCCTGCAGCAGGAAATAAAGACCCTGAGCAAGAGCTTCATCCAGCAGCTCAACATCCCCCAGCAGGTCCTCGAGCAGATGGTCCAGCAGGCCCTGCTCCTCCAGGCCGCCGGAGACATGGGGCTCTCCGTCTCGAACAACGAGCTCCGCGACAGGATCATGAGTCTCCCGGCATTCCAGCAGGACGGGAAATTCATCGGCTTCGGCAGCTACCAGAGGGTTCTGGCCTACAACCGCATCACCATCAGGGACTTCGAGGAAAGCCTCAAGAAGGACATCCTCCTCAACAAGACCATCCAGGTCCTGACCGCGGGCCTCGCCGTGACGGAAGAAGAGGTCTGGGAGAACTACAAGAAGCAGAACGAGAGCGCCAAGCTGGAATACCTGCTGCTCGACGAGAGCAAGATGGAGCTCGCCGTCAAGCCCGATGCGGCCGCCTTCAAGGCTTATTTCGAGAAGAACGCGGATCGCTACAAGATCCCGGAAAAACGCAGTGCCTTCTATTCCTTCCTCCCGACCTCGGACCTCAAAAAGGAGATCAAGCTGACCGACGCCGACATCGAGAAATATTACAGGGACAATATCGCACAGTTCAAGGAGCTGGAAAGGGTGAAAGTCAGCCGGATCTTCATGCCCTTCACCGAGAAGGATAAGGCCGACGTCCTGGGCCAGGTCCGGGCCATCCGCGACCGGATGGACAAGGGCGAGGACTTCGCCGAACTGGCCAAAAAATTCTCCAAAGACGACAAGGCCAAGGACGGCGGAGACTGGGGCCTCTACGACTGGAAGAGCCTTCCCACCGCCGAGCAGGAGGCCGTGGCCAAGCTGGAGCAGGGAAAGGTCTCGAACGTCCTGGAAACCGAGGCCGGCGCCTCGATCCTCAAAGTGACTGAGAAGGCCCCGGAGCGAACCTTTCCTCTGGATGAGGTCAAGCCGCGGATCCAGAGCACCCTCGAGGACGAGAAGGCCCGGGAGCTGGCCAACCAGAGGATGACCCAGCTCGAAAAGAGCGCCCGCAATGAGAAGAGCCTGGACGCCGCCGCCCAGAAAGCCGGCGTCAAGCTCGCCAACACCGGGCTGCTCAAGCAGGGCGACCCGGTCCCCGGGGTGGACCAGGCCGGCACCATCAGCCAGACGCTCTTTACGCTCAAGGACAAGGAGATCTCGGCCCCGATTTTTACTTACGAGGGCGTCGGCGTCGTCCAGCTTGAAAAGACCGAGGCGCCGCGGACGGCCAAATTCGAAGAGGTCAAAGAAGATGTGGAGAAAGACCTGACCGCCTCCCTCAAGAAGGATAAGGCCATGGAAAAGATCAAGGACGTCCGGGCCAAGCTCACTCCGAAGAACTGGGAGGACATCGCTCAGAAGAACAACCTCGAGATCAAGACCATCGACGCGCACAAGCGCGAGCAGTACATCGGCGTGATCGGCGAGAACGCCGAGGTGGACAAGCTGGCCTTCACGCTGCCCGTCAACGAGACGAGCGCGCCCGTTGAATACGCCAACGGCTACGCCCTGTTCCGAGTCCTCGACCGGAAAGAGGTTAAGAAAGAAGACTTCGATAAGGCCAAGACGGCCGAGAAGGAGACCGTCCTCGAGACGAAGCGGAATAAGTTCCTGCAGTCCTGGTTGGTCAAGATCCGGGAAGAGAAAAAGGCCAAGATCAACTACAACCTCTTCCTCAAGATCACGGACGACATCCTCTCACGCTTCGGCGATTAAAGGAAGTCGGGAGGGGCCGCAGGCCTCTCTCCGGGTTTCGGCGAAAATCCTGTTTGAAATATTTTCGTTGGAAAGGAGAGGCCTATGGAACAGGAATCCGTCAAAAAATCTCTGCCGCCGGAGGCTTATGAGGAACTGAAACCGGGCCAGAAGTATATCCCCTTTGTTCCCGCGGAAGCGGCCATCCCCGAGATCACGTTCCGGTCCGTCGTCTGGGGACTGTTGATGTCCCTCGTTTTCACCTTTTCCTTCGCCTACCTGGGGCTCAAGGTCGGAACTCTCCCGGAGGCCGCCATTCCCATCGCCATCTTGGCCGTCGGGCTCGGCTACTTCTATTCGCGGAAGAACACCATTCTGGAGAACGTCATCATCCAGTCCATCGGCGCCGCCTCGGGCTCGGTGGTGGCCGGCGCCATCTTCACCATCCCCGCCCTGTTCATCATGGGTATCCCGGCCAATATCTTCAAAATTTTCTTGTCCTGCTTCCTGGGCGGCTGCCTGGGAATCCTGTTCCTGATCCCCCTGCGGCGCTATTTCTGCGCCGAGCAGCACGGCAAGCTTCCCTTCCCCGAGGCCACGGCCACAACCGAGATCCTGGTGACCGGGGAGTCCGGGGGAGAACAAGCCAAGTCTCTGCTGCTGGGGATCGGGCTCAGCGCAGTCTACGAATTCCTGGCCATCGGCGTAAGGCTGTGGAACGAGTATCTGACATTCACTTGGATCCCCTTCCTCAAGAATCTGGCCGATAAGACGAAAATGGTCCTCAAGATCGACGCCCTGTCCGCTTTCCTCGGATTGGGCTACGTCATCGGCCTCCGCTACAACGCCGTTATCGTGGCCGGCGGCCTGCTCTCTCACTTCGCCTTCATCCCGGTCATCTGGTTCCTGGGTCAGCACCTGCCCGGCCCCCTTTATCCCGGCAAGATCCCCATCACGCAGATGACCGAAGTCCAGATTTTCGGCGCCTATGTCAAGAACATCGGCATCGGCGCCATATTCATGGCCGGAGTGATCGGCATCATCAAGTCCATGCCGGTCATGATCAAATCGCTCCGGCTCGGCTTCCGCGAGATCTTCAAGGGAAAGAAGGGCGCGGGAGAGGCACCCGTCCGCACCGACCGCGACCTCAAGATGTCGACCATGCTGGCCGGACTCCTCGTCTCCGCCGCGGCGCTCTTTCTTTATTTCCTGTGGATTTCCAACCTGAAATACGCCGTGATCGGCGTCGTCATCTGCCTGCTGCTGTCCTTCCTGTTCACGACCGTGGCCGCCTATGCCATCGCGATCGTCGGCACCAACCCCGTCTCGGGCATGACGCTGATCACCATCATCCTGTCGAGCGTCCTGCTCATCGGCGCGGGTCTCTCGGGGACCGAGGGCATGGCCGTGGCGCTCCTGATCGGCGCGGTCGTCTGCACGGCCCTGTCGGTTTCCGGAAGCTTCATCACCGACCTCAAAATCGGCTACTGGCTGGGAGCGACCCCTCGCAACCAACAGCGTTTCAAGTTCGCGGGTGTGTTCATCGCGGCCCTGACCGCGGGCGCGGCGATCTTTATCCTTGATAAAGCGTTCTCATTCCAGAGCGGGACTCTATCCGCGCCGCAGGCCAACCTCATGGCCGCGGTCATCAAGTCTATGATGTCCCGGGAGCCCGTGACCTGGATTCTGTACGGAATCGGCGTTTCAGTCGCCATCGTCCTGGAGCTGGCCAAGGTCCCGCCCCTGGCCTTCGCCCTGGGCATGTATCTGCCGCTCGAGCTCACGACGCCGCTTCTGGTCGGAGGACTTATCTCCCACGTCGTGAAGAAGTCCACCAAGGACAAAGAGCTGGCCGACCGGCGCAACAACCGCGGCACGCTCATCGCTTCGGGTTTCATCGCGGGGGGGGCGCTGATCGGCATCGTCCTGGCCGTGCTGAAGCTAACCAAACTCGACCACTTCGTCAGCTTCGGCATCCCCATGGTCCTGAACAACGGGATTTGGGTGGACGGCGAGCCGACGGCCTGGTTCACGAAATACGGAGAGATGATCAGTCTCGTCGCCTTCATCCTGCTGTGTTATTTCGTCTACCGGCATGCGAAAAAAGCAAAATAAAATTTAACCTGCATTATTCATAAATTTTTAGCTGGAGAGATGAAATCAATGAATCCCTCAAGGGGGAAGCCCGGGATGGACGAAGCGACCATGTCGGGACTTCGGGAGCGAGTCCATTCCGACTTTCCCCTCATATGGAGCCGGATTATTGAATAATGCAGGTTAAGTGTTAAGGAGGTCACATGAAAAAAGACAGACTCCTCAGCGCGGCGGAAAGAGCCGTCAATCAATCGCTGAAAATCCGTAAGGGCGAGAGTTTCCTTCTCGTCACCGACAGACAAAAAATGGAGATCGCCGAGGCCCTGGCCTATTGGGCCAAGGAGGCCGGCGCCGAGACCACGACCTACCTGATGACCGAGACGCTGCGGCCCATCACCGGGCCGACCAAGCTCTTCCAGGACGTGATCGAGAAGGCCTCGGTCATCACCTACATGCTCGACGCGCGGATCGAGGAGAAGCCCTTCCGCAGCTACATGGTCAAGATGGGCATGGAGCCCAAACGCCGCATCTGCATGATGCCCGGCATCACCCGCGACATGATGGAGCGGCTGGTCAACATCGACTTCAGGGAGATGAATTTATTTACGCGGCGGGTCATCAAGGCCCTCGACAACGCTGAGCGGGTCATTATCAAAAATCCGGAAGGCACGCATATCGAATTCAGCGTCAGAGACCGGGTATGGCACAACGACAACGGTGACATCAGTCGGCGCGGCAAGCACGGAAATTTGCCCGCCGGCGAATGCTACACGGCGCCGGTCGAGGAGACGTTCACCGGCCGGATCGTCATCAGCCTCATCGACGACAAGCTCGGTCGCGGCGTCATGGAATTCAAGGAGGGCCGCCTGGTCAAATGGAACGGCCGGGGGATCGAGGCGATCGTCAAGAACATCGGCGCCGACGAGACCGGGTTCATCATCGGCGAGTTCGGCGTGGGAACGAACAAGGGCGCCAAGATCTGTCCCAATATGCTTGAAGCGGAGAAGGCCTTCGGTACCGTCCACTTTGCCATCGGCGACTCCTACGGCATCGGCAAAAACGCCAGCAAGCACCACTACGACGCGCTGGTGGACAAGGTCACGATAACCGCGGACGGCCTGGCCATCGCCAAGCAAGGGAAGTTCTTGATTTAGTCCAGATGGTTCTCTTCCGTTTGGTGTGGGTGTTGTTATCCTGCATTTTTCATTAACCGGGTTCCCTATGGAGGGAAGGCCGGGATGGACTCGCTCCCGAAGTCCCGAGATGGTCGCTTCGTCCATTCCGGCCTTCCCCCTTGAGGCATTCATTGATTCCGTCTCTCCAACTTAAAATTTATGAATAATGCAGGTTATAAGGGTCCGGCAGGAAGGGACATGAAACGATCAACGCTTGAGGCTAAGGAGGGTCGGTTTGACCCGATATAGGGAAAAGGTTCTTTTCAGATATCCAGGCGGCCGTACTTGAGCTCGTCGTGGACGATGACGTTATGCGTCAGCTTGACGTCATCGGCGAATCCTGAACGGAAATCCCGCATCAGGTTGTAGAACTCCTCGTTCGAAGCGGTCATGACCTCGAATTCCATGTCGTAAGAGCCGATCGTCTTGAGGATGAAAATGACGTTCCGCTGCCGCCGCAGATAGGCCCACAGCCGGGCCTGCGCCTCCTCGGATTGATTGTTCAGCTTGAGAAAGACCTTGCGGTAGGTGAAGCCGATGAGGTTGTGATTGATCTTGAGGCCGAAGCCGACGATGACCTTCTTGTCGAGCATGTTGTCCAGCCGGGCCTTGATCGCGACGACCGGCACGCCGCAGGCCCTGGCCAGAGCCGCCAGGGAGAGCCGGCCGTCCCGGTTCAGCTCGTTGAGGATCTTGCGGTCCAGCTCGTCCGGGTTGAACCGGCCGTCCCGGTCGCCGATGGCCAGGACGGAGGCCTTGGTCTCGCCGTCGAGGAAGCGCGCCGAGAGATACTCAAGCCGGGTGGCGATGGAGAAATATTTTTCCCCGAAATAGCTTCCGAACCGCTCCAGGATGCCGTCGTAAATGGCCGAAAACTCCTCGAGGCGCCGCGCCCAGGCCACGAACTCCAGGTCAAAGTCTCCCTCCAGGAGCGTCAGCCAGGCGATTTCCTTCTGCCCCTTCAGGCAGTTGATCAGATCCTGCTCTTTCTCCACGGTCATGCCCTGGTACTTGAGGAACATCCGGTAGTGGGTGAGATCCAGAACGGCCAGGTTGGGAATGGCGTGATAGCCACGGATGACCTTTTTCCTCTCCAACTGCTTCAGCCTGTAGCTGAGCACCTGCTTGGAGAGGCCCACCCGGCGCGCCAGGCGGGTCAGGCTGGTCCGCGCGTCCAGGCTCAAAGCCTGAAGGATTTTCATGTCGCTCGCATCGAGACGGACGCCGGCCGCGGCGGGCTTTCCTACAGTCATTATTTTCCCTTTTTTTTTGACATCTATAAATCATTATAATCAATAACTTATAATTGTCAAATATTTTGAAATGTATTTTTTACAAAATATTGATTCCGGGACTTGACCCGAGTATAATGACGTTCAATGAGAGAAGGCCGTATCTCCGCGAAACCCGATCCGGAGGAAAGAAGGGTCCGATGAGCCATCGCATCACCGAGCATCCCATCCTGAAGATCGAGCCGCGTGAAGATGTGACCTTCTTCTGGAACGGCCGTCCCCTTCAAGCCAAGAAAGGCGAGGTCCTGTCCTCGGCCCTGATCGCCAACGGCGTCACCGTGTTCAGCACCCACGCTTATGACGGCTCGGCCCAGGGCATCTTCTGCGCCAACGGGCAATGCTCCAAATGTTTGGTCATCGCTGACGGCGTGCCCGTGAAGTCCTGCATGATCCCCGTCCGCGAGGGAATGAGAGTTCGGCTGGTGGATGGCCTCCCGGAGCTTCCCGCCGTCTCCGAAAAACCCCGCCTTGGGCCGGTCGAAGAAATCACCGTCCAGGCGCTCATCATCGGCGGCGGGCCGGCCGGGCTCTCGGCGGCCATCGAGCTGGGCCGGGCCGGCGTCAAGACCCTGGTCGTGGACGACAAGTCCGAATTGGGCGGCAAGCTCGTCCTCCAGACCCACAAGTTCTTCGGCTCGATCGAGGACTCCCAGGCGGGGACGCGCGGCAACATCATCGGCCGGAAGCTGGCCGCGGAAGTCGAATCCAATCCCAATATCACGGTCTGGGTGAATTCCACCGTGCTGTTTGTATATAAAGACAGGAAAGTCGGCGTGCTCAGGAATGGCGCCTATACGCTGGTCAAGCCTGACGCCATCCTCAACGCCGCCGGGGCCCGGGAGAAGCTGCTGCGCTTCCACAACAACACCCTGGTCGGGATCTACGGCGCGGGCGCCTTCCAGACCCTGGCCAACCGCGACCTCGTCCGGCCGTCCGAGCGGCTGTTCGTCATTGGAGGCGGCAACGTGGGCCTGATCGCAAGTTACCATGCGCTCCAGGCCGGGATCGACGTCGTCGGCCTGGCAGAGGTTATGCCCCAGTGCGGCGGCTACAAGGTCCACGCGGACAAGCTCCAGCGCCTGGGCGTTCCCATCTATACCTCTCACTCCGTCCTGTCGGCCAACGGCGCGGAGCGCGTCGAATCCGTCACCATCGCCCGGGTGGACGGGAGCTTCAGATTCATCCCGGGCACGGAAAAAACCTTCGCCTGCGACACCATCCTTATCGCCGTGGGGCTGGATCCCATCGACGAGTTCACCCGAGAAGCGGAAAGCGCCGGAATCCCGGTCGTTGCCGCCGGAGACGCCGGCGAGATCGCCGAGGCTTCCTCGGCAATGTTCAACGGCCGGATCGCCGGCCTGAAGCTGGCCGGCCGGCTCGGCGTCGGCGTCCCGGACATCCCGGAGAGCTGGTACAAGAAGGCCGAAATCCTCAAATCGCACCCGGGTAAGATCGAACCGCAGCAGGTCCTGGAGGAGGAGGAAGGGGTCATGCCCGTCATCCACTGCGTCCAGGAAATTCCCTGCAACCCCTGCATCACCGTCTGCCCTACCAACTCCATCGTCATCCGCGGCGACCCGATCATGGGGAACCCGGTTTACGAAGGCACGTGCTCCGGCTGCCACAAGTGCGTCCTCATCTGCCCGGGGCTGGCCATTACCCTGGTCGATTTCAGGAAGGACAAGGAGAATCCCCTCGTCACCGTCCCCTACGAAGTCTTCAACTACCGGGTGAACAAGGACCAGGAAGTCATGGCGGTGGACATCGAAGGCCGGCCCCTGGGGAATTACAGGATCGTCTCGGTGGTTGAGAACAAGTCCGGCCGAACCCAGCTCATCCGCATCAAGCTCCCCAAGGCGCTGGCCAAGAAAGTCGTCTCCTTCCGCATCCAGGCCGATTGGGTGTCAAAGTCCGAAGATGTCACGGTCAAGCCCGGAGAGGGCGAAGACGATGTCCTCGCCTGCTTCTGTGAGCGGGTCAAGGCCTCCGAGATCCGGGCCCTCGTCCGTCAGGGCATCACCGACCTCAATCAGATCAAGGCCCTCACCCGGGCGGGCATGGGGGCCTGCGGCGCGAAATCGTGCGACGCCCTGATCCGCCAGATCATGCGGGAGGAGGGCGTCCCGGCCGGCCGTATCGTGGCCAACACCAAGCGTCCGGTCTTTGTCGAGGTCCCGATCGGCATCCTGGCCGGGGCCGGGACGGATGACTCGGGAGCCAAGCCATGAAGAACTATGATGTCATCGTTGTCGGCGCGGGATCGGTCGGCGTTCCCTCGGCCATGGCCCTGGCCGAGAAAAAACTCAAGGTCCTGGTCCTGGAAGAGCTCCCCTCGCCCGGCCAGGGGAACAATAAGAAGGCCATCGGCGGCATCCGGGCCACGCACTCCGACTTCGGAAAAATCCACGTCTGCCAGCGTTCCATCGAGATCTTCTCCACATGGGAGGAAAAGCACGGAGACGACCTCGGCTGGCTGTCCAACGGTTACAGCTATCCGGCCTACGACGAGAAGGATGAAAAAAAGCTCAAGGACCTGATGGACATCCAGCGCTCCTTCGGACTGGACATCCGCTGGGTGAGCGCCGATGATTACTCCGAACTCGTCCCGGGCATCACCGGGGACGGATTGCGCGGGGCGACTTATTCGCCCGGCGACGGAAGCGCCTCCCCCCTCAAGGCTGCCAATGCTTTCTCGTTCCGGGCCCGGTCGCTCGGCGCCGAGTTCCGGTTCAACGAAAAGGTCACCGGCCTGCTCTTCGACGAGAGCCATGTGGTCGCCGTCTCCACCGACAACGGAGTCTACGGCTGCGGCTCTTTGGTGAACGCCTCGGGCAACAGGGCGGCGGAGATCGGCAAGATGGCGCGGATGGACCTGCCCGTAAAGCCGGACATGCATGAGGGCGGCATCACCGAGCCCGTGAAGCGTTTCTTCGGCCCGATGGTCGTCGATATGCGGCCCGGCCCCCTGTCCGCCAACTACTATTTTTACCAGAACAAGGAAGGCCAGGTTGTTTTCTGCATCACGCCCGAGCCGCAGCTCTGGGGAACAGACAACGACTCGACTTCGGTCTTTTTCCCGCAAGTTTCGCGGCGCATGGTAGAGCTTTACCCGAGGCTGGCCAACCTCCGCGTGCGTCGCGCCTGGCGCGGGCAATACCCCATGACCCCGGACGGCTTCCCGATCCTCGGAACCGGTCGGGAAGTGCCCAACCTGATCCACGCCGTGGGGATGTGCGGTCAAGGATTCATGCTGGGCCCCGGCGTCGGCGAGCTCGTCAGCCGCATGGTGACGGGCGAAACCACCCCGGACGACCGCAAAGTCCTGGAAGATTTCGATCCCTACCGTGACTTTTCAGGCACAGAGGCTTTCAAATAAAACCTCCGGCATCGACTCCCTCGAGCGAGGGGCCGCTCCGCCTCCGGTTCCCCGGGAATCGAAACCGCCGGAATACCCCCGGAACGAACGGGGACCACTGATCACGTCCTGATCAAATCCATGAACAAGGCTTTGACCGTTCCTTCGAGCGCGGAACGAAAACGCTCGACGGTCTCCCGCATCCCATCTTCCTGATAATCCTTGATGAACAGGGGCTTGCCCACGTTGACCTTGACGGTTCGGGGAACCAAAAAAGGCAGCTGCGTTCCGTAAATGGCCAGCGGCGTGACGGGCACGGAGATCCGGTCCTGCGTGTAGATATTGTAGGAGATGGTCGACGATCCCGGCTTAAATCGGGCGACATACGGGTTCGGCGCCTGGGGATCGACTCTTCCCCGGCCCTGCAAGAAGATGATCGCCCGGTCCTTTTTCAAATAATCCTGGCAGAGGCTGCGCGTCCTTTCCTTGTTGCCGTTCATGAGGTCCACCGGGATGGACCCTACCCGGGCGATGTGGGTGGAGATGTAGTCCACCACCAGGAATTTGTAGGGATTGATCATCAGGTTGAGAAACCCGCCGAAATTGCCGAGGTGTTTTATCAAATGGTCCCTGACCAGAACGCTGAACTCCGGGCGGTTGAAAATCTGCCGATTGGCCATGAAAAAGATCGGACGGGGCACGATGAGGAAGAGAAGCGCGACGTCCTTGAAAGTGCCGACATGATTGCCGATGATGATGTTCGGCCCCTTGGTGACGAAATTCTCCGCGCCCCGGACCTCAAACTTCTTCCCGAGCAGGGAGATGCGGCTGATCCTCTTGATGATGTGATCGTACCGTCTCAATTCGTCTTCAAAGCTGGCCATTGTTCCACTTAACGCCCATTGGGATATTGCAGATTATTTTAACAGAATCGTGGCAAAATTAAAAAGGCAACGCGGTTGCTGCGCACTTGTATCCAAAAAAAGGTCATGATAACCTAGGAGCGCCGTGGACGAAAAATCCCGTTCTCAGGAATCCCCCCAGCCCCGGAAACCGAGCCTGACCGTAGCCCTGGTCCCGCTCGTCCTCATGGGCCTGTTGCTGGGCGTGGGCTACGGCGTCTACAAGATCAAGCCCCAGATCCTGCTCGTGGCCGCCGCCTTCCTCACCGGAGGCCTCGGCCTCGTCCTCCGCTTCTCCTGGAAGGATATGGAGCGGGGGTATCGTGGACAGCATCCACAAGGCCATGCCCGCCATCCTGATCATGCTCACGGTCGGTATCCTGCTCGGCTCCTAGAGCGGGCGATGCGCTCTGTTACAAAAGTCTGGACGATCGTCCTGACGACGATCGTCACGGCGATTACCTCGGCGCTTGTTACCGGCAGCTCCTACCTGTCCATGATCATCCCCGGCGAGCTTCTCTCCGCCATTTACAAAAAGAAGGGGCTGGCGGCCAAGAATCTGTCGCGGATCATCGAGGAGAGTGGAGGTGTCATCGTCCCCCTGATCCCCTGGAGCATGGCCGGCGTCTATATCACCGGCACGATCGGCGTATCCCCCCTCGCCTATCTCCCCTGGGCGGTCATGAACTATGTCTCGGTCATCATCCTCATGATCTACGGGCTGACGGGGATCACCATGGCCCCCAAGGTCCGCGAAGACGAGACGCAGATCGGAAGCTGAGAGGACTGATCATCCTCCCTGTATTCAAGAAGCCCCGACTCTGACTTTATTCGCCGGATGTCACGGCGAGCCGCCCTGCACCGCAAATTCCTATTCCGGCTCCGGGATTCCCGTCAGTCCCCTTCTTTCCCGACCTTCTCGAAGGCCTGGGCGAACTTTTGTTTGGCCTTTTCCCGCTTCTGTTTCTCCATCTCGGCCGTGGCCTCGAATTTCTGCTCGAACTCGCCCTTGCGTTTCCGTTCTTTCTCCAGAAGGTCGTCGAGCGAGGACTTCTTCTTCGCGGCCTTCTCAGCCTTGATGACGCTCCGGATCCGGCCGTCCACCCAGAGCAGGGACTGGCAGTGAGGGCAGGTTACTTCGAAAACGTTTTTTTTATCATCGGCTTGTTCCATGGCAAATTGAATCTACCAAAAACCGCGGTGTTTGACAACTTCGTGGATTCAGAAAATGCAAAAAACAATCATGAAAATCCGGACCGAGAGCGAAGCTATTCCCGCTAAGCTCCGGACGCAACCCGCACGAAATGGAAGAGAACCCGTCAGGAATTCAGCCTTGTTTCCCCTGAATTCAGGACGTTTTTCAACTTCCGCGCTTCAATATTGTGTTTTCTCATGAGCTTGAAGAGTCCCTGTCGGCTCAGGCCGAGTTCCCCGGCGGTCCGGGCCTGGTTGTAGCCGAACCGCGCCAAGGCCTGGTTCAGGAACCGCCTTTCGAACTCCGCCTTGGCCAGGAAAAAATTGTAGGAGAAATTCCGGGAGGATTCCGCCTGCGGATTGATCTTGGCCGAAAGATGGTCCTCCCGGATCAAGAGATCTTGTCCGGCCAGAATCAGGCACCTCTGGATCTCGTTTTGAATTTCCCGGACGTTCCCCGGCCAGTGATACTGGTGGAGGAGCTCAAGGGCCCGAGGCGTAAAAAAAGCGCAAGGCCGCTTCATCTCCCGGCAATATTTTTCGACGAAATGATTGAGCAGGGGGAGGATGTCCTCGCGCCTTTCCCGGAGGGGCGGGATATCGATGACCACGATCCTCAGCCGGTAGAAGAGATCCTCCCGGAAGCCGCCCTGCTTGATCTCGGCCTCGAGGTTCTTATTGGTGGCGCTCATGAAGCGGACATCCACGCGGCGGGTCCGGTTCTCACCCACTCTGCGGATCTCTTTTTCCTGGAGAAGCCTGAGAAGTTTGGACTGGAGGGGAAGAGACAGGTCGCCGACTTCGTCCAGGAAGAAGGTCCCTCCATGAGCCTCTTCGATCAACCCGGCTTTGTCGCGCCAGGCGCCCGTGAAGGCGCCCCGGGCGTGCCCGAACAGCTCGCTTTCCAGCAGATGATCGGGGATGGCGCCGCAGTTGACGGCCACGAACGAGGCCTTATGGCGGGTCCCCTGTCCGTGGATGGCCCTGGCGACAAGCTCTTTGCCCGTTCCGCTCTCTCCCGCGATGAAGATCGGCGCGTCATGGTCCTTGACCTTGCGTACGAGCGACTGGATGGCGAGGATGGCCTTGCTGCGGCCGATAATCCAGGCGCCCGGCTGCGGGTCGCCGTCCTCATTTTTGCCTTCGGGGGCGAAATGACGCTGAATGACGGCGTTGATGGAACCGGCAAAAACCAGAAGCATTTCCAGGTCACGGCCGGAAAAGGGAGGCCGGCCGCGTTCCCGGCCCAGCCCGACGGCTCCGGCGGGACGGTTGGAGATGTGAAGCGGCAGGCAGAGGAGGCTCGGCCCCAATTCGTCCGCACCCCGTTCTCCATCCCCGCCCCTTTCCTCGCCGGCGGCCGGCGTGGGAAGGAAGAGCGGCCGGCCTTTTTCTATGATTTCGGCGATCATACGGGAGAAGGCTTCCCGCAGATCCCCGTCGGTTTCAGGACGCCTGGACTCGTGGATGATGCGGCCGCTCTGGTCCATGAGCACCAGAACAGAACCGTCGGCCGGAACGACCTCGGTGATTATCTCCTGAATCTTCCCAAGGAGAGAGAGCAAATCGTCTGTTATCGGGCTCATACAATGTTGAACGAATCCCCGCTCCATTTTTTCTCATCAGGGGATATCTCCGTTTCCAAACGGCGGGACGGCTCACCCGGCCAAAAGCCTTCCCGCAATCCGCCGGAAGTTCTTCATCGCGCTTGCGGCTTTGAGCATCCTTATCTGAGGGAGAAGCCTGATAAGCGCTTTCGCTCTTCGGCTGAACCGTCGGTCGTGGAAGAGATCGACCACGTTTTCCATAATCCTGCGTTTGGACGGTCCATAAGGATACCACCAGACCTGTGTCTTCCTCCGGTGAAAGTCCAGGCTCACGAACTTGATATTTTGGATTTCCAGAAGTCCATAGGGGCCGTGGGAGCGGCCGACACCCGTTTTCTTGACCCCTCCCCAAATGGCCCTGGGATCGGAGAAAGAGAACATATGATCGTTGACGGTCACGGTGCCGGCTTCGATCCGCTCGGCCAGCCAGGCGGCGTTCTTTCGGCTCCGGGTCCAGACCGAGGCCGTGAGGCCGTATTCGCAGTCGTTGGCCAAGGCGACGGCCTCGTCGAGGCCGCTGAAGCTCATCACGGGGAGCAACGGGCCGAACGTCTCTTCGGTCATGATTTTCATCGAATGATCAACCTTGTTGAGAACGGCCGGCGCAAAAAAATAGCCAGGCCGGTCCTTCAGCCTGTCTCCGCCGCACAACACTTCGGCTCCCTTGGCGCGGGCGTCGGCGATGTGCTCTTCAACGGTCCGGAGCTGGCCGGGCGTGGTCATGGGGCCGACATCCACCTCCGGGTCCATGGGATTTCCGACCCTGAGGCTCTTCGTCAGGGTGACGACCTTTTCCAGGAATTCCTCAGCGACCCGCGCGTCCACATAAACCCTTTCGATCGACGCGCAGCTCTGGCCGGTGTTCATGAAGCCGGCCCAGACCGCGCCCCGGCTGGCCTTGTCCAGGTCGGCATCGTCCAGCACAACCATGGGGTCTTTCCCCCCGAGCTCGAGCACAACGTGGGTCAGGTTGCGGGAAGCCAGCTCCATGACGCGCTTGCCGGTCGACACGCTGCCGGTGAACAAGACGGTCTGGACGATCGGGTTGGTGATCATCGACTCGGCCTGCGCCACGCGGGTATTGACCACATTGAGCACGCCGGCCGGAAGGCCGGCTTCGAGGAAGACCTCGCCGATGAAGAGGCCGGTGAAAGGGGTCGTGGAGGAAGGCCGCAGCACGACGGTATTACCGGAAACGATGGCGCTCAGAGTGTCGCTGAAAGGAATGATGAAGGGAAAATTCCAGGGAGAAATGACCAGAGTGACGCCCAACGGCTGGAAGAGGAAGGCGTTCCGTTTGTGCGCGAAGAGAGGAATATGAAGGGGCGCTTTCCGGGGAGCCAGGATCCTTTCCAGACGACGGCTGTAGTAATCCAAAAGTTCGAGGGCCGCCAGGACGTCCACTCCCAGGGATTCCACGATGGGCGAGCCCTTTTCCCGGGTGACGAGCTCCGCCAAATCCCGGCTTCGCCTCAGGAGAACATCCCGGGCCGCGCGGAAGATCTTCTTTTTTTTCTCGACGGGAAAGAAGCGCCAGGAATGAAGAGCTTCGTGCGCCGCCCGGAGCGCCCGAAGGCATTCCTCCTCGGATGCCAGGCAGACATCGCCGAGCGGCTCAAGCGTGGCGGGGTTCGTGGAAACGAGGATTTGCGCCGTTTGAAGGCGTGTATTGCCGATCAGAAGTCGTCCATCCATGATGAAATCCTTTCCTTAATAATTCGTCGCGTCCAGACAAGACAAGAGTGGACGACTTTTTCCCGTTTCATGAGCCGGCCTATACTATACGAAAATCACCGGAATGTCATCAAGCCCCGGGGACCAACGGCCGGACCGACGCCGCCGGCGAAAAAGGAATGCATGATCCCGTAAAAAATCGGGATGATTAGCGGGCGAAATACCCTACGCGGTGCACGACCCGGACGTTTTTGTCTTTGACCCGGACCTTGATCTCCTTGAATCTGCCGTCGCGCACCGTGGACAGGGGCGTGTAATAAAGAAGGTAATAATTCTCGGATGCCTCAACGGCGTTTTTCATCAGGCTGGCCGGGTTGGCCGAGCTATCGATGAAGCCGCCGGCCGAGGCCGCGATCTGGTGGAAAGCGCCGAAGATATCGTCCGACGACTCCTCCATCTGCACTCCGATAAGGTCTTTCGGAGGCATCGAGATGAACAGGAAATGGCACGAGATCGAAGAATCGGCGAAAGCCCGCCTGATCTCATCCACGTTGAAGGTGACCTGCCGCCGGTAAAAATCAAACAATTGGGCGATGGTCTGCTGGATATCGGGTCTGTCCTGGAAAAGGTCCATGTACTGGGTCAGGATCCGGGAGTCGATCCTGGGGATGAACTCCTTCTGGTAGAAAAGGTAGACGTACTTCTGGCCTTCTTTATTCTTGAGTAATTCCGAGAACTCCATGAGCTTGCTCTGGTCCACCGTACGGATGTTTTCCAGGCTGGAGAGAAGATCGGCGTAAATCTGGAGCTGCTGATCGAGTGGCCGGCCCGAGGC
>Ga0315288_10000301_pt1 | contig 61573 bp, 53 predicted proteins | sample YL17G11_20_MG_FD_203454 | JGI IMG/M metagenome (GOLD analysis project Ga0315288, IMG submission 203454) | Sediment microbial communities from Yellowstone Lake, YNP, Wyoming, USA - YL17G11_20 | ecosystem: Environmental > Aquatic > Freshwater > Lake > Sediment | place: USA: Wyoming | collected...
CACACCCGCGCCATCCACCGCATCGGAGGTGGCAGGGCTGGTGTAGCTCACCACTGCGCCTGAAGCACTCGTCGCTTCTTCAGTTACATCAAAATACGGTGCAATGACCGGCGCGGTGGTGTCCACCACATGCACCACGAAGCTGGTCTGATCGGCATCATTGCCCGCCGCGTCAGCTGCATCACAGTACACGGGTGTGTCGCCAAGCGCGAAGGTGCTGCCCGAGGCCGGCGAACAACTCGCCACACCCGCGCCATCCACCGCATCGGAGGTGGCAGGGCTGGTGTAGCTCACCACTGCGCCTGAAGCACTCGTCGCTTCTTCAGTTACATCAAAATACGGTGCAATGACCGGCGCGGTGGTGTCCACCGTCCATGTATAACTTGCCGGCGAAGGATCTAGGTTCAAAGCCGCATCTTTGGCCCGGACTTCAAAGGTGTGACTTCCGTCTGATAGACCGGAGTAACCTTTTGGACTGGTGCAAGCTGCAAAAACGCCACCATCGAGCTTACACTCAAATGTGAGGCTTCCTGCTGGGGTCACGTCATCTGTGCCAGTGAAGCTGAAGCTCGCAGACGAGCTATTGCTGGGATTAGTTGGATTCGCTGTAATGCTTGTATCAGGCGGCGTGGTGTCGCATGAGTATGTGAGCGTTACCATGAGCGTGGTATTCGCAGCCCCTGCGGTCCCAGTCACAGGATTGGCGCCAGTATAGGTGCATCCATTGACCGGAGACTGGATGTTCGTTATGGAAAAAGAACTGGCGGGTTGAATGCCACCATAGGTCTGGGACGTCGTTCCACCACTCGTTTGGGTATTCCCATTGCTGGCTTGGCGCGTGATGTTGAACGTTCCACCAAGTGCGCCGCTAGGGCTTGCAGTCACTATGATGTTGGTGTTAGGGTCTTTATCCGTAAACGTCGTGGTCGCCGTGCCTGAAACTGCGCCCGTGGCGGTCACTGCATATTGCGCTACAAACCAGTTGGGCAGATAGAAGAAAGCATTGAAGGCGCCGCTGACATCTGCCTGCACATCCGTCGAAATGCCCCAGCTTTGACCTACATCATCGTTGACTACAATGTGCACCGACTCGCCAGGCTGCCAGTTGCCGCTGGTCAGTATGACGGCCTCGCCCGGCATATAGTCAGCCTTGTCGCTGACAATGAAGGGAGGTAGAGAAGGGGTTGGTGGCTCTGTAACCGTGGCTGTCGGCCACCCAGGTGGCTCGGTCGTTGGCGTATCGCTCGGCACATCTGTAGGCTGGAGCGTCGGCTCAATGGTCGGTTCAAGAGTCGGCTGCTGAGTGGGTTCAGCTGTGGGAGCCGGCGGTTCTACGGGAGGTGGTTCCTCGGTAAGCACTTCGCCGCCGGTCGGCGTCTCCGTCGGAGGAACGGTGGTGTCATCAGCCCCCACCACACCGGTCAATGAAGCGGTAAGCGCCAATACTAGAAAAAGTCCTAACAGGATCCTGCGTTTCTTGTACATGCGGTCTCCTTTGCTGAAATATCCCGCCCTACACACCTAACATTTTTGTAAGGTATCTCAGCATACTCCGAATCGGGGCACTTTTCAATAGGAAAATCCCCGAATTGTGAGACTAAGCGCGGCAATTGCTGTCTAATTTGTCGGAATAACTTGGTGGCCTAGTTTGCGCAGACTCGTGGGCCCCCGACGCTCTGCGGTTACGCGTCTATCCATACCAAGCTGAACTGGCAGGCGGTCGGGTCGTTTGGCGAATTGAGCGGCGCAGTGATTGGAAGAGCCACGCTTGATCGTGCCACGAAGTGGACACCCTTGCTACAGTCGAGCGAAGGACGGATCGCAGTCCCTGACGGCTGTTGCAAGACATCGAAGTATGGAGCATTCAAGCGGGGCATCGCGACGAGAGCGAACGAGTTCTTTGTCTCGTCGGCCAGCAAGATCCGGGAGTGGCAGATACCCAATGAGATGACCCATCCGTGTATCATGAAGAGCCGCCATTGCCCATCCCAGCATCGCCTTCATCAAGCAGGCGCGACCGGACGCCAACGCCCTGGCGGCGCGGCTGGTTGCAGGGGAGGTCCCACTCACTTCACCGGCGCCTGGGCCGACGATGGACATGAAAGCCATCCCGATCAGCCGGACCCCCAAGTCAGCGGGGATTTCCTTGCGCCCCAGATTCCCGCTTGAGATCTGCCCTAGAAGTGGTATGATTGTTAGTGATTGATTGTTGATTGTTTATGAGCGATTTCACGCCGGCACCCGAGAGACAAAAGCAGATCCTTTCCCGCCTCAACCGGCAGGGGAGCCTGAGCGTGACGGAGATCGTCAGGCAGTTTTCGGTCAGTCAGGCCACGGCCCGGCGCGACCTGGAATCGCTGGCCGCGAGCGGCAAAGCGCAACGCGTGCATGGAGGAGCGATCGCGGCGGAGCAAGCGCCACCAGAACTGCCGATCCTGCAGCGCGAAAACCAGCAATCGCAGGACAAGCGGCGCATCGGCCGCGTGGCGGCCGCGCTGGTGGCCGAGGGCGCCACGGTGTTCCTGGGCTCGGGCACGACGGTGCTGGAGGTGGCGCGCAATCTGAGGAAGCGCCAGAGCCTGACGGTGATCACCAACTCGCTGCCAGTGCTGAACACGCTGGCCGGCATACGCGGGATCACGGTCATCTGCCTGGGCGGAATGCTGCGCAGGACCGAGCTCTCCTTCATTGGGCACATCACTGAGATGGCCCTTTCTGAAGTGCACGCCGACCGGGTGATCATCGGGGCGCGTGCCATCAGCCTGGACCAGGGACTGACCAACGATTATCTTCCGGAAACGATGACCGACCGTGCGATCCTGAAGATTGCGCCCGAGGTCGTCATCACCGCCGATCACAGCAAGGTCAACCGCGTTTCCAGCGCGCTGCTGGCGCCGCTCAGCCAGATCCACACGCTGGTGACCGATAGAAAGACCGCTCGCGACTTCGTAAGCGCTCTGCGCAAGCGGGATATCCGGGTGCTGCTGGCCTGATAGGCAGCAAACATGCTCCTGCAAAACTTCCGCCCACGTCCAAAACTTGCAGCCAAGGTCACGCTGGTCGATCGGCCGCGCTTTCCGGTCATTGACGCGCATAATCATCTGGGCGAGCCCTTTGGCGGGGGCTGGGATACGAAACCGCTCAATGCGCTGCTCGACAAGCTGGATGAGGCCGGTGTAGTGCATTATGTGGACCTGGATGGGGGCTGGGGCGAGGACCTGCTTGACCGGCATCTTGAGCTCTTCAAGTCGAAGGCGCCCGAGCGTTTTCGGGTTTTCGGGGGAGTTGATTGGGGCCAGTGGCAGGAGCGCGGGGATGGTTTTGCCGAATGGGCGGCCGGGCGGCTGCGCGCGCAGAAGCAGCGCGGCGCCGAGGGGCTGAAGATCTGGAAGGCCTTCGGCCTGCAGGTTCGGGACCAGGCAAACCGACTGGTGAGCGTTGAGGATGCGCGCCTGGATCCACTGTGGCAAACGGCCGGCGAGCTGCAACTGCCGGTGATGATCCATGTTGGTGATCCGGTGGCCTTCTTCGACCCGGTCGATGAAAGCAATGAGCGCTGGGAGGAACTGCAGCAGCATCCGGATTGGTCGTTTCCAAGCCCGCCCTTCCCGGCGTTCATGCAGATCATGGACGGATTGTTCAATCTGCTGAAACGGCACCCGCGCACGCTGTTCATCGGCGCTCATGTGGGCTGCTTTGCAGAGAACCTGACCCGGGTCGGGCAGATGCTTGACGCCTGCCCGAACTACTTCATTGATATTTCTGCCCGGCTGGGTGAACTGGGCCGGCAGCCTTACACTGCGCGCAAGTTCTGCATCCGGCACCAGGATCGCATTCTGTACGGCCTGGATATGGGTCCCGCGCCGGAGGAATACCGGCTGAGCTACCGTTTCCTGGAGACGGATGACGAGTATTTCAACTACAGCGCCGGCGACATGCCCATGCAGGGCCGCTGGTTCGTCCACGGGCTGTACTTGCCCGAGGAGGTCTTGAAGAAGATGTATTCGGAGAATGCCCGGCGCGTCCTGCGCATGCAGTGAAACATGGCCCTCGAACAGCATGCCACCTATCGCGAGATCGTGACCCAAACCAACGCCTGGGCCCAGGCGCTGGAACGCGCCCTCAGCGTGGAACTTGGCCAGGTGGCCGGGACCTACGACCACGTCCTCTTTACCGGCTGCGGTTCCACATACTACCTGTCGCTGGCCGCGGCCGCGCTGTATCAGGAACTCACCGGCGTCCCGGCGCGTGCCGTCCCCGGCAGCGAATTGCTGCTGAATCCCGGAACAGTCCTGACGGCTGAACGGACCCTGCTGGTGGCGGTCAGCCGTTCCGGCACCACGACTGAGACGGTGAGGGCGGCTCAGCGGTTCAAGGAAGAAAAGCGCGGGCCGGTGATTGTCATCAGCAACTATGACGAACAGCTGTCCGAGTGCGGGGATACGGTCATCATCATCCCGGACGGACAGGAACAGTCCGTGGTCCAGACGCGGTCGTTCGCCTCGCTGTACCTGGCCTCGACGGCGCTCGCTGCGCGCATGGCCGGGCGCGCGGATCTGCTGCAGGCCATGGCCGCGTTGCCCGCGATCGGGGAGCGGCTGATCGGCAGGTATGCGCCGTGGGCGCGCGATCTCGGGGAGCAGCCGGGCCTCGACCGGGCCTACTTCCTGGGTTCAGGCATGCGCCATGGCCTGGCCTGTGAAGCGACTCTGAAGATGAAGGAAATGAGCCTGACCCACAGCGAGGCGTTCCATTTCCTTGAGTTCCGGCATGGACCGATGAGCATGGCAGGCAAGAGCACGCTCATCGTGGGTCTGCTGTCCGAATCCAACGTCCGGAACGAGAAAGCTGTCCTGACTGAAATGCAGGCCTTCGGAGCGCGGGCCAGCTCACTGGCCGAGTCGCAGGCTGACGTATGCTTCGACTCGGGAATCCCGGAACCGCTGCGCGGTGTGCTGTATCTTCCGGTCCTTCAATTGCTGGCCTTTCATCGTTCGGTTGCCAAAGGGTTGAACCCCGACCGTCCGAATCATCTGACGGCGGTTGTCAAACTTGATCTCTAAAAAGGAGAGCAGCATGAAAAGCGCATTGTTCGTTGTCGTACTGGTCAGTCTGCTGCTGGCGGCTTGCGGCGGCGGAAAGGCCGCTGCACCGCTGGGCCCCGCGGACGTGACCTTCATGATGTGGGGCGCGCCGGAAGAGCAGACGGTCTGGCAGGCGGTGGTGGATGATTTCCATGCCGCACAGCCCAATGTCAGGGTGAAAGTTGAGGTCTCTGACTGGGATTCGTACTGGACCAAGCTGAATACGCTGATCGCGGGCGGGACGCCCCCCGACGTGTTCGCCATGGATGCCCCCCTGTACCTGGACTGGCAGAGCCGCGGCGCGCTGCTAAATCTGCAGCCGTTCATTGACGCCAATCCCGGGTTGCTGGACGGATTCTATCCACAGACCCTCAGCGCCTACAAGCTCGAAGACGGCTACTACGGCCTGCCGCGCGATTTTCAGACCGTGGTCGTCTTCTACAACAAGGACATGTTCGACGCGGCCGGCATGAGCTACCCCCCGGCCGACTGGACCTACGATGATCTGCTGGCCACCGCCAAGGAATTGACCAAGGATACCAACGGCGACGGCAATATCGATCAGTACGGACTGTGGACGGATACCTGGGACATGGAATTGTTCTGGAGCGAAGCCATCTGGGCCTACGGCGGCGAGATCATCAGCGCGGACCATGCCAGCACCCTGATTGGCGAGGGTGGCGCCCGCGATGCCTGGAAGTTCATCGACAGCATCTACAAGGCCGGGGCGATGCCCAATCCCACCAGCGCGGGTGAGTATGGCACCGACCTGTTCCAGGCCGGCGCCGCGGCCATGACCACCATCGGGCACTGGGCCGTGCCTGGCTACGTGGGCGCGAAACTGAACTTCGGCGTGGCACCGATGCCCAAGGGGCCGAAGGGCGCCGCCACCAGCGTGAACAGCGCGGGCTTTGTGGTGTCGAAAGATTCCAAGAATCCGGAGGCGGCTTTTGGGTTCATCAAGTTCGCCCTGGGCGCGGCTGGGCAGAAACGCCTGGCGGAGCTGGGCTTCGCCATCCCCGTGCTGAAGGCCGTGGCGGAAAGCGATGCGTACCTCAAGCAGCCCGGCGATCTGGATCAGAAGTTGTTCCTGGATTCGCTGGCCTTTGCGCACGTGAAGCCGGTCTTCAAGGGCTACGAGGAGTGGGCCGCCGTCATCGGAGATGGGTTGATCCCGGTTTTTGACGGTGAGGCCCCGCTGGAAACCACGCTGGATGAGGTGGTCACGGCAGCCGATGAAGTTCTGGCCAAGAATAAGTAGGCATATTCCGCTCGCACCCTAGTCCCCTCTCCCGCTGAGGGAGAGGGGAGATGCGGACAGCGCCATGGAGTATGGTCTCAAGCCTCTCGGCAGAGAACGGCTCTGGTTGTGGTCCATGCTGACGCCAACCATTCTGGGGTTGGTGTTCGGAACCATCGGGTCTCTGCTCGCGACGCTGGTATTGAGCTTCTTTGATTGGGACTTGATCGGCTCGCCCGTCTGGGCAGGAGTCTCCAACTACGTTGCGCTGGCCCAAAACCATGCTTATATCGAAGCCTTCGTAAACACGCTGACCTTTTCGGCCCTGTATGTGCCGGGCGTGGTGATCAGTTCGCTGCTGGTGGCGGTGCTGCTCAACCGGAAGATCCATGGGGTGGGCATATTCCGCACCGTGTATTTTCTACCCACGGTTACGTCGGCAGTGGCCACGGCGCTGGTATGGAACATGATCTATGGCCGCGACACGGGCATCCTGAATTTCATGCTGCAGTCCGTCGGGCTTGGCCCGCTGTGCTGGCTGTGCACCGACCATGCCATGACGTCCGTGGTCATTGTGAATATTTGGGGGGCCATCGGGGAGGGCATGATCATCTTCCTGGCAGGTCTCACCGCGATCCCGCGCGACTACTATGAGGCCGCGGCGCTGGACGGGGCAAATGATGTGCAGCAATTCCTCAGGATCACTCTGCCCCTGGTGACGCCCAGCATATTCTTTCAGACAATCATCTCGGCGATCAACGCCTTCCAGGCCTACGACTACATCTACATGCTGACGCGCCGCAGCGGCGGCGACAGTAGCGTGCCGGTGGCCGTGTTCTCCATCTATCGCAATGCCTTCCATTTCTTTCGAATGGGCGACGCAAGCGCCCAGGCCATTCAACTTGCCTTGCTGGTGGGGGTGTTCATGGCCATCATGTTCTGGTGGGAGCGTCACTATGTGGTGTATGAATAAGAGGCGCCGGTGAAGAAGTCACAATACAAGGCCCTTGTGGATATTCTGACCTACGTGGCGCTCGGCCTCGGCGCGCTGACGATGCTGCTGCCGTTCCTGTGGATGATTTCCGTCTCCTTGCGTGAACCAGCCCAACAGTACGCCCGGGATCTTATTCCCAATCCTTTCACGCTTCAGAACTACGTTGATCTCTTTGAGGATCTGCCCAACCAGGCATTCCCGTACCTGGTGTTCAATAGTTTCAAGATCTCGCTGCTGGCTGTCATCGGCCAGATCCTGACGTGCGCCATGGCCGCCTTCGTCTTTGCGATCGTCAAATTCCGGGGGCGGGACTTTCTGTTCGCACTGCTGCTGGCGACCCTGATGATCCCTCCGCAGGTGTCGCTGATTCCAAATTTCATCATCTTCAAGTACCTGCACGTGATCGGGACCCAGTGGCCGCTGATCCTGCCGGCCTTTTGGGGTGGCGCGTTCGGCACCTTCCTGCTGAGGCAGTATTTCCTCACCATCCCGCGCGACCTGGTGGACGCGGCGCGCATGGATGGCGCCTCGCTCTTCGACGTGTTCTGGCGCATCTACCTGCCGCTGTCCAAGCCGGCGGTGGCCGCGCTGGCGATCTTTGCATTCAAGGATTCATGGAATGATCTGCTCCATCCGCTTGTGTATCTGCCCACGGACCTGCACCAGACCACCCTGACCGTGGGATTGGCGTTCTTTCAGCAGCAGCTGCAACTCGGCGGCAAGTTCACGGTCTTGATGGCCGGAGCATTCCTGTCCATTGTTCCCCTGCTGATCATCTTCTTTGTTGCCCAAAGGCAGTTCATTGAGGGGATCGCTCTCAGCGGTGTGAAGCGATAGCCTCCATCGGAGACAGACACATGACAAAGATCGCCTTCATCGGCGCGGGCAGCCGCGAGTTCACCACCGGCCTGGCGCGGGATATCCTCACCTTCCCATTGCTGCAGGGGGCGACCCTGGCGCTGATGGACACCGACGCCGACCGCCTCAGTTTCTCAAAGCGGGCGGTGGGCAAGTTGATCGCCGCCGGCGGCCAGGCGGCAAGAGTGGAGGCAACCACGGAACGCGCCGAGGCGCTCAAGGGCGCGGACGTGGTGTTGACCACCATTCTCGCGGGCGGCACCCAAGTCTGGCGGCACGACATCGAGATTCCCAAGAAGTATGGGGTGGACCTCAATGTCGGCGACACGCGCGGCCCGTCGGGGATCTTCCGTTTTCTCCGCACGATCAACCCGATGCTGGAGATTGTGCGCGATATGGAGCGCTACTGCCCGGATGCCCTGCTGCTCAACTACACCAACCCCATGGCCATGTTGTGCGCCGCACTTCAGCGCCAGACAACCATCTCCGTGACCGGGCTGTGCCACTCCGTGCAGGGAACGGCCGCCATGCTGGCCGGATGGATCGGGGCGCCGCTGGAGGAAATCGACTATCTCTGCGCCGGGATCAACCATCAGGCGTGGTATCTTGAGTACAAATGGAAGGGGCAGGACGCCTATCCCCTGATTCACCAGGCCATCACGGAGCGCCCCGAGATCTACAATGAGGAGATCGTCCGCAACGAGATGTACCTGGCGATCGGAAAATACGTTACCGAGTCCAGCGGACATAACTCCGAATACAACTGGTGGTTTCGCAAGCGCCCCGACCTGATCGAAAGATACTGCACGCACGGCACAGGCTGGAATCCAGGTGCGCACGCCTATATCCTGAAGGACTATCAGAACGCGGAGGCCACGTGGAAGCAGGCTGCCAGAGCCGAGCTGGACAGGCCGCTGACCGCCGACGATCTGAGGCGCGGTGAGGAATACGCGGCCCACATCATCAATGCGCGCATGGGCGGCGAGAAGTTCGGGTTCAACGGCAACGTACGGAATACCGGATGGATCACCAATCTCCCGGAGGGCGCATGCGTGGAGGTTCCGGTGGTGGCCGACGCAGCTGGCATCCATCCGATCCCCGTGGGAGCGCTGCCACCTGAATGCGCCTTGCTGACCCAGCTATCCAGCGGCATTGAAGAGATGGCGATCATGGCCTCGCTCGCGGGCGACCCGACCATGGCCTATCGTGCCATCTGCCACGATCCATTGACCGCTGCCGTGCTGTCGCTTGCGGAGATCAGGCAGATGACCAATGAGCTCTTTGCGCGGCACAAGGATTATCTGCCGCAGTTCAAGAAGCACGTGGCGTGAAGAATCCGCCTCGGGTTCCCGATCCATCTGCCATGTTCGACCTTGTGGTCGCGGGCGAGATCAATCCGGACCTGGTTCTCACGGGCGAGGTGCGGCCCGAGTTTGGACAGGTTGAGAAGTTGATCGATTCGGCGGCGCTGACCGTCGGATCCTCGTCGGCGATCTTTGCCTGCGGCGCGGCCCGGCTGGGCCTCAATGTTGCCTTCGTGGGGGTGTGCGGCGATGACGTGTTCGGCCGCTTCATGATCGAGCAATTGCAGAGACGCAATGTCGACGTCCGCAACGTGGCCATTCGCCCGAATGATCGTACTGGACTCAGCGTGATCCTCAACCGCCAGGCGGACAGGGCGATCCTGACCTACCCGGGCCTGATCCCGGCTCTGCGCGCGGAGCAGGTGACGGACGACCTGCTGCGCCGATCACGCCACCTGCACCTGGCCTCGTATTTTCTGCAGACGGAGCTCCAGCCGCGGGCGGCGGGACTCTTCGCGCGCGCCCGGTCGCTGGGACTGACGACCTCGCTGGATACCAATTACGACCCCGCGGAACAATGGCTGGGCCTGGAGGATATCCTCCCGCACACGAGCGTCTTTCTGCCAAATCGCACCGAGGCGCTTGCCATCACGCACGCCGCGGATGAGGAGACCGCCGCCAGGCAGCTGGCGGCCAATGCGGGCCTGGTCGTGATCAAACTTGGCCCACACGGCGCCCTGGCCTGCCGAGGCGAGCAGATCAGCCGCGCCGAATCCCTTGCGGTACAGATCACGGACAGCATTGGCGCGGGGGACAGCTTTGACGCCGGCTTCCTGTTTGGCTACCTCAGTCACTGGCCGCTCGCAAAATCCTTGCAGCTGGCGTGCGTGTGCGGCTCCCTTTCCATGCTGCAGGCCGGCGGCACGGACGGTCAGCCGACCCTGGATGAGGCCATGAAGCATGTTACTGGATGAGATCGTCCGCGCCCAGCTGCGTGGGGAGGCGCGGGGCATACCTTCCATTTGCTCTGCGCACGCCTGGGTCTTGCGTGGAGCCCTCAGGGTCTCTGAATCCTCGCCCTATCGCCTGATCGAACCCACCTGCAACCAGGTCAACCAGTTTGGCGGCTACACCGGGATGACGCCCGCGGACTTTGCCGCCTTCGCCCGCGGACTGGCACAGGCGAATCAGTTTCCCGTGGGAAATGTGCTGCTCGGCGGCGATCACCTTGGCCCCAGCGTGTGGCAGCAGGAAGCGGCCGAGACCGCCATGCAGAAGGCCGCGGAGATGGTGCGGGCCTACGTCCGGGCGGGCTTTGTCAAGCTCCACTTGGATTGCAGCATGCGCCTTGGGGATGACCCGCCAGGGGGCCTGGACCCTGAGATTGCGGCACGGCGGATGGCTCAATTGGCGCAGGCTGCAGAGACCGCGAGCGAGGACACCTCGGCACTGCCGCGATATGTGGTCGGGACTGAAGTGCCCGTTCCCGGCGGGGCGCAGGAGCCGGAGGCCGGCGTCCACGTCACGAAAGTTGAAGACACAGCGGAGACCATCGAGCTGGCACGCGCCGCCTTTCGAGGCGCAGGGCTCGAGTCAGCCTGGGAGCGAGTGGTGGCGCTGGTGGTGCAGCCCGGCGTCGAGTTCGGTGACGATTTCGTCATCCCGTATCAGCCGGAGAAAGCCAGGGACCTGTCGCGCTTCATCGAAGGCCAGCACCTGGTCTATGAGGCGCATTCCACGGATTATCAAACGCGGACGGCCCTGACCGACCTGGTGCAGGATCATTTTGCGATCCTGAAAGTCGGCCCTGCATTGACGTTTGCGTTTCGAGAAGCGATCTATGCGCTGGCGATGATGGAAGACGAGTTGTTGCCGAGAGCGGCACGTTCGGATGTGGTGCACGTCCTGGATGAGGTGATGATGCGCCGTACCGAGTACTGGCGGCGATACTATCGCGGCTCGGACGAAGAACAGGCCGCGAAAAGGAAGTTCAGCTTCAGCGACCGCATCCGCTACTACTGGCCCGATCCGCAAGTGCAAGCCGCCCTGCAGACTTTGCTGAACAACCTGAACCAGAAGCTTTTACCGCTTTCATTGCTGAGTCAGTTTGCCCCCAGGCAATACAATCGAATCCGACGTGGGGAGCTTGAGAGGACGCCTGAAGCCATCATATCCGATCGCCTTGGGGAAGTGCTGCTGGACTATGATGCTGCCTGCCTACCGGAACAGCACAGGCCCTTCGCGACCAAACAACCGATATCCAAGTAGCCGGCCCATGGGCTGCTTTCCCGCCATCGGTCTCCGTTGAGCACAAATCCGGCACGCCGCATTCCTGTACCCGCTGCGTGCCTGCACTGCTGCCGGGCGGAGTGCGGCGGCGCGGCTTGCTGGGGTGATGACGATAAATATTCAAATTCCCAAATGGGGTAGTCTGGATAGATTGAAGAGTCGCAATGCATTCCTAGTGTGTGATTGCTATATACATTGGAGCCAGCGATTCTCCCACATATTATGTCCGGTTCACGAGCACCCGCAGGGCTACTGCACATGCTCACACAAAGCAGGGAGAGACACAGTAGAGACGGCACGGTGAAGAACCGTGCCGTCTCTATCACTTGATCCTGTTCCGCCCAAATCAAAGCAGGGCTATGGTATTGTCGTGAAGGTCCTGGCGATGGTGCTGGTTGCATTGGAGTACGTGGTGCCACCCGCATTGACTGCCCGCACGTGCCAGTAGTACTTGGTGCCGGGGCTCAGGGTGGGTAACACTACGCTGGTGGCTGTGCTATTGTCGATCCAATGGGTGTCGCAGTAACTGGCAGTCGTGCCAATGCAGTACCAGTATGAGGCTGCACCGCTGCTGGCGCCCCAGGAAAGCGTCGGGGTGACGGACTGGTTGGTGGCGCCATTGGCCGGAGCGATCTTGTTGAAGGCGCCTGGAAGTAACAGGAAGTTGGCCGTGACGGTCGTGTCACCCGTGATCGTGACCTGGTCGAGTGGCAGGGATGGCGTCCAGCCGGTGAAGGTCCAACCCGGATCGGCGGTCATGCCGAGGGTGACCACGTCACCGTAGTGATATGTAGCTTTGTCAGGACTCTTCGTCACCGCGCCGTGAGCAGAGTTCACCGTCAGCGTGTATTCGTCCTGGGTTGCCGTGTAGTCCTGCCCCGTCTGATCCGCCGTCACGTCCGTGTAGCTCCCGCTGCCCCGGCAGTCGGGATCACAACGATCACCCCTACCCCGGCCGCCGGGAGCACAACTATCACCCCGACCGCTGCTCCCGGACAACCAACCAGCCCTTCGTTCAGCGTGACTTAGAACGCCAACTGTCGAGCCGGCCCTGGGACGGCCTATGAAGTCGTTGACACCTTGCATCAGGGGGAGACAGTTGCCATCGAAGGTCGGAACGAGGCGGACACCTGGTTCTGGGTGCCAAGAGCCTCCGGCAGCGGGCATTGCTGGGTTTCCGCCATCGTGGGCCCCGCCGATTCCCAGAACTGTTCTTCCTTATTGGGCTCCGGCCCTACGGATTCTTCATATTCGCCAACGGCCTCTCAAGAGAAGTTATGACATTTGTCACTTGATTGGGCATGGCGTGCATGCCATAATGTGACAATTATCTAGCGAAAACCGAACCGGCACAGAGGAGAGTTCCATCGTCCATCGATGGACACCGAAGGGGCAAGCCTAACCTTAACCAAGTTGGGCGAATCTCTCAGGTAAATGGACTCTGTGCGCGGGTACCTCTGGAGAGTCTTGCGGCGACTGGCAAGTAGGGCCGCGAACACCGGCGGGGCAAACACCTGCTCGAGCAGGTGCGAATCTCTCAGGTCCAGCACAGAGCCAAGGTTGAAGAGACTGTCTGCCGCCTAGTCGGTATTCTATATGCATTAGTTTGAAGCAGGCAATCCTCAGTTCTCGGGATCCCCTTGGGCCGACGAGACAATGAGCCTATTCCAGCAGATGGACTATCTTGACGAAGTGAACATAACAGTATTGGCCGAAGACACGGCCGGATATGACACGAGTCTGACTGCCAGGTTCGGTCTCTCCATGTTGTTGGAAGCTCGGGTAGAGAAGAATCGAACACAGTTCCTATATGACACCAACCAGGCCGCTGCGCCAATTCTCGAGAACCTGAAAACGCTTCGTCTCTCTATCGAAGAGTTGAACTCAATATTCCTTTCACACTGCCACTTCGACCATACAGGGGGATTGCCAGGGATTCTGGACGCACTGCACCGGCCAATCCCAGTCCTCGGACATCCGTCCCTGTTTCGTCCGTGCTTTGAAATGAAGCCCGAAGGGCTCTGGCCTATCGGCCTGCTCGGATATTCAAGGGACGATCTGGAGCGCAAAAAAGCATCTTTCATATTGACGCAGGAGCCAGTCAGACTCATGAGTGGGATGATCACAACTGGCGAGATCCCCAGAATCAATGATTTCGAGTTGGCGGGAGAAATGTTTACCGTCGCCGACGGCAAGATCGTGAAGGACGACCTGAAAGACGACGCGGCTGTTGTATTGCTGCTACGTGCCGGCCTAGTGATCCTTGTTGGCTGTTGCCATGCCGGAATCGTCAACACAATTGCACGTGCCAAGGAAATTACCGGGGTTGCGAAAGTCCACGCGGTTGTTGGTGGACTGCATTTGCTGGATGCCGACGACAACCGCCTGGAGAGAACGATGGGCGCGCTGGACGAGGTGGATCTTGTGTTCGCCGGTCATTGTACAGGGCTCAAGGCAGCGGCCATGCTGCTACGTCGAAGAGGTACGGGCTTCTCGCCAATCTTTACTGGTAGGAGCATTCACTTTCCGTTAGGCTAGAGTGTCGGAGGGATATACGCCGACGCACCGAGGCGGATGACATAGGAAGGAGGACAGGTCTCGACAAGAGTTGTCCATTCCGAGCATCGAAGAAGCAGTCTTGAAATCGCTATCTGGCTCAAAACGCAAGGAGAGGAAAATGACGAAGACTCGTTTCACCACGATCTTGAGCGTGCTGGTGGCTCTCGCCTTTCTGCTCACGGCCTGCGCACCAGCTAAACAGGCCACCTTGAAGATAGGTGTAATCTCCGAGCTTACCGGGGAGGTGCCGAAAGTCGGCGAGGCGGGAAAGAACTCCGTGACCATGTACGCCGAGGAATTGAATGCAGCTGGGGGCGTCGATGTCGGCGGCAAGAAGTACAAAGTCGAACTCATCGTTGAGGATGGCACATCCGCTCCAGAAGGATCTGCCTCATCGGCGAGCAAACTCATCGAACAGGACAAAGTCCTGGCGATCATCGGCCCGAATCGGAGTATGGGCGCCATCCCGGCCGGCGAGATTGCCAATAACGCTGGCATCGTGTTGATCAGCCCCTGGTCCACAAATCCCAGAACGACCAAAGACCGACCCTATGTATTCCGCGCCCCATTTCTAGACACGTTCCAGGGCGCGGTTGATGCCCAATTCGCCTCGGACAAACTCGGGGCGACCAAGTCTGCCGTTTTGTACGATATCGCTTGTGACTACTGCAAGGGCATTGCGGAATTCTACAAGGGTGAGTTTGAGAGACTTAACGGAGCAGGTTCCGTAGTAGCCTTCGAAACCTTCACCACGGGCGACCAGGACTTCAGCGCACAGCTCACAAAGATCAAGGCAACGGATGCGCAGGTTCTGTTCGCTCCGCAATTCTACAATGAAGTACCGCTGATCGTTTCCCAGGCGCAGGATCTTGGCTTGACCATCCCGATTCTGGGCAGCGACTCCTGGGGCGATCCGCAGACTCTTGAGCTCTGCGGCGCGAAATGCAATGAGTTGTACTTCACGACTCATTATGTTGCTTCAGCCGCAGTCGGCGCAACCAAGGAGTTTGTGGACAAGTACGAGGCACGCTTCGGCGCAGGCACTGCAAGCGATGTGGCTGCGCTCGGATGGGACTCTCTCAGTCTGGTAGTCCAGGCGACCAAGAACTGCGGAAAAATCACCGGCGATCTGGCGGCAGACCGCAACTGTATCAAGGATGGTATGGCTGCGATCAAGGACTTTGAGGGCATCACGGGTAAAATGAGCTTCGACGCCGAGGGCGATCCGATCAAATGCGTCGTGATCGTTCAGATTAAGGACCAGAATTTCGAACAGTACGACACTGTCTGCCCATAGGTTGATTCTAGGATATCGCTGTTGCAGGGGCTGGGAGTTGACGCACCTAGCCCCTGCGTTGTGCAAACTGACGGTGGGCTCTTGCGCAGGTATCTGGAGGCTTGATACGTGACAATTGACACTTTTCTGCAGAATCTGCTCAATGCCCTTCAATGGGGCAGCTTCTACGCGATCATTGCCGTGGGCTTCAGCATTGTTTATGGCGTTCTGCTACTCGTCAATTTTGCGCATGGCGATATTTTCATGGCAGGCGCATATTTTGCATATTTCATCGGCACGCTTCTCCTAAACAAGTTTGAAATGCAATTGCCATTTGCCTTGCCAGGCTGGGCCGTCCTTTCGATCACACTTACCCTAACAATGGCGTTGACGGCCCTGCTGGCTGTTTCCATTGAACGTATCGCCTACCGACCCCTGCGCCAGAAAGGGGCCCACCGGTTGTATGTGGTTATCACGGCATTGATGATCGGCTTGTTTCTTGAATATGCTAATGTCGCAACCCTGGGAGCACGTGACCGGCCCTTTCCGGAGCTCGTAGAATCTGTCCCTTTTAGAATTGGCGCTGTATATGCTACGAATGTCAAGGTGGGTGTGATCGTGATCTCGATTGCTGTCATGCTGCTGCTAGCGCTCTTCGTTCAGCGCACCAAATGGGGCATGGCCATGCGGGCCATATCCTACGACCGATTAGCAGTGCCTCTTATGGGGGTATCAGTAGACAGAATTATCGTCATAACGTTCGCCATCGGCGGCAGCATGGCGGCCCTAGCGGGGGTTCTCTATGGTACGGCCTATCCAATCCTCAAATTCAATATGGGTGTCTTGATAGGCTGGAAGGCCTTTGTTTCCGCTGTTGTGGGAGGGATCGGTTCTATCCGGGGTGCAGTAGTCGGTGGGTTCCTGTTGGGATTTCTCGAAATCTTCGTCGCCGCGATCCTGCCATCAACCTACCGGGACCTCATCACCTTCTCACTACTCTTGTTAATTCTCGCGGTCAGACCCACTGGCCTATTCGGAGTTGCGCGGCGAACCAAAGTATAAGTGCAATCCTGAGCGAAACAGCTGAGGCCGGATGAAAAGACTCTTGCGAAAGCGCTTTGTAACACTCTTTATGGGTCTCGTTTTTGTGGCAACTGTGGTGCCAACATGGCTGGGTTGGTACGATAGCTACATCCAACTTATCATCCAGTATATAGGGATCAACATCATTTTGACGGTGAGCTTGAATTTGATTAACGGCTACATGGGGGAATTCAATTGTGGCCATGCCGGTTTCATGGGAGCTGGCGCCTACATAGCCTCGATTCTCACGGTGTTGTTCCTAATCCAGGATGATGTTTTCGGACCTCCTCTAGTTTCGGAGGGGTGGTCGTTGATCGTTTTCCCCCTCGCCTTAGTTCTTGGTGCAATCGGAGCTGCGTTATTCGGCCTGCTAATAGCAATTCCATCTTTCAGAACTCGAGGCGACTATCTGGCGATCATTACCCTTGCCGTTAACTACATTTTCAAGAGCTTTATCGAAAACGTGCAGAAGATTGGCGGGGCCCGGGGTTTCATGGGAACCGCCCGTGTGGTGAAGGTCCTGGAGGGGCTGACTCCCATTCCATGGACAATGATCTACATATTCTTCGCTGCCATTCTTGCGATCTATGTGGTGCGGCACTTTACGGTTTCAACTTTCGGCAAAGGCGTAATGGCAATTCGAGAGGACGAGATCGCCAGTGAGCTGATGACCATCGACACGCGCAGGGTCAAGGTCACCGCCTTCATGCTCGCCTGCGGGCTAGCCGGCCTAGGAGGGGGACTGTATGCCCACGTCATTGGATACATCAACCCTGGCATGTTTACGATATTGAAGTCTACAGAAATCATGGTAATGGTTTACCTAGGTGGAATGGGATCCATCTCGGGATCAATACTGAGCGCAACTGCTTTTACCGTAGCGCTTGAAATATTGAAGCCGCTCGGACTCTTCCGATGGGTGCTGCTGCCAGTGCTGCTCATTGTCTTGATGATTTTTCGCCCAACGGGAATTATGGGCAACCGTGAATTGACGGATGTATTCCCCAGGCTAAAGACCTTTCTTGCCTTCAAAGAATCGGCCCAAATCGATGCCGCTCCTGCTGATTGAAGACCTGACCCACCACTTCGGCGGTCTCCGAGCCGTGGATAGCTTTAATTTGGCGCTTGGCGATCGTGACCTTGTTGGATTGATCGGCCCCAATGGCGCCGGCAAGACCACCGTATTCAATCTCATATGCGGACTGTACAAGCCTTCCAAAGGCAAGATCTTGTTTGATGGGGCGCGTTTGATTGGGAGATTCCCTCATCAGATCACGCAGCTCGGGATCGGACGCACTTTCCAGAACATTCGCCTTTGGAACGAGCTGACCGTTCTGGACAATGTTCGCATTGCTCACTTTTCGCAGTTGGGCTACGGCATAATTGATGCCGTCTTTCGGACACCTAAGCTGCTATCCGTGGAAAAGCACGTCACTGAAGAATCGTTACATCTGCTCGAAATGCTGGGCCTGAAAGACTACACAGACCTGATTGTAAAGAATCTTCCCTACGGCATCCAACGCAGAGTTGAGATTACCCGCGCCCTGGCAGTGAAACCAAGGTTGATGCTTTTGGACGAGCCTGCCGCCGGCATGAATCAGAGCGAGATCGGTGACCTGATGGAACTGATCCAGTGGATGCGAGGGGAATTCGCCCTCTCGATCTTTATCATTGAGCATCAGATGCGCGTCATCATGGGTATTTGCGAACGCATTGTTGTCCTGGATTTTGGAGAGACAATTGCAGACGGGGTCTCGTCAGAGATTCTCCACAACTCGAAGGTGATCGAGGCCTATTTGGGCGAGGAGGTCGCCTGATGATGCTGCGCGTGGACGATTTGATCGTAGCCTACGGAAACATCACGGCGTTGCACGGCATCTCCTTCAATGTTGAAGAAGGGGAGATCGTAACCTTGATTGGCGCAAATGGCGCGGGCAAGTCCACGATTCTTTGGACAATCGCGCGGCAGATAGGTGAACTCGGCGGGAAAGTTCTCTCCGGCAGCGTCACATATAAGGGTGCGGATCTACTGAAATGGGCTGCTCATGAGGTGGTCAATCGCCTGGGCATTTCGCTCGTTCCGGAGGGCCGGCGCATTTTCGGAAATCTTACCGTTCTTGAGAATCTCAGACTTGCAGCCTACGTGCGCCAAGACTCGAAAGGAGTGGGGGAGGACTTCGAACGAGTCTTCACGACATTCCCTCGCCTGGGTGAAAGGAAACATCAACTGGCGGACCTTTTGAGTGGCGGAGAGCAACAGATGCTGGCAGTCGGCAGGGCTCTGATGAACAGGAGCCGCTTGATGTTACTCGACGAGCCGTCCATGGGACTATCTCCGCTCTTGGTTAGAGAGGTGTTCCGCACACTTGTTGAAATCAACAAGGAAGGAATCACCATCCTGTTGGTGGAGCAGAACGCGCATATGGCACTGAAGTATGCCGCACGGGGCTATGTGCTTCAAACCGGTAGCATCCTCTTCTCCGGAAAAGCGTCGGATATTGCCAAGAATCCGGAGGTCAAGAAAGCGTATTTGGGTGGCTGATTCGGGCGGCGGTCTTTCGATTTCCCGCCACTCCACAATGGCAATTCTCCGTTGAGAGAGTGGCAGGTTGTGCACAACACTTCTGCGAGATGATCTCCGCGGTCGATCTGCTCGGGCGTGGTGCTGACGGTCACGTCCGGGATGATCACACGGTTCGAGCGAAAGAGCTTGGACACGCCGACGGCGCCGCGCACGGTCAGAGTCGTAAAGATGAGCGTGAACAACGCGGCCAATAGGCCACCGAGTAGGGTTGTGGTGGCGATCCCCCAAGCGGTCGCGGGGACGCTTTGGCTGGATCCCGTAGCAATCAAGCCGAACTTGATCACTCCTATTTGCCGCCCGACAGGGATTTGGGTCTAACAATCTCTACAGCAACCATACAGCAATCACGGTGGAAAGAGTGGAGATCGTAGACGAACTACGCTCCTTTGTCCGCCATATCTAGAACAGAGAGACTACGTCAGTCTGTATATAGAGCATAGACGCGGACCCGCGAGACTCTTAATCAGTTGGTTCACCTGCCCGTCCTGGTGTTCGTCCAGGGTGCCTGCCTGACCAGCGCTGCGCCCTCTTCCTGCATTCCCGAATCCATTTCATCCAGCACTTGACGAAACAGAACAGTTGTTCTATACTACCCGGCGTGCCAGCTCGCGGCTTTCCCTCCACGCGCTTTGTTCCCGCCCATCGTCCCTGGCCTCGGCCTTCCGCGCCTCTTGGTGACCCTTCATGTCCCTTGTGTTTGGAATCCCACGCTCTTGGCCCCGAATCCTCCGCGGCTACCCGAAGGATCCCAACGAGCAAAACGCCTCCATTGCTCGCAATGCTTCCACGCGTTTCTTCCGTTATCCTGTCCAGTCAACTTTCATCCCTACGCCCCGGAATCGTTCCTCATTGTTTTTCTTTTGCATCCATCGTCTCGGTCGGGCGGGGGAGCATCAAGCGACCACCGCCCAGGCTCTTCCGTTTACCCCTCTCCAGATCGGTGCCGAGGCGAAGCGGAGGTGCCTATCTGGAGAGGGTGGCACGAAGTGCCGGGTGAGGCCGCCGTCCCGCATCCCGACGCCTCGTGGCGTCGGGACTTCCCAGTTGGAGACGTGTCCCTGAGCGTTCTTCTCAGGGAGGGTGCCCGCCACAGGCGGGCGGTCAGGCGGGGGAGCGTCAAGCGACCACCGCCCATCCCCGCGCCACGAGGCGCTGGGAGTGAGGCCGCCATCCCCCATCCCCGCGCCACGAGGCGCTTGGAGTGAGGCCAGGTGTATCTCCTCCCCCGCGTGTTAGACTCCCTCCATGCACTCCGCCACGGCCCAGGCCCATCCAAACATCGCATTCATCAAATACTGGGGCAACCGGGACGAGGCGCTGCGCCTGCCCCTCAACGGCTCCATCTCGATGAACCTGGATGGCCTGTACACGCGCACGACCGTCAGTTTCCAGCGTTCGCTGCCGTTCGACGAGCTGATCATCAACGGCCGCGAGGTAACCGGGCACCCGCTGGAGCGGGTGATCGGCGTTGTGGATCTGGTGCGTGCGCGTGCCAGCCTGGCGGCAAAGGCTGAAGTGGTAAGCGAGAACAATTTCCCGTCCGGCGCCGGGATTGCTTCATCGGCGTCGGCGTTTGCCGCATTGGCCATCGCTGCCAGCGCGGCCGCGGATCTGCAGCTGAGCGAGGCGGAGCTCTCGCGGCTGGCCCGCCGCGGCTCCGGCTCAGCCTGTCGGTCCATCCCCGCCGGCTTCGTTGAATGGCACATGGGCAAGGCCGACGAAGACTCCTTCGCGGTCCAGATGGCTCCTCCCGATCACTGGCCGCTCGCCGACTGCATCGCCCTCGTCAGCCAGGCGCACAAGCCCACGGGCTCCACGCAGGGCCACGCCATCGCCGGCACCAGCCCGCTGCAGGCGGCGCGCCTGGCGGACGCCTCGCGCCGTCTCGATATCTGCCGCCGGGCGATTCTCGATCGTGATTTCGATGCACTGGCGGCGATCGTCGAACTCGATTCCGACATGATGCATGCCGTGATGATGACTTCAACGCCCGCGCTGCATTACTGGGTATCCAGCAGCCTGGCCACCATGAGTTCGGTGCGGCAGTGGCGCCGCGAGGGCCTGCCGGCGTGTTCCACCGTCGATGCCGGCGCGAACGTGCACGTGATCTGCCCCGCAGACCACAGGGATGAGGTCGCCGCCCGGCTCCGCCACGTATCCGGCGTCAAAGACGTGCTCGTGGCCCTCGTCGGGGGACCCGCACAGTTAATAGAAGAGACCCGGCACACTTAGAGCGGTAAGGCAGCCGGAGCAGGGCACATCAGTATCCCCGGCCTGGCCCTCTCGCGGCTGCATCCCGCCTCTCCCGCAAGGGATATAATCTTCCGTCTGGCAAATATGAACGCATCCACTCTTTCGCTGGTCATCTTTGTGGCCGTATTCACAGGTGTGGTTTTCATCCACGAGTTCGGCCACTTCGTGGTCGCCCGCCTGCTCAAGGTCGAGGTTGAAGAGTTCGGCTTTGGACTGCCGCCGCGCCTGGCGAAACTCTTCCGTTGGAAGGGCACCGATTTCACGCTCAACTGGCTGCCCATCGGGGGCTTTGTGCGCCCCAAGGGCGAGAACGATCCGTCCATTGCCGGCGGCCTGGCTGCCGCCAGCCCGTGGATCCGCCTGACGGTGCTGTGTGCCGGGCCGGCGATGAACCTGCTGCTGGGCGTAGTGGTCTTCAGCCTGCTCTTCTTTAACATCGGTGTGCCCGACTACCACCAGGTGCAAATCGGCGCTGTGCTCAGCAGCTCGCCCGCGGCCCAGGCCGGCATCCAGGCCAACGATATCGTTGCCAGTGTGAACGGCCTGGCGGTCACTGATCCCGGACAGCTGCACGACATCATCTATGCCAACCTGGACACGCCCATTGAGATGACCTTGCGCCGCGGCGCTGAGACGGTGACGGTCACCGCGGTTCCCTCCGGCTCGCGGCCGGTGGACCAGGGCGCCCTCGGCATCTCCATGGGCCCGGCGCTGGTGCGGCCCGGATCCGTGATCACCTCGGTGCAATACGGCGCCATTGCGGTCTCCACTCAGACCCGGATGCTGGTGCTGCTGCCGGCCCAGTTGGTGCGCGGACAGTTGAGCCCCGAGGAGAGTCGCCTCGTGGGCCTCAAGGGCATCTACGATCTGTTCGGCCAGGCGGTGAGCCGCGACATCCAGAGCCGTGAGACTCAGCCGGCTTCTTCCGGCGCCGCCTCCGCCGAGACGCCCACTTACTTCACATTGCAACTCATCGGCATTCTGACGATCAGTCTCGGAGTGCTGAATCTCTTTCCCTTCCCGGCCCTGGACGGCGGGCGCATCCTGTTCGTCCTGCCCCAGCTGATCCTGCGCCGGCGCATCCCGCCCGAGTGGGAGAATCGCATCAATGCCGCCGGCATGATCGTGCTGCTGGGCTTGATGCTGTATGTGAATGTCATGGATTTTGTGAACCCGGCGGTGGTGGACCTGCCCCGATGAGCGAACCCCTGACCGCCCTCGGCAGGGCGCTGGGGGAGCTGGCGGATGGTGCCCCACCGTCACGCCGTTCGCTGCAGCAATTCTCGGACCTGGATCCGGCCTCGCTGGAGACCGTCATGCAGGCATGGCCGCGCATCCCGGAAGAACAGAAACACGTCCTGCTGGATGCACTTCATGAACTTGCGGACGAGAACACCCTGGTTTCATTCGACGATTTGGCGTGCCGCCTGCTCACCGATGCGGACGGCCAGGTGCGGATGCGCGCCATCCGCCTCCTGGAGCAAAGTGAGGCTGCGAAGTTCAGTTCCCCCTTCCTGAAGATGCTCCGCAGCGACCCCGACGCCGAGACGCGCCGCGAGGTCGCCTCGGCTCTTGGAACGTATGTGAAACTGGGTGAATTGGAGGAGCTCCCGGCGACGGTGCTGCGCGAGGTCGAGGATGCGCTGCTGGAAAAGGCCAATGGGGATGACCAGGCGATGATCCGCCGCAGCGCCCTGGAATCACTGGGCTACTCCTCGCGGCCGGAGGTCGTCACGTTGATCCAGTCATCCATCCGCCGCGAGAATCCGGACTGGCAGACCAGCGCCCTGGTTGCCATGGGTGCCTCGTCCGATGAGCGCTGGGAGGAGCCGGTGCTCGCCCGACTTCTGGATGCAAACCCTGGCGTGCGCCTGGCCGCTGTGGAGGCCGCGGGCGGACTGCGGCTGGCCTCCGCCCGGTCTCTTCTATTCGAGGTGCTGGAAGAGGAGGACGAGGGCCAGGTCACCAGCGCAGCCATCTGGTCGCTCTCGCAGATCGGCGGGGAGGACGCCCGCCTCTACATCCAGAACCTGCTGGATCTGGCGGAGGACGACGAGGATGTGCAGTTCCTCGAAGAGGCCCTGGAAAATCTTGAGTTCACCGATGAGCTCAACCGCTTTGACCTGATGTCCGTGGAACCCGATCAGGACGAGTGATCGTGTTCTCACCCTGCCCGCCTCGGCGCTTGCGCTGAGCCGCAGCCTGCTTCACGCCTGCCTGCACACAACGCCCGGCGAAACATCATGGACTTCAACGCCCTCATCGCCACCTTCGCCAATAACCTGCTGCCCATCCTGCTGATCAGTGCCGCGGGCTTCCTGCTTGGCAAGGCAGTCGCCATTGACAGCCGCGCCCTCGGCCGCGTGGTCTTCTACGTGTTCAGCCCGATCCTGGTATTCAACCTGCTGCTGCACGTGGAGCTGCGGTCCGACCAGATCTTCGGTACGGTGGCGTACTGCTTTCTGGTTTCCGCGCTGGGTGGATCGCTGGCCTTCGGCCTCGGCAGGCTGATGCGCCTGGAGCGCCCAGTGCTGATGGCGCTCATCCTGACGGTGGCCTTCGCCAACAGCGGCAACTACGGGCTGCCTCTGGTTTCCTTTGCCTTCGGGTCGGAAGCGCTGGCCTTTGCCAGTCTGTACTTCGTGACCACATCCATTCTGTTCAACACCGCCGGCGTGCTGATCGCCTCCCTCGGCCACATGGACCTCAAGACCGCGCTGCTGGGCCTCTTCAGGGTCCCGTCCGTGTACGGCGTGATCCTCGCGGCGCTGCTCAACCGTTTTGATATCGCCCTTCCTTTGCCGCTTGCACGCACAATTGACCTGGCCGCCGGCGGCAGCATCCCCTTGATGATCATCCTGCTGGGCGTGGAACTCTCGCGTCTCACGTGGTCGCACAGCCTGCGCCCCATCGGGCTGAGCGTGGGCCTGCGGCTCATCGCCGGTCCGCTGATCGGCCTGCTGCTGGCCGTCCCGTTCGGACTGCAGGGCGCCGCGCGCCAGGGCAACATCACCGAAACCGCCATGCCGGCCGCCGTCACCAACACTGTGCTGGCCGCCGAGTACGGCCTGGATAGTTCACTGGTGACCGCCATGGTGTTCGTCGGTACGATCCTCAGCCCGCTTACGCTCACACCGCTGCTCGTGCTGCTTGGCAACTAGAGGCCTCGCGGCCGCCGTCGTGCCTGGAGGGAGCTGCCATGCCTGAGCCCACAGATGCCGCCCGTCTGCACATCCGGGTTAAAGGCCGCGTGCAGGGCGTCGGGTTTCGCGCGCATGTGGACTACAACGCGCGCCAGCTTGGAGTGACGGGCTGGGTACGCAACGTGGGCTACGACGTGGTGGAGGCGGTTGCCGAGGGGGAACGTCAGAAGCTCGGACGGCTGGAGCAGGCCATCAAGGCCGGCCCGCCAGGCTCGCGCATCGATGAAGCGACGGTCGAGTGGCTCGATCCCACCGCCGAGTTCCAGGACTTCATCGTCCGCCGCAGCCTCTGAGATCGGTTCCGGCCGGCTGCATCTCTCCCTAGGAGAACCCCAGGCCCCGCTCCTTCATCGAAACATGGCGGCCGTGCCCGATGATGATATGGTCGAGCACCTTCACATCGATCAGCTCCCCCGCCTTCACCAATTCGCGCGTCACGGCGACGTCATCCGGGCTGGGCGTCGGATCGCCGCTCGGATGATTGTGCACCACGATCAGCGCGGTGGCGTTCCGACGGACGGCGGGCTTGAACACATCGGCTGCCCGCACCTGCGCGGTGTTCACGGACCCCCTGTAGATCTCCACATTGTCGATCACCTGGTTGCGAGTGTCCAGCAGGATGACGCGCAGTGTTTCGTATTCCAGGGCCTGCATCCCGTACTTCACCAGGTCTGCCACCTGCGATGGATTGCTGATCGCAGTATGTTGTTCCGGCGCGCTTTCATTCAGCCGGCGGCCGAGTTCAATCGCAGCCTTGATCTGTGCCGCCTTGGCCTCGCCGATGCCATGCTGCGCCACCAGGTCTTCGAACGGTGCCCGATGGATCCCCGCCAGGCCCTTGAATTCCTGCAGCAAACGCTGGCCCACCTGCACGGCGCTCTCGCCGGCGACGCCGACCCGCAGCAGGATCGCCAGCAGCTCGGCGTTGCCAAGCTTGTCGGGGCCCTCCGATCTGAGGCGTTCGCGGGGCCGCTCGGATTCCTGGAGATCGCGGATGCGGTACGATACCTTGGAAGGCTTCTCGGTCATGGCATCTCCTCCGGGAGAATGTCCGTTGATTCTAAAGCTAAAAGGTTGCTTGACACGCCTATTCGCCTCATGTACAATCTCGCGCGCCCTTTTTCCGGCACTTGCACCTTAAAATGGGCCTGTAGCGCAGTTGGGAGCGCGCCTCAATCGCACTGAGGAGGTCAGGGGTTCGAATCCCCTCAGGTCCACAGATCTGCGATCGGCTTTTGATGATCGTGAATCGTAGATCAAGAGACACCGAAGACACCGATTGTCCCGGGCCCATAGCGCAGTTGGGAGCGCGTCTCAATGGCATTGAGAAGGTCGGGGGTTCGAATCCCCCTGGGTCCACACAACCGAATAGCAGTGTCAGGACAGGAGTAGTAGGTCATCCCGTCAGCGAGAGGGGAGGGCGAGGTGGAAGCCCCTCATGGCGCCCGCGGGAGCGCCTCGGACCGAACTCGCCTGCCGCCCTGAGCCCTGAGCGAGCGGAAGGGCCGAAGGGGATATGGATGGTGAACTGCAGTAGCCACCCACGGGTCCGCCCGTTACAGCCGCGAGAGTGACGTTGGCGTGTCCAACGTAATCCGGGTGGTACCGCGGAGGAAGTCCTTCGTCCCTGAGTGGGCGAAGGCTTCTTTGTTATGGTCAGATGGATATTGCCGCAGGCTTTCTTTTGTGGAATCATGATGAGGTTTAAATGAAGAAGAAGACCGCAGTCAAGAAGAAGAGCACCGTCAAGGCCAGGAGGCCGCGCCGCGCGCGTGCGGCAGGCAAAGCCGTCGCGAAGAAAGCTGCCAGGAAGGCGACGGCAAGGAAGCCGATCCGGCGGGCCGCAGCCCGGAAGCCCGTTGCCCGCAAGGCTCCGGGCAAGACGGCCTCGAGGCCGAAGCAGCCTGTCGGCACAGCCATATCCAGGCTGCCTGATTACCGACCAGCGGAACTGGAGCCCAGGTGGCAGGCCAAATGGGAGCGGGATGGCCTGTACCGCGCGGTGATCGACCACAGGCGACCCAAGCACTACGCGCTGACCATGCTGCCGTACACCTCGGGCGACCTGCACTTCGGCCACTGGTATCCCATGGCGCCCTCCGACGCGCGCGCCCGCTTCAAGCGCATGAGCGGATACAACGTGCTCTTCCCCATCGGTTTCGACGCCTTCGGCCTGCCGGCGGAGAACGCGGCCATCAGGCGCGGCATCCACCCGAAGAAATGGACCTACGACAACATCAAGAACATGCGCCGCCAGCTCAGGCGTATGGGCACCATGTTCGATTGGGACCGCGAAGCCATCTCGGCCGACCCCGAGTACTACAAGTGGACGCAGTGGTTCTTCATCCAGCTGTATAAGCACGGACTGGCCTACCGGAAGCTCTCCGCCGTGGATTGGTGCCCCAAGGACAATACCACCCTGGCGCGCGAGCAGGTGGTCGGCGAGAACCGCGTCTGTGAGCGCTGCGGCACGCCCGTCATCAAGAAGGACCTCGAGCAATGGTTCTTCAAGGCCACAGACTACGCCGACGAGCTGCTGACATTTGACGCGCTGGACTGGCCCGAGCGCGTGCGCACGCTGCAAACCAACTGGATCGGGCGCAGTGAAGGCGCCTCGGTCGTCTTCAAGACCGAGGGCGAGGCGGAAATCGAGATCTTCACCACCCGGCCCGACACGCTGTGGGGCGCGACCTTCATGGTCTTCTCCCCCGAGCACCCGCTCGTCGATCAGGTGACGACCCCGGAACAGAAGTCCGCGGTGCAGGCCTACAAGGTGCAGGCGGCGCGCCAATCCGATATTGAGCGCGAAGCCAAGGATAAGGAAAAGACCGGCGTCTTCACTGGCGGATATGCCATCAATCCGGTCAATGCAGAGCGCATCCCGATCTGGATCGCGGACTATGTGCTCATGTCCTACGGCACCGGTGCCATCATGGCCGTGCCGGCGCACGATGAGCGCGACTTTGCGTTCGCGCGCAAGTACGGGCTCAGGGTGATCCCCGTCATCCAGCCCGAGGGCGTAGTCCTGGATGGTGAGGCCATGGAAGCCGCCCACGAGGGCGAGGGCCGGATGATCAACAGCGGCGCCTTTGACGGCACCCGCGCCACGGATGACAAGGGCATGCAGAACCCCGCCATCAAGGCCGTCACCGAATGGTTGGAGGGGCAGGGCACCGGAAAGCGCGCCGTGAACTACCGCTATCGCGACTGGCTGATCTCACGCCAGCGCTATTGGGGCGCGCCCATCCCGATGGTTTATTGCGAGAAACACGGCTGGAATCCTGTTCCGGAAGATCAGCTGCCTGTGCGACTGCCCGACAACGTGGAGTGGAAGCCCACCGGTGAGTCGCCGCTCAAGCTGCACCCAAGCTGGAAGAACGCCACCTGTCCAGTCGGCGGCGAACCGGCCGTGCGCGAGACGGACACCATGGACACGTTCATGTGTTCGTCCTGGTATCACCTGCGTTACCTGAGCCCGGCATATGACCGGGGCCCGTTCGAGCAGGCCGAGTACGACTACTGGATGCCGGTGGACACCTACACGGGCGGCATCGAGCATGCCACCATGCATCTGTTGTACACGCGCTTCTTCCACAAGGCCATGCGGGATGCCGGCATCGTCAAGGGCCCGGAGCCCATGCTGCAGCTGCGCAACCAGGGCATCATCCTGGGTGAAGACGGCGAGAAGATGTCCAAGCGCCGCGGGAATGTCGTCCCGCCGGATGTGCTTGTGGCGCGCTACGGCTCGGACGCGCTGCGCGCCTACCTGATGTTCTCCTACCGCTGGCAGGAAGGCGGCCCGTGGAACAGCACCGGCATCGAGGGCATTGTCCGCTGGCTGCGGCGCGCGTGGGCGCTATTCACTGCTCCGCCTGGCTCGGCGCCGCCGGCCGCCTCCGACGAGACACTGCGGCATCTGCGCCGCAAGGTCCACCAGACGCTGCAGCACGTCAGCCGCGACTTCGAGGCCTTCGAATTCAATACCATCATCTCCTCGCTGATGGAGCTCCTGAACGAGATGTACAAGGCGCGCGAGGCCGGTGCCGCGGGGTCTCCCGCGTGGGCCGAGGCGATCGATGCCTACGTGAAGATGCTGGCCCCCGTCTGCCCGCATGTCGCCGAGGAGCTGTGGACCGGACAGATGCGCAAGCCGTACTCGGTCCATCAGCAGGACTGGCCGAAGGTGGACGCGGCCGCGGCAAAGGAAGATGTGATCGAGATCCCCGTGCAGGTCAATGGCAAGGTGCGTGACCGCGTCACCGTCCCGTCCGAGGCGGGCGAGGATGAGATCAGGGCCGCAGCGCTGGCAAGCGAGATCGTGAAGAAGTACCTGGAGGGCAGGGAGCCGCGCAAGGTCATCGTGGCGCAGAAGCGACTTGTGAGCGTTGTGGTCTAGGCCTGCCGGCGGCACCCGTGCGAGGCCGGGCCTGCAGCTTCACGGCAACTGCGCCCGGGAGAGGTCGGATCTATGAATTCCTGGATCGAGGAATCACGTGCTCGTACGCTGCAACTTCTTGATGGCACAGGGCGCGAGACCCGCTCGCTGCTCTCTGCTCTGGGTCCCAACCGGATTGTTCACACGGATGAGCGCGCATGGCGCGTGCGGGATATCGTGGGACATCTGGGTGTCTGGAACTGGGAGGCTGTGCGTTCAATGCGAGCCTACTCGCAGGGCGGCGAGTACCGCTGCATCCCGACGGAAGCGGAATATGACAACTACAATGGCCCGGCTGCCGAGGCACGACGTGCCTGGACCATGGAGCAGGTATGGACCGAGTATGAAACGGCGCACGATGAGCTGCGGCGGTTGATCGAAAGCCTGCCAGACGAGAAGTGGGCAGGTGAGATGCTCTACCCCTGGAATGAACGCGGGACCGCCGCCCACCTGATCGAAATCATGATGACCCACGAGGAGAGAGACCACTGCAGCCTTGTCCGCGGGGTCAGCGACCAAGGCTGACGCCGGCCGAGGCCGGAGCCGAGTTGCAGACACTGGCGCCTGCCGGGCGCATGCCTGGCAGGCGTTGCAGACGCAATCGCTTAGCCAACGTACGTTCCCTGTGTTAAACTAAAGGCGGACTCGTCGTCCGCCTTTAGTGTTCTCGTCGCGCAAGGAACATGGGAGGCAGGCAATGAATAGCATCAAGTTGCTGGTTGCCACAGACCCGACCTACTACGGCACGGATGCCGGTCCCGAGGACGTGCAGGAGTACGCCACGTTTGCCTACGAGTACTTGTTGCGCAACGGCTACGAGCACGTCGAGATCGAGTTCGTTGAACAATACCCTTCCGGCAGTGCCGACACGCAGTCTGCCCTGAGAGAAGAGCTCTGGTCCGCCTACCGCGGCACCTGAGCCCGCGGCTGCAGTCTCACTGCCACGGCTGGCCTCCAGCGCCTCGATGGGGCGATTCCCGCCGGCCGCGGACATCCGGGAAATGTCCGGCCATCTCGTCACGATGGCGGCAGGGCAAACGGGGCCGGCAAGGCAGGCGGGCCACAGTGACCGACAACATTGATCGGACGACAAGAGCACTTCTCCTGGCTACCGTTGCGGCGGCCGTCGCGGCGCTCGGCACGCTCGCCTTCGTGACCGACGCGCCGGCCTACGCCGGCACTGCCTCCGCGACCTGCGCCAACTGCCACGTTATGGATTCCATGTACGAGAACCACTATCATGCCGCGCACCAGTCGTGGACGGAGTGCGCCGACTGCCACCTTCCGCACGACAACCTGGTGGACTACTACTTCGAGAAAGGCCGGCAGGGAATGCACGATGTGTACGTCTTTGGCACCGGGCAGACGCCCGAGCTGATCCGCCTCGGCGATCATTCCGGGACGATCGTTCAACACAACTGCATCCGCTGCCACGAAGAGGCCGTGGAGGCGATCATGGCGGGGGCGCAGCCTTTCGGGCGACGGTGCTGGGAGTGCCATCGCAGCAGCGCACACGGAGGGCGCGGCGCCTCTGATGCACCGTACCAAGATTCGAGCCTGTATCCTGCGGAATAGGGAAATGAAACCATGAAGCGATATCTGACGTTCGTGCTGGCCGGCATCATCGTCCTGCTGGCATCCGTGCTGATCGGGGTGCTGGTGTTCATCCGGAGCCAGCCGGTGGAGCAGAGGGGCTTCCCGCCGCTGGTGGAAATCGCCCCGCGGGAGCCCGACTCAGAGCAGTGGGGCGTCAACTTCCCAAATCAATACGCCACCTTCCTGAAGACCGCCACGAACAAAGTAGACACGACGTACGCGGGCTCCTCGCAGTTCTCCTGGCTGGAACGCGATCCGCGCCAGTTGGTGTTGTTCGCCGGATACCCGTTCAGCAAGGACTACAACGACGACCGCGGGCACGCCAACGCCCTGGAGGACGTGCGCAACACGGGGCGCCTCAACCTGAGCCCGGACGACCCAAAGCATACGCCGGGCACATGCTATTCCTGCAAATCGGCCAACAATCCGGGCTTGTGGGATGAGATGGGCATGGCGGAATTCGACAAGCTTTCCTTTGCGGACATGACGCCGCGCATCGAACAGACCATCGGCTGCGCCAACTGCCACGAGGCGGGAACCATGCGGCTAATCGTCACCAATCCGGCCCTGAACGAAGCGCTCGGGATACAGGGCAGGGACTGGAAGACGTTCACCCGCCAGGAAATGCGCACCGTGGTTTGCGCGAACTGCCATGTGGAGTACTACTTCAAGGGCGACGGCAAGTACCTGACCTTCCCATGGGCAAAAGGCACGGACATATACTCGATGATCGAGCTATACGACGGCGTTGCGTTTAAGGATTGGGAATATCCCGAGACGGGCACTCCCATGCTGAAGGCACAGCACCCGGAATTCGAGTTCTTCACCGCCGACAGCACGCATAACCAGGCCGGGGTGGCCTGCGCGGACTGCCACATGCCCTACGTGCGCGACGGCGCGGCCAAGTTCTCGTCGCACGATGTGCACAGCCCGCTGCTCAACCCCGAGCAGGCCTGCGGACAGTGTCATGCGGATAGCGAGTACGTCGTGGAGCGCGTGAACGTCATTCAGGAGCAGGTGGCCACCACAAAGATCGCAACCGAGGACGCGCTGCTGGATGCGATCAGCGCTCTGAAGCTGGCGGCGGCGGAGCCCAGCGCGGATGCCGCGCTGCTGCACCAGGCGCGCCTCCTGCACCGGAAGGCACAGTTCATGTGGGACTTCGTCTCTGCGGAGAACAGCACGGGCTTCCACAATCCCGAATACGCCCTGCGGATCCTGGCCGACTCAACCAACTTTGCGAGGCAGGCACAGATGCTGGCGGCGCGCTCCATCGACGACATGTCCCTGTTGGAAACCGGTACGTACTACGTGGAAACGACGCCCTGATCACGGTCGCGCGGGGACTGGACTGGAGATGCTGACCGCGAGGGCAGCATCTCTTTGTATTCCTCTCCGGGTCCGTGGCGCGCCGTCCCGGTCGCCTCACGTCGTTGAGAGGCTCGCGGCGCTGGGGGACCAATCTCCTCGCGGTCAGCCAAGGACACTGGCGCACCTCGACCAGCCCTTCGACTGTATAGCGCCATGGGCGCTACTCCGCTCAGAGAGAAGCCTCGAGCACGTGTCGTCGGTAGATAGCCTTCTTCGCCCTCACCCGCTGGGTGCGCTGGCAACAGAGGTTAGCCCTTCACCCTCTTCCTTTGGGAGAGGGTACCAGCGTGTGCGGGCACTGGGGCGTTCTCCCATGACTGCTATTCAGGAATTGTGCCGCGCCCTCATCCGCCAGGTGAGCTGGCAACAGAGGTTGGCTCATCGCCCTCACCTTGGATGAGGGTGTGAGTGTGGCCCGGTGTTGAGGCATGGCGCCGCTGGTTTCTCCAGCAATCCGCCTCCCCGAGGGTGGGCCATGGCTGGGGGAGGAAGCGCGGCGGTGCCTGATGTACAATCCCCCGAGCCTCGCACGCGCGAGCGTTGTTGGTCATGACGACCGCTGAAAACGCCGTCATTGTCATCCCCACATACTGGACCTGGCCAACCGGCGAAAGCCATCGCCCGGTCACAGCCGCGTACGATCACCCTACGCCGCTGGACAGCGACAGCACACTGCCTGCGCTGCTGGAAGATCTGGCGGCACAGCGGGCGAAGGGTTTCCGGGTCCTGATCCTCACCGGTCTGGCGCATCCCGACCTGGGTGCGGCTGCCTCGGAGCATGTGCGCCAACTCCTGCAGTCGTTTCAGGGACGCCTGGACCTGCGTCTGTGCGAGGCGACTGCGCTACGACGACTCGGCCGGCTTCTCCAGCTGACCGCACAGGAGTCGGAACTGATCCACCTCGGCAGCTACAGCGGGATCCGCAACCTTCAGCTGCTCGTACCGCACATCCTGGGCGCGGAGGTGGTCGTGGCGCTGGATGACGACGAGCGCGTCCAGCCGGACTACGCACAGCGCGCCCTCGAGCGCGCCGGTCAGATCTTCAATGCTGATCGAGTGCTTGGGCTTGCAGGTCCGTACTTGCAGCGCGATGGGGGCTTGCTGCTGCCAGAGTCTGCACCGACCGGCAACCTCTTCCGTGACAAAGCCCGATCGATCAACGCGGCCATGCGGCTGCTTACCCAGGAGAAGGGTGGCCTGGCGCCGAGCCCCATGGCTCTGGGCGGCAACATGGTCTTCCATCGCGAGCTGTTCACGAGTGTCTGCTTCGATCCGGGCATCACGCGCGGAGAGGACATTGACTATCTCATCAACGCCCGGCTCCAGGGCATCCGCTGGTGGTTCGATCCGGACCTGACCATCCTGCACCTGCCGCCGCGGCACTACGAGACGCCGCCATATCAGCGCACGCGCGAGGATGTGTTGCGCTTCATCTACGAAAGGGAGAAACTTCGGCTGCATGGGGAGGTCAAGCCGGCGTGGCTCGAACCGTACCCCGGCGCGCTGCTGGGGCATGATCTCGCGCAGCACGCGGCCGCGGCGCTGGAAATGGAAGCGACACCTGAGCTGGTGGAGCGCCTTGGCGGCCCGCAGAGCATTGTCGAGGCGGCGCAGGAGCACGCCAGGCGCAACGCGCCGCGCTATCCAGACTTTGTGAAGACCTGGCAGGACCTGATGAAACGCCTGGAGCAGGATAGCGCGCTGCGCCAGGCCTCAGCGGCTGTTTTTCCCCGGCTCTAGCCTTTCAACCATCTACTGGCGCCCGAAATCCACTGTATAGTAATTCCCATGCGAGCTGTCTTCCACGTACGCGTAGCCCGCGCCGATCTCGGCAATGGAGGCGTTGAAGATCACCGCGTTGTGGGTCGGGTCGTTCATCCACCAGGTGAAGGCGGTCAGCGGATAGGCGCCGTAGCCGCCGTAGATCATCTCCAGGGAGTACGTCGACGCGTAGCCCGAGGCGGCGATGCGCTGCTGGATGGTCGAGGCATCCGAGCCGCTGTGGCTGAGCAGGCTGTAGCACGCCATATCGATGCTATGCGCTTGCGCCGCCGCGGCCAACTGGGCATTGACCGCCAGCGCCGGCAGACCCGCGTTCGTGCGCGCATTGTTGATCAATTGCACGATCTCGTTCGGATACGACCCGCTGGTCGTGTACGTGCAGCTGCCGGGCGGCCTCTGTGAGGTCAGCGTTCCGCTGATGGTGGGCACCGGGTTCGTCGCCGCCTGGAACGTCGGAAGCGTCACGCTCCCCACTGTGATCTTCACCCAGAACGTCTTCTCGATGCCGATCGCCACGGGCACCCCGGCCGCGTTTCGGAGTTCGAAGAAGCCGGTGTAGATGCCATCCCGCGCCGGCGCGGTCAGATCCACCGAGACATTCACGTCCGCCTTTGGGGCCGTATCAGGCACGGGGGCGGTGTCGGGCGACCCCAGCCTGTCACCGGAGACGAAGGCGATCTTGTAGCCGATCCACGGGCAGGTGCCGGTGTTGCGGAATTGCCAGGTCTTGGTGAACTTGGCGCCGTAGCCGATGTTGGTGCCGTCGGCGATGGTCACGTCCTGCAGCAGCACGGCCGCATCCTTGCAGTTCGGCGGCGCAGTGATCGAAAGGGCGGGCGTGCCAGTGATCGTTGGCGTCGTCGAGGGCGTGGTGTACGGCGTCCTAGTGGCCGGCAGCGTGGCAGTGACGAAGCTCGGCGTGGGAGTGGCCTCGGTCGGCGCCGAAAGTGTCACCTCACATGCGGTCAAGAGCGCCGCGGACAATACCACTGCCAGGTAACTGGTTCTCATCCCTTCATTCTAAGACAAAACGCCGCGCTACCTGCGATGCGAGGAGGCGGGAAGGGCGATGACAGCACGATCTCTTGCCGTCGGTCTAGCTGGCTTGCTTGAGGGCGAGACCGAGCGCAGCAGCAACGCCCTCGCCGTAGGCGGGATCAGCTTTGAGGCAACTCTCGATGTGGCGTGTCTTGACGAAATCAGGCGCATTGCCCATGGCGCGCGCGCTGTTCTCGAACAACGCCTTCTGCTGCGCCTTGTTCATCAGGCGGAAGAGCTTCCCGGGCTGGGTGTAGTAGTCAGAATCATCCTCGCGGAAGTTCCAGCTGTCCGCCGCGCCGGATAGGTCCAGCGGCGGCTCCCCGTATTCCGGCTGTTCCTGCCACTCGCCAAAGCTGTTCGGTTCGTAGCCAATGGTGGCGCCGTGGTTGCCGTCCACGCGCATCTGGCCATCACGGTGGGAGGGATTCGCTGCCGCGCCCCTGGGGCTGTTGACTGGAATCTGATGGTGGTTGACTCCCAGGCGGTAGCGCTGGGCATCACCATAGGAGAAGAGCCGGCCCTGCAGCATCTTGTCAGGCGAGAAACCGATGCCCGGCACCACGGCCGCGGGATTGAAAGCGGCCTGCTCCACATCCTGGAAGTAGTTCTCCGGGTTGCGGTTGAGTTCAAGCACGCCCACTTCAATCAGGGGGAAGTCCTTCTTGTACCAGACCTTCGTCAGATCGAAGGGATTGTAGGGCATCTTCCTGGCCTGTTCTTCGGTCATCACCTGGATGAACATCTTCCAGCGGGGGAAATCGCCCTTGGCGATGCTTCCGAGCAGGTCGCGTTGGTGGCTTTCACGATCCTTGGCGACGATCGCCTCCGCTTCCTGATCGGTCAGATTCTTGATCCCCTGCTGGGTTCGCAGGTGGAACTTGACCCACACGCGTTCGTTCCTGGCATTGATCATGCTGAAGGTGTGACTGCCGAACCCGTGCATGTGGCGGTAGGAATACGGGATGCCGCGCTCGCTCATCGTGATGGTGATCTGATGCAGCGCCTCGGGGAGCGAGGTCCAGAAATCCCAGTTATTGGTGGCAGAGCGCAGGTTGGTGTGTGGATCGCGTTTCACGGCGCGGTTGAGGTCAGGGAACTTGTGCGGATCGCGCAGGAAGAAGACCGGGGTATTGTTGCCGACGAGGTCCCAGTTGCCTTCCTCGGTGTAGAACTTCATCGCAAAGCCCCGGATGTCGCGTTCCGCATCGGCTGCGCCGCGCTCGCCTGCGACAGTCGAGAATCGCACGAAGGCCTCGGTCTCCTTGCCGACCGCGGAGAAGATCCTGGCCCTGGTGTACCTGGTGATGTCATGCGTGACGGTGAACTTGCCGAAGGCGCCCGAGCCCTTGGCATGCATGCGCCGCTCCGGGACCACCTCCCTGTCAAAATGGGCCAGCTTTTCCAGATACCAGACGTCCTGCAACAGCATCGGCCCACGGGGGCCGGCAGTCATGGCATTCTGATTGTCAGGTACCGGTGCGCCTGCAGCGGTGGTCAGTTTCTTGTTCTTGGTCATCGAAGCCTCCTTGGTTCATGGTCATATGGTACCGTGAATTCCCGGATGTCCCATGGGGAGTGGCCCTCCTGGTCCGGCACCGGCTGGCCGGGCGTCCGAGTCGGGGGCGGCTATTGGATGTGCCTGGATCTGGTCCTGCTCGCGCCAAGAGCGAGAGGCCGGGCCTTTCCTACCGACCAACCACTAATGTAATGCACTCCACTGTCCCATATCATGTGGCATTTGTCATGAGAGAGCTGTGCAAGCGCGCGCCCCCGCCCAGCTGCCCAATCGCCAACCTGGCGCAGGTGCGTCCGGAGTTGCACCTCCGCGGGCGAGGGCGTAACTCGCTGCCGAGGCCCTTATGGTAGGCGGCCCCCGCTTGGCGCGGGGCAAGCTCGGGGCGGTGCGGGGTTAGAAATCGCAACATTTCTTCGAGCCCTTTACGAGGGCCTTCGGCGGATCATTGGGGCGGAGGGTGAGCGCGAGCGCAGGGAGGCTTCGCTTCAGCAGCGCCTCGGTCATGGGGATGTCGTTGTCGATCAGCGCGCGCCGCTCCTCCCGCGTGCCCCCGGGAGACTACTTGGCGGCAGCCAGCTGGACCCGCAGTCCGGTCAGGCGGTCTCTGAGTCCTCGGGCAACCTCGGTCATCAGCTGGAATCCAAGCCATGCGTCCAGGTCGCACATCTGTCGAAGATGCTCGCCCTCGATCGAGATCAGTTCCCCGTCCTTGGTGCCGACCCCACTGGCGGTCAACTTGTACGGTTCAAGGAGCGCAGACCAGGCGATCACATCGCCGCCCACCGCCGACTCGGCCGTGACCTCTCGTCCATCGCCGAGTCTATAGATGATGTCCACCTGACCGGACTTCACGATGAGAAGCTGCTTCGCGGGAGCGCCCTCCTCAAGCAGCCGGTCTCCTGCCTTGAATTGACGAAGAATACTGATGGCCGCGATCCCGTCCAGCACTGAATCGGGGAGACCGGCGAAGTATCGGTAGCGCTTCAGTTCCTGAGATGGCATCATGGTTTCCTCCTTCGGCGAATGGACCTGCATGACTTGCGATGACTAGGCAGTGCTCTCTTGCGGTGGTTCGGGACACGATGTCCCGTGCCCCTGGCGCACCCTCCCGGAGCCAGAACTCAGACACAGCGCGGTACACCTGCCGCCCTCCCGGGACAGCCGCCGCGACCCGCCGCGACTGCTATTACCTGTGATTGTACAGCGCAGGGAGTTGTGATTCAAGTGGGAGAACGCGGGCCGCGCGGCTTGGCAGTCAGCCGGTCTGATGGCCGCCGGGCTGCGAGACCACAGTAATGAAGAAGCCCCACCTTGAGGTGGGGCTTCTTCCTATTCCATGTGATCGGGTTCCATGTGATCGGGCTGCCTTGCGGCGTGCCTGCTGAACTAGGCCACGGGATCGCCGGTGTCGGTGCCCACGCCCTCTGATGGAGCCAGGCGGCCGCCCGTGCCAGGGTGCGCCGCGCCTATGTCGCCACCCGAATTCGTGTCAAGGTCCGGTTCGCCTACACCCCTGCCGCCTGTCTGGCCGGGGCCGCCGCCCAGATCTCCGAGGCGCCCCAGCCTTCCGAGGCGGTCAAGATCGGGATCCGGTCCGGACCCTAGGGAGGGAGCTTGACCAGGCCGGAATAGACCGCGGCCGGATGCATTTCCATCTCCGCCAGCGCCGTCGGGATCGGGCGTCGAGTTGTCGCCTTTGGTGGGTTTTGGGTCCTTGCCGTCATCGGTACCGCTGCCCTTGCCATCGTCGGTGCCGCTGCCCTTGCCGCCTTCCTTGCCTTCGCCCTTGCCGCTTTCCTTGCCTTCCCCTTTGCTGGTGCCATGGCCCCCGTCGCTGCCGCTGCCCTTGCCACTGTCGCTGCCGGAGGTACCGTGGCCGACCCACGAATCTGAGCCGTGGCCTGCGTTGGTCGAATTGCTCTGACCGCCGCCAGATGCACCCCCAGGCCCTAGGTCGCCAGGGACGCCCGTGATCAGACCTTCGCGCACAGCGGTAGCCAACCGGTTGGCTTCCTTGATGGCATCCTCAAGAGGGTGCGCCGAGAGCACCACCTTGCCATCCGGCTTGCCGGTGTGAATCTCTTCGATGCTAACGCCCCCATGCGTGGAAGCATCCGCCGGCGTGACCGCGACCTCCTCGATGATGACGAGCCCTCCCCCTGGCGTGCTGGATACATAAGTGGCAGGCCCGTCGAATTCGTTCCCCTTGCCGCCAACATCCACGGACCCAAGTGGAGCATCTCGTGCGGCAGCCATGCGTGCGTCCCAATCCGCGTTGAAGTCCTCCACCGTGTAGACCCTGTCGATAATATCTTCATCGAATTCGTGCGCCTTGCCGCCCACGTCCACATACCCCGCCGGCGGGACAACATCCGTGACGTCCTCGATGATGACCTGCCCGAGATGGGGCGCGTCGGAGCTATCGGCGACCTCCTCGATGATGACCTTCCCAGAGCGCGGCGCTTCAGACCGATGGATGAACATCCGATCAGGACCAGCGCCCGAACGGTCAGGGGCTCCAATTGGCTTGCCCGCACCGTTCCTGCGCCGGCGCCTCTGGGAGAACAGGATCGTGCCGAGTCCAGCTCCGCCGCCGACCACCAGGAACAGCGACAAGAGCGGCAAGGGCTTGGACGGAGATTCGGAGGTGTCCGGAGCCGCCGGAGGAATGACGGCCGCCGCGGCCTGGACAGGTTCCGGCGTTTCTGTTTCCGTAGATGTCGGCGTAGGGGGGATGGGAGTGTGCGTGAGAGTCAGCGTGGCCGGGACGGCCGTGGCGCTGGGGGGCACCGGCGTTTGGCTGGGCAGATTACTCTTCAACGCTTCCTGCGTCAGCGCATAGTCCGACTTGGGACACGGAATTGGCTGCTTGTCGGCGTCATAACACTTCTCTGCGTGCGCCGTCTGTTGCGGCACAAAGGCAATCGCAAGCAACAGAGCAAGAGCGGAAATCATATAAATCCTATACGACTTCATTCAAGCCTCGGGTGATCGGACTATTCAGACCATACTAACACCTTTTGTAGGATTCACCAGGTCCTATAACGAGCGGTGGCTTCGGCAGCTCGTCTTCAGCTTCTCCGACATGTGTTGATTGCGAATTTTGGGCGGATCGCCGGCCGGATCGGAGCCTGCTCATCTCGTCCAGTGCATCACGCGCTGGATCACACCTTCCACTTGACGTCATGGATTGTGAAGGAAATCCCAAATTTGAAGCGCGCGGCGTTCTTCTCGATGATGACTGTGTTGTTTGGCGTCTCGAGCGAAAGGAGCAGCCCCATGCGGCAATTCAATCTGGACCTTGCGGCCTTGACCATCCTGGTGTCGATGCTGGCATGTACTGCCGGAAGCGCGGCCGTTGAGCCAACTGCTGTTCCCTCGGCGACGCCGATGAGCGTGCCGATACCCGCGCCCACACGCACGCCGGATGCATTTCCCAATCCCACTCTTAGGATCACCGGTCAAGAGCAGGTGGTCTTTGACTGGTCGACGGATCGCTGCGAGAACCAGAACATCCCCGACCTGCCGGCGCGTGCATTTCGCGGGGCGAACGATCAGGTGCAGCTGATGATCAGCGACAACAACAACTATCGCATGACTGGCCCGGACCTGAACAGCCTGAAGATCGATTGCTCACCGGTGATGAAGTCAGGTTTTTTTGCCGACCCTGCCATGTATGCCGACAACGAGTGGATCGCCTCGCCCTACACGGAAGATGGGCAGACGGTCTATGCCCTGGTCCACAATGAATATTGGGGTCATACCCATCCCGGCAAATGCCCGCAGCAGCAATACTTCCTGTGCTGGGACAATTCCATCACGCTGGCGCTGTCAACCGATGGCGGCGCCACCTACAGCCATGCCTTGCCGCCGCCGGCGCATCTCGTGGCCAGGCTGCCCTTTCCGTACGAGGCGGGCGCCGGGCCCGAGGGCGCGCGCAATCCCAGCAACATCCTCAAAGCGCAGGATGGCTACTTCTACAGTTTCTTCAATGTCAGCATGTACCGCACGCAGGAGCAGTGGGTCTGCGCCATGCGAACGGATGACCTGAGCGACCCGGCTTCATGGCGCTACTGGGACGGAAGCGCATTCGAGGGGCAATTCGTCGATCCCCACCTCAACCCGCCCGCAGATCCCGCGAGCCATGTGTGCGCGGCGCTGGAATGGGATAACATCGGCGCGGGGCTAAATGAAAGCCTGACCTACAATTCCTACCTCAAGCGCTATGTGCTGGTCGGCCTCAGTGCGGATACGCCGGCCGGCAGGGAAGTCTGGGGCATCTACCATTCGTTCTCGGACGACCTGGTGCACTGGACGCGCCGGAAGCTTCTCGTGGAAATGGTGCTTCCCTGGACAGCCGGGCACAACGACGACGTGATGTACCTTTATCCGTCGCTGCTTGATCCTCTGAGCGACTCGCGCAATTTCGAAACGACCGGGAAGACAGCCTATTTGTATTACACGCGACACCATCACGGGCAGGGCAGCCTGGATCGCGACCTGATCCGTGTGGCGGTGGAATTCTTCCCGCAGCCATAGCCCGCGCAAGCGGCGCGGTTGCTGAACTCCGCCACGGGATCGCCGGTTTTGGTGTAGTATTGGGCGGAATTTCGTCGGCGTTGCGAAACTGCGTAGGGCCTGGTGCCAATCACCAGGGCCAGAAAGGAAGGTCGCCCAGGACAATCCAGCTGCAGGCAAATGGAAAGAGTTCTACAAGAAGATCGAGACCCGGGGGGAAAGCGAAGCCGAGCACCCAAAAGACGAATCCGACTGCCCGCTCGAGAAGCTCTCCGACGAGGAGAGAGCGGACCTCACGGCAAGACTAAACCACCTGCGCCACCTATACTTTGTCCCTCGGATGCTGAAATCCGTTGTGGACCAGGTATTCTATGTCGTGGAGAGCACCAGACATAACTTGAACTATGAGATCAGACGGCCAGAGTGGGGCGCCTCGGTTGCCTTGGAGATGTATCAGTTCTACACGGCTCTTGAAGAGGCGGTTGAGTCGGCCAGGGAAATCGAGAGGTCGACGGGCTTCTCGGGCGCGGAAATCGCGGCCCGCCTGGCCGAGGAGTAGGTCACACGCGAAACGGCCGCGGGTTGCGGCCGTTTCGATTCTTGGGATGGCGCGAGGGGTATACCTCAACTGCACGCTGCAGTGCTCGGCGTGGAACAGCCCCTCCTGCCTCAAATGCACGTGCAGATCCATGGTCGATCCGCGCTCTCAGGGTGCATTTGGGGGAAGGAGCCCCCAACCGGCGCGCGGGACGGCTTGTCACACCTTGCCCTTCAGGCCCCAGGGATCCTCTTTGGCAGCCTCGGCACTTCCAGGGGCTTTCAGATGCACCGAAGGGGCTGCAAGGGGCCCGGAATCCTTACGACCTCACACAAGATTCCTGAAAGTATTCCACACGCATAGGAACTGGTATGAAGTGCGGCAACATATGGAAGTTCTGTTAGGGTCGTAAGCTTGTCTGGATCGATAGGGGCCTCCCGCCAGGTGGCGCAGCCCGCCCCCGTCCTACGCCTCAGCCCCTTGCCGGTCCCACCAAACCACGCCCATCGATCTCTCCGTTGGCACGAAGCCAAGGGACTGGTACAGCCGCGCCGGTGCCGCATCTTCTTCAGCAATGATCACCAGCGTGTGCAGTCCATGCTCCGACATCGCCTGTCTGCCAGCCTCATAGATCATCGTCCCCGCAATTCCCTGCCGCCGGAAGTGGGGATGCGTTTCGACCGACTGATAGCGCCCGAGGCCTCGACTATCGTGAAAGACCCCAAGATCGGCGACCAATCGATCGCCGATGAACGCGCCATACCAGTGTCCGAGACCGGCCTCTTCCATCCGCCGATAGCGGTCCATGGCCCGCTGCCGGAACTCGCGATACCCTGCCTCTTCGTGTCCCTCCCCCCTGCACAGCATCTGCACGTCCAGCGCTTGGGAGCATTCGGCCGGGGATCGCAGGGGTCTGACGCTGACGATGGCCGATGGTCTTGCAGGCGGGCGCGGCGCGCTGGTGGTCAACACAACGTCGCGGCTGACACTGAAGCCCGCCTGCACAAATGGCTCAAGGAAGCCGGTCTCTCCATCTGGCGCATCCCAGCCGATGGCCTGATGCTCCACCTCGGGAGGCACACCGATCTCCCTTGCGAACAGCTCGCGCCAGCGCTCGAAATCACCCTCCCGCGGCGAGGCCGCGAAGAGCAGGAAGTTGCCCCAGTAGAAAGTGGGATTCCTGGGCGAGCGGATGACGAGGTAGTCCCCGCGGTCAATGATCTCCCCGTCAAAGGCGGGGAAGATCAGGTCGGTTCGGTATCCCAGCGATCTTAGATCCATGCATGCCTGCAGTCCAGCGGTGCGCAGCTCCGCCGAGCGGGAACCAACCCCGATTATCGCATGGATCGCCGTTGGCCCTGCATCATCCGGTCAACATCAGAAGAAGCGGCGGTGCGCTCCGCCGCTTCTCTTTTCAGACTTGCGGTGACCGGGACAAGGCTACTGCGAGCAGTGACCCGGTCCCGTGTAGCCGTTGTTGAAGCCGTCCAGGATCGTCATCCAGGCCAGGACCTGGTTCTTCTGAATCTTTGTCAGGCCGGCCCAGTTGGTCGAATCACGCGTCGATAGGAACAGATCAGCGGCCAGGATCGTCGACGAGACCGCCGATCCATTTGCGCCGCTGGCAATGTTGAGCTTGGCGCCCAGTAGCTGCGCATACAACTTGTTGATGCCGTTCGAGGCGTCAAAGACATTGTTCGAGCCGCGGAAGCTCAGCAACTGCACGGCCATCCCGGCATTGTTGACGTATATGGTCTTCGGGCCGATGGGCAGCCCGAGTCTCTTCGGGAGCAGTGGCGTGACCATATCGGCCTGCGGGCCAAAGCCGGCGTGCGTCTTCCAGTAGCCGATGGTTAGTGTGCATCCACCGCAGGGGATGTTGACATTCACTCTCCAGCTGTCACTGCCGGTCGTCAGCGTGTCCAGCGTGGAGAAGGCTGCGACGTTGTCCACCGTGTAGTCGCCGCAGGTCGCGTACGGGCCGACCGTGCGGGGGTACGTGAAGGTCTTGGGCAATGCGACGCCATGGTAGACCGGGCCAAGGGTGCCTGCGTAGCTGTCCACCACCGCAATGCACTCGTCGATCTGCGTCATGACGGCCGAACCGAAGCTCACCCCGGCGGTTCCGCTGAAATCTGTGGTGCCGCCCAGTGTGGCGCTGCCATCGCTGGCGTAGTCATAGTTCTGCAGTGTGGCGGTGGCCGTGTTCGTGCGTGTGGTCGCATCCGGCAGGTCGGCGTCGTAGGTGCACGTGAGCGTGGTGCCCGCCTCCAGCAGGTACGGGAAGGTGACGCCGCACTTCACGTCAATGGGGCCAACAATGCCCGTGATCACATCCTCGACACCATTGATGGTCGCATCTATGGGAGCCGGGTTGTCGACGTAAATGGAGCCTTCCACCGCCCAGTTGCTATCCGTGTAGCCCGTCATATCCACGACAACCGCGTAGTTCACCAGGAACGACTGGTTCAGCGCCAATGTGAGGCTGCTCTGATCGGCCGACTTGTCGATGCTCCAGTGATAGGTGCGATCAAAGGATGTGGGGGCATCCTTGGTCACGTCCAGCTCGTGGCAGGTGACGACCACGCGGGCACTGTCATCATCGCCGGTCTCGCGGATGGTGGCGGTGTTGTCGTAGTCCTTTTCGCCTTTTTCGTCGCACATGAATTTCTTGTCATAGGAAGCCGAGCCGTCGCCGTTGAACGGCCACGAACCGCCGTTGGTGTCATCGACGTTGATTGAGTCGTTGATCAGGGTGGGACTACTTGGAAGGTCGAAGCCCACCTTTGGATCTGGGCCAAATGGGCACACATCGGGGCCCGGGCAGTTGTTCCCGCCAGGAATCCAACCAGCGTGATTGGTGATGGTGACGTGGGCCACATTCCGGTACTGCGCGCCCGCAACCGGCGTGAAGTCGATCTCATACGGGTAGCAGTAGGTTTCTCCGCCCGGGGGGTACTCTTCTATTCCACCGAGCACGGGTTTCGCGCTCGTATCCACCGCCGCCGAGACCAGATCCTGGAATTGGCCGCTGCCGGTCTTGTACTGCACCGTGTCGATGATCGTCAGGCCCTCGGTGGGGAAACTACCACCATTGGTGACGCATATCTCGCCTTCAACCCCGATGGTGTCGGTCCCACTATCCTTGGTCACCGTAATAGTGTATTCGGAAGTCCCGCTGTCGCCCGTGAACAGGTCCCAGCTCTCCGGATCAACCGACTTGTCGATGGTCCAGCCAAACTCGCGTGTCCACAAGCCCTCGGCTGTCTTCTCAGCGCTCAACGTCGTCCCGCGCTGGTTGTCAGCCCCGGCAACCCCTGTCAGGGATAATGTGAGTCCCAATATCAGTATGAATCCAAGCAACATCCGGCGTTTCCTGAACATAGTCCCTCCTTTGTTCAAATGTCCCGCCCTACACACCTAACATTCTTGTAAGGTATCTTAGCATACTCTGAATCGGGGCACTTTTCAATAGGCAACCGCCCGAATTGTGGGACTAAGTGCAGTGATTGCTGTCTAATTTGTCGGAATAACTTGGTGGCCTAATTTGCACGGACTCGTTCGCCCCCCGACGCTCTGCGGTTTCGCGTCTATCCATGCAGAGCTCAACTGGCAGGCGGTCGGGTCGTTTGGCGAATTGAGCGGCGCAGTGATTGAAAGAGCGACGCTTGATCGTGCCGGCGGCCGTGCCCGAATCCGATGCCATCTCTGCTTCGCTCATCTCCAGGAAATACCTCTGCACCATCACAGCGCGCTGGCGCGGCGGGAGCTTCTCCAAGGCCTCTCGGATCTCCCGCTCCGTCTCGGCCGCCTCCAGCTGCGCCTGTGGCGACTCCAGCTGGGCCGCCAGGCGTGCAAAGGCTTGCTCACCGCCGGCAGCCTGCATCGATACCTCGCGGCGCGATCTCATCAGCAGCCGCAGCGAGGCATTGACCACGCTGCGCAGGAACCACGGCTCGAACGGGCGCCTCGGGTCAAAACTGCGGATCGAGCGGTAGGCCCGCAGGAAGGCCTCCTGGACCACCTCTTCGGCCAGTTGTCGGTCGCCCGTGATCAGAAAGGCGGTGCGGATGGCTCTGAGCTGGTAGCGGTAGACGAGAGACTCCAAACCCCCGGGCTCACCGTCCTTTAGTCGCTGAATTGCCGTGTGGTCGTCCAGATGTCCTCGCAGAGGCTCGTCCTCCTACCTATATATATCCCATCCGGCGCAGGAAGGTTGGGTGCGCCCGCAGCGATCTCGGCGACGGCTGGGGCACCAGCCATTTCCGCGGTGTTTGGCCCAAGCAAAGCGGCGGCACGCTGCCTCTGCGTTTTCTTTCCCCTTTCCCGGCCGTGCGCTCCCCGTTCTCGTTGACGATTCCCGCCCGCTCATGGTAATATTCACCCGCAAAACCCAGCCTCCGGCTGGATTTGTGTCTATGCGGGCGGCGGCCTGACAGCTGCCAAAGAAGGAGAGGCGTATCAGCGCTAGCGAATTTCGAGTGAACGAGGCCATCCGGGTCGCACAGGTTCGCCTGATCGGCAGCGACGGCGGCAACGTGGGGGTCGTGACCATCAGGGATGCCCTGCAGATGGCGCGAGAGGCCGAGCTGGACTTGGTAGAGATCTCGCCGGGAGCCGATCCCCCCGTTTGCCGGGTGATGGACTTCGGGAAATTCATCTACGAGCGGGCCAAGAAGGAAAAAGAGGCCAAGAGGGCACAAACCAAGATCGAGGTCAAGGAGATCCGACTCCGCCCCAAGACCGCTTCGGGTCATCGCGGTTACAAGGTCGACGACGCCCGCCGCTGGCTCAAGCAGGGACACAAGGTCCGGGTGACCATTCGGTTCCGAGGCCGCGAAATGGACTACCCTGAGATCGCCCTCGAAGACCTGCGAGAGATCGCGGAGTCGCTGTCCGACCTCAGCGTGGTCGAGCAGGCACCCATGATGGAAGGGCGCACGATGCTCGTGCTCCTGGCGCCGGGCAAGCCCGCGGTCAAAAAGAAGGAAAAGGCCGAGGCCCCCGCTCCTGTTCAGGCTGAAGCCAAGCCGCAGCCCTAGGCTCGCCCACAGCGCTCGAAAGATCAACTGCGGGACGGATCCGCGAGCTGCGGTTCCCGGCCTCGTCTGCCGAAGAAGTCCACTGGTCTCTCTGATGACTGCCTTGTTCTGAAAGGATCGATAAGTCGTGCCTCGTAAAGCCAGAACCGGAAAGTTCAAGCTCAAGACCCACAAGGCCACTTCCAAGCGTTTCCGCCTGACCGGTGGTGGCAAGCTCATGCGCACCAAGGGCGGCAAGAGCCATCTGCGCCGCAATCGCTCGCGCCGGGCCAAGGCGCTGTTGGCCGAAATGCAGACCGTCCAGGGGCGCAGCATCATCAAGAACGTCAAGCGCCTTGCTCCGAACATGGAGAAGTAGTCGGTAAGTTGGTGAATTGGGACTCGGTAATTGGGAGTCTCAAATCGTTGCAGCTTCTGGATGTACACAACTGATCGGGCGAGGCGGCCTCCAGCCGCCATCGCCCACTCCTGTCCCGCGAGGGACCGGATCAAAGGTCGACGTCCAGGGGTTCGCAGGAGGTAAGCAATGACCCGCGTTAAAGGTGGTCCGCACAGACACCTGCGCCACAAGAAGGTCCTGAAGTTCACCAAGGGGCAACGGGGCGCCAAGCACCTGCTTTTCAGAAGGGCCAACGAGGCCATGCTGAAAAGCATGTGGTACGCCACCCGCGACCGCCGCCACCGCAAGCGCGATCTGCGCAGGCTGTGGATCGCCCGCGTCAACGCCGCCGCGCGCCTGAACGGCACGACCTACAGCCGACTGGTGTCATCCATGAAGAAGGCCGAGATCACCCTCAACCGGAAGATGCTGGCCGATATTGCCGTGCGCGATCCGCAGGCTTTCGCGGCCGTGGTCGCCAAGACGAGATAGCAGCCCACTGGGTTCCAGTCCACGGGCAGGTCACACACCTGCCCTTTTTGTTTTCGGGGAGTACAATCCCAACTGTCAGCCACCGGCGCTCAGTGCCAAGTCGCCCGGGAGTTTTCGCGGTCCGGGGTTCATTTGCGCTGCAGGGTTCATCTGTGTTGATCTACTGTGAATTGATTTCTGCTTGATGATCACCTCGTCCAACAACGCCAGGCTTAAGACAGTGAGGCTGCTCACCGGCCGCTCCAAGGAACGGCGCGAGGCCGGGGCCTTCCTGGCTGAAGGCGTGCGCTTGGTCGAAGAAGCGCTCGCAAGCGATTGGCCCTTTCGATACGTGCTGCACTCGGACCAGCTCGGGGAACGCGGCCGGCAATTGCTCGCGCGCATCCAGCAGCGCGGCATCGAGGCAGACGAAATCTCAGGCAAGTTGCTCGCCTCTCTGAGCGAAACAGAGACCTCACAGGGCATCCTGGCTGTCCTCGCAGACGAGCGACCGCCGCGCGAGCGCGACCTCAACTTCGTTCTGATCGCGGATGCACTCCGCGATCCGGGCAACCTCGGAACCCTGCTGCGCTCTGCCGAAGCCGCCGGCTTCGATGCCGCCTTTCTGGCACCCGGCACCACGGATGCGTTCGCCCCCAAGGTGGTACGCGCCGGCATGGGCGCGCATTTTCGCCTGCCGCTCTACGAGGTCAGTTGGGAGGAGATCCGGACTCAGGTTGCGGCATATGGTTGGACGGTCGATCTGGCGGACATGAAGGGCCGGTCGTGCTGGGAAATGGATTTTCGCCCTCCCCTGGCGCTGATCATCAGCGGCGAGGCCGAAGGCGCGACGGAGGCCGCGCGCCGACTGGCGCAACAGACCGTGAGCATCCCAATGCACGGCCAAGCCGAATCTCTCAACGCCGCCGTGGCCGGCGCGGTGCTGATGTTCGAAGTGATGAGACAGAGGAAACTGAACACAAAGGGCACGAAGTGACAAAGGCGCGAACCTATGTTCCCTGCATGTCACCTGGTGTCCTTTGTGTTTGATGTCTGACATGAAGATCCGCTCGATCACCTACTTCTGCAACCCCCGATACCCGCTCGACCAGGCGGTGCTGCGAGGCGCGGGCCAGTTCCTGCGTATGGCCAGGTCCACCTTCGAGGCCGCGGGCTATGAGGTGCAGACCACGCGGCTGGCCACCATTCCCTTTCCCACACTGCTCGGCGAGAAGCACCTGGGCGCACTGCCAGACCTCGCACGGGAGCTTGACCTGCTCATCCAGCAGATCGATGTAGGCTACGCCTCCCTCGGCCCGGCCCTGCCGCGCGTCACGCGCAGCTATGAGATCATCCCTGAGGCCATTGCGGCCACCCGGAACGTGTTCTTCGGCGGGCTGTTGACCGATCACAGACGCCGGATCGATCTCGCCGCGGTGCGCATGTGCGCGCAGGTGATCGCCAGGTGCGCACCCATCGATCCGAACGGCTTCGCCAATCTGCGCTTCGCTGCCCTGGCGAATGTACCCCCGGGCTCGCCCTTCTTCCCCGCCGCCTATCATGCAGGCGCTCAGCCGGCGTTCGCCATTGCCACCCAGGCCGCCGACCTCGCAGTCGAGGCATTCACGGGGGCCAGCACGATTGAGCAGGGTCGCAAGGCGCTCATCGCGGCCATCGAAAAGCACGGCAAGGCCCTCAGCAAGCTCGCGCACGATTTGACCCGCCGCCGCATGCCCACCAGGTCACCGAATCCCAAGTTCCTCGGGCTCGACTTCTCCCTTGCGCCCTTCCCGTCGGAAGCGGACTCACTAGGCACCGCCTTCGAGCGCCTGGGCGTTCCGCGCGTGGGCCTGCACGGCTCGCTGGCTGCGGCAGCGATCCTGACCGAGGCCATCGACCGGGCGCGTTTTCCACGTGCGGGCTTCAGCGGGCTTTTTCTCCCGGTGCTCGAAGACGCGACCCTGGCAGAGCGCGCGGCAGAACGCACGCTGAGTGTCAAGGACCTGCTGCTGTATTCGGCGGTCTGCGGCACGGGTCTGGACACAGTCCCACTTCCTGGCGATACGACCGCGCAGCAGCTCGCGGCGGTGCTGCTCGACCTTGCAGCGCTGGCCCTGCGGCTCGATAAGCCGCTCACCGCGCGGCTGATGCCCGTCCCGAACAAGAAAGCCGGCGATCCAACCGACTTCGATTTCGCCTTCTTCGCCACGAGCAAGGTGATGAGGCTGGAGGCGGAGGCATTGCAGGGACCGCTGGCAGGGAGCGGGAGGTTCTCGATCCGCCCACGGCGCCTTCCCTAGTCCAAGCTTCGGCCCCCCTGTTCAGGCTTCGGTCTGCAGAACAACGAAGATCGTGGGGCGAAACTGCTCGTAGATCTCCTTGTATCCGAGTATTGGAATCAACCGTCCCGAAGGTGTGAGCCGATGCAGGCTGCCCGCGCCGTTGTCGCGGAGAAAATACCAGAAGTCCTGCAAGAAGGTGCGGGAGTCGATATCGGCGCCACCGAACTCGAAGGACACGATGGCGATCCTCCGCTCACGGAACATGCGCGCACCCCCCTGCATCACATCGAGTTCATGGCCTTCCACGTCCAGTTTCAGCAGGTCGATGGCCTCGATCGATTTCTCCCAGCAATACTCATCCAGCGTGCGGACCTTGACCTTCTCAGACTGATCGAAGGTCAGGCCAAAATGATCGAGCCGGCGTCGCGAAAACGAGGACAGGCTCGAGCCGGCGGCAGGCGCATACAGCTCCGCCTCGCCGGCTGCTTCGCCGAGCGCACAGTTATTCAACGAAAAATCGGGGTGATCCTTGAAAGTCTGCTCCAGCATCTCGTACGACTGGCGGCTCGGTTCGAAAGCATGTGCAAGGAGAGGGATGCGGGCAGCAGCCAATGGCTGGATGACCTCCTCCAAGAATTGGCCGATATTGGCCCCCACGTCAAAAATGCAGAGGGGACTGCCGGATGCCAAGTACCGTTCGCGCAGCAGCCGCCCCAGGCCCTTTTCGCCGCTCCAACTCGGCGAGCTGCCGGAGCCGATACCCATCAGTTCGAGCATAAACTGGACGTGACGCTCCAGGAACTGCTGGCCTATGTCGCTGCTTGTCAGTCGTACCAGAGCGCTCTTGAGCCAGTTCTTTCGGGGCGCGTTGGCCTTGGCCATACTACCTCCGTGGTGCAAACTCAATAGATGCCATTCTACCCGCCCGCTGAACTCCCGCGTGGTTCTCCCCGATCGTCAGCAACACCCTCCGTGCCCCGCGCCGCAGGAGATTACTTCGACCTAGCGTCCATTCGTTTAGGTTGTGAATCACCAGGCCGCGCGGGTAAACCGGACCCAATCGGTTACAATTCTTTTGTAGCAGCTGGTGCTGATCCCTTACTGGAGGCGACTCGTGGATCTCTCAAAGCACGCGTTCTTTGAGGGGAAGATCGTTCCACTTTCCGAAGCCAAGGTTAATATCGCGACACACGCCTTCCTGTACGGCACATCCGTTTTCGGCGGCATGCGCGGCTACTGGAACGCCGACAGGAAGCAGCTGTATCTCTTCCGTCCCTACGACCACTTCCGCCGCCTGCTGCACTCGGCCCGCCTGCTGAACATGCAGACCACGTACGACGAGGAGGGTCTGATCCAATTGACACTGGATGTGCTGCGCACCGACAGCTGGCAGCAGGACATCTACATGCGGCCCACATTCTACAAGGCTGACATGGGCATCGGCGTGCGCCTGCACGACCTCAAAGATGAGTTCAGCATGTTCGTCATGCCCATGGAGAAGTACCTCAAGAACGATACCGACGCGCACGTCACGGTCTCCTCGTGGCGGCGCATCGACGACAACATGATCCCGGCGCGCGGCAAGGTCGCCGGCGCCTACGTCAACTCGGCACTAATGAAGTCCGACGCCGTGCTGGCCGGCTTCGACGAGGTCCTGGCCATGGACGGCAATGGCCACCTCTCCGAAGGCTCGGCCATGAACATCTTCATGGTGCGCGACGGCAGCCTCATCACCCCTCCGGTGACGGACAATATCCTGGAGGGCATCACGCGCCGCACGGTGCTGGAGTTGGCGCGCAGCGAGCTGGGCCTGCCCGTGCTCGAGCGCTCGATCGACCGCACCGAGGCCTACATCGCCGAGGAGTTCTTCATGACCGGCACCGCGGCCGAGGTCGCGGCGGTGACGCACATCGATCACCGACCCATCGGCGCGGGCAAGATGGGCCCCATCACCACCAAACTGCGCCAGCTGTATGCCGACGTCATCCGCGGGCGCAATCCAAAGTACATGTCCTGGAACGTTGGGGTGTAGTCGTTTCGGCAACGCGGCCCGCCGTCCTGGTGCGTTCCCACGGAAGTGATTTCCCCTCAACCGGAGGAAGACCGACCACTGCGGTCGACTCTCTCCTGTTGTCGAGATTCCCGGCCGCGGCCGCGATCCCGCCCGGGGGATATAATCCGTCGCGCCCTTGACAACCGCCACACCTGTGAACGAGGCGTGGTGTTGGGCGCAGGTTCGGGGACAGCAGACACAATGAGAAATGGACGATTCAACAAGGCGCTGCAAAGCATCCGGGCTGCGCCGCCGGTCGTCTGGATCCTGCTGGGATTCCTATTCTCATACTTGTGCTTCTTCTTGCGTTCGGTGTTCTTCTCGGGCCCACGGATGGACATCCTGCAGATGGTCGTGCCGGCGATGACTCCCATTGGGGCAGACCTACGGCAGACGTTGATCTCTGTGAGGAGGCTCTTTCTGGGGGAAGGAACGCCCTATGTGGGCAACATCCCATATCCGCCCCTTGTGTATGTTCTGCTCGGCCCGATGCTGCTATTTGGCAGCGGCTCCGGTTATATCGTATTCACTCTCACGACCCTGGTCGCCTTCGCCTGGCAGACATTGATCCTTGCCCACAGGATCGCTGGAGGGCGGCAACTTACAACCTCGCTGCTGCTCGTGTTCGTCAGCGGCATGATGTCCTACGGCCTGCTATTTGAACTTGAGCGGGCGCAGTTCAATGTGATCGCTGCTCTGCTGGCGTACCTCGCCATCTGGATCTTCCACTCGGACAAGAAGCGGGTGTGGCTGGCCTATGCGCTACTCAGCATTTCCGTACACCTGAAGCTCTACCCGCTTGTATTTGTCTTGATGCTGATCGATGACTGGCGCGACTGGAAGGGCAATTTTCGAAGGCTGCTGCTTCTGGGCGCGGCGAATCTAGCCCTGGCTTTTGTCCTCGGACCCTGGATCTTCCTCGATTTCGTGAACGCGCTGCGGGCGCGCACGAGTTTTCCCCAAACCATCCGGTTCGACAATCACTCGGCATACTCGTTTGGCCGCTTGGTGACGGAAGCTGTGGCGGCGCGGGGCCTCCCCGGCCCTGCCCAGGCCGCGAGCGTGTTGGAGTACCTGCTTCCAGCGGCGGTGGGAATGTGTGTGCTGCTGCTCATGCTCAAGGCATACCGCCAGAGAATACGCGGCCTGAGCGCGTCTTTGCTGCTCGCATGCGCCTTGGCGGCAATTCTGATCCCGCCTGTAAGCCATGACTACACACTCACCATCCTGGCCGCGCCGGTGGCAATCTTCCTTTCCAAGCTCGAACAGCAACACGCCGATGGGTGGCGGAGCATGCCATTGACGGCCGCGATCCTGGTCTTCGCCGCCGCCTATTCATCCACCCTCTTCCCTCTCGGATACAAGCCGGGCGTACTCGTACTGCAGAGCAATTTCCCCGTACTATTCACGATGCTGGTGACGACAACTCTGATCGCATGGTGGTGGCCTCCAAACCGGAATGCCTAGGGCGCCTGAGGCAACAGGCCGGCCCGCGGCGGAGGGTTGAGGGTCTATTGGGGCAGCCCGTCACATGACCAATCCTGGCTCCGCAACAGACCAGCGTCAGGTCGCCCGTGGATCGCTTCATGGTGCTCTGCGGATCCGCCTGGCTCGCGGCACTGCGTTGCTCGTGGCTTGCATCGGCATCGTACTCACGTTCTATCTCTGGCTGGTAAGCGTTGGATCCTGGACGGATTGGCCCAGCTTGACTCGCACGTATGACCAGCTTGCGTCGGCGTTTATGCATGGGCGGCTGGCGCTTGAACTGGAGCCGGATCCCGCACTGCTGGCGCTCCAAGATCCGTACGACCCCGCGACGCGCAAGGACGTGCCTTTCCCCCTGGACGTGTCGCTATACCGAGGCAAGTTCTATCTATACTTCGGACCCGTTCCCGCCCTGATTCTGGCCGTCGCCAAGCTCATGGTGCAGGCGGAGATCGGCGACGAGTACCTGGTGTTCGCCTTCATTTCCGGACTCTTCGTCGTGCAGTCGCTCTTTGCACTGTGGATCTGGAAGCGCTTCTTCGCGGATGTTTCGTTGTGGAGTCTCGGTTCCGGGCTGCTCGTGATCGGCCTGGCAGCGCCGGCCGGATGGCTGTTGAGCACGCCGGCGGTGTACAGCGCGGCGGTGATCGGCGGGGCATTCTTCCTATTGGCAGGACTGTACTCGGCATTCCGCGCCCTCGATTCGAGCTCCATCATCAAGCGGGATCTCGTGCTCGCGGGGGCATTCTGGGCCGCGGCCGTGGGCTCGAGGATCACACAGGTCGTACCCGTTGTGTTGTTGACGATATTGGTGACCATAGAGGTCCTCTTGCGAGAGCGCAAGGTCGGCAGTTGGGCGCCTTCCGTGCGGCCCTTGCTGGCGCTGACGCTGCCGTTGGCGCTGGGCGCGGGCGTTCTGGGTTGCTACAACTGGGCGCGCTTCGGCTCGGTGTTTGAGTCAGGGATCACGTATCAGCTCAGCGGCGGATTCCAGGAACACAGGACCGAGCTTTTTTCGCCTGTCTACGTCATCCAAAACCTGGCCAACTATCTGTTCGCCCCGCCGCGCCTTGGCTATGCCTTTCCATACTTCAAGCCGACACACGGCTTCCGAGAGTCAGTGATCGCTGGGTTTCCAATGTCGGAGATCTACTGGTCCTCGCCGATGACCGGCCTGATCTACACCGCGCCGTTTGTCGTCTTCTCCTGCGTCAGCGCGATCCAGGCGCTCCGTCAAGGGCCGGGCGTTGCCGCTGGAGACCGCTCCCTGCGGTGGCTCACGACTGCCCTGTGGACCGCGTTCCTTTCCAGCTTTGCGGTATTCCTGACTTTCTTCTGGTCGGCGGAACGGTATCTGGGCGACTTCGTGCCTGCGTTGTTTCTCCTGAGCGTCATGGGGTACTGGCAGCTGGGCAAGACCCTTGCACGTGGGGCGCCCCGGCGCATGCTCCATATCTTCCTCGGCGTGGGCCTGCTTGGCGTCACCATGCTGGTCAGCAATCTGCTTGCCATGGCTTTCAATGCAGACGGATTCCGCGCCTTGAATCCGGTTCTTTGGCGACAGCTCGGCAATCTCTTTCGCCCGTGACCTGATTCTCCTGGGGAGGTCCATCCGGAATCACTCAAGCTGCGCGCCTTGCACAGCGACGCCATTCGGGCGCGCCTGCCACCGGGCGGCGCGAAGGGCGCAACAGTCCACTGGATGGTGCCATGCGGCCTTGGTCAGCGGCGGCTTGCGCGGCCCCGCTCCATTTCATCCAGTTCGGGTGGCTCCTTCATCTTGCGAGGCTGCCCATCCTGCGCCTCGCCGCCTCAGCCTCCCGGTCTCCAAACCATTCTGAGTTGGCTGGCGGATTGTACTACGCCATTCAAGCCGGCCCGCCTCAGCGCGCGCGGCCTTGGCGTCCAGAAGCGGCATGCCTGCCGGCACGGCCGCCCTGATGGGTGCAGGATGACATTCTGCGTGTTATGTTGCCCCTTCCCGGACCAGGGTGACCAGCTTGACACCCTCCAATTGGCGGAAAGATGCCCCCTGTCCAACTGTACGCAGCGCGGCCGCTTCGTCAAGGACGCGGGTGCCTGAGATGATGTTCGCGCCGTGCTCGAATAACACTGGCGAAAGCGGCGTGCTCGGACCGAGGACCATGACCGTGGCCTGCGGGCTGCAAAGGCCCAGCAGACCATCCAGGGTGTGATTGATCAGCGCGCTGCCTGTGATGGCGATCACATCGGCCTTGGACAACAGCTCCGCCGATGCTTCAGCCGGGAATTCACCCTCGGCCGGGCGCAGTTCGATCACCCACAACTGGCCCACTGCCCGGCGCAGCTGCTCGATGAACGGGAAATGCCCCACCAGCGCCACGTTCTTCCCTGCGCCTCGCGCCGCGAGTACGGCAGAGGCATTGACCTCGCCGGCCTTCGACTCGTCCACATCCAAGAGTGAGTTGATGGCCGCGACGCCGATGCTGGCCTCCAGCAGGTCCGTCGAACGCGCCAGCTCCGCCAGATCCCTGGCCCTCTGCTGATGCAGGCGGCCGGCGTCGCGCACCTGCTCATGCCCGTGCGGCCGCTCCGACATCAAGGTCGCGGCCATGCCGGCGTGACGGCTGCATACGACCGTCCAGTGAGCGCCCACCAGCACCTGGCGCGCCGGCGCCTGGTCGTTGGGCAGGCTTGCGAGCAGATCATCCAGGACGAGCATGCATGCCCGACAGGCAGCGGGGTCCTATCCCACCGGCCCCCTGCTCTTGTTGATGATGTCGACGAGCGCCAGCAGCACACCCAGACCCATCAGGCCGTAGGCCAAGATGCGGTCCTCACCAAACAGTATGCCTGCAAGGACCAGCGCAAACGCCAGGCCCGCCAGTGGTGTCAACCTCTGGGGCCTGCCGCTCGTGGTGGTGGCGTAGGCCAGGACTGCCAGGATCAGCAGCGCCGCAATGGATATGACGATGTAGGGCAAAGGTGCGTCCATGTGAACTCCCTGGGTGACGGCACCCACTATGGTACTGCCAAATCCGCGGGAATTCAAATGTCGGGAACCGGGTGGCTGCGCTTTGCTCGCCTCACTCGCCGACCGCGAACGCGAGCACAATGACGGGGACGAGGGCGATCAGGCTGGCGTACACCACGTGTTGAAAGCCCAGCACTGTGACAAGATCGATCGCCGCAGCGATGACCAGGAGCAGCGCCAGGGGGCGCCCCAGGGACTCGCGCACGACGATGTGCCTGGGGAGCCGGAGGTCACCGCCCCGCAAGATGTGGGTGAGCCCCGCGGTGCCCGTTAGGATTGGCAGGATCAGATAGTCTGGCATACAGCTTCCGTGCCGGCAGGCAAGACCCAGGTGAAAGCGACCAGCCTACGGTACGGGGTGCGCGGCGAAGAACTCCCACATCAGCGGTGTGGCCGAGATCTCAATGGTCGGCTCGCCCACCTGCGCGCTGACCGCCTCGCCGCCGGGCCAGGCATGTTCGCCGTCCGTCACGGTGTACAGTTCCACAGCCGCGTTCTGTGCGCAGGGGCTGTACACCTCATGCACGATGCTCCCCGATTCGGTTCTGGTCGAGGTCGCGGGGCAGCCATTCTGCTGCGCCCAATACGTCATCGCGTGCGGCACCGACACCCACTCCAGACCTGCCGCCGTCGATCCACCCTCATAAGGGTTCAAGCGATCCGCCGTCCCGTGGAAATGAATGATCGGCATCGGTCTTCCCGGCTGGCACGCTTGCTCATCGTTGAGCACCTGGGTGGCCCCGATGGGGCCAATGGCCGCGATCTGGTCCGAGAGTTGACAGGCAAGGCGGTACACGAAGATGGCGCCGTTGGAGAAACCGGTGGCGTAGACGCGTCGGGAATCGAGGTTGATGATCGTGGAGAGTTCCCCGATCAGGGCCCGGGTGAATCCGACATCATCCACATTGTCCTTCGCAGCCTCGCCGCAGCAGTGGCCTCCATTCCAGGACTTATTGCTGCCTGTCCCGTTGGGATAGGCGACGACAAAGCCGGATGCATCGGCCTGTTCACTGAAGCCGCTGATGCGCGCCATCTCCTCGGCGTCCAGGGAGATGCCGTGGAACGCCAGCACCAGGGGCGTCGGCCGCGCGGCATCATAGCCGGCGGGGATGTGCAGGATGTACTCGCGCTCGACTCCGGCATGCGCCAGGGTGCGCGTTGTATCTCCCGGCTGCGGCCCGCCCGTGGCAGCGGGCGCCCCGGCTGGTTGCTCTGCGGCTGGCGGCGCTTGCACTTGTTCCACAGGGGCGGGCGGCGAGGCCGGGGTCGTCCGGTTGCAGCCCAGCACCACCAGCAGGAGGGGAATGACAAACATCGATCCACGGATTCGGTGCACACAACCACTGACATTCGACGGACGCATATGAGCTCCCGCTTGGCTGAATCTAGGCCTGGTGCACGATCTTCCCGCCGACCATCGTCAGGTCGATGGTCAGATTGCGGATGTCTTCCGCCGGGACGGTGTATGGATCGTCGTGCCAGACGATCAGGTCGGCGAACTTGCCCGGCTCCAGTGATCCTTTCTGGTGTTCGGCAAAGTCGGCGTAGGCACCAGCCATGGTATGGGCGTACATGGCCTCCTCAATGGTCAGCGCCTGCTCAGGGCTGACGAGTTTCTTCGAAGGCAAGGAGCGCATGAGACTGGCAAACAGCGTCATCTGCGGATCCCACCACGGCATCGACGGCGCGTCCGAACTGAGACACAGCGGCACGCCCATGTCCAGCCAGGTGCGCGTCGGGATCATACGCTGCAGGCGGTCGCTGCCCCAGATCCTTTCGAGAGCCTCGCCAAATGCCCGGATCATTTGCGGCTGCGTGGAGATCACGACGCGAAGGTCCTTGATGCGCTGCATGGCCGAATCGGAGGGCAGCAGGCAGTGCTCGATGCGGTGCCGCGGGTCGGAGCGCGGATTGGCGTTCATCGCCGCCTCGATTGAGTCGAGCGCCATGTCCACGGCCGCGTCACCGAGCGCATGCAGCGATACCTGGTAGCCTGCATCATGGAAAGCGCGCACCACCTCGTTCAACTCAGGAGGTTTCCAGATGGAGATGTTCCACGCCACACCGTTGTGGGGCTCGTGGGTAAAGGATGATTCCGCGCCGCCGTCCACCTGGCATTTCACTCCGGCGAAGCGCATGTAGTCGTCCTCGTAGCGCATGGCTTCAATGGAATCGATGCGCCCCTGGAGCTCCCGGTAGTACTCCAGGACGTTCATCAGCTGTCCCCGGATGGTCATCCCGCCGTTGCGCGCAATGTTGAAGTAGGCCTGCACGGCGTCCATGTCGCGCACATACACATCCTGGAAGCTCGTGATGCCCATCGAGGCAAACCTGGCCTGCGGCGCAAGGACGCTGGTCTCCATGGCCTTCAAGTCCTGCAGCTCCGGCGGCCACAGCCGACGGAAGTAGTCCATTGCCGGGTGATTCATCACCGTGCCGCTGGGTTCGCCATTTGCCTCGCGCAGGAACCGTCCATTATCTGGATCCGCCGTGCTGGCCGTGACGCCGGCCAGTTCGAGGGCGTAGCTGTTGACCGCGGCCATGTGGCCGCCTTGATTGATCAACAGGACCGGATGTTTTGGGGAGACGGGGTCGATGTCGTGCTTGTCCGGGTAACGCCCATCGTAGGTCATCCAGCCGACTCCCACCACCCATTCGCCGGCGGGAGTGGCGGCGATGCGCTCGGCAACCCTGGCTTGCATCTGGGGGATGGTGCTGACCGCCGGCCAGTTGATGTCCACAAAGACCGTGCCCACCAGCCCACAAATGCTCAGATGGCAGTGTGCGTCGATCAGCCCGGGGGTTACGGTGCGTCCGCGCAGGTCGATGAGCTGCGTGGTGCCGCCCACTACTGCGCGCGCCGCCTGCTCATCGCCCACGAGACGAATGAGCCCATCCTTGATGGCCAGCGCCCTGGCCGTTGTGCGCTGGGCATCCATCGTGCGGATATCTCCGTTGAGCAGTACGGCGTCGGCAAACTCGGTTGCGGCCAGCGTCGGAGTTGGCAGGGGGGCAGCGGTGGTGGGAGTTGGGACCGCGGTCAATTCGACGGCAGCGGTCTGTCGCTCGCAGGCGGCCAGGGTTGCTCCACCCACGCCAATTGCAGCCAGCCTAAGGAAGTCCCGCCGATTCACTGCGGGCCGCTGAGGCATACTTCCCCTCGCCTTCTCGCCCTGTGCGGGCGCCCAGTAGCGGTGCTATCAGGCCTGATGCACGATCTTCCCACCGACCATGGTCAGGTCGATCGTCAGATCGAGAATAGCCATCGGCTCGGGAACTGTGTAAGGATCGTCGTGCCACACGATCAAGTCGGCCAGCTTGCCGGCCTCCAGCGAGCCCTTCCTCTTCTCTGCAAAATCCGCGTAGGCGCCGCCCATGGTGTGGGCGTACATGGCCTCCTCCATGGTCATTGCCTGCTCGGGGCTGATGGGCTTCTCGGTGAGGGTGGCGCGCACAATGCTGGCGAACAAGGTGCTCTGGGGGTCCCACCACGGCATGGAAGGGGCGTCGGAGCTTAGGGCCAGGGGTACGCCCATGTCCAGCCAGGTGCGGGTCGGGATGGCGCGCAGCGTGCGCTCTTCGCCGAAGACCCTCAGCATGGCGTCCCCGAACGCGGTCAGCAGCGTTGGCTGCGTGGAGATCACTACGCCCAGGTCCTTCTGCCGCTGCAGGGCTTTGTCGGTGTTAATGACCGAGTGCTCGATCCGGTGGCGCGGATCCGGACGCGGGTTCTTCTGCATGGCGTTCTCGATGGCATCCAAGGCCATGTCCACGGCGGCGTCGCCGCCGGTGTGGATTGCCACCTGGAAGCCGGCGTCGTGGAACGCTTTCACGGCCTCGTTCAGATCCTTGGGCTTCCATATCGGCGAGTTCCAGGTGATGCCATTGTGTGGTTCGTGGGTGTAGGAACCCTCGAGGCCGCCATCGGCCTGGAACTTGGCTCCGCCAAAGTGCATGTAGTCGTCCTCGTAGCGCACGGCTTCGATATCTGCGATGCGCCCGTCCAGTTCCTGGATGTACTCGAGCACATTCATGATCTGGCCGCGGATGGTCATCTCCCCGCGGCGGGCCACATCGAAGAAGGATTGCACGCGATCCATACCGCGCACATACACATCCTGAAAACTGGTCACTCCCATGGAGGCGAACTTCGCCTGGGGGCTGATGACGCTGGCCTCCAGCGTCTTCGGGTTGAACAGGTCCGCCGGCCACAGCTTGCGCACGTAGTCCATGGCCGGGTGGTTGAGGATGGTGCCGTTCGGCTCGTCATTCGCCTCGCGCAGGAAGCGGCCATTTCCCGGGTCGGGGGTCTTGGCCGTGACTTCGGCCATTTCCAGCGCCAGGCTGTTGGCGACCGCCATATGACCGCCCTGGTTGATGAGCATCACCGGATGGTTCGGAGAAACGGGATCGAGGTCGTGCTTGGTGGGAGCGCGGCCCTCGAATGTGACCCAGCCTGCGCCGACGATCCACCCGCCGGCCGGCGTGCTGGCGATCTTCTCTTTCACCTTGGCCTGGAGCTGCTCAATCGTGTTGATGGCCGGCCAGCTGACATCCAGGTATGCGGTGCCCAGCAGACCGCACGCGCCGAGGTGGCAGTGCGCGTCATTCAGGCCCGGCGTGACGGTACGGCCGCGCAGGTCGATGAGCTGCGAAGCGCCGCCGACAACGGCCCGGGCGGCCTGGTCATCACCCACCAGGCGGATGATCCCGTCCTTGACCGCCACAGCCGTGGCCTTGGAGCGTTGAGCGTCCATGGTGACGACGTTGCCGTTCACCAGGATGGTGTCGGCTGTCTCGCCGGCGCCCAGGGGCGGCGGCGGTGTGGAGGTCGCCGCTGCCGCCGGAGGAACCGCGGTCACCTCGACCACGTCGCTTTCGCGTTTGCAGGAGGCCAGCGTGGCCCCGGCCAAACCAACACCGCTCAACTTGAGAAAATCGCGTCGGGTGAATCCGTGCCTGTGTGCCATGATGTCCCTCACCCTTCCTTGCCCTAGTTGGGCACCATCGATGAACGCCGGCACCCTGGCGGAGCCCGGCATCGCCCGTGCCATGATAATGCCCCCAAAGACTTGACTTTCATTATATGGCGGCACGCAGGGGAATTCAATAGCCCCATCCAGGGCAGTACGGTTGCGGAACGCCGGGACCCGGGAGCGTCGGAGTGGGTGATGCTGGCGGAACGCCTCACTCCCCGCGCCTCGTGGCGCGGGGATGGGCGGTGGTCGCTTGATGCTCCCCCGCCCGACCGAGACGATGGATGCAAAAGAAAAACAATGAGGAACGATTCCGGGGCGTAGGGATGAAAGTTGACTGGACAGGAT
>Ga0315288_10000303_pt1 | contig 61159 bp, 57 predicted proteins | sample YL17G11_20_MG_FD_203454 | JGI IMG/M metagenome (GOLD analysis project Ga0315288, IMG submission 203454) | Sediment microbial communities from Yellowstone Lake, YNP, Wyoming, USA - YL17G11_20 | ecosystem: Environmental > Aquatic > Freshwater > Lake > Sediment | place: USA: Wyoming | collected...
TTTATTCCCCCCCCCCCCCCCCCCCCCCCGGGCGGCGTTTTTTATTCTACGCCGTCCCGGTTTTATTTTATAATATCGCCATGGTGAAGCGCGCATTCGCGGCGGCCTGTCTGGCCGCGGCGGCCCTGGCCTGGGCCGCCGGCGAGGACGAGGCCGTAGCTATAATCAAAAGTTGGCAAGGACCCGACTACAAGATGACCGTCGGCGCCGCGGTGGACGGCCTTATGGTGGGTTTCCGGGAGCGGGGTAAGGCCATCCAGCCCATCGGCTGGTACGCCAACGAGACCCTCCCCTCCCATTTCGACGTCCGCTACGGCTTCCTCATCGACGGCGGCAACGCCGAAGTCATCTTCCTCCTGAACAAGGAAGAAGGCCACGTCTCGGCCGCCAACGACTGGGCCCGGGCAGTGGTCACCCTCGCGACGACGGTGGACGTCGGAAAGACGGCGCCCAAGGCGGCGATGACGGCGGGCACCGTCCGGACGATGGACGACGTCCAGGCCGAGGTGGAGATAAAAAAGACGGAGCTCGTGGACCTGTATAAGGAGTTCCTGAAAAGGAATACGAAGGCGGCCGGAAAACTAAAAGTACGTTTCACCATCCTGCCCTCCGGCGACGTCGCCAACGTCGAGGTCCTGGAGTCCACCATCAACTACCAGCCGCTCGCGCTCTCGCTCGTCCGCGCCGTCGACGCCTGGACGTTTACGCCCGCGTCGAACGAGGTTACGGTCAGCTACCCCTTCGTCTTCTACAGCTCCGTGCCGTGACGCCCGACGACAACGGACGACCGCGCTTGCGCGGTCACGGCCCGGGCCTTCCCGGCGGCCGCGGGCGGGACGTTCCCGTCCTTCTATCCTTTCACGTTCGCGTCGCATTAGGAGTGTTTAGTGCTTCGGCTTAAACTTACCCCCATCGTGGTCGCAGCCGCCGTACTCGCCGCCGGCGCCGCCGTCGCGGCCGAAACCGCCAGCCGGGACGCCGCGCACGTCGCCGCCGTCATCGCCCTCCACCACGACGAGGTCACGGCGATTTACGACACCTATCTCAACGCCGGCGTCGAGGTCGCCGGCAAGGTGGTCGTCCGCTTCACCATCGCCCCCACCGGCGCGGTGACCGCGAGCGAGGTCGCGGCGGGGACGACCGGCTGCAAGCTGTTCGAGGAGGCCGTGGCCGCGGCCGTGGCGGCGTGGGATTTCGGGCCGGCCCCTACGGTCTTACCGGTGACCATCCTATATCCGTTCTCGTTCACGATGACTCCGGATGACGGGTTGTAACCAAGAGTAATACCAAGAGTTATGCCAATACGATTAGTATTTTAATCATAATCGGCCGACGAGGCCGATTTTTACGTATTGACAAATTGGCCGCGCGGTAGTTTAATGGTCTGGGTAAAACTATGGTTGCGAACAAACCGAAGGAGGAGAAATGACCAGAAAAATAACCCTTGCGGCGCTGGCGCTTGCGCTGGTCGCCGGAGTGTGCGGGGCCGCGGACGGCAAGTACGCCGAGACCGCGGCCTATTCGTTTGACGGCGGCGCCAACGGCATCCACGACGCCGGCCTTTACCGGCTCACGATCCAAACCTACCTCGCGACCGGGAATCAGACCGGCGGCGACGGCACGGGGAACTACCCCGGCCCCTCGGGCGTGGGGACGCTGTACATGGGATGGTTGTGGGTCGGAACCAACGCCTGGGGGACGCCGCGCGTATCGGCCTCCGGTTACGGCGCGTACGAATGGTACCGCGTCCAGGGGACGCTGTGGAGTGACAACTCCAACTGGTCGCAGCGCCCCGCTTACATTACCCAGCGGGGCAACCTGGACTCGTATCTCCGCTGCGACGACCGTAACGGAACCGAGGGCGGCCCCATCGGCCTGGTGGTTGAGCAGCACGGCATGCAGTGGTCCGACGGCCCCAACGACGACTACATAATCTTCCAGTATGACATAACGAACAACTCGGGCCGGGACCTCGCCGACGAGTTCGTAGGGCTCTACTACGACTTCGACATCGGCGGCTCGCTGTCCTATTACAACGACTACGTCGGCATCGACTACCAGCGTAAAATGCCCTATATGTACGACGATACGCCGAGCCACCCCTACGCCGGCCTGCGCATCATGGAGGGGTCGCCGCACTCGCTGGGCGTACCCGATATCATGACCGACCCCGATACCGACGCGCTGAAGTGGAAGGCGATGACGTCGGGCAAGTGGACCGAAGCGAACACGGCCTCCGACTGGCGCTTGTGCCTGTCCAGCGGACCCCACCCCTGCGTCAGCGGCCAGAAGCTCCGCTACGCGTTCGCGGTAGTGGCGGGCGCGAACCTGGCGGCGCTGCAGGCGAACTCGGACGCGGCGTGGAACAAGTATTGGGGCATCTTCCTGGGCGTGGACCGCTTCTACGCCCGGGCCGTCCCGGCGGCGGTGGAGGTAAACTGGGAGCCCAACCTCCCCTACGTCGGCTTCAACCTCTACCGCGACGAGAAGGACGGGCGGGCCGCGCGGACGCGGGTCAACCGCGAGCTGATAACGGGCCGGAAGCCCTACCGCTTCCTGGACGCGAACGTGACGGCGGGCGTGACGTACGAGTACACGCTGGAGGCGGTCAAGGGCAGCGGCGTGAGCGAGTGGTTCGGGCCGGCGGAGGCGACGGCGCAGGGCAAGGCGGCGCCGGCGTCGTTCGCGCTGGCGCAGAATTACCCCAACCCGGCGCGGGGCTCCACCACCATCGCGTTCACGCTGGCGGCGCCCGCGGACGTGGAGCTGGATGTCTACGACCTCGCCGGGCGTAAGATGGGGACGGCGGCTTCCGGGCGCTACGCGACGGGCGAGCACAAGGTGGCGTACGACGTGCGGGGTTTGGCGCCGGGGGTATACGTATACCGCCTGCGCGCCGGCGCCGCCGTCGCCACCCGGCGCCTCGCCGTGGTGGACTAACGGCTAATTAACTTCCGGCGCCTGGTATAAGTTTTAGGCGCCGGGGAGGTGGAGGGATATGAAGCTAACGGCATACGCCGCGGCCGTGGCGGCGTTCGTCGCGGCGTCGGCGCTGGCGGCGGGCCCCCGCCCCAGCCCCGCGACGGGGGCTCGTCCGACGTCCACGACGTCGGCCTCCTGTGGCTGCGGGTTTGGAATAACGGTTCCGTCTGGGACCCGGAAGGCGGCACCGGCGTTTACCCGGCCCCCGACGGCCCGGCCAACGTTTACTTCGGCGGACTTTGGGTCGCGGGTAAATCCGGGGGCGTCGTCCGCATGGCGACCCCCGACGAGTGGTCGCCGCTGACGCCGGTGGTGATGTCGTGGGACCCGACATGGGCCAAACTCCCGCCGTACGTCCGGCGCGAATCGGACCTCGACTCCTACTACCGGATGGACGATAGCAGGGCGGGCGGCCTCGGGCCGGTACCCATGACGGTCGAATCGCACGGCCTCAGCTGGGGCGCCGCCCCTTACGACGACTTCGTCGGCTTTCGCTACAACGTCGCCAACGGTTCCGACGCGGAACTTACTGATTCGTACGTCGCGCTGGCCTACGACGCGGATATCGGCGGCCCGCTGTCCTACGTCGACGACTACGTCGGCTTCGACGCCGAACGGAAAATGCCCTATATGTACGACGCGACGGAGGGCAACCCCTACCTGGGCATCGTGACCGTGGGCGAAGAGCCGTGGGGCGCCCACACCTGGGACATCGACGACGACCCCGCGAGCGACGACGAAAAATACGCCTACATGTCAGCCCCGGGCTTCGATTGCGAACGGACAGACGCGAACGACTGGCGGCTCTTTATCACCGCCGGGCCATACGACATCCCCGCGGGCGCGACCAAAACCGTAACCTTCGCCGTCGTGGCGGGCGAAGACCTGGAAGCGCTGCAACGCAACGCCGACGCGGCGCGGGAACTCCTCCTCTCGCAGCCCGGCCCCGACTTACCAAAACCCTCTTTCGCGCTGCGTCAGAATTGGCCCAACCCGGTGGTGGACGCGACGTCGATCCGCTTCTCGTGCGTATCCGGGACCAAGGTGACGCTCGCGGTCTACGACCTGGCCGGCCGCAGGGTAGCCACGCTGGCCCGGGGCTATTACGGCCCGGGCGAACACGAGGTGACGTGGGCGCCCGCCGGCGTCCCGCCCGGCGTCTACGTCTATGCGCTGGAATCGCCGGCGTCCCGGCTCGTAAAGCGCATGGTAATCACCCATTAAGTATGATTCGGCATCCCCCAACCCGCCCTCCGGGGCGGGTTTTCCTTTGCGGGCGGGCCGCGCCCGTGTTATATTCCTCGACCGAATGGACGCAAGCCGCAGGATAACTATTTTGACCGCGCTGGCCGTCGCGGCCGCGGCGCTGGCGACCCGGGCGGCCTTCACCCTCGCCCACGGCCCGGCGCCGCTCGTGGCCGAGATGGCCGCGTACTGGGACGCGGCGCGCGGCCTCCTGGCAGGCCGGGGTTTCCACGCCGGCCACGGCTTCCGCGCGTTCATCCCGCCGGGCTACGCCTTCTTTTTGGCCGCCATCCAGGGTTTCGGCGGCGGCCCGCTCGCCGCCCGGCTGGCCCAGGCGGCGTTGGGCGCGGCGACCGCCGTTTTGACGTACCTCTACGCGCGGGCCGCCTTCGGCGAAGCGGTAGGCCGGCTCGCCGGCTTCGCCTTCGCGCTCTGGCCCGCGAGCTGGGTTTTCGGCGACTTCGTCCTCACGGAGGCCCTTTTTACGTTCCTTTTCATGGCGGGGCTAACGGCGTGGGGCGACGGCTCGAGCTGGCGGGGCGTTGCGGCCGCGGGCCTGTGCTGGGGGCTGGCGGCGTTGACGCGGGAGTTGGCGCTGCTATTCCTACCCTTCATATGTTTATGTTATTTCTTAACTCGTAATCCTAAACTGGCGGTAAAAGCGGTTGTTGCCGCCGCTATCGTCGGGGCGTGCGTGGCCCCCTGGACGGTCCGCAATTACCGCGTCCTGGGCGGATTCGTCCCCGTAACGACCAAAAGCGGCGTGGATTTCTATATATACAACCACAACAACTTCAAGCAGATACTCGCCAACGAGTCCGACCAGCCGAGCGAAACCAAACTCTTCGCCGACGCCAGGGATGAGCTTGATCTAGCACGGCTTGCGCGCCGCCGGGCGTGGACCTGGATAGCGGGCCATCCGGGCCTGTTCGTCGTCAAGGGCGTCCGGACCGAAATGAACTTCCTGGGGCTGGAGCGCGACTTCTTCCAGCACCAGATGTACGGCTATTACCCGCCGCTCCCGAAAGGCGTAATGATACCGGCGTTTTTGGCCTTTATCCTCCCTTCGGCCGTGGCTTTCCCGCTGGCTTTCGTCGCGGCGCTGCGCCACCGCCGCAACCGCCACCTGGCGGCGGGCCTGTATGTTATACTCCTCTACCTGGTCATAACCTTCGCCGCCTACTCGTTTACGCGGCAGCGCTACCCGTTAACGCCCCTCGTGATTACGCTGGCGGCCGCGGCGTGGCACGGCCGGCGGGACCTCTGGACGTGGTTAAAAGGCCGGCGATGGGCGCTCGCGGCCGCGGCGGCCTTCACGGCGTTCCTGGCGGCGGCGTGGCTCCTGGAGATATACCTGGACGCGGGCGAGTACCTGGGTCGGCTGTAAAGCCGGCGCGGCGTTCCTCGCGACGATATGTGGCGCGACAAGACCGTTTCCGTCGTAATCCCCTGCTTCAACGAGGAAGAAGGGCTGCGGGCCCTCCTTCCCCGGCTTCCCGCGAGCGCCGACGAGGTCATCGTCGTGGACAACGGCTCCACCGACGGGACGGCGGCCGTCGCCCGGGCGGCGGGCGCGCGCGTCGTCGCCGAGCCGCGGCGGGGTTACGGTCGCGCCTACAAGACCGGCTTCCTCGCGGCTAAGGGGGAGATAATAGCGGCGCTGGACGGCGACGGGACGTACCACCCTTACGCCATCGAGTATTTCGCCGACATCCTGCTCGAGGACGGCCTGGCGTTCGTCTCGGGGCGCCGCGTGGCCACCGACCGGTTCGCCGGCTGGGCGAACGCGGCGCGGTTCCTGGGCGGCAAGCTGTTCAACGCCGCCGCCGTCCTCACCGATTTCGCGTTTTTCCGCGACGTCCTCAGCGGGATGTGGGTTTTCGAGCGGCGCGCGCTCGCGGAGCTCAGCGTCGCGGCCGACGACTTCTATTTTTCGCAGGAGATAAAACTTGAGGCGTTTCGCCGCCTCGGGCGCCGGGCCCGGGAGATACCCCTCTACTTCCGCTACGGCGGGCGCCAGGGGCGAAGCAAGGTCAACGTGGTCCGGCACGGCCTGGGCGGCCTGTGGTATTTCTGGCGCCGCCGTCTGGCCAAAACGCTGGGCCGGTGGCCCCGCGTCCCGCCATCGAGTTGGTGAACGGGGCGCCGGCGGCGACGCCGGGAGGTAAAATATGCTGACGATATGGCAAGCCCGGAACGCTTTGGTCGAGGTCGGCCGGTGGTGTTACGAACACGGCTTCCTCGCGGCGTCGGACGGCAACATGAGTTGCCGCGCCGCGGGCGACCTCATAGCCGCCACGCCCACGGGCCTCTGCAAGGGGATGATGGCGCCGGAGGACATCGTGATATTGGACGCCGTCGGACGCCGCGTGGAGGGGCGCCGCGAAGCCTCGAGCGAGATTCTCCTCCACCTCGAAATCTACAAGGACCGCGCGGACGTCGGCGGCGTGGTCCACGCCCATCCCCCCACCGCCACCGGCTTCGCCGTCGCCCGGTTGCCGCTGGCGCAGTGCGTCTTGCCGGAAGTCATCCTGACGCTGGGGGACGTGCCGCTCGCGCCCTACGCCACGCCGTCCACGCCGGAAGTCCCGGCGAGCATCCGGCCCCAGATCGCGAGCCACAACGCCTTTCTGCTGGCCAACCACGGCACGGTGACCATGGGCGCCACGGTCCAGGACGCCTACTTCGTCCTGGAGAAAGTGGAGCAGTTCGCCCGCATCATGCTCGTGGCGCGGCAGCTCGGCCGGGTCTCGGTCCTGGGACGCGACGACGTCCGGAAGCTCCTGGCGCTCTCGCCCGATAAAGACGCCGCCGACCCCCCCTGCCAGAGCTGCGGCGGCTGCGGCGAGGCCGCCGGCGACGACGCCCTCGTGCTGGAAACCGCCCGCCGCGTCGCGGAACGCCTGCGGGAGCAGGCCGAATCGTAACTTCCCTTTAAACGCCGCCCCGCGCCGCCGCGTCCAACTTGGCGAGGACCCTTCTTACCCTTTCGCCATGGGAGCCGTCATGCACAGAACCGTTACGCGTATCGCCGCCGTCGCGCTCGCCGCGGCGGCGCTCGGAGCCGTGGCCGCCTGGGCCGACGGCTTCATTATTATCGACCCCTTCCCTTATCCCATGCCCATGCCCTACCCCGTGCCGCCCTGGCCCGAGCCCCGGCCGCCCGAACACCTCTACCACCTCGACATCAAGTACCACCACGTCGACGCCTCCATCGAGGGGCAACTCGCGACCACGCGCGTCGACGAGTCGTTCCACAACCCCTACGCCTTCGACGTGGAGGGGACCTATATTTTCCCCCTCCCCAAAGGCGCGGCGATAGACCGCTTTTCGCTCAAGGTTGACGGCAAGCCGGTGGAAGGGGAAATGTTGAACGCCGACGAAGCGGCCTTGGAGTACCGCAAGCTGGTCAACCAGAACAAGGACCCCGCCATCCTGGAGTACATGGGCCGCGGCGCCTTCAAGGCCCGCATATACCCCATACCCGCGGAAAGCGATAAACGGGTCGAGATAACGTACGCCGAGTTGCTGCCCTACGACGGCGGCGTCGTAAAATACCAGTATCCGCTGGATACCGAACGGTTCAGCGGCCGGCCGTTGGACGACGTCGAACTCCAGGTGAAAATCAAATCGGACGCGCCTCTCGAGACCGTGTTTTCGCCCTCCCACAAGGTTCAATACGAGCAAGACGGCCCGAACGCGGCGACGGTCAAATACCACGCCGCCAAGGTCACGCCCGCCGACAACTTTGTCCTCTATTACAGCACCGGCAACGCCGAGATCGGAGCCCGCGTGTGGGCGGAGAAGCCGGGCGGCGAGGACGCCTATTTCCTGCTCGTCCTGACGCCGCCGCCCGCGGCCGAGGCCGCCCCCGAGCCCAAGGACCTTATCTTCGTTCTCGACGTCTCGGGCTCCATGGCGGGGGAAAAGCTCGAGCAGGTGCGCGCCGCCCTCGACTACTGCCTCGGCAAGCTCGGCCCGGGCGACCGCTTCAACGTCATCTCCTTCAACGAGCAGCCGGTCGCCTTACGCGACGGCGTCGTCCCGGCCTCGGCCGATAACGTCGCCGCCGCGCGGGCCTTCGCGAAGAAACTTTCGGCCGGCGGAGGGACCAACGTTGACGGCGCCCTGGCCAAGGCGTTCGCGGCCGCTGCGCCCGACGCCGCGGGCCCGACCATGGTCGTCTTCCTTACCGACGGCAAACCCACGGTCGGCGAGCGGAATGCCGCCGACATCGTGGCCAACGCCGTCGCCGCCAACGCCGGCGCTCACGCCCGCGTCTTCGCCTTCGGCGTCGGCTACAGCGTCAAAACCGAACTCCTGGACGACCTGGCGCGGAAGAACGGCGGCACCGCCCAATACGTCGAACCGGGCGAAGACGTGGAGCTGGCCGTGACCACGTTCTACAACAAGGTATCGCGGCCCATACTCGCCAACGCGGACCTCGCGTGGGAAGGCGTCGAGGTCTACGACCTCTACCCGCCGTCGCCGGGCGACATATTCGCGGGCACGCAGTTGACCGTCATGGGCCGTTTGAAAGGCGAATTGTCGGACGGCAAGTTGGCGCTGGCGGGCGAGAGGGGCGGACGAAAAGAAACGTTCACGTACGCCCTCGGGACCATCGCCGGAGGCGGCCGCGACACCCAGTTCATCGCGCCGCTGTGGGCGACGCGCAAGATCGGCTTTCTCCTGGAGCAGATAAAGCTGGAGGGAGAGGACGCGGACTTGATAAAGGGCGTCGTCGCGCTTTCCAAGCGCTACGGCATACCGACGCCGTATACGTCGTACCTGGTAACCGACACCGGCCCGGGCGTCGCGACGCCGGCGCCGGGCATCTGGCGCCAGCCGATGGCCGAAGACGCCGCGACGCTGGGAAGCGCGTCGGGGTGGCTCCGCGGCGGTGCCGCCGAAGCTGACGGCGCCGCCGTATTCAGAGCGCCCGCCAGCGCCGACGAGCTATCGGTCCGGGAATCGAAAGCGATCGGGATGCTAAAGTCGGCGGTTACCGCGCCTTCCGCGTACGGCGGCGAGCGCGTCCGCTACGTCGACGGCAAGAGTTTCAGGCGGGACGGCGACGCCTGGCGGGACCTCGCGCTGGAAGCCGGGTACGCGGGCGCGGAGGTGGAAGTAAAGTTCGGGAGCGAGGAGTACTTCGAGCTTCTGCGGAAATACCCGGGGTTGGCGCCGTTCCTGGCCCTCGGGAGCACGGTGGACGTCCTCTTCGAAGGCGTGCGTTACCGCGTGGTGCCGTAACGGCGGCGGCGCCGCCGAAAGGGCATCCGGCTACCCTCCGGGGGACCGGATGCCTTTTTTGATATCGTTGATGGTGCGCAAGGCGCCGTCGAGCTCAACCGCGGTGACGATGAAGTCGTGGAGGTCCAGGAACTCGAAGACCGCCTTGGTCTTGGGCGAGAATTCGATAAAGACAATGTCACCGCCGTGTTTTCGGGCGCCGCCCACGGCGTAGAGCAACGCACCCACGCCTGCGGTGCTTATAAAATCCACGCCCTTGAGCGATACGACGGCCCAAGGCACGCCTTCCTGCTCCAACTTCTCGAAAAATTCCGAGACGACGGCGGCTTCCTCGATGCCGATCTGGCCCTCGAGGTTCGCCACCACGACGCCGCCTTCGAGCGTCGCCGCTTTGGTTATCTTAAAAGGGTTCACGACCCCTCCTTTCAGGGAAAAGCGCCGTGCCGACGCCTAGAGCTTCCGCCTTACGAGCTGCGCGGAGTGTATTTCAAACGGCCGTTTTGCGGTAGCGAAACGTCTATTTCGCCCGGGGCGACTCCGCCGCCCGCCGCCGCGACCATACGGCTGGTAAGGGATACTTTCAAACCCACGTCCACGGGAAGGCACGGGATGCGCGCGGTTCTATGGATGGTCGACGCCAAACCTACCGGGTCGGCTACGTTAAGCATTTCTCCCAGAAGAACCACCGCCGGCCGCACCTCCACCACCAGCGCCGCGACGTTCTCGAAGCCCAGGTGGTTCTGCTCCCATTGGGCGCGGGGGTCGTCGTCGGGGTAGACGCCGCCCACGTGAACCAACAGTACCTGGCCGCGGGCGGCGCCATATTGCGCCGCGAGGACCTCGGATTCGCCGGCGGCCGCGTCGCCGACATAGGCCAGCCGCGACTGCCCGTGCTGGAAGATGAGGCCCACCGCGGCGTCGTCCGCGGGCCCATCGCCCGCGCCGGTGCGTTTTACGTCGCACCGGGCCCCGCCGAATTCGAACCCCTGGCCGGGGTGCAACATGGCCATGCGTGACACGGCCTCCCGCGCCTGCCCCACGAGGGACGACTGCTTTTTATAAACCGCCGTGCTGACGTAGATTTCTATTTTTTTCGCCGGACCCAGTTTCAGGGCGTTGTAGCGCGCGATGGTCTCCAACAACGGCTCCAGGTCCGCGCCGTGGTCCCAGGCGACGTTGGTTATAAACACCGCGTCTATGTCTGCCAATCGCCGCCCGGCGGTCGCGAAGTGCAGGAGGAAGTTGTTTCCCGGGTCGAGAACGACGCCCCGCCCGCCCAACCACAAATAATAGCCGCCGCCCCGCCCCAGCGCCAATTCCGGCGCGCCGTCGCCGAAAGGCGGGCCGTCGCACCAGGTGCGGTAACACTCCAGCGCGGGTTCGGCGGCCACGCCCACCGTACGTTCGGGCTTTAAAAAGTCGGCGTCGGCGGCTTTGCGGATGGACGCGGCCAGCGCCGACGACCGCAACGCCTGGCGGCTGGTCTTGTCCTCGTCCGCCATCTCGCGACGCCGATTGATAACCGCGACGCGCTCGCGCGCGTACGCCACGAGTTGGGGCGCGCCGCGCTCCAGGTCGTTGACCCTAAGGTATAGGCGGTAGGCCTCGCTGTATTGGCCGAGCCGTTCCAGAGCGTTCGCCTTCCACGTTAACGCCACGACGTTGTCTTTGTCGGCCTTCAAGACGGCGTTGAAACACGCCAGGGCGTCTTTAAGTTTCCCCTCCTTGCTGAGCCGTACCCCTTCCTCCAACCGGCTGCGGATTTCGGTGGGTACCAGGCCCAACTCGCCCCCCTTGGCCGCGCCCCGGGAGGGCATTTTCTTTCCCGCCTGGACCATGGCCTCGGCCGTAACCTTGTCCGGCGCCGTGGTTATGTAATCCCAGACGTCGAGGAATTCGAGAATGGTTTTCGCCTTATTGGATATTTCGGTAAAAACTATTTCGCCGCCGCCCTTTCGCGCCTCTCCCACGCCGGCCAGGAGCGTCCCCATGGCCGCCGAGCACATAAACTCCACGTCCCGCAAGCTGAGAATAACCCACGGCCGGCCGGTCTTGAAAATCTCGTCGAACCGCCGTTGGAGCTCGTTCGCCTCTTCGATGCCGATTCGGCCCGAAATGACGACGTAGGCCGCGCCGCTCGCGGCCAGCCCCTCCATCGCCACCCGGGTTATCCGTTTATCGGTCTCTTCCATCTATCCGGTCTATGTAGGCAACGACTACCGTTCGTATGGGCGCCGCGCCGCGGCCCAGGAGCCGCATCGCCGCGCCGCCTTCTCTCATTATCAGGACCCGGTCCCCCGCCCCCGCGTCCACGCGGTCCCAGGCCACGACCGCGCCGCCCGCCGTCCCGCCCTCCGGCCGCACGAGGACCAGCTTCAGCCCCGCGTACGCCGGGTGCTTGACGTTGGATGGGGCCGGCCCGATGACCTCCGCGATTTCCATCTACCTGCCGCCGCCGTGACGCTCGAGGATGCCGACGCAGGTCGCGTCCACCGGGAGGTCGCCGCGGTCGAGCGCGAGCGCGGCTTCCTTGCCACCCACCCACATCACGCGGGAACCCGGCCCGGCGCCGACGGCGTCGCACGCCACGAACGGCGTGCCCGCGACGCCGTCCTCGGCGTCAACCGGGACGAGCACCAGGAGTTTACGGCCCTCCAGGCCGGCCGCGACCCGCGCGGCGACTACGGCGCCGGCAACCACCGCGGCCCTCATTCCGGCCCCTCGCCTTTGCGGTAAACGACCTCGCCCGCCACCTCCACGATTTCGACGATGGCCATAATGACCGAATCCACGGGCCGATTGGCCGTCAACGTCGTCTGCCGGGCGGACGACCCGGCGGCCGTCAGGACCATTTCGCCCATACCCGCGCCCACGGCGTCCACCGCGACGTAGCGGGAACCCGCCCCCCGGCCGCCGGGGTCGCAATCCTCCACCACCAGGAGCTTAAGTCCCTGAAGCCCCTGGTCTTTGACGGTGGAGACCACCATACCGACGACGCTACCCAGTTTCATATATTAATATACTTTATTTCGGTAGAATTTGCAACCATCTAATAGCCCGAAGCTTACTCCGGTTTCGCGTCCCGGGTCATAAGCTCCAGACCCGATACCCGCGGGTCTTTGCCTTCAAACATCACGCGGTACATCTCGGCGGTTATGGGCATGTCCACGCCCACCCGGCGCGCGAGCTCGTGGGCCACGCGGGTCGTGCGGACGCCCTCGGCCACCATGGTCATGGACGACAGGACGTCGTCCAGGCGCCGGCCCCGGCCCAGCTCCTCGCCCACGTAGCGGTTGCGGCTGTAGCGGCTCATGCACGTCGTAATGAGGTCGCCGAGGCCCGACAGCCCCGCGAAGGTGGCCGCCCGGGCGCCCCGCGCCACGCCCAGCCGCGTTATTTCGGCCAGGCCCCGCGTCATGAGCGCCGCCTTGGTGTTGTCGCCGTACCCCAGGCCGTCGGCGACGCCCGCGGCTATCGCCACCACGTTTTTCAGCGCGCCGCCGAACTCCACGCCCGCGACGTCGTCGTTGGTGTAGACGCGCATGTAGGGGGTCATCGTAACGGCGCGGACTTCCCGGGCGCATTCCTCGTCCGCGGACGCCGCCACGATCGTGGTGGGGACGCGGCGCGAAACCTCTTCGGCGTGGCTCGGCCCCGAGAACGCCACCACGCCCCTTATCCTGCCGCCGAGCTCTTCGCTCAGGACTTCGGACATGCGCGCGAACGTCGTTTCCTCGAGCCCCTTGGCGGCGGAAACGGCCACGGCGCCGCCGTCGCACCCTTCTTTGACCAACGCCGCGGTGGCGCGGACGCCGAAAGACGGAACGACAAAGAATATCATGGCGGCGCCGGCCGCGGCTTCAGCCGCGTCCAGAAACAGCTCCACGGTCTCGGGCAAGACGATGCCCGGCAAAATATCGCGGCGCTCCCGCGTTCCGGCGAGCATGTCGTACTCGCCGCGGAGGTAGCACCACAGCCGAACGCTTGCACCGTTTTCGGCGATGAGGCGCGCAAGCGTTACGCCCCACGAGCCGGCACCCAATACCGCGATGGTTTTAGATTGGTTTTCCATTTTTCGGGCGGGATTTCCCTATTCTACCCTCGGTGCCGGCGATAAGCCGGGATATATTCTTGCGGTGAGCGAATATTATCGCCGCGGCGCAGACGCCGCAAAAGCCGACGAAATACGGGTCTATCGGGCGGCCGAGCGCCAGCGGAAGGCCAAACGAGGCCAGAAACGCGGCGAACGTTCCCGCGAGCGAACCCAGCGATACGTACCGCGAAACCGCCGTAACCAAAAGAAAGACCGCAAGGCCGACGCCGAGGAGCAAAGGATTGAGCCCCAGGAATACGCCGGCGGCGGTCGCCACGCCTTTGCCGCCGCGGAAGTTGAGAAAAGGCGTCCAGATATGCCCGGCTATGGCGGCGCCGCCGGCCATGACGCCGATGGCGGCGGCTTCCGGAAACAACCGGGCGGCCAGAAAAGCGGGCAGCCACCCCTTCGCGGCGTCGAGCAGGAGGGCGGGGACGCCCCACGCCAGGCCGGCGGTGCGGTAAAGATTGGTGGCGCCGGGGTTGCCGGAGCCCACCCGCCGGAGGTCGATGCCCAAACCCACCTTGCCGATGATCCAGGCGAACGGAACCGCGCCCACCAGGAACGACGTTAGGGCCACGCCGGCGTAGAGGAGAACCATCATCGCTAAAAAATACCATTAGCCGGCGTCGGCAACAACTATTATTTGGCCGTCCGGCTTTCGCGCACGACGAAGTTGAACCGGACCGGCGTTCCCGTCAGCGGGAAGGCCTCGCGCAGCCGGTTTTCGATGAAACGGCCGAATTCGGGCGCGGGGGTCCGGGTGGTATTCAGGTAGAGATTGAGAACGGGGGGCGAGGCGCCGACCTGGACGGCATAACGAAGCTTGAGGTCCCGCCCGCCGGCCGAGAACCGCCGGCGGCCCATGGCCTCCTGCAGCGCCCGGTTCAATTCGCCGGTCCCCAGGTGCCGCGAGTGGTTTTCCTCCGTCTCGGCCAAAACGGCGTAGAGCGGCCGGACGTCGAAACCTTCCATCGCCGAACCGACCAGGAGCGGCGCGTACGCGGCGAAGCCAAGGTCGCGTCGAACCTGCTCCAGACGCTTTTGGACGGCGGCCGCGCCGCCGGGGACCAGGTCGGCCTTGTTCAGGAACAGGACCAACGCCCGGCCGTGCTTGTCCGCGAACGACGCGATCTTGGCGTCCTGCGACGTGGGCCCTTCCGCGCCGTCGAGGACCAGGACCACGGCCGCGGCCCGCCGGATCGCCGCCAGCGATTTGGCGAGCCCCCACTGCTCCAAATCCTCTTTCGCCCTCGTCTTGCGCCTTATCCCCGCGGTGTCCACGAACACGTACGTCCGGGTTTTATAGACGATGGCCACGTCCACGGCGTCCCGCGTCGTCCCCGGCGTCTCGTGGACGACGACCCGCGGCGCCCCCGCCAGGCAGTTCAAGAGCGACGACTTCCCCACGTTCGGCCGGCCGGCTATGGCAATCCGGTAGGCGGCGCCGTCGCCGGCCGCCGCTACCCGGGCCGCGCCTCCCAGCATCTCCACAATCTCTTCCAGGAGCTCGAAGCAGTTGTAGCCGCCTTTGGCGCTTATGGGAAAGGGAGGATGGTCGAAACCCAGCTGGTAGAAGTCGGCCGCCGCGTCATCGCGCACCGCCCCGTCCACCTTGTTCACGAGCGGCAAAACCGGCTTCCTTAAGCGCCGGACGAAACGCGCGAGCTCGAGGTCGAGGGGCAGTACGCCCTCCCGGCCATCGCCAACCAGGAGGATAAGGTCGGCGGTGGCCGCCGCCGCGTCCAGACCCCGCCGGATACTCGCCTGCAGCGTGTCGTCGGCCGACGACAGGAAGCCGGCGCCGTCGAGCAGCTCGAAGCGGGCGCCGCCGAACTCGCACGGCGCCGTCAAGACGTCGCGGGTGGTGTGGGGTCGGGCGTCGGTAATGGCCAGCCGCCGGCTTAGGAGCCGGTTGAACAACGTGGACTTGCCGACGTTGGGGCGCCCCAACAACAGGACGCGGGGGAGATAGTTGTCTTCGACCATATCGGTAGGGGCGGCAAAAAGGCGGCTTCGCCCGGCGAAGCCGCCTCGGCTTCGGGTTTTTACTTGCTACGCCGCCAGGCTTTCGTCGCCGTCGTCGGCCGCCGGTTCTTGGCCGCCCTCGGCTGCCGGTTCGTCGCCGCCGGCGGTCGCCGGCTCATGGCCGCCCTCGGCTGCCGGTTCGTCGCCGCCGGCGGTCGCCGGCTCATGGCCGCCCTCGGCTGCCGGTTCGTCGCTGCCTTCGGCCACCGGTTCGTCGCCGCCAGCGGTTGCCGGTTCGTCGCCGCCGGCGGGCTCTTCCTCTTCCTTCGCCTCGAAGGTCTCGGGGTAACGGCCTTCCGCGTCCTCCGGCGTGATGAGGTCCAGCGCCGCGCCCTTCTCGATACCCTTGTCGCCGGTCTCATTCTGGTATTGCCACAAGCTGAGGTTTATGCGGCGGTCCTTGGGCGAAACGTTGATGATTTTCACCTTGATGCGGTCGCCGACGTTTAATACGTCTTCCACCTTGTTGATGCGGTGGCCGGCGATTTCGGAGATGTGAAGCAAACCCTCGATATCTTCTTCCAGCTTCACGATGGCGCCGTAAGGGGTAATGCGGACAACCGCCCCTTCGACGTGCGCCCCCACGACGTATTTATCTTCCACCGACGACCAGGGGTCGCGCTCCAACTGCTTGACGCCGAGCGAAATGCGGCGGTTGACGGAGTCGATGGTCAGCACCACCGCTTTGACGCGGTCTCCCTTCTTGAATACGTCGCCCGGGTGCTTGACCTTCTTGGCCCAGGAGATGTCGGATATGTGGATGAGGCCGTCAATGCCCTCCTCCAACTCCACGAAGGAGCCGAAGTCGGTTATATTGCGGATGACGCCTTCGATGATGGTGCCCACCGGGTAGCGTTCTTCCACCGTGTCCCAGGGATTGGGCATCGTTTGGCGCAGGCCGAGAGAAATCCGCTTGTTGCCCTCGTCGATCTTTAGTATTACGACGCCGATCTCGTCGCCCACCGAAAGGATTTTGGACGGGTGCTTGACGCGGTGGGTCCAGGACATCTCCGAGATGTGGATGAGGCCCTCGACGCCGGGTTCCAGCTCCACGAAGGCGCCGTAGTCCACGATGGATACGACCTTGCCGATGACCTTGTCGCCTTCGCGGTAGCGCCGGGGCACCGTTTTCCACGGGTCGTCCTGGAGCTCCTTAAGACTCAGCGATACCCGCGCCGTGGCGGGGTCGAAATCTATGACCATGACGTTGATGCGCTGGCCGATGGAGACCACTTCCGAGGGGTGGTTGACGCGCCCCCACGACAGGTCGGTGATGTGCAGAAGGCCGTCCAGGCCGTCGAGGTCCACGAACGCGCCGAAATCGGTGATATTTTTAACCTCGCCCTCGAGCACGAGCCCTTTCTCGATGCGCTCCAAAAGCTTCTTTTTCTTTTCCTCGCGCTCCTCGAGGAGCAGCGCCTTGCGCGACAGGACGATGTTCCGGCGGCGTTTGTTGACTTTAATTATCTTCATCGGATACGCCTGGCCGATGAATACGTCGAAGTCGCGGACGGGGCGGATGTCCAGCTGGGACGAGGGGAGAAACGCCTTGACGCCGATGTCCACGACGAAGCCGCCGCGGACGCGATTCAGGATTTTACCGGAGATGGAGCCGCCGGCTTCGTACACCTCGCGCACCCGGTCCCACGTCCGATAGAAATCGGCCTTCTCTTTCGAGAGGACGATGACGCCATCCTGGTCCTCTTTTTTCTCCAAATAAACTTCGATCTTGTCCCCCACCTTTAGCGCCGCGGCGTCCTGGAACTCCGACAGACTGATGGTGCCTTCCGACTTATAGCCGACGTCCACCAGGACTTCGTCCGGGCCGATGGCCACCACCGTCCCGGCCACGATTTCGTTCTCTTCTATGTCGCGGAAAGACTCTTCATAGATCCCGGCCTGTTCTTCGAACTGGGCCGCGTCGAAACCTTCACCGTCCTTTGACACGGGCGCCATGCGGCGCTCCTCGCGCGGCGATTTGGCGGGCGGCGTCGCGTTGCCGTCCGTATCCTGTCTTACGTTTAAATCGTCTGCCATTTAAATTTATCTTCCTCTCTTGGAGCGGGATTACCGGGTTGTAACCCGGCGGAATAGAAGCGTTTATAACATAATAATTCATATATTGTCAATGATAAATTTCGCGCCCGCGGGCGGGAAAGCAAAAGGCGGGGGTTGCCCGCCTCGGAAAATCCCGCGATTTCGGCCTTCTTTTACCGACCGGCCTCCGCCGTCGCCTCGAGCTTGGCGTACTCCGTGGCCGCCTCCATGGCGTACGGGGAGCCGGCGTGGTAGTCGAGAATGTGGCGGTAGAGTTTTAAGGCCTCGGCCGTGTTGCCCTCGTGGCGGTAGCACTCCGCCAGCGCCATCGCGGTCGGCACCGACGGGAATTTCTCGCCGGCCTGCCCGTATACTTCCCGGTATTTGGCTATGGCCTTCTTGTAGTCGCCGAGGGCGCGGTAACAATCGGCCACGCCCTTGGACGACAGGATGCGCTCCAACCCTTTTCCGGTCTTTTCCAACGCCTCGAAGCGGGCGCGGGCTTCTTTATAATTACCCTGGCCGAAATACAAACCCGCCAGCTCGTAGGCGGCGGCCCGCCCGGCGTCAGTATTCTCGTATTTCTTTGTAAACGCGTCCAGGTCCTTCATCGTGCCGGCCGTGAGCTTCTTCTCGTCCACGCGGCCTTCTTTTCCGGCCTTCTTGAACGCGTCTTCCGCGCGTTTGACGGCGTTCTCGGTAATCCGGGCGTACGCCCGGCCGGCGCGGTCTTCGCGGTCGTGCCGATACCAAAAGTAGCCGCCCACCGCGGCTCCCGCGATAACGAGGGCGCCGACCATCGCCGCCACGAGCCGCCAGCGTTCGGCGAATCCCCGCCAAATGCGTTTCAGCGGCGTGTCCGCTTTGGCTTCCACGGGCCGGCGCGCGCGCGCCAGGATCGGCTTCTCTTTTTTCCTCTTTACTTTCATCGTTATTCCTCCCCGGGCGCTATACGCCGTAGGAGTGAAGTCCGCCAAATATCAGATTGGCGAACAAGGTCAAGACCGACGTCAGGAAGATGCAGATCGCGAGAACCGCGAGTTTCCGCCCCTGCCACCCGCGGACGTGCCGGGCGTGGAGGTAGGCGGTCGCGATGAGGAAGACGACCAGCGCGGCGGTTTCCTTCGGGTCCCAACTCCACCACGCCGACCAGGCCTTTTGGGCCCAGATAGCCCCGGCCACGAGCGCGCCGACGGTGAACAAGGGGTAACCGAACGTAACCGCACGGTATTCTATGGCCTCGAGTTGGGCGGCCGACGGCAAGACGCGGCCGGGACGGTCGCCGCGGAAAAGCCGCATAACCGCCGCCGCGAACGCCACCGCGAACGCCCCTTCGCCGAGACAGGCCAAGGTCACGTGGATAGTGAGCCACCACGATTGAAGCGCCGGGATAAGTTGGCCTTCGATGGCGGAAGGGAACAGCGACGCCAAAACCAACAGCAGGAAAGCCACCGGCATCACGACCACGCCCAGGATAGGCTGGCGCGTTAGCAGGTAGAAGACGAGGAAGAACAGGACGGCCGCCCAGGCGAACAGCACCAGGTACTCATACATGCCGGTGGTGGGCCAATAGCCCGCGGCGAGGGAGCGGAATACCATCCCTACGGTCATGAACAACAGGCCCGCCGCGGCGACCCACGCGCCGGCGTGGGCGACCGCGCGTTTTCGCGACGCCAACCAGACGAAGAACAACAGCGAGGACAGGATATACAGGCCGAACGCCACCCGCAGGAGGCCGTATTTTTCCAGGACCGTCTCGAGGGCCAGCCGGTAACGGGCCGGGTAGCCGGGTTGGGCCGCCAGCGCGGCGGCGAGCTTGTCCGCGCCCCGCCGCATCGCGGCCGCGTCCCCGCGGGCATAGGCGGCGTTTATTTCGCCGACGAAACGCCACGCCGGGTCTTCGGGCCGCAAGGGGCGCCACCCCTTGTCCGGCGCGCCGGGGACGACGAGCAGCCCCGCCCAGGACAGTTCGTGCAGCACGGTGGCGCGCATGACCAATTGGTTGACCTCCGCCGCCATCCGCTTGTCGTCCATTACCCCGGGCGTGAAAATCAAGTTGGGCATGATTTCGGTTTCGAAATCGTTGAGGGATATCCAGCGGTCGGCGGGCACCGGCGGTATCTTCTTGCCCTGGACGAAGATGACGCGCCCTTGGGTCCGGTATTCCTTGTCGAGAATGGCCAGCCAGATCGCGGCGTCGCGGTCGGCCGCGAGGTCGCCGCCCGCTTTTCGGCTGCCGTCCTTGAAATAAGCGTAGGAATTGGCGACGAAGACCATCCACGGCATCGGGCGATGGCCCTTGGCGGCCACTTTCGCGAAGGCCTCGCTCAGACGCGCCTCTTTCACCAGCGCGAGGCGCGCGGCGTAGTCGGGCGCCTTCGCCGGGCCCGCCGCCGACGCGGCGCCGGCCGCCAGCGACAGCCCGAGCAATAAACCGGTTAAACTGCGCGTCCGCGGCCTCATAACAACCGCTCCTTAATGACGGCGGTCCAGCGCTCGAACGCCGGCGCCATTACGCGGGGGCCTTTCTGGGAGCGGCCGCCCAGCATCAGACGGTCGCCGCGCGCGTAGACGACCAGCTCGTCGTACCGCCAGAGCATCGCCGCCACCACGCCCAGCGAGAGGAGCAGGCACCCGACGTAGAAGGGCCAGAGGCCGGGGTCGCGGGCGACGGTCAAGCCGGTCACGCGGCCGCTCTTGCTCCCGAGGAACCGGAAGAGGTAATACCCGTCGCCGAGCTTTACGGGGACCCGGCGGCCGTAGGGGAAAGCGTATTTCTTCGCGCCGCGGCCCGGCCGGGACACCCACGCCTCGAGCGCCCGCGTCGTCAAGTCCTCGCCTTCGCCCTCCCCCATCGTCACGCGCATCTCGCCGCCCGCGCCCCCCACGGGCGCGGTGGCGCCGGCGGCCAGGAGGTACTCCATCCGGCTCTCGGTGAAGGGCGCGGCCTTCGCGTCGCGGAAAGAGAGGCGGAGGCCCCGTTTGGCGAAGCCCTCGTCGCGATAGCTCAGGAACGGCTGGTCCGGGTACTCCCGGAAGACGATGCCCATGACCACGGGCTCGGCCGCGCGGACCACGCTCACGACGGCGGCGGGATTCGACTTCGGGTTGTCGTCGCGGATGCCGTCCTTATCCGTTATGAACCGCTCGAAATAATCCAGGTAGCGCAGCTCGAGGCCGGTCTTGCCCAGGGGCTTCGTCTCCCCGGGCCCGATGGCGAGCTCGCCCACCTCTTTGTCCAACGCCCAGACGAACGTCGCGGCGCCGTACGCGGCCGGCGTAACGCCGGCCTTCAACTTTATCGCCTCCAGCGCGATGCCCTTCATCCCCGCCGCGTTCATGCTGGATTGGTAGATGCCGATGCCGCGGTAGAGCAACGGCGCGTTGACCTCCACCGCCTTCCGCGCGAGGAAGGTCTCGTTTCTAAACAGCCGCGCGGTCGTGCGGTACTTTAAGACGGCGCCGGTGTTGGGGTCGGAAATCTCTTCCACCTTGTCGGCCGCGAGCCGGTAACCCTCGCCGAACGCCGCCGGCAAGACGACCCTTTGCCCCTCGAAGGCGAAGACCATTTCGGAGTGGCCAAAGAGCTTCAACGCGGCGCCCACGAAAATGACGACCAGGCCGAGGTGGGTAAGGAGTTCTCCCGACACGGCGTACGGCTGGCGGCGGCCGTACAACACGCTGCCCTCCCGACGCCACGCGAAGCCGGCGGCGGGGCGAGGAGTTTTGGCCGCCGCGGCCGCGAGGTTGCCCGGGCCCAACTCCGCCTGGTAGGGCAACTCTTCCGGCCGCGCCGGCACGCGGCCGCGAAACGAGGCCCAAAGCCGCGGGACGCGGCGCACCGTGCATACCACGAGACTGAGCACGAGCAGCGCCAGGAGGGTGACGAAATACCAGGAGTGGTAGAGGTCCGTGAGCTGGAAGGTCTTGAAGACGCCGACGGCCCAACTCTGGTAGTGGGCTTCGTAAAACGCGGGGATTTCGCGCTGGGGAATGAACGCGCCCAAGAGCGAAAGCCCCATCAGGATAAAGAAGAGGTAGAGCGCCAGGCGGCGCGACGATAGGAATTCGAGTATTTTTTTCATGGATTATGAACGGGCGTCAGTACGCCCGCTGCCAGGTCCAATCGGCGAGCGAGGCCAGCAACTCGCGCGCCTCGCCCGGGGGAAAAGCGTCCAGCGCTCGCCTCCCGAGGTCCGCGTATTCCCGCGCCTTGGCGCGGGTCCGCTCCAACGCGCCCGCCTCGTACAACAGGCGGCCAAGCTCCGGTTCCGCGGGTTCGCCTTCCCATATCGCCTCCACCGCGGCCGAAATGTCGTCGGCCGCGGCCGAGTCCAGGCCGTAGATAAGCGGGAGGGTTACCTTCCCGGACCTAATATCCGCGAACCCCTCCTTCCCCAGGACGGACGCGTCGGCCGAGAAGTCCAGCCAGTCGTCGGTAACCTGAAAGGAAAGGCCCGCGTTGAGGCCGAATTCGCGCAGGGCCAGGACGGCGGGGTCGCCGCAACCGACCTGCACGGCGCCCGCTTCGCACGCCGCGGCCATTAGCTGGGCCGACTTGAGGGTGATGATATGGACGTATTCCTCCTCGCACGTGTCAAGCCGACCTTGCCGCCACACCTCGAAAAACTCCCCCACGACGAGGCGATTGGCGGTGGAGATAAACAGGTCCAACGTCTTTTTTTGCTCGGGTTCGCGCGCGAGATATTGGAAGACGCGGGTGAATATATAATCGCCGCCGAGGATGGAGAGCTTGTTTCCGAAGCGGCGGTGGACGGAGGGCTTCCCCCGCCGCAGCGGCGACTCGTCTATGACGTCGTCGTGTAGGAGCGTCGCCAGGTGGATGCATTCGATGCAGGCGGCGACCTCGGCTACCGCGTCGCGGTCGAAGCCTCCGGCCGTAGCCGCCGACAGTATGGTCAGCCGGGGCCGGAAGCGCTTCCCCGCGCCGCCGGCGGCGTAATGCAGCAGTTCGGCGATGAAGGGCGTATCGGTACCCAAAAGCTCGCCTATTTTCTGTTCGGTAACGGCGAGGTCGGCGGCGAGGAAGCCGTCGGACGCGCGCAGCGCGCGCTGCGCGTTCTCGGCTTCTTCCCCTCTTCCTGCTTGGGCGTCGGTTCCGGCTGTCATTATACCTGGCTTTCGGCGCGGACTTCTTCGGTTATCACGATGACGGAAGTGGGCGTTATCTCGACGTAACCCGGGCCGATAATAAATTGGCCGCGCCGGCCGGCGGTTACGAACGTCAGCTTGCCCGCGCGCAGGGAACTGACGAGCGGCGTGTGCCCCGGGAGGACGCCCAAGTAACCCTCGGTCCCGGGGGCGATGACCGACGTGGCCTTGCTTCTCAGAGCGAGGCCTTGCGGCGTCACAACGTCCAGTCGGAATTCACTCGGAAGCGCCAAGCTCCTCCTCCAGCCCCGCGACGGCGGCCACCTCTCGCCAAAACGCCAGCCGGTTCACGGCCGGACGGCCGGCGCGGCATACGCCGAACAGGGCACCGTACCGCGCCGCGTCGTCGCGGCCCGTTATCTCGTGGCAGACTATATCCGTCGCGCGGTGCTCCGCCGCCTCGCGGCCCACCCGCGACGCCCCTCGCATGCTGGCGGGACAGCTCGGATGGCACAGGTACTCCACGGCCGTTTGGTCGCGGGGCGGCGCGGCGACAAAGACCGGCTTGGTTTTCAGGCCATAGCTTACGGTCATCAGCACCCGGTCGCCGTCGGCCGCGACGGCCTCGAAACCCGCCGCGGCGAAGAACGCCGCCGGCATAAAAGCCCACGACGCGTAGGGCTGCGGCCCCCGCCAGGCGACGACCGCGACGCCCGCCTCCCTATGCCGCGCTTCCCGAATGACGGCCGCCAGCAGCGCCCGGCCTACCCCTCGCCCCAGGTACGGCGGGATTACCCACAGACAGTCAACGAACAGGTATCCTTCGCCCGCCACTGGGTACAACGTATGCTCTATGGGGACGTACTCCAACAAGCCGACCGCCAAGCCGTCGGCGAAATTCGTCAAATCGTCGCGCGGGACCCGTTCGCCGTCGATAACGAGGGTGGCGGGCGCGGCGTCGTCCACGGCCACGACGACCTTAAGCCCCCGGGGCGCCATTTCCTCGAGCCAAGCCCGTCGCCGGCGGCGATAAGTCGCCGTATCGGCGTCGTTGTCTTTCCCCGCGCAGAAGGCCGCGACGTCGTTGAATTCCGCGGGCGCCGCGGGCCGGACCTTAAATACTTTCGACGACGGCATTCGGCCCCGGCCGTCAGGCCGCGAGCTTCTTCGCCCGGTCCACCGCTTCGTCGATGGTCCCCACCATGACGAACGCCTGCTCCGGGAGCCCGTCGAACTCGCCCGCCGCCAACCGCTCGAAACCCTCGATGGTGTCGTTCAACTTCACGTACCGCCCCGGCGTGCCCGTGTACGCTTCGGCCACGAACATCGGCTGGCTCAGGAAGCGCTGGATACGCCGCGCCCGCCCGACGATGACCTTGTCGTCGTCGGAGAGTTCGTCCATTCCCAGGATGGCGATGATGTCCAGGAGTTCGCCGTAGCGCTGCAGTATCTCCTGGACCCGGCGCGCCGTGCGGTAGTGCCTCTCCCCCAATATCCGGGGGTCGAGGATCCGCGACGTGGACGCGAGCGGGTCCACCGCCGGGTACAGGCCGAGCTGGGATATCTGCCGCGAGAGCGCCGTGACGGCGTCGAGGTGGGAAAACGTCGTCGCGGGCGCCGGGTCGGTGTAGTCGTCCGCCGGAACGTAAATGGCCTCGATGGCGGTGATGGAGCCGCGGGTAGTGGACGTTATTCGCTCCTGCAGCTCGCCCATCTCGGTGCCGAGCGTGGGCTGGTAGCCGACCGCCGACGGCATCCGCCCCAGGAGCGTCGAAACCTCCGAACCCGCCTGGACGAAGCGGAAGATGTTGTCTATAAACAGGAGGACGTCTTTGCCCTCGACGTCACGGAAGTATTCGGCCAGCGTGAGGGCCGTCAGCCCCACGCGGAAACGGGCGCCCGGCGGCTCGTTCATCTGGCCGAAGACCATCGCGGTCTTACCGATGACGCCCGATTCCTTCATCTCGAGCCAGAGGTCGTTGCCCTCGCGGGTCCGCTCGCCCACGCCGCCGAACACGGAATAGCCGCCGTGCTCGGTGGCGATGTTGTGGATCATCTCCATGATGAGGACGGTCTTGCCGACGCCGGCGCCGCCGAAGAGGCCGGTCTTGCCGCCCTTGGAGTAGGGCTCCAGCAGGTCTATGACCTTGATGCCGGTCTCGAACATCTCCGAGCGCGTGTCCTGGTCGGCGAGCGGCGGCGGCAGCCGATGGATGGAGGACTTCTCCTTCGCGTCCACGGGGCCGATTTCGTCTATGGGCTCGCCCACGACGTTTATGACGCGGCCGAGCGTCCCCGGCCCCACCGGGACGGTGATGGGACCGCCGATGTCGTAGGCCGGGTCGCCGCGAACCAGGCCGTCCACGCTCCCGAGGGCGATGCACCGGACCTGGTTCTCGCCCAATTCCTGCGCGACCTCCACCACCAGGATGTCGCCGCCGCGCCGCGGAATTTCCACCGCGTTGCGGATGGCCGGCAGGGCGCCGGCGTCGAACTCGACGTCCACCACCGGGCCGATTATCTGAACGATGCGTCCTTCCTTGCGCGTCGTCATAGGTCGTTGTTCCTCGTGCTGCCTTTAGATGCCGACGTCGAAAGACAACTCGACGCCGCCGAAAGTATAATTGAACCATTCGCCCCAGTAGTAGCGGACGAAGACGAGCGTTCCCACGCCGAGACGGTTCACGGCCCCGACGCCGAATTCGCCGACGTTGTAGGGGTCATGGGAAAATACGCGGCTATATTCGCCGCGGAAGGCCAACCCGCGCCATCCCGTAACCACGGCGCCATCTACGCCCGCTTCCGCCCCGTCGTAATGGGTGGTGTAATCCATTACCACGGGCGCGACGACCCAGGGGGAGCCCTTCGCCTCGCCGCCCACGAACTTCCCCCGGACGGCCAGCCGGCGGTAGCCGCCAAACGCCGACATCTTTATAGCGTCCGTCCGCCACCAATAAACGCCGCCGCGATAGTAGTCGCTATGGTTGCGACGCAGCACCTCGGCCGCGTTGACCTCGTTCGCATACGCGGCTTCGGCGTTGGCGTTCCAGATGCCCGCGAACCACCACCCGGCTTTCGCCCAAAATCTCTCGTACGAGAGGCCGCTGGCGACGCTCACCTGGCCCAGTTGGTATTCCAGCGGGAAGTGGACGGGGACGCCGCCGGCGTCGCGGATGCCGTGGCGGCCGTAGCCGCCTATCGCCAACCCCAGGTCCGCGAGAACGGAGATCGGCGAAGGCCGTCGCTTCCGGAAAACGCCGTAATTGAAGTCCTCGGGTTCCCGGTAAATAATTTCGACGACGGCGTCCAGGTCCGCGGCCTCTTCCCCGTCCGCGGACAACGATTGGGCGGTGATTGCCGCCGCGGGGCCCGCGCCCAAAACGACCCGGCGCAGAAAGGACGCCGCCAGCTCGCGGCCCGGCTCGTCGGCGGGGCCGGCGAAGGAAGCCCGCGCCCGGTTGCGGCCGACCTCGAACGCGTCCGCGCCGGCGTTAAACGCCAACTCCACGTCGGCCGCTTCGCCGTCGGCCGCGAACGCGAAGATATCCGTCCCCCAACGTTCATTGAGCGTGCGTATTCTCTCTTCCAAAAGCGCCAGGTTTTCCCCCGCGCCCGACACGCGCACCCGCCACGGCAAATCGTCGAGCCGGCGCGCGGCGGTGTACCCCGAATACAGTTCGTACAGCGGCGCCTCGCGAAAAAATAGGTCAAAAAAGTCGCCCGCGCCCGGCGTTTCCCGCCCCAGCGGCATCAGCGGGACGTTGTGCCAACTCTCGCCCTCGCCGCCGCCGATGAACGTCAACACCGTCACGGCGTAACCCGACGCCGACGCCACCAGCTCGTGCCGCCCGCCGGTCGTCCCGACGAACTTGAAGCCGCCGTCGGCGCCGGTGAGGGTCCGTTCGCCGTCCATTTCCAGCTGCGCGACCGCCACCGTTCGCGCCGTGCGCGCGTCGTAGACCTCCCCCGCGAGCCGGGCCGCGCCGGCCGGCGGCGCCGCCCCCGCCGCCAGCGAGATAACGAATATGATAAGCCGTCGAGCCATTCCCGGTGAAATCGGTTGACGGCGCGTTTTGTTAAACGACGGCGCCGGCGTCGTTGGCTACCATGATGTGCAACTCTTCGCCGGGGGCCATGCGGCCGCTGAAATGCAGTCGGGCCGCGACGTCCACGTTGTTCATCAGCTCGACTATGGAATCGCCGATGGCGTAGATGTCCTGGCCTTCCGCTTCCGCGCACCAAAGGTCGCCGTTAAAGTGGGCTCTAAACTTGATGAACATCCCGTGCTCCGGGCCGCCGCGGCCGCGCCCTAGCGCAAACCTTCGGCGGTGGCGGCGACTTCCAAAAGCTCCTTCGTGATGGCGGCCTGCCGCGCCTTGTTATACTGCAAACTCAAAGCGCCCAGGACGTCTTCGCAGTTCCGGGTCGCGGCCTCCATAGCCATCATGCGCGCGCCGTGCTCCGAAGAAATAGATTCCTGTAAAATCCGCCAGACCTGGACGTTCAGGTAGAGCGGCAACAGCGTGTCGAGGATCGCCTCGCGGTCGGGCTCGTATATGTACTCCGTTCCCGCCGAAAGAACCGCCGGCGCCGGCAAGTCCTTCGCGGTCTCCTCCGGGACTATCATCTCGCACAGGCGCACCGGCAGGACCGCCCGCACCGCGACCGCCTGCCGCCCCGGCGAAAAAAAGTGGTGATACACGAAGTCCACGCGGTCCACGTCCCGCGAGAGGAACGCCCGCTTGGTCTTCTCGCCGATGGCGCGCGCGTCGTCGTAGGTTATGCCGCGGAAGAAGCCGACGTAATGGTCCACGACGTTGTAGTCCCGCCGCTTGAAAAAATCGTAGCCCCGCTTCCCCACGCACACCATTTCGGCGTAGTGCCCCAGACGGGCGCGGTGCTCCTCCTGGTAGGCGACGGCCCGCCGGATGACGTTGGCGTTGAACGGGCCGCACAGCCCCCGGTCCCCCGTCACCACGACCACCACCGTTTTCTCGTCGCCGCGGTCGGCGAGGAGGGGGTGGACGCCGGGGTCCTCGCACACCGCGAGGCGGGCGATGATCTCGGCGAGCGCCCCGGCGTAGGGCCGCATCGCGACAAGCGCGGCCTGGGCGTTACGGACCTTGACGGCGGACACGGTCTTCATGGCCGCGGTTATCTCGCGGGTCTTGACGACCGAGCCGATACGACGCCGGACTGCGCGCAGGGTTGGCATTTATCTCAACGTCAGGGAACGCGTCTCCACGCGACCGTTCCCGAGGTCCGTCCAGAACAGCGAGTTGAAAAGCGCGGGCGACGCGGCGTCCGCGGAAAGCAGGCCGAAAGCGTACCCCAGTTTATATGCGCCCGCGGGCGGCGCCGTTTTAACCGCCGCCTTCAGCGTAAACGTTTTCCCCGACCACTCGGGCCGGCTAGTGACGGGGCCGGTGCGGAAAACCCGCCACGAATAACCCTCGCGCGCCCCCAACGCCGTGACGTCCGCGTCGGCCGCCGCCGAAAGATCCCCTTTCGCCGGCCCCGCGAAACTCAACGCCGCGACTTTCCATCCGACCGGAACCGAGACGGCGGCGAAGCCGTAGTACGCCCCGCCCAGAAACGCCGGCGCCGCGGTTATCTTGACCATGACCTCGGCCTCAAAGGATTTCCCCGCGCCAACCACGGCCGGCTGCACGACGTCCGCCAGCTCGAGGCACCCGCCGGCCAGGAGCGCCGCGACCGCGAGAAACGCGGCGCGCGCCGTCCCCGAGCCGCTACGCCGCCGGCTTGCCGGCCGGGGCCGCGAGCTGGGCCACGAAACCCGCAGTGAAAGTAGCCGTATCGTCGTTGAGCCGCTGCCGCATCTCATCCGATAAATCGCCGGTCTCCGCTATCGCCCGGCCGAACTCGGGTCGCACGGCTTTCATGTATTCCAGGAAATTTCCCTCGAACGCCGCCACCGCGTCCAGCGGGAGCTCGTCCATCGCGCCGGAGATCGCCGCGTTGATGATTAGCACCTGGTCCTCCACCGACATGGGCGCGAACTGCTTTTGCTTCAATACCTCGACGACCCGCTGGCCCCGCCGAATCTGCGCCTGGGTGGCCTTGTCCAATTCCGTCCCGAACTGGACGAATTTCTCCAACTCGCGGTATTGAGCCAGGTCTATACGCAGCATGCCGGCGACCTTCTTCATCGCCTTGTTCTGGGCCTTGCCGCCGACGCGCGAGACGGAAAGGCCCGCGTTTATGGCCGGGCGGACGCCCGCGTAAAACAGCCCGTCCTCCAGGTATATCTGGCCGTCGGTGATGGAGATGACGTTGGTCGGGATGTAGGCCGAGATGTCGCCCGCCTGGGTCTCGATGATGGGAATGGCCGTGAGCGAGCCGCCGCCCATCTCGTCGGAGAGCTTCGCCGCGCGCTCCAGGAGGCGGGAGTGCAGGTAGAAGACGTCGCCGGGGTAGGCCTCGCGCCCGGGCGGGCGGCGCAGGAGCAGCGACAGTTGGCGGTACGCCCAGGCGTGCTTGGAGAGGTCGTCGTAGACGACCAGGGCGTGGCCGCCGCGGTCGCGGAAGTATTCGCCGATGGCGCACCCCGCGTACGGCGCGACGTACTGCAGCGGCGCCGGGTCGGACGCGCCGGCGTGGACGACGGTGGTGTAGGCCATCGCGCCGTGGTCGTCGAGGGTCTTTACGACCTTGGCCACGGTGGAGTTCTTCTGACCGATGGCGACGTAAACGCAGCGCACGTCGCCGCCGAGTTGGTTGATGATGGTGTCCACGCAGATGGCGGTTTTGCCGATGCCGCGGTCGCCGAGGATAAGCTCGCGCTGGCCCCGGCCTATGGGCGTCATGGCGTCGATGGCCTTGATGCCCGTTTGCAGCGGCTGGTTCACCGGCTGGCGCTTGATGACGTTGGGGGCTATTACCTCCAGCGGCATCGCGTGCTTAGCGTTCAACGGTCCCTTGCCGTCCAGCGGCTCGCCCACCGGCGTCACCACGCGCCCCAGGAGCTCTTCGCCCGCGGGCACCTCCAGGATGCGACCGGTGGTGCGCGCGAGGTCGCCCTCCTTGATGCCCGTGTCGCTTCCCAGGAGAACGACGCCCACGGTCGTCTCCTCGAGGTTCATCGCGATGCCGTAGACGTTGCCCGGGAAGAGTATCATCTCGTTGTACATCGCGCTGGACAGGCCGTAGACGCGGGCGATGCCGTCCCCCACCTGGGTCACGATGCCCGTGGTGGTGACGTCCAGCTCCTTTTGGAAGCGGGCGATCTCGGTTTTCAGGACTTCGCTTATCTCGTCAGGGGTAAGTTTCATAACGGCCGAACTCCCGTGCCGCGTCGCGTCAAACGTTGGCTCCCGACATCGCGCCGCGTATTCCTTCCAGACGCGCGGCCAACGTATCGTCCATGACGTGGTCGCCGATGCGAATGCGGACGCCTCCCACGACCTTGTCGTCCACGACCGGGACCAACTCTATCTTTTTACCCATCAGCTTACGCAGCGCCACTTCAAACGCGAGCCGCAGCTTATCGGTGAGCGGTACGGCGGTCGTGACCTCCACCGCCACGATGCCCTCGTCCCGGCGGTAGAGCGACAGCATCTCGCGCTGTACCAGCGGGAGGAGCTCCAGGCGGCCCTTGCGGAGGAGGAAAGCCAGAAACTCGCGAGCGTCGCCGCTCCGGGCGAACCGGGCGAGCACGTCGTCGCGGGCTTCGGCCGGGACCGCGGGGTGCAGGAGGAGCTTCCGCAGCGCCTCGTTTTCGCCGAAAACGGACGCAAACTCGCCCAAACCCGCGATGACCTCGGCCGTGGACCGCCGTTCGCGGCTGGTTCTATAGAACGCGCGGGCGTAACGCCGCGCTACTACCGATTCATCCATAATGTGCTCAGGCGTCCACGCCGCGGTCGAAGGGGCCGCGCTTTTCGAGGTCGGCTAGGAACCGGCGCGCGAGCGCGTGTTCGCGTTCGGTGGACCGCGTCTCTTCCAATACGCGGCGCGCGATGTCCACCGCCATGTCGGCCAATTGCGCGCGGACGCGCCGGATGGCCTCGGCCTCCTCGAAGGCGATGAGCTTTTCGGCCTGGGCGAGCAAACTGTCCGTCTGATGCCGCGCCTGGGCGAGGAGCTCTTCGCGGTGGCGGGCCGCCTCGTCGTTGACCCGTTTCAGGATGGCCGTGGCTTCCTGACCCACCTGCGCCATTCTCTCCTCGTATTTCCTCTTGGCCACGTCGGCTTCGGCCCGCGCCGCCGCGGCGCGCGCCATGTCGCCCTCGATGCGCTCCCGCCGCTCCCGCATCACCGGCGCGAGCAGCGTTTTGTAGATAACCGCTACGCACACAGCGAAGACCAGGAAAATCCCGAGTTGGTACAGGAACAGCGCGGGGTTGTATTCCAGCATCGCCGGCCTAGGCCAGAAGCGCCTTCAACGGGTTCGAGAAGATGAGCAGGAGCGCCACGACCAGCGTATAGATGGCCAGCGTCTCGATAAAAATTACCGCCAGGACCATTGGGACTAAAAGCTTGCCCGAGGCCTCGGGCTGGCGGGCGATGCCCTGGAGCGCCGAGGAGGCGGCGATGGCCTGCGACACCGCCGCGCCGGCGGCCGCGAGGGCCATACCGAGAACCGCGGCCACCAACACCCATGACATGCCCCTGGCCGCGGCGACCTTGACGTCAACCGCGCCGCCCGGGGCCTTGGCGGGCGTTGGCGCCTTGGCGGGCGTCGGCGGCTTAGCGAGCGCCGGCGCCTCCGCGGCGTAGGCGCCGACCGCCGCCAACGCCAACGCGCCGATAAGCAGCCATGTCCACGATTTTATGCTCATACCGAGATTCCTCCTTGCCGTAAGTGCGGCCCGGCCGGGCGCGGCAGCCGCGCCCGCCGGGAATCAGTGTTCTTCCTCGCCCCAGCCCACGGCCGCGCCGATGTAGAGTATCGGCAGGAAAGAGAAAACGAACGCCTGCAGGAAGCTGGTGACGGCCATCAGGACGTATACCAGGGGCATGACGAGCTGGGCCATCAGGTACTGCAGGTGGCCGCCGTCCAGTTTCAAGAACGGGAGCAGCTGGCCGGCGTTGATAACCAGGTTATTCAACACCATCGCGAAGATATCTTCGCCCTTTATGTTTCCGAAAAGACGCAAGGAGAGCGATACCGGCCGCGCAAACTCCCCCACAGATTCGAGCAGCAGGAAAAACGGCCCGATGGCCAACACCGGGCCCATCTTGTGCCGGAGGTAGCGTTTCAACCCCAACTCGCGCACCCCCACGAACATCGTCATCACGAAGACGCATACCGCCATCGCGGCGTTGACGTTGACGTCGCTCGTGGGCGAGACGAAGCCCGGGACCATTCCAATCAAGTTCGCGAACAATATGAACAGGAAAAGCGCCAGGCAAAACGGCAAATACTTGACGGTGCGGGCCCCCGCGATGTCGCGCAGGAAGTTCTCGCCGGCGGTCACGACCGCCTCCACCATCATTTGCAACGTGCCCGGCTTGACGCGCGCCCGGCGGCACACGAGGAAAAAGCCCGCCAGGACCACGACCATCACGAGCAGCGCGTTGGTCGCGATGATACGGCCCTGCTCGTTCAAGCCGGGGAGCGGGAGCCCCCATTCCAGTCCTACTTTAAGCTCTTCCATGTCAACCGTTGACGGGCGCCGCGCGTTTGGCGCGCCGGCTCAGCGCCGCCGCGAAGGCGAGGGGCGCCGCCATCGCCACGGCCAACGCGCCCATCGCGAGGGCCGCCGGCGCGAACCAACCGGAAACCGCCGCGCCGGCCAGCGCCGCGGGCGGCAAGACCACTTTCGCCGCGAGGGCGGCCACGCCGCGCGCCACGACCCGTTTACCGTTCGCCGCGGCGTTGAACCACGCGACGCCGAACGCCGCGAGGAAGTAGAAATCGGCGGCGGCCGCCGCGCCTCCGGCCGCCGCCCCCCATCCCCACGCCACGCCGCGCCACAACGTCGCGACGAACCAGGTTATGGCCGCGGCGGCGACGAGGACCAGGCCGAAAATGGGGAGACCGACCGGCGCGTTGTCCCGATTCACTTGAATATCCGGCGCGTTTCGATAATCACCAAGTAGGCGCCGCCCGCCATACCCAGGAAACTCCCGACCAACGTCGCGAGCGGCGTCGTGTGCCACCATTTGTCCAGAAAATAACCCGCGAAAAAGCCTCCTACCGCCCCCGCCGCGAACGTCCCGACGGCGTTGATGGCTATCCCGAGGTTGCGGAGTAGCCGGCGGTTGCGACCGCCGGGAGTTTCGGGTTTTTCTCCCGCCATCTCCGGTAAAAAGGCGCGCCAGGCGCGGAATTAGATTGCCGAATATAGCATTTATACCCTGTAAAAACAAGGGTAAACGCCGCAAGGGGGGTTTTGGCGCGGGCGGAGCCCCCAAGGCCCTCGCCGACGCCGGCGGAGACGGGAAAGCCGCCCCGTGGGCGGCTTTCCCGTTAGTTATTGACGGTCCGTCCGCTCGACGCGCAGGTAGAATTCGGGTTGGCGGGCCGTCCCGGCGATGCGGAACTCCGCCGTGCCGACGCCGGCGTAGCTGAGGTTCGCGCCGCCGACGAACAGGTCCACGAGCTTCTGGAGGAGCATATTGTCGGAGTGGAAGGTGAGGTCGACGGCGGCCTCGGCCGCTACGCCGCTGAACCGCCACCTGACCTCGGCGGCCTCGCAACTCCCCTCGTCTATGGTGAGAGCGCCGTTGTGGAGGGTAAACTGGAGCGTGACTTCCTCCAGCGTGAAGCGGACCGGCCCGGGCTGCAGCACCAGCCGGCCGTGGCTCAGGCGCCCCGTGGCGCGGTGGTCGAGCCGCCGGTGGCCCCATTTCACCCACCCCGTGAACGAAAGGACGCCCTCCGCCTCCAACAGGTACGACGGCTTATCTCCCAGCGGCAGGATATGCGCGGCCTCCACCGCCTCCACCTTGTATTCCGCGGAGCCGGCTTTGGTTTCGTAGGAGTGAGTTACGGCCACGGAAAACGAGCCCCGTTTTTCGGTTTTGCCGTCGAGGTCGACGTCGAAGCTTTTGTCCGTCAGCCGGCCGTCGAAGCCGACGTCGCGCAGGATAATCGCGTCGCCCCGGTCCTGGCGGAAGACGACCGAGCCGTTCCGCCCCCGCAAGACGATATCGTAGGGGACGCGCCCCGCCGGCTTGACCTTTTTATCCTTCGCGGCCGGCGAGAGCGGCGCCGTGCCCACGGCGTTCGCGGCGGGCCCGCCCGCGGGCGGCGCCGCCGGCGGCGTCGTTCCCAGGGTCGCGGGCGGCAAGCCGGGGAGGTCCACGGCGCCCTTCACGGCCGACGTCGTCATCGTCAACCGCGGCCCCCTGATGGGATAGAGGTAGATCGTGAAGCCGTCAACGCTGGCCTCCTGGAAAAGGCGCATGTCATGACGCAGGAGGAATACCGCGCTCGGGCGCAGCTTGACGCGCGCCCGTTTGGCCTCGCCGCTCAGGAAAAAGTTGGGCTTCTTGACGAAAACGACGTCGCGGACCTCGACCCCCAGCGGGAAGAGGTAGCGGACCTCGCCGACGCGGACGTCGTCGCCGAACCGCGCGGTTATCGCTTCCCCCACTTTGCGCGGGAGCCACAGGTCCAGGATAAGGAAAACGCCGAGGACGACCGCGGCCAGCGTGGCGGCGACGGCGACCATGATTATCAGCTTTTTATTCTTCATTTCTTTCCCTCCGAACGCCGTGAAGGTGGCCGAAAAGCTCGCCGGCGGCCCGGCGGCCGACGCCCGGGACCGCCGCGATTTCCTCGGTCGACGCGGACATGATATTGGTTACCGCGCCGAAACGTTTTAGAAGCGCCTTCCTCCGCACGGGGCCGATGCCCTTGACCTCGTCCAGTATGGACCGGACGCTGGCGCGCCCCCGCAGCTTGCGGTGGTAATCGCGGGCGAAACGATGGGCCTCGTCGCGGACGCGCGCCAGGAAAAGGCGAGCTGCGGCGCTTAACGCCAGCGGCTCCTTGCCGCCCGCGCCGAACAGACGGTCGGGGTCCTTGGCGAACGCCGCGACGGCGGGGCCGCCCGCCGAGGGGGCCGCGGCCAGGGCGGCGCCGAGCTGCGTCGGGCCGCCGTCGACCAGAAGAAGGTCCGGCGCTTCCTCCCCCGCCTTGACGCGCGCGAGGCGGCGCCCGACGACCTCCGCGACGGCGGCGAGGTCGTCGCCACGCGTGGCCGCGCGGACGCGGTAATGGCGGTAGCCGCTTTTATCGGGGACGCCGCCGACGAAGCGGACCAGGCTCCCCACCGTCTCGCGGGCGGCGGTGTGGGATATGTCCACCATCTCGACGCGGGAGGGCGGCGCGGCCAGGTCCAGAGCACGGCCTATGTCCGCAAACGCCGCCGCGAGTTCGCCCCGGCGGGCGCGCGACAACTCCGCGGTTTCGACGAAGTACTCGAGATTCCTGGCGGCGAGGCCGAGGAGCCGCGCGCCCTCGCCCCGGCGCGGGACCACAAGCTGGACGGCGGCGCCCCGGATCTGCGCCAGCGTCGCAGCCACGGCAGCCCGCCCCGGAAAGGAATGCGGCACCGCGACGACCCTGGGGATAGGGGCGCCGGCGGCGCCGTAGTGGCTGACCACCAGCTCTTCCAACGGGTCCCCAGCGGGGGCGGCGACTTTGAACGCGACGCGGTCCACGAGCCGCCCTTCCCGGACTTTAAGGATTACCGCGTAGAGGACCGCGCCGTGGGGCGAATACGCGAATACGTCGGCGTCGGTCCTGGTCTTACCCACGACGGCCTGGCCCGCGGCCGCGCGCCCCAAGCCCCGGAGGACGTCGCGCCACGCCGCCGCATCCTCAAAGTCGAGCCGGGCCGCGGCTTCCCGCATTTTCTTTTCAATATCGCGGACCACGCCGGCGCGCCGTCCGATTATAAAACGGATCGCGCGCTCCACGACGTCCCGGTAATCCTCGGCCGACGCTACCCCCGGCGCGCAAGGCCCCCGGCATTTGCCCATTTCGTAGTCCAGGCAAGGCCGGGCGGGCGGCTTCTTTTCCAGCTCGTATTTGCACGTTCGGAGGCGGAAGGCGCGGTTTGTCAGGGAAACCGTCCGACGGATGGCGCCGGCGTCGGTAAAGGGGCCAATGTATTTGCCGCTCGAGTCGTCGTGCCCCTCCCTGGTGACAAAAACCCGTGGGAATGGTTCTTTCGTGACTTTGATATACGGGAAGCCGTGGATGGTAATATTATAAGCTGGTTTCAAACGCTCAATTAAAGTCATTTCTAGGAGGAGGGCCTCGGTCTCGTTGGCTGTGATTATCAGCTCTACCGTTTTGGCCCGTTCCAGCATGGCGGCGGTCTTGGGGTCGCCGACGCGCCCACCCAGGTATTGTAACAACCTCTTTTTCAATGACTTGGCTTTGCCGACGTAAAGTAGTTTCTGGCCCGATTTGAAGATATAACAACCGGGCCCGTCGGGGATTTCAGCCTTATTCGCCTTTAACGCTGAAAGCTTTAAATCGGCGGCCGTCATCGGCTCAACCCGCTCTGTAGGCCGCGGTCTCGTATCTGCGCGGGCGAGAGGCCGAGGATATAGACGGTCCAGAGGCCCCGAATCATTCCCCAGGCGTACGCGGCGTGCAATGCCGGAAAAACGCCGGCCGCGGCGAAGAAAACCCCTATACTAAGCTGTTTCGCGACGCTCGCGGCCGAAAAAACGTCCGCCACGATGTACGCGGCGACCATCGCCGCCGGCGCCCACGCCGCCCAATGCTCGAAAAAGGATAACGCCGTCAGCGCGCATACGGCGGCGGCATACGCCAGCGGCGCGAGGGGCTTCCAATCCGGGTAGCGGCCGTGCTTCCGCGCCACGACGACCTTCCAGAAGCCGTATTGCGAATACTGGCGCAGGAGGTTCGCCACGGAACTCCGCACGTAGTAAACGGCGCGCATCGCCGGCGCCTGGTACGTCACGCCGCCGGCCGACCTTATCCGGAGGTCGAAGTCGTCGTCCTGGTTGCGGACCAGCGTCTCGTCGAAATACCCTATTCGGGAAAACACGTCACGGCGCCACATGGGGTAGCCGACGGCGTCCACGGGCCCCTCCACGTCGCCGGCCCGGACCCTCGTATTGCCGGTGGAAAAGGGCTGGCTGAGGACGGCCGCCACGAGCGCGCCGCCGGGCCCGTCGCCCGCCCGCGTCAACGGCCCCCCCACCGCCCACACGTTCGGGCGCGCCTGGAGGAGTGCCACGCCGGTCTTTATATAATCGGGGGGTATCTCGCCGTGGGCGTCCACGCGGAGGATGAAGTCGCCGCGCGCGGCGCGGACGCCGACGTTCACGGCGTGGGGGGTAAAGCGGGCGGGGTTATCCAATAGCCGCACGCGCGGGTCCGCGGCGGCCGCCGCGGCCACCGCCTCCCGCGTGCCGTCGTCGCTCATGCCGTCCACCGCCAACACCTCCAGCCGGTCTCGCGGCCAATCGCTGGCCAGGACCGACGCCAGGACGCGGCCGATGTATCCCCGCTCGTTGCGGCAGGGGATAACGACGGAGACGAAAGGGATTTGGGCTTCGGCGGTCACGCGCGCGCACCTCGCAACGGGCGAATATTAACATATCCCCGCCCGGCGGCGACGCAAGAAAAAGCCCGGCCTCGCGGCCGGGCTCGGGGTAAACGCGGCTGTCGTTTACTTCTTCATTTTCAGGACTTCTTTGACCTTTGCGATGATCGTTTTGGAGTTCATGCCGTAGCGGTCCAAGAGCTCGCGCGGGCTGCCCGATTCGCCGAAGACGTCGGCGATGCCGACGATCCGCAGCGGGACCGGGTAATGCTCGCCCAACACCTCGGCCACGGCGCTGCCCAGGCCGCCGTAAATCTGGTGCTCTTCGGCGGTCACGACGGCGCCGCATTCCTTGGCGGCCGTCACGATGGTCTCGACGTCAATGGGTTTGATGGTGTGGCAGTTGATGACGCGGGCGTCTATCTTCTCCTTGGCCAACTCCTCCGCCGCCATCAGCGCCTCGTAAACCAGCGGTCCGCACGCTATGATGGCGACGTCGTCGCCGTCGTAGTAAACCTCGGCCCGGCCCACGCTGAAGGGCGTCTCCTCGGTGGTGATCACCGGGACGCCCTCGCGGCCGAAGCGGAGGTAGACCGGCCCGGGGTGGGAGGCGGCCCAGATGGTCGCCTTCTTGCACTCCGGCGCGTCGGTGGGCACGATAACCGTCATTCCGGGGAGCACCCGCATCAGCGGGATTTCCTCCAACGACTGGTGGGTCGCGCCGTCGGGCCCCACGGAAATGCCGCCGTGGGCGCCGCCGATCTTGACGTTAAGGTTGCCGTAGCAAATGGAGGTCCGGATCTGGTCCCAGGCGCGCCCGGCTACGAACACGCCGTAGGTGGTGACAAACGGCACGAAGCCGAGGCGGGAAAGGCCGCCGGCTTCGACCAGCATATCCTGCTCCGAAATGCCGAAATCGATGAACTTCTCGGGGTACTTGTCGCGCACCCAGATCGTGCGCGTGGATTTCGCGAGGTCCGCGTCGCAGACGAGGACGCGGTCGTCGTTCTCGCACAACCAGAGGAGGCCGTGGCCGTAGCCGTCGCGGCCCGGCACCTCTTCGACCCCTTTGCGGAAATCCACTATACGAGCGTCTTGGCGTATACCGCCCATCTGCCGTCTCCTTCGCAGTAGGGAATAAAATGCCTGATTAACCGACCCAGTCGAAGTCGTGTTTCATGTATTCTTGCCACGGCGCCTTGAAGCCCAGGTCCGCCAGGGCCTTCTGAACCTGCTCGCCCTTCTTCGGCGTCGCGCCGTGCCAATCGGCCAGGTTCTCCATGAAGGAGACGCCTTTTCCCTTGATGGTGTTGGCGATTATCATCGTCGGGCGGTTCTTTTCCAGCCGGAAGCGCTCGTAGGCGTAGGTCATCTGGTGGTTGCAGTGGCCGTCCACCTCGATGACGTGCCACCCGAACGCCCGCCACTTGTCGCCCAGCGGCTCCAGGCCCATCACCTGCTCGGTGTTGCCGTCGATCATCAGGAAGTTGCGGTCCACGACGGCGCACAGGTTGTCGAGGCGGTAGTGGGCCGCGGTCATCCCCGTCTCCCAGATGGAGCCCTCGTTTTGCTCGCCGTCGCCGGTCAGGCAATAGACGTTGTTGGGTTTGCCCAGGCGCTTGTAGCCCATCGCGACGCCCGAGGCAAGCCCCAGCCCCTGGCCCAGCGAGCCGGTGGAGAACTCCACGCCCGGCGTCTTGAGCCGGTGGGGATGGCCCTGGAGCATGGAATCCAGCTTGCGGAGCTTCCACAGCTCTTCCCGCGGGAAGTAGCCGTGGGCCGCCAACACGGCGTAATAGACCGGGCAGGCGTGTCCCTTCGAGAGGACGAACCAGTCGCGCTCCTCCCAATCCGGTTTCTTCGGGTCGTGCTTCAAGATGTTCCAGTAGAGGGCGACCATGATTTCCGTCGCGGAGAGCGAGCCGCCGGAGTGGCCCGAGCACGCTTCCGCCAGCATCACCATGATATCCCTGCGGATCTTACGGCATACTTCTTTTAGGTCCTTGGTGTCCGCCATAACCTCTCCTCTAGCGAAAATTTAACTACGGGGCTTGGAAAAGCAGGGCTTTCATTATACGCGAAAGGTCGCTCGCCCGCAAGTGAAATTTTGCACGAACTACGGGTATATACGCTATATTTCGGCATATGTCATCGCTTCGAGCGGGAACGCATCGCTCCGCGGCCGGCCGAAGCCACCGTTTTGTCTCTTATAACGTTGCGAATCGAGGGAGAAGATAATTATTACGGGGTTTGATTTCGCGAGGCCGAGGGGCTACGGCGTTTGCCGCCGCGCGGGCCGCGCCGGGACGAGGAAATCGCAAACGTTAAACCGCTCTTCGACGCCGACGCGCCCCGCCGCGCGCCGCTTTCCACCGCTAACCCGCCCGCGGACGCCGCATGCGCGCCGGGCGAGCGTGTTTCCCCACGTCGCGGCGTCTACGCCTTCACGAGCCCCACGATCCACAGCGTATAGCAGACGCCGATGAGGACGCCCCAGAAGAGCGCCTTTTTGCCGATGAACCTGTTCTCCTTGTTGATGGCGCGGAAGATGAAGCCGATGGTCGCGCCCACCCAGCCGAGGAAGCCGACTTCCACGACGGCGGCCCACATGTTGGACATAAACTCACTCCCTGCGCAAACCCCCGCCCGGCCTTGGCCGGCCGGGCGGGGGCGGGGTTACCGGGGTGGTGTCGTCCGCAGCCGGCGTTACTCGCCCGGGTGCGAGTTGAAGATGCCCAGGAGCACGTCCTCGGTCGGGTCGGTCTTGGCCCAGGTCCCGATCTCGCGCTCGATCTCCAGCGTGTAGCACCAATCCTTGGCGTATTCGTTCGGCACCGGCGTCGGCGTATCCCACGGGAAGTAGTGAATTCCCTTGGGTTGCAAAACGTTGTTATCGGCGTTGTCGGTCGGGTCCGACCAGCTCGCGCGGGCCAGGAGGTCGGCGCAGGAGCCGAGGGCGGGGCGGTTCTTGTAGGCCGATATGCGGGCGCTGGTGCTCCAACCGGGCAGCGTGAGCGAGAAGGGGGGGGCCGTCAACTCGGTGTTCCAGATGTAGGGGGCGCCCGGCGGGTTATAACCCGGGTCGTCGGGAGCCTGGTTGGCGGGATACGCGAAGACGCTGCCGTTGGTGGTGTAGCCGCCCACGCCGGAGTCGAAGTTGAGGTTCTCGTCCAGCGAGTGGCCGTTGGTATTGCTGGCGACTTCGGGTTTGTTGAAGCCGGCGGTGGTGAAGAAGGTGTCGAACATATAGGAAGCTTCGCCCTGCTCCCATCCGCCGAGGGACGTGTAGTTGGAGCGGGTCATGCCGAAGAACCACATATCGCAGTACGGCCCGGGGTAGAATTTGTCGTAGTAGGGCGAGTTCTTGTCGCTGGTGCTTACGGCCGGCGTCTTATACATGATGTCGCCGGCGCCCTTGCATACGGTGAGGCCCTGCTGCTGGAAGCCGGGGACGGTCTCGACGAACTTCCAGGCGTAGCCGGTCATGTCCGCGGTTTTGTGGGCGGCTTTGTCCTTGCCCTTGTTATTGGTGTTGTAGGCCCACCACGTGGACCAAACGAGCGCCAACCAGTCCTCGCGGCTGTTGAAGTCGTGGTTGCTGTTGAAGCCGTCGGCCGGCGGGTCGAAGCCGGGGCGGTTCTGCCAGTGATACCCCATCACGCCGCTGGGGAGACCTTTCACGGCGTCGCCCACCATTGAATGGCTCGGGTCTTCCCACTGGAAGAGGAACCAGATACGGGGCGGGTTGACGTAGGTGTAAAGGGCCTTGACCTTGACTTCTTTGACGCCGGAGCCGTGCCCGTACAGCGGGGACGTTTTGAGCGTCGTCCAGGGCGTGCCGTTCCAGATGTCGAGGTCGCCCCGGATGAGCTCGTTGGTTACCGTCCGGTCCTTGGTGACGCGGCCGTCAACGGTGGGGTAATGGTCGTAGACGTAATTGACCGGGACGCGGTTGGGACCGCTCCCGTCGTTGTTCCAGTCCAACGTGCAGACCGCGACGCCGTCGTGGTCCCAGGCGTTTTCCGCGGTTTTGCCGGTCCCGTTCCCGTCGTTAACCAGGAGCGCGAACGTCTGGTCGTTGTACTGTACCTGCGGCGGCGTGATGTCGGCGACGTCTTCCTCGCAACCGGAGAGGAAAATCATCCCGGCGACGAGCGCGCCGGCCGCGGCGATTATAAGCAGTAAACTTTTTCCAAACCTCATCGCGTATCACCCTCCTGGGTAAACATACGGCATGGGGGCGTTGTTATCCGATGGCGGTTTACGGCGAATCCCCACCTGGGTGGGGTTCTTCTTTGCGTCACCTTACCACAACCCCGTAAACGGTGTCAAGGGTTTTTTTGGCGCCGCGAAGGTATTTTCAGCGCCGTAACTGGTAGCAATTCAAGCGTTTTGCGCCATCGGCCAGGTAAAGCAGGTCTCCCCTTACGGCCGGCGCCGCGGCCGCGAAAGCCGCCAGCGTCGCGATTTCGCCCGCCGGGCCCGAAGCCGAGCCGTAAAACACGCGGCCGTCCTCGCACGCCGCGACCGCCCCCTCCCCCCAGGGCGCGGCCCCCACGACGTTTCCGCCGGGCGCAAACGTCCACCGGACCTCCCCCGAGGCCGCATCCAGGGCGAAAACGGTCCGCCGCCCCGCCACGACGAGCGCGGCGCCGGCCGGGACGGGCGCCGCCGTCGCGGCCTCGCCCAACTCCCGTCGCCAGACTTCCGCGCCGTCGGCCGGCGCTAGGGCCGCGACCACGCCCGCCGCCGTGGCGACGTAAACCGCGTCGGCGTCGGCCGCGGCGTACGCGGCCCCCACGCCCACCCTCGTCACCCAGACGGGCACGGCCGACGCGGCGGCGCACAGCGCGACGTCGCCCGAAGCTGTGACGGCGACGACGCGGCCCGGCGCCGCCGGCGCCACCGCCGCGACCCGGCTTTCCATTTCCACGCGCCTCAGCTCGCGGCCCGCGGCGGCGTCGTAGAACACGATGTCGCTCTCTTTGCCGACGGCTACGGCCTCGCCGCAGGGCGCGAGGCCGGTGAGTCCCGGCCCGGCCGGCGCGCGCCAACGCTTTCTGCCGTCGCGGGCGCCGAGGGCGTAGACGCGCCCTTCGGGAAACGGCACGAACTGGAAAATGACGTCGCCGGCCACGACCGGCGCCGAGGGCAGCGGCGCCTTGAACGACTTGCGCCAGAGCTTTTTCCCGTCGGCCGGCGAAAGGGTATACAGCGCCTTGTCGGCCGTGGCGTAATAAACGACCTCGTCGGTCGGCGCCGGCGGCGCGTCGGCGGGGGCACCGGCCTTGAACGCCCACAGGAAGCTCGCGGTAACGGCGATTATCTCCATGCCGAGATTATACCGCCAAACCCGCCGCGGCGCAACCGCGGCGTAGCGAGCGATATTTTTTGTTGTGTGCCTCCGGGCGTTATGATATAAAGGGGCGGAAACGCGTTCCCCGAGGAGGCGCGGTCGCTATGTCCGCCGAAGAGAAGTTGCGCCATATTGAGATATTTAAATATCTGACCGTCGAAGAGTGCGACCGCGTCCTCGCGGACGCCGACGAGCGGAGATTTAAGCGCGGGGACCTCATCTTCGCCGCCAACAGCCCCGGAAACGAAATGTTCATGATAAAACAGGGCCGCGTGAAGGCCTTCAAATTCTTCGAGGGAAACGAGATCGTCTTCGCGGAGTTCGGGCCGGGCGACGTCTTCGGCGAGATGTCGCTCATCGACGAATACCCGCGCTCGGCGGCGGCGGCGGCGGTGGAGGATTGCGCCGTCCTCGCCCTCTCGCGGGTCGCTTTCAAGAACATCGTGGAGCGAGACACCGCGCTCGGCGTCAAGCTTCTCACCGCCATCGCCGAGCTTTTCTCGAAGCGGATGCGTAAAACCGACAAGCAACTGGAAACGTACCACCTCGTCAACAAAGCGCTCATCACGAACGAGGAGTTCCGCCAGCTGTATACGGCGATGCACACCTGAGCGGCGCGCCCCGCGCCCCGCGGCTTCCCACCGGGAGAACGCCATGACCAAAAAAGAGATCGCGGCCCAGGTAGCCTTGCGCACCGGCATTACCCATAAGCGCGCGGTAGCCATAATCGACCAACTCCTGGCCGAGATAAAAACCGCCCTCGCCGCCGGGGACAAGATAGAGATCCGGGGTTTCGGCGTTTTCAAGGTTCGCCGCACCAAGGAGAAGGTGGCCCGCAACCTCAGCACCAACACCCAAATCCTGATCGCCCCGACCCGCCGCGTCAAGTTCATCCCCGGCAAGGAAATGAAGGAATTGTTGAACCGCGCCGCCAAGTAAGGGCGGACCCATGACCACGCGAAAGCCGCGCCCCCGGGGGCGCGGCTTTTTTTGCGCGTGAATCGTCCCGGCGGTCAGGCCTTGGGACCGACCTTCTTCAGAGCTTCGCTCGCCCGGTCTTCGAATTGTTTGAAGTTGTCCACGAACTTCCTCGCCAACTCGAGGGCTTTGGCGTCGTAGGCCGCCTTGTCCTTCCACGTGTTCCGCGGCCACAACACGTCGGCGGGGACGCCCGGACAGGACTTCGGGACCAACACCCGGAAGACCGGGTCCGGCGCGAATTCCTGTTTTTCGAGCTGGCCTTCCATCGCCGCCGCGAGGAGGCCGCGGGTTACGGCAATGGACATCCGCTGTCCGACGCCGTAGGGCCCCCCCGACCATCCCGTGTTCACCAGCCAGCAGTTGGCCTTGTGCCGCGCGAGCCGCTCGCCCAGGAGCGTGGCGTACGCGGTGGGGTAGCGCGGGAGGAACGGCGCGCCGAAGGCGGCGCTGAAGGTGGGCGTGGGTTCGTCGACGCCGGACTCCGTGCCCGCCAGCTTGGCGGTGAAGCCCGACAGGTAGTGATACATCGCCATTTCGGGCGTGAGCTTGGCGATGGGCGGCAGGACGCCGAAAGCGTCCGCCGCCAGGAAAAACACGTTTTTCGGGTGGCCCGTGACGCCCTCCACGACGCAGTTGGGGATGTATTCCACGGGGTAGGTCGCCCGGGTGTTTTCCGTAATGGACCCGTCGTTGTAGTCTATGACGCCCGTGTTTTCATCCACGACGACGTTTTCCAGAACGGAGCCGAAGCGGATGGCGTTGTAGATCTGGGGTTCGAATTCGGGCGAGAGCCGGATGACCTTGGCGTAACAGCCGCCCTCGAAGTTGAAGCACCCGTTTTCGCTCCAACCCGTCTCGTCGTCGCCGATGAGACGCCGCTTGGGGTCGGCCGAGAGCGTGGTCTTGCCCGTCCCCGAGAGGCCGAAAAACAGCGCGGCGTCTCCCCTATCGCCCACGTTGCACGAGCAGTGCATGGGGCAAACGTCCCGCTCCGGCAGGAGGTAGTTCATGATGGTGAAGATGCTCTTTTTGATCTCGCCCGCGTAGTGGGTTCCGGTGATGAGGATGATCTTACGCCGCAGGTCCACGGCCACGACGACATAGGACCGGACGCCGTCGGCGGCGGGGTCCGCCCGGTATTCGCACGCGTCCACGACGGTGAAGTGGGCCCGGTGGGACGAGAGCTGCTCGGCCGTGGGGCGGCGGAAAAGGGTACGCGCGAACAGGGAGTGCCACGCCTTTTCCGTCACGATGCGGACGCCGTGGGCGAAGCGCGCGTCGGCGCCCACGAAGCCGTCGAAGAGGAATAGTTCCCGGCTTCCCAGGTGGGCGGCGACCTTGGCGTATAACTTGTCGAAGGCCTCGGGCGATATCGCCACGTTCACCTTGCCCCACCAGATGTTCTTTTCGCTCGCCGGCTCGCGGACGATGAACTTGTCGTTGGGGGAGCGCCCCGACCGGTCGGGCGTGCGGACAACCAACGCGCCGTTGTCCGCCAGCCGCCCTTCGCCCCGGCGCAGCGCCTCTTCCACGAGCGCCGGAACGGACAGGTTGCGGTAAACGGTTTTTTCGGGTTTGATGCCTATCTGGCCGAGGCCGTAGTCGTGGCCCATATGCACCTCGTAAGTAGGGTTATGGAATGGGATTTCGGCTCGTGAATATTATAACAATCCCGGCGCGGCCGCAAGCCCTCATTTCACGCCGGGCGGTAGGAGCTCGTATACGTCGTTGAGCGGGTCGCGGTAAACCGAGATGCAGTACTCGCCCAGGAACTCGTAAAGGACGCTTTTCGCCCGCTTGGAGTAATAGGGCCAGCTGTCCTCCTCAAACATGTGGAAGACGTGGACGTGGGTTACCCCCCAGCGCCGCGCGAGGCGGTAAAGGTCTTGAGGTTCCGCGCCGGGGGCGTCCGCGGCCAGCAGGAACGGCGACGCCTCGAAGAACGAGTCGTACACGGCGGCGCGCTTCAAATACAGCGTGTGGTTCGTGAACAGCATCAACACCTTCGCGTCCGGCGGCGTTCGTTCGTTGATAAACTCCTGCGCCGCGTAGAAGCCGCATTTATCTCGTAGGAAAGGTACGAATCCCTGGCCCGCGAGGTAGTCGTAGCCCTCCAGCGTTTGGAAGACGCACCCGACGTTATACGAGACGCCGGTGAAGAGGACCACGGCGCAAACGGCCGCCCGCCATACGTTGCGGGCGCGGCTCCCCCACGCCCCCTCGGCCGCGGCGACGGCGCCGGCCGCGGCCACCGCCATGGCCGTGAACCCCGGGTCGAAGAAGCGCAATTGCTGCGGCCCCAGCGCCCACGCCGCGAAGTAAAGCCAGCCGAACGCGACCAGCTTCCAGGCCCGGCGGAAGAACACCGCCGCGAGGGCCGCCAGCGGCAGCAGATACGGCAGGTAGATGCCGGCGAAGCTCCGGTAGTTGAAATCGGCGTCGACCGACACCCGGTACGGAAGCAACAGGTAGTCGAGCCACCCGCGGCCCGCGCCCATGCCGTGCTGCCAGGAGACGAGGCGCTGGGCCTGGGCGGGAGAGAAGTCCCGGCCGCCGAAAACGTCGTAGAACAGGGGGAAGAAGGGGCTCCCCCGCTCCACGTAGGCCTTTACGAGCCAGGGCACCACGAATACAAACGCGACGCCCAACGTCAACGCGACGTCCCGCAGGCGCTCCCGCCTCCGAACGAGGTCGTATATTACCGCCGGGGCGAGAGCCGCGAGGGCGTAGACGGACGTATATTTGACGGACAGCGCCGCGCCCAGGAAGACGCCGACGGCGGCGGCGCGCCCCGCCGGGGCCGCGGCGGCCCGCGGAGCGAAATACAGGTACAACGCCGCCGCGACGTACAACATCAGGAAGTGGTCGACGTGGGCGCCCGGCATCACCACGAAGAATACGGGCGTGAAGAATACGAGGAAGGAAGCGAGCGCCGCGTAAAATTGGCCCAGCCATATCCGGGCCAGGCGATACGTCAACGCCAGGACCAGCACCGATACCGCGAAGTACGAGCCGTTGGCGCAAATGACGCCGTCCCAGAGCATCGCCCACATGTAGAACATCGTCGCGCCCAGCGGCATCGAGGCGTATATGTTGTAGGGGAGGTAAACGAAGCCATGGGCCGCCGCGTAATGGGACGGGACCGCGAGGTGATAGGTCAGCGCGTCCCAGTAGAGCGGCGGCTGGGCCGCCGCCAGGGCCAGCGGGAAAACGAGCACGGCGCCGCCCACCAGCCACGCCGCCGGCCCGAGCTCGAGCTCGTTCCACCACCGCCGGACGCGCCCGGGCTCGGCGCGCAGCCGGCGCAGCCACGGCACCATCCCCGCCGCGAGCACCGCTAGCGTTATTATCCGCACCGGCCAGCGGTAGGCGACGTGGCACGCCGCGGCGACGAGGGCGGCGGTCGCGAAGATTACGACCCCCGCGGCGGCGGCCACCTCCGGCAAAACCTCTTGCTTTTTTGTCAGAAGCCGCAGCAGCCCCCGCCCCGCGAAGTAGGCCGCGAGCCACATCGCGAGGAACAGGGCCAGGTGCCAGAGCTTCGCCAGGTGGACCGTGATGAGGTTGCGGTAGAGATGGGGCGAGACGATGTGGAGGACGACGAATCCCACGATCGCCGCGGCCACCAGGATGGGAAGCAGATACTTCTTCACGGCCCGACCTTCCGCGACGCATAAACGGCGTCGCCGTTGTCGCTATTTACCAGGACGGTACGTCGGTTAACGGCGTCGTCGAAGACATCCCGCGGCCGCGGCCGGTGCACCCGCCGGGCCAAGGTCGCGCGTACGCCGCCGGCCATCAGCGCGGCGCCTCCACCAGCTCGTAGACCGCGTTATGCTCGTCCTCGTAGACGGGCGCGCCGTACGTCCGGACGAACGCGTCCAGGTTCACGCGGGCGCGCGGCGCGTAGTGCCGCAAGACGTACGGTTCATTGTCGCGGTATACGTGCACGTGGGTGGCGCCCCACCGGCCCGCGAGGCGGTAAAGGTCCGCCGGCCCGGCGGCCGTCTCCGCCGCCAGCAGGAACGCCGAGGCCTCGGGGAACGAGTCGTATATCGCGCGGCGCTCGAGGTATAGGGTGTGGTTGCTGAAGAGCATCAGGACGACCGCGTCGTCGGGCAAACGCCTGTTGATGAACAACTGCGCGCCGTAGAAGCCGCAATGGCCGAGAAGGAAGTCGTCGCGCTTCATCCCCAATAGATAAAGATGGCCGGGGAGGGTGTTGAACGCCGCGCCGGCGAACTGCGAAAAGGCTACCGCCACGGTCCCGGCCACCAGGAGCCCCCGCCAGGCCCGCCGGAGCCAGCCGGTCGTGCTTTCGGCCCACGCCGCGGTCGCGGCCGCCGCCGCCGCGAGCGCCGGCAGCGCGCCGTCGAGGAAGCGGAGCTGTTGCGGCCCCCACCACCACGCGACCAGGTAGAACCACCCGTAGGCCGCCAGCGCGCGGCCGCGCCGCCACAGGAGCAAAGCCGCCGCCGCCAGCGGCAGCAGGAAAGGCAGATAAATACCGCAGAAGTCGTCAAAGCCCGTGTCCGCGGCTACGGCGATGCGGTAGGGTGCCAGAAGAAAATCCCCCACGCCGCGCCCGGGCCCCATTTCCAGCTGCCACGCGACCAGCCGCTCGTTCTGCGCCGCCGAGAAGTCGCGGCCGCCTAAGACGCCGTACAACAGCGGAAAAACGGCGTTGCCCCGCTCCACGTACGCCTTGACGAACCACGGGACGAGGAACGCCGCGGCCACGCCCGCTACGACGGCGAGTTGGCGGAGGCGGACGTTCTTTTTCGCCAGGTCGTAGGCCCAGACCGGGATGAACGCCGCGGCCGCGGCGTACGCGGCGTATTTCACCGCCAGCGCCGCACCCAGAAACACCCCCGCCGCCAGCGGCCAGCGCGCGGGCGCCGCGTCGCCCCGCCCCCGCGCGCCGAAATAACACCACAACGCCGCGGCCACGAACGCCGTCTGGAAATGGTCGGCCCCCGCGGCCCCCAACGCGGTCGCTAACACCGGCGTTAAAACCAGAAACGCGGCCGCGAGCCACGCGTAGAACGGCGGCAACCACAGCCGCGCCAGCCGCCAGGTCAGGGACGCGGCCAAGAGCGAGGCGACGAGCTGCGCCGCGTTGGCGGCGATGAGGCCGTCCCAGAGATACGGCCAGAGGTAGAAAAGCGTCGCCCCCAACGGCATGGAGGCGTAAACGTTATACGGCAAATACGTGAAGCCGTGCGCCGCGGCGTAAGCCCGGGGTATGACGAGGTGGTAAGTCAGCGTGTCCCAGGAATACGGCGGCTCGAACGCCGTGAGCGCGAACGGCAAGAGGACGACGAACGTCCCCGCCAACAACGCCGCCGACGACAGCTCCAGCCCGCGCAGCCAACTCCCGAGCCTCTCGCGCCAGCCCAGCCAGTCCCGCCGCAGCAAGACCGCCCCGGCGGCGCCGGCACCGGCTATGAACACCCGCGCCGGCCACGCGTACGCGATACGCAAAGCGCAGGCCCCCACCGCGAGCAGCACCAGCGCCACGATTCCCAGCGTCGCCGCGACGTCGGCCGGCCAGACCCGCCGCCGCCAGACCAGCCGCTCCGCGCCCCGGCCCACCGCGTAAACGGACCACCAGAAGAACAGGCCGAGCGCGAAGTGCCCGACCTTGCCCAGCATCGCCGGCAGCGGGCTTACGCCGCCCCGCTGGACGACGTTGAGGGCGACGAACACGGCCGCCGCGGCCGCCACCGCCGCCGCGGCGGCGAGGCGCAGGATGAACGCGCGGCGGCCGCCGGCCGTCATATGAGCTCGTATACGGCGTTCAACCGGTCCTCATAGAGCAAAACGCCGTGGCGATTGATGAAGTCGTAAAAGACGTCGCGGGCGTGCGGCGTGTAGTAGGGCCAGGTCTGGTTTTCGTAGTTCCGGTAGATATGGACGTGCGTCGCCCCCCACGCCTTGACCGTCCGGTAGAGGTCGTCGCCGTCGCGCGCCTTCTCGGCCGCGAGAAGAAGCGCCGACGCCTCCATGAACGAATCGTAAATCGCGGCGCGCTTCAGGTACAGCGTATGGTTGGTGAATACCAGCAGGACCTTCGCGTCGGGGGGGAGTTGGTCGTTGATAAAATGCTCCGCGGGATAGAAGCCGCACTTCAGCGCGAGGTAGTCGTCCCATTTCATTCCCACAAAATACGCGTGGCCGGCGAAGGAGCTCAGGATGACGCCGTCCACGTAGGGGAAACACGCGGCCGCGAGCGCCGCCACCAGGAGCAGCCGCCATACTACCCTGGCGCCGGGGCGGGTCCAACGGTCCGTCGCCGCGAGCGCCCCCGCGGCCGCGACGCCGAAAGCCGGGACCGCCGAGCCGAGGAACCGCAGCTGCTGGGAGCCGAAACCCCACGCCAGGAGGTGGACCCAGCCGAACGCCATTACCCGCCCCGCGCGCCGCCACAACGCCGCGCCGAGGGCCGCGAGCGGCAACAGGAACGGCAGATACAACCCCATGAACTTCCCGTATTCGCTGTCGGCCTCCACCGATATCCGGTAGGGCAGCAGGAGGTAATCGAGGAACCCTCTCCCCTCCCCTATGCCCCCCTGCCACGCCATGAGCCGCTGCGCCTGTTCGGCCGTGAAGTCCCGGCCGCCGAAAAGGCCGTAGAACATCGGGAAGACGGGGTTGCCGCGCTCCACGTAGGCCTTGACCAGCCAGGGGACGACGAGGGCCGCCGCGACGCCGGCCGTAATCAGGACCTCCCGCACCCGCGTCCGCCGCCGCGCGAGGTCGTATATCCATATGGGGACGAAGCCCGCGGCCACGGCGAGCGCGGTATACTTGACGGCCAGCGCCGCCCCCAGGAAGACGCCCACGGCTGCGGCGCGACGCCACGACGTCGCGCGTTCGTCGTCGCCCCCGAAATAGGCCACGAGCGCCGCCACCGTCCACATTATCTGGAAATGGTCGGCGTGGGCCGCCGCGATGCAGCTGAAGACGATGGGCGTGAGGATGAGGAACGCGGCCGCGATGGCCGCGTAGAACGGCTCGAGCCACCGCCGCGCGAGGCGGTAGGTCAGCGCCGCGGCGACGAGGGTCACGACGAGGTGGCAGGCGCCCGCCGCGATGAGGCCGTCCCAGAGCAGCGGCACCAGGTAGAACAGCGAGCCGCCGAGCGGCATGGACGCGTAGACGTTGTAGGGGAGGTAGACGAAGGCGTGGGCCTGGGCATAGGCCTGGGGGACCGCGAGGTGGTAGGTCAGGACGTCCCAGTAGAACGGCGGCTCCGCGGCGAGCAGCGCCACCGGTAGAATGAACACGCCCAGGACGGTGGCCAGCGCCGCCGTCGGGACGTCCAGCTCTTCCAGCCACCGCTTCGCCCGCGCCGGCGCCGCCGCCAGCTCCCGGCGAAGGGAAAAGACGCCCGCCGCCGCGACGCCGACGACGAGCGCCTTGACCAGCCAGCCGTACGCGAGGTGGACGGCGCACAGGGCGAAGGCGAGGACCACCGTCGCCGCCGCGCCCAGCGCGACCGCGAGCTCGGGCGGCTCCATCTTCCGCCCGAACAACAGCCGCCCCAACCCCCGCCCCGCGGCGTATACGGCGAACCAGAAGAAGCCGAACAGCGCCAGGTGCCAAAACTTCAGGAAAATAACGCCCAGCGGAATCGTCCCGCGGCGGGGGGCGTGAAGCTCCAGGTAGATGAAAAGGCCGGCGACGGCGACGGCGGCCGCGGCCAACAGGGCGGCTTTGACGTTAGCGCGCATCGCCGCGATTATAGAATCTATTCACCGGCGCCGCCACAAAAAAGCCGGCCCGGAAGGGCCGGCTTTTTACGGGCGGAATTAAAAGGTTATCGCGACGCCGCCCAGGAAGGTCCGGCGCGGCATCGGGTAATCGTAGACCGCCTGGTAGTCCGTATTGGCCAGGTTCTTGCACGCCACGTATATTTCGGGGTAGTAGAGTTTCAGCGCCAGCCGGGCGTTCAAGAGCGTATAGGCGGGCAGCCAACCGCCCGTTGGACCGGCGTATAGCTGGCGGCCGGTCGTTTCCGCGGACGCCGACGGCGTGACCGCCACCGCGTCCGGGACGAAGTAGTGGGTGTATCGCAATTCGCCGAACGCCGTGATGCGGGGCCGGTAGTCGAGCTCCCGGCCCGTCTCCTTGTCCTTGCTCCGCAAGTACGTCCCGCTAAGCTGGACGGCGAGGCCCGGGAGCGCCGCGACGGGAACGGCGTTGACGCCGGCCTCCACCCCCTGAATGAGCGCCTGGCCGATGTTCTCGGGCGGCCAACCGCTGATGAGGTCGGCGTAGTCCGAGCGGAAAAAGGCCACGTCGGCGTATAGCCGGTCGCCGGCGGCGAAGCTCGGCCCCGCCTCGTACGTCCAACAGAATTCCGGCCTCAGGTTCGGGTTGCCGCCGCCCCATAAACTCTGCGGCCAGAATAGTTCGTCGAACGTGGGCGCGCGGAATGCCCGCCCCGCGGCGGCCCGGACGCCGACGTAGTCGTTGAACCAGTGGCGGACGCCCGCGCGCGGCGAAACCGCGTCGCCGTAGCGGCCCGAGTAATCGTAGCGGACGCCCAGAACCGTCGTCGTCCGCCCGAAACGTAAATCCTCCTGCGCGAAGGCGCCCCAGCTGTCCGCGTAAACGTCGCCGATGGCCGTGCTCACGGTGTGGGCGTGCTCCGCCTCACCGCCCAGCGCGAGCCGGTTCCACGACCGGAGCTGGTAGAAGTTGACCGCCCGGCCTCCCGTGGTATCGGTGCGGTGGTGGTCGCGGGTTAAAAAGTCGGGGTCCTCGTATCGCCGGTCCTGCCGCTTGTACGATACGCGCGCCGACAGAGAATCGCCGGACGACAGCGGCCCGTCGAAGCCCAGGTTGCCGCCGACGAACTCGTCGTTCTCGCGGGCCCGCGGCGACGGATACGACAGCGAGCCCGGGACGCCCAGCGCCGAGAGTTGATACTGGCCGCGCCCAAACAGCTCGCGGTCGCCGCCCAGGTCGTAGGTTACGCCGGCGTTGGCGCCTTTGCCCTCGTAGTCGTCGTTCTCCCGAAAGCCGTCGCTGCGCCGGTAGTTGCCGCCGGCGCGCACGCCGAACCGCCCCGCCGGAACGCCGCCGGCCAACTCGCCGTTGAGCTCGCCGCCGGAGCCGCCGCTCCCGCGAAAGGACGCCGTCGGCGCCTCGGGGCGGCCCCGCGTGATGATGTTCACGACGCCGGCGGTCGCGCCCGCGCCGTAGAGGGCCGACGACGGCCCCGCCAAAACCTCCACCCGCTCGATGTTCTCCAACGGGATGGCGTTAAAATCCACGTCGCCCCCCTGCGGGTTGTTCCGGGGCTGGCCGTCCACCATCACGAGCGTCTGCTTCGCGAGGCCGCCGCGGAGCGACAGCGTGCGGTTGGAACCCCCGCCGCCGTACTCCCGGACGTGGACCCCCTCCGCGCGGACCAGCGCCTCGGCGACGTTCGTCACGTCTATGGAGCGTATTTCCCCCGCGGTGATGGAGCTCACGCCGAAGGGAACTTCCGACGCCCGCGCCGGTTCGGCGATGGCCGTAATGATAATCGGGTCGCCGGGGAAGATTTTCGTTTCGTCCACCACGTCGTCCGCCGCCCGCGCGGCTACCGCCGCCGCGGCCAAAGCCGCAATCGTCATCATGGTTCTCATTTCCGGACCCTCCTGTTCCCGCCGACAACGGCGGGGAATATAAAACGCCGGCCGCCTACGGCCGCGACCGTAATGGGACATCCATATACCGAAGAAAGCACTTCGGGGGTGAAAACCGCCGCCGGCGGGCCGTCCGCGACGACCTCGCCCCGGGCCATGAGCACGACCCGCGGGAAATACGCGGCGGCGAAGTTCAGGTCGTGAAGGACCGCGATGACCATCAATCCCCGCTCGCGGTTCAGGAGCGACAGGAGCTCGAACATCCGCGCCTCGTGGGAGAGGTCGAGATGGGTGGTGGGCTCGTCCAGCAGGATGAGGTCGGGCTCGGCCGCGAGGGCGCGGGCCAGAACCGCCCGCTGGAACTCGCCGCCCGAGAGCTGGCTCACGGGGCGGTCGGCCAACGCCGCCACCTCCGCCCAGGCCATCGCGCGCGCCGCCGCGGCGCGGTCGGCCGGCCCCGGCTGCCGAAACGGCCCCAGATGGGGATACCGCGCCAGCGCCACGAGCTCGGCCACGGTGTACGGGAGGTTGACGTCGCTATACTGCGGCACGAAAGACACCAACCGCGCCACGTCGCGGCGGCCGTAGGCGGCTATGTCCCGCCCGTTCAGGACTACGCGGCCGCCGGCGGGCTTCAGGTATCCCGAGAGGAGGCGGAGCAACGTACTCTTCCCCGCGCCGTTGGGCCCGACCACGGCCACCATCTCGCCGCGGGCCACGGCCAGCGATACGCCGCGGACGGCCGGCCCGGCCGGCCACGAAAAGCGTAGGTCCTCGGCCCGTATCATCGCCGGCTCAACTCCGCGCCCACCGCAGGAGCACGAGGAAATACGGCGCGCCGATGAGGGCCGTGAAGACGCCTACCGGAACGATGGGCAACGAGAAATAATCCGCGCTCGCCTTCACTAACGTATCGCCCATCGCCACCAACGCCGCTCCCCCCAACGCCGCCGCGAATAACAGCGGCAGGTGCCGGGGGCCGATTATCCGCCGCAGCGCGTGGGGGACCACTATCCCCACGAAGCCGATGGGGCCGGCGAGCGCCACCGCCGCCGCCGTCGCGAGCGACGCCGTTACCAGAATGAATATTTTGAACCGCTCGACGCCGAGGCCCAGGTGGAAAGCCCCCTCGTCCCCCAGCGCGACGAGGTCGAGGGCGCGCGAGAAGAGGACCAACGCAAAGCCGCAGACGCCCACGGCCGCGGCCGCGAATCCCACCTTCAGCGGCGTGATGTCGGGGCTCCCCAGGTCGCCCATCAGCCACAGGAATACGGCGTGCTGGTCCCGCGCCGGAACGATGGCCAGGACGAGCAGGATGAGCGACGTGAAGAACGCGCCCACCATCACGCCCGCGAGGAGGAGGGCGTGGACCGAGAGGATCCCGGCCGCCCGCGCCACCGTCAAGCCGGCGCCCACCGCCACCAGCGCGCCCAGGAAGGCGAGGCCGTTTACGGCCGTAAAGGACGCCGCGCCGCCGCCCAACCCCAACGCGGTCGCGACGGCCGCGCCGAAGCCGCCCCCCGCCGCTATCCCGAGGATATAGGGGTCGGCGAGCGGGTTGCGGAGAAGGGCCTGGAGGGAAGTGCCGGCCATGGCCAAGGCGACGCCGACACACAGGGCCGCCGCGAGCCGCGTCAGGCGGTGGGCCATGATGGCCCAGCCGTCGGCGGGCGCGGGCGCCGCCGAGAACGCGGAGCCGAGCGTCCGCAGCGACGCCGAGGGGCTAAGGCCGGGGCCGATCAAAGCCGCCGCCACCACCACGCCGGCCAGAATCAAACCGAGGGCCGTAAACGTTATCGCCTTGCGCCTCATGTTTTAGGCCGGGCCGGACCCGGCCGGCGATAGAAAAGCGCGTGGAGTTGGGCGACCCCTTCCGCCAACCGGGGGCCGGCGCGCAAAACCAGGTCGGGGTTCGCCTCGTAAACGCGGCCGGCGCGGACGGCCGATATCCCCCGCCACCCGGTCCGCGCCGCGAGCGCCCGCGGCGACGTCGCGCCGTGGCACAGGATTATTACTTCCGGGTCGCGGGCGATGACTTCCTCGCCGTCTATGCGGCAGTAGGGACGCGGCAGGTCGGCGCCGATATTGACGCCGCCCGCGCGGCGTATCTCCTCGTGAACGAAAGACCCGGCCGCGACCGTCATAAGGGGTTCGGGGCTTATTTCAAGGTAGACGCGGGGCCGCCGGCCCGCCGGTACCCGCGCCACCTCCGCGTCCACGCGGGCCAGGGCGGCGTCGAACGCCGCGACGACGCCGCGCGCGTTACTCTCCGCGCCGACGAGGGCGCCCACCGTCGTTATGTTGCGCCGGACGCCGGCGATGTCCCGCGCCATGAACGCCGCCGTGGGAACGCCGAGCGGCCGAAGCTGCTCCAACATCCGGTCCTGCTCGTGGCCCGTGGCCAGGACGAGGTCCGGCGAAAGCGCCGCCACCCGCTCCAGCGAGACGTTCGAGAAGTCGCCGACCAGCGGGAGGCGGCGGGCCGCGGGCGGCCAGTCGCAGCCGCGCACCACGCCCACGACGCGGCTTCCCGCCCCCACGGCGAACAGGATTTCGGTCAGCTCGGGCGAGGTGCAGACGATGCGCCGGGGGGACGCCGGGACCGCGACGCGCCGGCCGAGGTCGTCCACGACGACGCGGGTCCCGCCCGGCGGCGCGGGCGGCGCGGGCGCCGGCCGGGGGCCGCAGCCCCCGCCGAGCACGGCGGCGAAGATAACTATGACCAGGACGTGGCGCATAAAAAAAGCCGGCCTTGACGGCCGGCAACGATTTCGCGCATGGCGGTTGTCGTCCTTCCCGTCGAAGGAGTTTTCCGGTATAGCCGGAGACAAAAGCCCGAGGCGAAGTGTCCTGGCTCGCGGGTCGTCCTACCGGTCGGCGCCTTCCCGGTTTCCCAGTGGCGTTGTGCCGACTTTCGTCGCCGCTTACAGTGGCGGGGCCGCGGCGGATTTTCACCGCCTTCCGTGCGTCCCCGGGCTGGCTTACGTCTTCTTCCCCTGTTACTGCGGCGACATAATACGCCCGCCGGGCCGCCGTGTCAAGCACTATTTTAGGCCAATAAAAAACCCCGCCCGAAGGCGGGGTTTTAGTTCGCTCGCAGGTAAACGCGCTAACGCGCCACAACCATCTTCTTGGTGGCGACGTCCGTACCCGCCGTCAGGCGATACAGGTACACGCCCGCCGGCAACGCCCGGCCGTCGTCCGCCACCAGGTTATACTTGATCTCGTTCACGCCCGCGTCCTTGACCCCGCGGTATACCGTCGCTACCCGGCGCCCCGTCAGGTCGTAGACCGCCATCTCCACCGCCGTACGCGACGGCAGCGTGAACTTGATCGTTGTCGCGTTTAGCGCCGGGTTCGGGTAGCTCTGGCACAGCGAGAACGCCATCGGGCGCCCGCCCGCCGGCCCGCCGCTCTTCGGATCCCCGTATCCCAGCGTGAACTCGCCCAGACGGTCCGCCATCGCCACCACCCGGTGGTTCCGATGGTCGATCGTTCCGCCCAGGTCTTCCCAGCCGCCGCCTACCCGCCGGAACACGGACAGGCGCTTCTCGTTCGTCACTTCCAGGCCCTCGTACGAAAGCCCGATCTCCACCGGCTTCGCCAGGTGCGCCCAGCTCGGCGCGTAGTCGTACACCGGCCCTACCGTCAGCTGTCCCTGGCCCAGACCGCCCGCCGCCACCGTAGCCGGCGCGTCTTTCGGCACGATGCTGAACAGCGTCATCCCGCCGATAGTGCCCGCGTTCAGGTGCAGGCTCGCGCTCTCGCCGCCCACCGTCCCGCCGCCCGCCGTCAGGAATCCGGCGTCGAACGGCTTCGTCCCCGACACGATGTTGCCGGAGGTATCGGAGCACTTCCATTCGAAACGGCCGGAGCCGTTCTCGCCGGGCTGCATCACGAAGGTCCCGATGAAGGTCTCGCCGCCGCCCTGGCCGGCCATGTTGACCAGGTCCGCGCGCTCCTCGCCGCCCGTGGGCGTGAAGAATACGCCCGCCTCCGCGGCGCCGAACAGACTCTCGTCGGACCCGAGTAAAAGCTCGACGTAATCCGGGATCGCCTCGGGACGGACCACGCCCGCGGTCACGTTGGGCGGCGTGGTGTCGGACGTGTTCAGGACCGAGTAGTCGAATACCAGCTTGCTGCCGCTGGTGGACGTATTGCTGAGTATCATCACGATCGCCTGATACTGGCTCGGGTTCGGGACCTGGAGGATACCCGTGTCCTTGGGCGAGAACATGGGCGTCGGCTGTCCCTGGACGTCGTGGAGGTCGGTCCAGGTGTTGCCGTCCTTCGTCACCATGATCTGGCCGCCCCAGTCCTTGGAGGCGTCCGCGTTGGCGGGGTCGCCCTCAAAGGTGAAGATGGCTCCGACCCAGGAGGGCAAGCCGTCGAACCAATAGAAGCCGTGGCCGAGGTGGTTCATTAAGTACGCCTCGGCCGGCGTGAACTTGACGATGGGATATTCGCCGGAGTGCCACTGGTTCTGGAGGCCGACGGCGTTGTAGTCCCAGCGGTAGTGCTTCTCGTCGTCGCGGTTGCCCGTGAACCAGTTCCAGGTCGTCCACAGCTCGAACGCCTCAGGGAAGGCGCGGCCCGGGACGTAATGGTGGCTTTGGTGGTGATAACGGATGACGTAATCGAACGCCGTCCACGGGTCGCGGTTGGTGTTCGGGTCTTCGGTATACCACTCGTCGCCTTTGGCCATGGCGTGCCACATCTCACGGGGAACGAGGTAACCGGTGACCGGCTTCCAGTCCGGCGGCACCCAGTTGCGCCAACACCAATCGCGGTAGAAGAAGTTGATGATGCAGGCGATGTAGCCGCCGTCGGTCGTCATGTCCAGCGACTGGAGGGTGTTGCCCAGGTAGCTGTTCATCCGGCCGCGGGGGTCGGGGGCGTTGGGGTAAACCGTATCCTCGGCCCACATGGCCGTGGACTCAAGGTACCAACTGGGGGTGGTGACGTTGATCATGAACTCGGTAACGTGCATGAACTCATGGGCCGTAATCACCGGCTCGTTGAAGCTGCCGCCGGAAACCGGCGTATAGGTGTTGCGGAAGTTCATGTAGCCGGCGTAGTCTTCGCGATATGTCTCCTCGAAAGGATATTGGGCGTAGGCGATGCCGCCCACGCCGCCGGTAAGGGCGCCGAGGTAGGCATCCGTCCGCGCGTCGCCGCCGTCGTCCGTCCCGGGGGCCGGCCAGTTGAACTGGGGATACTTGTCCTTGAGGGGGAGGTATTTCTGGCTCTCGGCGTCGGGCGTCTTGTACCAGTTGTCCGCCTTGTATTGGGCGAACGCGGTCTCGAGGTCGTTGCCTATAAACTCGATGGTGTCGGGGACGCCGTCGGCGTCTTCGTCGGTCTCGTCCTGGATGGCGTTGGGGCCTTCCTTGACGTAATGGACCTTGAAGCTACCCTGGGGGGTATCGAAGGTGTATACGGTGACGCCGCCGTATTGCGAATTGCCCCAGGAGCAGCCGCGGTAGTTGGTGAAGAGGTTGGACTGGCTTTGGCCCAGGCCGCAGATTTTCTGGAGTTTCTCTTTCACCCCGGGGTCCATCTTGGGCCAGCGCTGCCAGATATCCATTACCACCGGCGTGCCGCAATTCCATTCCTCGGGGCCGTACCATTCGCCGCGGAAAGCCGCCGGAACCTGGCCCTCGTACGCCGGATACAGCGCCATGAACTTATACATCAGCGCCTCGTCGGTAGTGAGAGAGCCGGCCTTGACGGCGGCGTCTATCTTGTACGTGGTGGTATTTTCGGCCGCGCAAGGCCAAGCCCCGAACGCGGCGCCGACGGCCAGGGCCGCGAGCGCGGCGGTCAACATTAGCTTCTTAATCATCGTCACCATTCCTTTGTGGAAACCGTTCTAAACCCGGCGTCACCAGACCACGACGACGCGGTAATAGTACGAAGGGTATTCGTTGGGGTCGAGGTGGACCGTCCCCTCGGCCAGCTCAACCTTAACCAGCATCCGCCAGCGGTCGGTATTGCCGTAGCCGCTGCCGTAAGCCGTAACCTGTGCCATGTTCGCGCCGCCGCTGCCGAGTTGGCCGACGTGCATGACCGGTACGTTCACGTCGCCGCCGGCGCCCGAGAGGTTCGCCTCCGAGACCTCGTAAACGTAGCGCTGAGCCCCTTCGGCGGCCGGCGCGTATTCGTCGCTGCACCCGATGAAGTAGCCGAGGAGGAAAGCGCCCGCCACCGCGGCTACGAAATAACCTTTTTTCATAGCGGCCCTATCCTCCTACTTATATCCATTTTACTAATAACCCCAAATCGTGTCAAGCTAATTAACGGCCCGCGTCGCCAAGCGCTAAGCCCGCGAAATTCCGCACGATTTCCGGGTAATTCCGCGCCCGGGCGGCGCCGCCCGATACTATCCCGTCCGCGTCCAGGCCATAGCCGGCCAGCAGTTCCCGCTCCCGCGATATGCCGTCGGCGCCGTCGGCGGGCTTTACCTCCGGGTGGAACTGGAGGCCGAACCACGGGCGCGTCCGGTGCTTTACGGCTTGAATCGGGCACGCGTCCGACGACGCGACCACGAGCCAGGGAGGCGGCGCCGCGATAACCTGGTCGAAGTGGAAATTGTAGGGGAAAATCGGCGACGTCACGCCCGCGAATAAACCGTCCGGCTCCGACGCCACGGCATACCACCCCACCTCCGGCACGGCCCGGCGGGCCAGCACCTCTTTGCCATAGAGGGCGCGGAAAATCAACTGGTGGCCGAAGCAGACGCCGAGGAGCGGGACCTCCGCCACCGCGAGCCGCCGCACGAAGGCGAGCTGGGTCTTTATCCAATCGGCCTCTTCGAAAATCGAATGCTCCGAGCCCGTGAGGATGACGGCTCGCCACGGGCCCGGCTCCGGCCTCAGGTCCTCGCGGACGACCGACGCCGAAGGCGCCACGCCCGCGAGGCAATCCTCGAACCAGGAGGCCGCGCGGCGGTGGTTGGAATTGTCTACGATTAGGAGGGGCCGTTCGGCCAACGCCGGGACCGCTTTCCGCCGTTATAAGAAGGGGCAGGGTTTGACCCTGCCCCTTCCGCGGATTTCGATGGGGTGTTAGCTCGGGTCCTTGCCTACGAGCCGCTCGATTTCCCTGGTGGCGTCTTCCCACGTCGTGAAGTGGTAATTGGGTTGTTCGCCGACCGCGGCCCGCATCTTGTTGATGGCCCAGACGCAGTTCGTGGAGTCGGCCAGGCCGTAGTAATCCAGCGACAGGATGATGTAGAGGTCGTAGGTGGTAACCGTATGGTCGTAGAAATTGAACTCGTGGGTCAGGAGGTTGTTCGCCATGTAGCGGCCTTTTTCGGCCGAGAGCGTGTATTCGTCGGTCGCCTCGTAAGCCACCGCGGCGCCCATGTAGAGGATTTGCCGGGTGAATAAGCTCGTGCCCGCTTGCTCCCCTACCAGGATACCGTTCTCGAATTGGTTGACCGCGTCTTCCTGATTCTGCATCCGGATGAAGGTCCAACCGAGGCCGCCGTACGCTTCGGCGTAATACGGGTCAACCTTCAACGCGTTGCCGAAGGCCGTTTCCGCGTCCTCGTAGTTGCCTACCTTCCAGAGCTTCCACCCCTCCCGGGTCCAATCGGCCTGGGAGAAGGGTTGGTTCAACGTCTCTTCCTGGCACGCGAGTCCCAGGAGGAGTGCCCCGGCTACCGCCGCCAAGAGCAGTATCTTTATCCTCATATCTTTTTCCCTCCTCGGGAAAATTTGAATCGCGGTTGCGTTTTCGGACACGTGTTGCCCTTGGCTTTAGCGGGCCACAACCATCTTCTTGGTGGCGACGTCCGCGCCCGCCGTCAGGCGATACAGGTACACGCCCGCCGGCAACGCCCGGCCGTCGTCCGCCACCAGGTTATACTTGATCTCGTTCACGCCCGCGTCCTTGACCCCGCGGTATACCGTCGCTACCCGGCGCC
>Ga0315288_10000304_pt1 | contig 61020 bp, 47 predicted proteins | sample YL17G11_20_MG_FD_203454 | JGI IMG/M metagenome (GOLD analysis project Ga0315288, IMG submission 203454) | Sediment microbial communities from Yellowstone Lake, YNP, Wyoming, USA - YL17G11_20 | ecosystem: Environmental > Aquatic > Freshwater > Lake > Sediment | place: USA: Wyoming | collected...
CCGGCAAGCTCCAAAGCCTCTTCTGCTCGCTCCCGACTCTTCGTCAGGATCACGAAGTCATCCGCATAGCGCACCAGACCGAACTTCCCTGCCTTCATCGCCTCGTCGAAACGATGGAGGTAGATGTTCGCCGGGAGTGGCGAGATCGGGTCGCCCTGAGGTGTCCCCACCTCCGTCGGCTCGAAATCCCCTGGGCCTATCAGCGCCCCGCTCGCCAGGAACATCCGCAGAAGTCGCAGCACGCTGCCGTCCGACACTTCCTCGTGCACCGCATCCAGCAAGAGCTCGTGATCCACGGTGTCGAAGAACTTCTCGATGTCCGCGTCTACGGCCCATTCGTAACCGGCGCGCAGGGCCTTGTCGATCACATCCAGAGCCGTCTGGCAGCCTCTCCCGGGTCGAGACCCATGGGAGGCTCCGCTGAACTTCTCCTCGAAGATCGGTCCCAGTATCTCAAGCGCCGCCTGCTGCACGATCCGGTCGCGAACCGTCGGGATGCCGAGAGGGCGCTGCCCTCCACCCGACTTCCAGATGAGCACCCGTCGCACGGGGCGGGGACGATAGCGCTTCTCTTTCAGCTCCCGGTGCAGGCTCTCCAGGTTGGCGTCCAGCTTCTCCTCGAACTGGTCGAGGGTCTGGCCGTCGCAACCGGCAGCCCCTTGGTTCGACCGGACCTGCTCCCAGCCCGGCCTCAGGTTCTCTTGCGCATACACTTCGTCGTTGAGCGAATGCCACTTCCGCTTCTTTGGCTTCCTCTCTCCCGTGGGTGTCGCGGCGCTGCTGGGGGAGCCCCTGTCTTCTTCGGCGGTGGATGCGGTGTCGTTACTATGGACTGAACCCCGTTTAGTAGACAGTGGCGGACGTAGCGATCCAGGCGAAGCTGGCTTTGGCGGGGCTGAACCTGAGAAAGCTGGGGGCGCATAGGGCTACAGGCGCCGGATTGCGGCGCATCCGGGCAGTTCCGAGGCGCTTCCTGGGGTCACTAGGGCTCCATCCCGGCATCGTGGGGCGCCTCCAACAGATCCGTCGTGCTCCCGCACCGATGGCGGTCCAGTGCCTCCCCGCCGCCGCCTGAGACTCCTCCGACCGCCCAAAGCGCCCTTGTTCAACAGGCCCAAGGATGCCTGCGCTCCCAGGAGGGGCGCTCGAACGGACCGCGCGATCGGCAGCATGCAGACTGTCCCGGTCGGCGCTCACTCGCTCACAAACCCCGCGGCGGCCCAGTCGGCGTGGTCGCAGTTGATGCCGTCGCCGGCGTCCCAGGCGATGAGTGAGATCCGGCGGCTGCCGGGGGGAATGGCGACATCGAAGCACCAGTGGTCGTTCTGGCGGAGCACGGGGCTCTCCGCCAGGAGGCGGCCGTCTACCATCACGCGGCAGACGATGCTGCCCATGTCGTAGTCCCGCATCTCGTCATCGATCCCGACGACGGCGACAAACCGGCGGAACTCCGGCCGGAGATCATAGACCAGCTCCGAGTTCGCATGCGTGCCGATGCCCGTGTCCCAGGTGCGCCCCGCGACGGTGAGGGACCTGTCCTGGATCGACCTGTTCCGTCGAGGAGGGCCGCCCCATCCCGCCGTGGCGGTCACGGGCTCGAGGGAAGACAGCCCCACATCCGGGACGGGGGGCAGCGGCGGGAGCTTGTGGAACTCCTCCGTCAGGACTAGCCCCGGGGGCATCCCGCTCGCGATGAGCCGCGCCTTCAGCGTGCAGGTACCGCGGATGGTGATCGGTCCATCATAGGCCGCAGAGCCCTCGGTCGGGTCGCTCCCGTCCAGCGTGTAGCGGATCGGCGCGTCGCCATTCCCGGCCGGCGCTGCGAGGCCGACGGTCGCGCTCTCCTCGAACACGCGCCGATCCGCCTTCGCGGTGGGCGCCGACAGCGGCGCCCTCACGTAGGGCCGCGCGATGGTCGGCCCAACCTGCCGCCCGCGCACGAACAGCGCCGCGCGGATGGTCGTCGTTCGAGTCAGGCGAATGGGCTTGGGGTAGGCGGTCGACCTCGGCGTAGGCGTCGAGCCGTCCAGCGTGTACCGGACCACCCCACCTGGCCATGCGGTGCCCATCTCCACCAGAACCGACTTGAGGAAGCACCGCTCCTGGGGGAGCAGCCACGTATGGAGGATCCGCGCCACAGCGCAGCCGCGCGAGAGGGGCACGCGCAGACGCAGCAGATCGCCCGAGCGGTTCATCGGGAGCGGCGTCCACTCCGTCTCGCCCGGCCGGATGACCTCGACGCGGAGCGGCCTTCCCCGCGGCAGGTCGAGCCCGCGGAGCACCACTTCTGCTTGCGTCGCGTTGCCGCCGAACACGACGGGCACGCAGTAGCCGCCCGGCACGGCGAAGAGGTTGGCCTTCGCGCCGCTGACGCCAACGATCGCGCCTGGGCCAAGCACCCAGGCGCGGCCGCGGAGCGCGTCGAGCAGCGGGCCGTAGTCCAGGTAGAACGGGTCTGCCCACGGGTCGGGGTTGATGGTGTGGTCGTTCCGCGGCAGTGGCGCGGTGGGGAAGACGCCCATGTAGAGGTGCCGCTGGAAGGCCGCGTCGGCATCCGGCCGCAGGTCCGCCGCGCTGCCCGTCCACTCCATCACGGGCTTCCGCAGGCCCAGGAATGCGCACAGATTCAGGCTCTGCGGGATGCCCCCGAACTCGTCGTAGATCCCATCCACTTCCTTGAGGAAGCTCACCTCGCGGTAGTGGGGGTTCACGAAGATGACCTTGTCCGCCGCGTGCATCATCGGCCCAAGCTTCCCCATCAGCTCGTGCCATGAGGACACGAGCGAGCGTGCCGGCTTGCCCGCAAAGAGGCTGACGCCGTCATCGGCGAGCGGGTTGTAGCGCTGCAGCCAGTCCATGCGGTCGATACATAGGCCGTCGGCATCGGGGAGCCCCTTGATGTGCCGCCGCGCCTGGTCCAAGAGGAACGTCTGGTAGGCCGGGTCGCCGCAGTCGGTGGCCAGCGCGCCCTCCCAGGACCACGAGGGCTGCTTCGCTGCATCGTGGAGCACTGCGCCGGGGATCGCGTGATAGAGAAAGTCGTTCGGGTCGCGCCACAGGTTGGCGTCATCGGCGGCCTTACGCGGGGGTGGGGGGAAGGTGAGGCGCGCACCGAACTCGGTGACGTTGAAGTAGCTGAGCACCGAGAAGCCGCTATCCCGCATCCTGCGGGCGTAGTCGCGCATCTGTGCGATGGACGTCTCGCCTCCGCCAAAGCGAGGCCACCGCGTCTCGTCACCCACGGGCGGGAGGAACATGCCCATGTAGGGGAAGTCATAGCTCGCCTTCCAGTTCACGGAGAAGGCCATCTGCGTGAAGCGGCGGACATCCAGGTCGCCCTCGTCGCTGGAGTAGGCGCCGCAGCCGGCGATCTCGTGCGCGCGCGGGTTAGGCGGGTCGAAGTAAGCCGGGTAGCGATGCACCATCCATCCCAGTCCCGCGCGCCAGTTCGCCTCGTGGCCAACAAGATCCATCGCGAAGCGCACCGGTCGCTCGCGGCTGATCCGGTGGTTCGTCCGGGAGAAGGCGACGTGCCCGTCCGCCGACGTCGTGAGCATGGTGTCCAGCAACAGATCCTCGGGCGAGAGGACGACGCTGAGCCCGCGCTTACCGGCGGGGCTGAGAATGGTGGCGATGGGGATGCTGATGGCATCCGCGCTTGCGAAGTTGGCGCCACCGTAGCGAAGGCCTAGGTCCCGGAACGGCATCGGCTGCAGCGGATCCTGCCAGCCGGGTCGGCTCGGGTCCGGCGCGCCCCATGCCGTCCAGAACGTCGCTCGCGCGGGATCGGGCCAGAACAGGTGTGTCTCAATGGCAGTGGTCCACGGAGCGCCTTCGCCCTGGATCCCGACCTCCCACCGCAGGCCCGCGTAGGCGGGTCGCAGGCTCTCGATGAGGCGGCAGCGCATCCCGGTGGCTTCATGCACGAGCTCGCGCGCGGTCTCCATCCCGCCGCGGCTCCGTCGAACGGCCGCCAGGCCCTCCTGCCGGCATCCCGCAAGCTTCGTCGCGATGTACGCCCTGCCCCGCTGATCCCCGCCCAGGTTCAGCCATGCGCGACCATCCGGCGTGGTCGATGCCGTCAGCCCGCCGCCGCGTACCGATGGGCTCGCAGGAGCACCAGCGGCCCCCGCGAGGTTAGCGGGGCCGATCAGCAGTGCCAGCAGCGCGAGCCAGACGGGAGCGGTTGCACGTAGGGGGGGAGAGTTGGGATCGGTGACGGTGACGCAGGAGCAGGGCATACGACGGTCTCCTCGGTCTCCATGTTGGCCTGGATTATGCACGAATGCGCACGGGTACGGTGCATTGCTCTACGCATGAACGGGGACCCATGGGTTGGCGTCCGGCCACAGGCGTAGGGCTGAGCCGCCGCAGCCATCGAGAAGGCCTGGCCGAACCGCCGCCGAAGCCTCCAATGGCCCGATGGCCCCGGGCAGGATCGGAGGCGGCGGTTGAGGCTCGCAGTGGACCGCCAGAAGTGCACGCTCTGTGGACTGTGCATTCCGACATGCCCCAGCGACATGGTGCGGCTGAGGGGCGACCACGTCCGGATCAGTTGGGTGGCGTGCATCGAGTGCGGCCACTGCATCGCCATCTGCCCGACCGATGCCATAGCGCCCGCCGACGGCGGAGGCGTGGAGTCGCGGCCGGTTGCTCCTGTGCCGTCTCCCGAGAGCCTGGGCGACCTCATTCGCAGGCGTCGCACGGTACGGCGGTATCGACCGGACCCCGTGCCGCGCGAGGTGGTCGAGAGCATCCTGGACGCGGCGCGCTGGGTGCCGACGGCCGCGAACTGCCAGGCGCAGGAGTACGTCGTCCTCGCCACCGCGGCGGCTCGCGACGGGCTCCGCGCCAGGATCGAGGCCTACTACCGGGAGTTCGCGGAGGCGCTGGCGGATCGCGAGAACCGCGTTGCCCGCTTTGAGGCCATGGGCCTCGACCCTGCGGCCGCCACTCACCCTCATGTCCTCGCGGCGGTGCCGGCGTTCGTGAAGAGCGTGGACTCGGGGCGGGACCGACTGTTCTTCGAGGCCCCGGCGGTGATCGTCGTCCACGCGGCGCGGGATGCGGTCATGCCGGGGGCCGCGTGCGCGTTCGCGACGTTGTCCATCGTGCTCATGGCGGAGTCGTACGGGCTGGGCACCTGCATCACCGGGTTTGCCTCCGATGCGCTCAGGAATCGGCCGGAGATCCGCGAGTCGCTTGGCATTCCTGGTGGGAATGACGTGCACTACGTCGTTGCTCTCGGCCGGCCTGACGAGGACTTCGCCAAGGTCCCATCTCGCGGCCCGACGAAGGCGCAGTGGCTGTGATGTGCCCGGCCGATCCGAGGAGGCGAGACCCACGATGAAGCGTGTCAACGAGAACGACCTGGAGTACCGCCACGGCGACCACGGACCCAAGTACCTCTTCCGCGGCGACCGGCATGAGTGGGGGATCATCCGCCTGGGACCGGGCCACGAGGTCAGCTCACACCACCACGAGCGAGTCCAAGAGACGTTCTTCTTCGAGACCGGCTCGCCGCAGATCGTCATCGATGGCAGTCCGATCCGCGTCATGCCTGGCGATGCCTTCCAACTCGAGCCCGGTGAGAAGCATCACATCATCAACGACACGGACGAACCCACGCGGATCATCTTCCTCAAGACGCCCTATCTGCCGGACGACAAGGTGTGACAGCCCGGAAAACCGGTGACAGCCACCCATTGCGCGAGCGGGGCACATAGGCAACTGCTCTCGATGGTCTTCTTCTGCTCGCGTAATGGGTGGCTGTCACCGGTTTTCCCTCCGCAGCTCCACGAGTTTCCTCCGGGCGGCGGCTGCCAACCGGTGATCCCGACGGCGGTTGGGACGCGCGGAGTGGCGGGCGCGCTCGATGGCGCCTTCGAGGCGGCGGACGGCATCCATTCGCCCGGCGAGTGCCTCCACCAGTCCCAGGCGGTACCAGGCCTCGACATCATCCAGATGGCGCTCCAGGAAGCGCTCGAGGACCGGCCTCGCCTCCTCGGATCGGTCCAATTCGATAAGGCAGCGGCTGAGCAGCAGGGGGGCATCGAGATGGTCTTCGCGCCGCTCGATGCACGCCTGGAGGGGCTCAAGGGCCTCGTCGCGCTGGTCGAGCTCGATCAGGCACTGGGCCAGACGGTAGTAGGCGTCTACTCGGTCGGGGTTGACCTCCACGGATAGCCGAAGTTCCTCGGCCGCCGCGCTCCAGCGGCGCTGGCGCATGTAGATGACGCCAAGGTTGTAACGAGCTTTGGAGTCACGCGGGTTGTGGGTCCGGGCCCGCAGCTCGCGCTCCAACTCCCGCCGCCCGGCCAGGCGAGCCCATGCCGTGTCCACGGCATCGGCGATCCACCGGATGGCCGCGATCTCCCAGAACCATGGGAACCAGATGTAGCGCCTGCCGGCAGCGAGGAGGATGGCGACCACGAACAGCGTCCAGACGAGGCTGCAGCATCCCCCCAGCGCGTACTGCACGGCTTCGATGAGCGGCGACTGGCTGACGACTGCCGGATGCTCGTATCCCTCGGGAGTCCCCACCGGCCGCAACTGGCCGGACTGCGCGAGCAGCACCCCAACGGTCACGAAGGACAGAGCCACGGCAATCGGTGCGACACAGCGCACGAGGAGCCCCCTTGACGAAGCCACATGGTCAGCGCGTGGATCGGTATTCGGCCATCGCATTGCGCCGTCCTGCGCCCGGCGCCGGGGAGGCCTATCGCGGCCGGCGCCGAAACCCTCAGGACTGCCCAACCGATGAGGAGCCTGCCGTGACCCCCATATCCCGTTCCCTTCTCTGCATCGTCCTCGTCGCCGCGCCGGCCATGGCGCAGGACTACGGCGTCCAGGTCGAGCACCCGTTTCGCGTCGTATCGAAGACGCCCTTCGAGGTGACGGTCATCTACACGGCGCCCGCAACGCCCACGCGCCTCAACTGCGAGCTCAAGCGGGCCGACAACGTTGTGTTCGACCGGCAGACCGCCGATGTCGCGGGGCAGGGCCGGCACACCTTCACTCTGACCGCGCCGGACATCGCGCAGCTCAGCGAGTTCCAGGCTGCCTGCTGGATGGGCACCGACTGGCGCACGCCAGTGGGGGGTATCGTTCACACCCCGACGATTCGCGTCCTGAGCGAGGGTGAGCACCGGAGGCTGGTGACAATGGAATCGAGCGTGCCGGACGAACTGCGCCGGCTGGGGTACACCCGCTCCGCCGCCGGAACGGTCGCCGTGTTCGAGGGCGTGACCGACCCGGCTCGCAAGGAGACCGACAGTATCGCGCGGGGCCTCGCCGACCAGGGACTCACCGTCGTCCGCCTGGACGCGGCGGCCATGGCCAACCCTTATCTCGTCACACCGGAGTACTTCAACCTGCTCGTGCTGGCGCATCCGCGTCGCTTCCCGGCGTCATCGGTGGAGGTCGTGGCGCAGTTCGCCGAGCGCGGTGGGAACCTGATGGTCCTCGGAGGGCCGGCCTTCGAGAAGGTGGTCTGGCCGTACGCCAACCAGTGGTTCAGTAGTGACGAGCTGTCCCTCGCTCTCGCGCAGGCCGGGGGGCAGCAGGTGTTCTGGAGCTTTGATGGTGATCTTCCGGCGTTCAGCCACGCGGCCAACAAGCCGACGGCGCTCTCGTCGATTGCCCGAGAGACGCCGGGCGCCCTGGGGACGGCGGGCTGCGCTCATCTCGCCATTCGCGACCTCGATGGGTGGGACACGTTCGGGGCCGATGCCTCTGAGAGCGGCTTCCCGGAGGGGCATGAGCTGACATGCTTCTCCGCGCGCAGTACGACCGGCACGAGCTCGATGGTCGTCGAATGGGTCGAGGCCGATGGCTCCCGATGGATGGCCGTCGTCCCGCTGTTCCCGGAATGGACACGCTACGCGTTGCCTCTCTCCCAGTTCGCCTACTGGCATGACAGCCCCACGCCGGGCCGCGGCGGAGTCGGCGATCACCTGAACCCGAGGAACGCGCGCCGCCTGGGCTTCGGCTTGGCCTTCACGCACACAACGACCGTCGCGCGGGGCGACCACGACATCCTCATCGATGAAGTCGCGACGGCACCGGTGCCGGAGGACCTCCGCGACTTCGCCAACGGCGTCCAGAACGCTGCCGTTCCCCAGCTCCAGGGCGTGTCGCCCAAGTACAAGACCTACCCCATCGCATCCATAGAGCGCCTCGATGTCGTGAACGCGGACCTGTGGCCCGACAAGCCGCCGGTACCGGAGTCCGCCCGCGGGATCCACCCTCGACCGAAGGGTACGGGCATCCACAAGAACCGCCGTTGGCGCTTCATCCCCGTCATTGACGCCATCGGCGAGCACGGCAAGTCCTCCGGAGCCGTGGCCGCACTGATACTCGACAGTAGCGCGCCCTATCAGGGGGCGTCCATGTTCTCCATGCCGGTGGAGGACCCGAAGTTCCTCGCAGACCCGCGGGTGCTGCGCGGCCTGGCTCATGTCGCCCGACGGATGATGGACGGGTGCTTCCTGTATGAGGGCGGCTCGGAGTTCTACGCCTATCAGGAGAATGAGCCGGTACGCCTGGGCGCGGAAGTGGTGAACCGCGGCAAGGGCGAGGCGGACTGTCGCGTCGTGGTCACCGTCGTGGACGATGGCGGCAAGGAGCTCTTCCGGAGGGAGGAGCCCGTTCGTTGTGCGGCCGGTGCGGATGAGCGGTTCGAGACCACATTCGAGCCCAGGCGGCTCACGGGCACGGACTACTCTGTGCGCACCGAGTTGCTCCGCGACGGCGAGGTCATCGACCGGCTGGAGCATCCCCTGACCGTCTGGCGCCCGAGCGCGGAGCCATCCTTCATCACCACGCGCGGCGGGGACTTCTACCTGGACGGCCGCAAGTGGTATGCGCACGGCGTGAACTACATGCCCTCCTCCGGGGTCGGTGAGGAGGACGGCCCGTACTTCGAGTTCTGGCTCGACCCTCAGCCGTATGACCCCGACGTGATCGAGCGCGATCTCTCGGACATTGAGGACATCGGGATGAACATGGTGAGCGTGTTCATCTACCGCCGCTCAGCCGATTCGCGGAACCTGTGGGACCTGCTCACGCGGTGTGAACGCCACGGAATCAAGGTGAACCTATCCCTGCGGCCCGGCACGCCCATGGACTTCCTCTGGGACCAGATGCGGGAGCTGATCGAGAAGAACCGGCTGGCGGAGAGCGACACGGTGTTCGCGTACGACCTGGCATGGGAGCCGTTCTTCGGGCCCTACGCGGGGCGCAGCCAGTGGGATGGCAACTGGGTCGAGTGGATCGCGGCGCGCTTTGGGAGTGTCGAGGCCGCGGAGCGTGAGTGGGGTATGCCGGTGCCGCGCACGGCCGAGGGGAAGGTCACCGGGCCCAGTGATGGCCAACTCGGGGCGGACGGCGACTGGCGGAAGATGGTGGCCGCTTACCGGCGGTTCGTCGACGACCTCTCGCACGCGAAGTACGGCGAGGCGCGCCGCCTTGTGCGGTCGGTCGACCCAGACCACCTCGTGAGCTTCCGCATGACGATGGCCGGCGACCCGGGCCTCTGGCAGGGCCTGATGCCCTTCGACTTCAGGGGGTTGAGCGGCGCAGTGGACATCATGGAACCCGAAGGCTACGGCCGCATCGGGGACTGGGAGCGTGTGAAGCCGGGGATGTTCACCGTGGCCTACGCGCGCGCCGTGGCGCCGGAGACGCCCTTGATGTGGGCGGAGTTCGGCGTCCATGCGTGGGACACCGAGCGGATGGAGGTCAGCCAGGCCGGCCTCGACTTCCAGGGGAAGTTCTACCGCGACTTCTACGAGATGGCCTTCAAGTCGGGCGCGAACGGGACCGTGTGCTGGTGGTTCCCCGGAGGGTATCGCTGCGGCGAGCGGAGCGACTATGGCATCCTCAACCCGGATCGGACCTGGCGGCCCTCGACGCAGGCGATCCACGACTGGGCGGATCGACTCAAGCGCGAGCGCGACATACCCAGGCCGGAAGTGCGGATCGAGGTCAGCCGGGACGCCTACGCGAACGGCGTGTCGGGCATCTACGAGAGCGTGGGAGAGAGGTTCTTCTCGGTGGTGGACGAAGGGAGAACGCCGGGACTCGTGTGGACGGATGAGCCTTGATGGGCGGCCCGCCGTCGTGTGGGCGAGGCCCGCTATGGAATGAGGTGGGATCCGTTGCGCGTTGGCCACGAGAAGCTGACCTCACACCACCCGCTGTTCGGGCAGATCCTGCTGAAGCAGAGCAAAGTCACCGTCGAGCAGCTCGACGAGGCCATCCAGGAGCAGCTTCAGACGAAGACCTACCTCGGTGAGATCCTCGTCGCCAAAGGCCTCATCACCCCCGACGACATCATGGAGGCCCTGGACATCCAGGGCTCCTACTACCCCGACGGCGCAGGGCCGTAGACGGCCTCGTCCGCGTCGGAGACGATCTCGCCGTCGAGGAAGCGGAGGATGCGCTTAGCGTGCTGGGCGATGTGCGCCTCATGGGTGACCACGATGATCGTGATGCCACGCTCATTGAGGCTGTCGAGGATGCCCATGATCTCCGCGCCGGACTTCGTATCGAGCGCGCCCGTGGGCTCATCGGCGAGGATGACCTGCGGGTCGTTGACGATGGCTCGGGCGATGGCGACACGTTGGGCCTGGCCGCCGGAGAGCTGGCTCGGTACGTGGTGAATGCGGTCGCTGAGGCCCACGCGGTCCAATGCGGCGACCGCTCTCGCGCGCTCGTGCCCACGGCCGGCGTAGATCAGCGGGAGCATCACGTTCTGCAGCGCCGTCCGGCGTGCGAGCAGATGGAAGCTCTGGAACACGAACCCCATGCACTTGAGGCGTACGTCGGCCAGTTCGTCGTCCTCCAGATCCGCCACAGGCTCGCCCGCGAGCAGCAACTCGCCGCGGGTGGGGCGGTCGAGGCATCCGAGCAGATTCAGGAGCGTGGACTTCCCGCTCCCGGACGGGCCCATGATGGCGACATAGGAGCCGCGTTCGATGGACAGTGAGACGCCGCGGAGCGCCTCGACCTCAACTTCGCCCAGGTCGTAGATCTTCCACGCGCCCTGAAGCTCGAGGATCGGCCCCGAGCGACCGGCGTCCTCCCACGCTGCCCTCGACACACTCATCCCGGCCCGCCTCCCGATGGCTCGTCGAGGAGTAGGGCTGGATCGGACAGGGGGTTCAGCTCGGACAGGACACCGGGGGCGGCGCGGTCGAGGTCCCAGGTCGCCGTCCAGATGCCCGTCGCGGCCGCGATGGCCTGGAGCCGTGCCTGGGCGTACTGCCGTCGCGCCTCCAGTGTGTCGAAGAAGGAGGCGACCCCGGATCTGTGGGAGGCCATGGTCTTCTCGAGACTCAAGGCTGCGGCAGCCTCGGCGGCCTGGGCGGCGACAAGCTGCTCGCGAGCCGACTCGCGGTCACGGTAGGCGGTCGTGACCGACAGCCATACGTTCCTCAGGGCGGCGGACACCTCCGCCTCAGAGATGATCTGCCGAGCTTCCGCGGCAAGCAGCTCGGACTTCGTGCGCCCCCCGTCGAAGAGGGGCATTCGCGCCGAGAAGGCGATCTGCCAGTTCGGCTGGGCGAGGCCCTGGGACGCGGCCGAGTAGGCTGAGGCGGTCAGGTCGTAGGAGATGCGCCGCCCAAGGTTCGCCAGCTTCACGTCGATCTTCGCCACATCCAGAGCGTACTGCAGCTCCTCGATGTCGTCGCGCGCGTCGTAAGCGCGGTCGAGGCACTCCGCCAGAGGCGGCACCTTCAGGTTCGTCGGGCCCTTGTAGGCGGGGAAGCGTAGACCGGGGTCTTCCGCCAGCCCCATGGCCGACAGCAGCGTCAGACGGGCCTTCTCCGTTGCGTTCTCGGCGGCGAGGAGCTCCTGCTTCGCCAGTTCGAGCTGCGCCTGTGCCTGCGCCGTGTCTACTTTTGTCCCGTCTCCCACTCGCTCGCGGGTCCGGGCGATCTCCGTGGCCCTCTCGTCCAGTTCGAGGAGCTCGCGTTGTACGTCCTCGGTCTGCTCCGCGCGCACGGCATCCATGAACGCGAGAGCCACGCCGTGGTCGAGGTCGCGCAGCATTCCGCGTGAGGCGGCTCTCGTCTGCAGCTCGACGGCGTGGGCGCGGTGGATCAGCTTCCGTCTCTGGGGGTTGAGGATGTTCCACGAGGCGTTGAAGTACAGCTCCACGTTGGCGGCATTCTGGATCAGTGTCCCGGAACCGGTTGGGTCGTAGATCCGTGGCCCGAAGTTCCCAAAGCGGCTGTCGACGGTGACGTCTAGAGTCGGCTTCCGGCCCGCCTTCTCGACATCCGTGCGCATCTCGGCGTCGCGAACGCGCGCCCGCGCGATGATCACGTCCTCGTGAGCCACGCGCGCCAGCGCCAGGCAGACGGCGAGCGTCAGCTCGCCCTGCACCACGGCCTTCTCCGCCACCTCTCCGGCCGCCGAAGCGGCCTCCTGCACGGTGCTCGGCCGAGCGGCCCAGACTGGGGCCGAGACGGCGAGCGCAAGCACGAACAGCAGGCTGCTCCTCATTGTCGCACCTCCCCGTGGCTCACTCATATCGCAGTGCCTCAATGGGATCCAGGTTTGCCGCGCGCATCGCGGGGTAGATTCCGAAGAACGCTCCCGTGGCAAAGGCGAAACCGAAGCTGAGGAAGATCGCCCAGATCGGGACGTAGAACTTCAGCTCCTGTGAGAAGGCGCCGAAAGCCTTCGTCATCAGGAGCCCGAGAGACACGCCGATAAGCCCGCCGAACCCCGCCAGGACCATGGACTCGATAACGAACTGGCTCAGGATGTCGCGTTTCTTCGCCCCGATCGCCTTGCGGATACCGATCTCTCGAGTGCGCTCGGTAACCGTCACCAGCATGATGTTCATGATGCCGATCCCGCCGACGAGGAGCGACAGGCCCCCAATCCCGCCCATGACGACGCCGATGACGAGAAGGACCTTACCGATCGCCTCGAGGATGGCCTTCTGGCTGACCGCATCGAAGTCCTCAACGTTGGCGTGGAGCGCGCGCACCGTCGTCTTGATGCGGCCCGTCAGCTCCTCGACGTCGACCTCCGGATAGGCTTCGACCACGATCATCGGGACGATGTCGCTGCCGAGGAGGCGCTTCTGTGCGGTCGAGAGTGGCACGTAGACGCGCTTGTCGACATCATCGTCGCGGCCCTGGCCGCCCCGCTCCTTGAGAAGGCCGATGACCTCGTAGTTGATGCCATTGATTGTGATGGATTGTCCGACGGGGTCGTCATCCTTGAACAACTCCCCCCGCACCTTGGCGCCGAGGACGGCGACCTTAGCGAAGACCTCCAGATCCGATGGCACGAAGAAGCGCCCGGCGACGACCTCAATGTTGGTGGTCTCGATCTCTCGGGGCGACACGCCGGCGATCTCGGCCTCGTAGGTCTCGTCGCCTGCGACCACAGGCAGCCGGATGCCGATGATCTGGGGACGGGCTTGGCTGACTCCTTCGACCTTCTCCAGGGCCTCGACATCGCTGAGGCTCAGGCCCTTGGAGTGGCCGCGCCACTCCTCTTCGGGGGCATCCTTGGGGTCGAACTGCTTACCGAAGATATAGACCGACTGCGATCCCAGGCCGCGGAGCTGCTCCATGACGTCGTGCCGAGCGCCCTCGACCAGGGCCACCATGGTCTGCATCGACGCGACGCCGATCACGACGCCCAGCATCGTGAGGAACGATCTCAGCTTGTTACCGCGTAGCGAATCCAGCGCGATCCGCACGGGTTCCCTGACGTTCATCGGCGCTCCTGAGCCCCTAGCCCTGGCCCTGCTTGCGTATGTCGAACTTCGTCTCCGGCTTCCGGATCAGGTAGGTGTCGCCCACTTCCAGGCCGGCCTTCACCTCGACGGTGCTCGCGCCCCGTACACCCAGCTCCACGGTCCGCTCCACCGGCTCCCCTCCAGGCACCTCAGGCGGGGCCAGAACGAACGTCCGATCGTCCTTGCTGCGCAGAGCGGCGATGGTGACGGTCGGCACCTGTTCCACGCGCTGGCAGATCACCTTCACCCGGGCCGACATGCCCGGCCGGAGACGTTCGTCCTGCTCCTTGAGTGACACCTTGACCTGGTATGTGACGACACTGGCCTGGGTCCCACCCGTGCGTCCTGCGGCCTGCTCCTGGTTGATCGCCGAGCTCTGCGGGGCGATCTCCTGGACCGTGCCCGCGAACGTCTCGCCCTGAACGGAGTCGAACTGGATCTCGGCCGGCAGGCCGACGCTCAGGTTCACGACGTCGACCTCGTGGGCCTCGAGTCGGACGACAAGCTGACTCGTGTCCCCGACGGTGACGATCGGCGTGCCCTGGGCGAGACCGGTGGTGCCCGACGCCGCGAGCTCACCGGGCTCGATGTGCCGCCTGAGAACGATCCCCTCGATCGGCGACCGCACCGTGCAGTCCAGGAGGTCCTCCTGTGCCCGGACGAGTTGGGTGCGCGCAGCCTGGAGTTGGGCATTGGCGTCGGTGATGTCCTGGGCGCGCACGTCGGAGCCGATGGTCTCGGCTTGCGCCCTATCGAGCCCCGCCTGGGCGTCGGCGAGCTTAGCCACAGCCTCATCGATCTCCTGGGGGCGGGAGCCGTTCCTGGCGCTCTCCAACGCGGCGTCCGCCTCGCGCACAGCCGCCTCCAGCCGCCGCACCACCGCCTGCTGCTGCGTGATCTGCTCGGTGCGCGTGCCCTCACGCAGCATGTCAAGCCGGGCGCGCTGGGCCGCCAGCGTCGCCCGCGCGGCCGAAACGGCCTGCCCCTGCTTCTCGATGTCCTCCCCCCGCGGCCCCGACTCCAGGACCGCCAGACGCTGCGTCGCGGCGCGTACACTCGCCTGGGCGCCGGCCAGGTCCGCCTCGGCCGCGCGAATGTCCTCTGCCCGGGACCCCTCACGCAGCAGGTCAAGCGCTTCCTGTTGGGACCTGGCGGTCGCTTTCGCGGAGGCGTAAGCGGACACCGCCCGATCCAGATCCTGGTCGGAGACGAAGCCGGCTTCGTGCAGCTCCGACTGGCGATCCAGGGCTGTCTTGGCCTCGGTAAGCTTGGCTTCAGCGCTTTCGAGATCGGCTTCAGCGCGCCGGATCTCCTGCGGGCGACTGCCCCTACGGAGCTTCTCCGCCGTCGCCTGGGCCGCCAACTCCGCGGAGTTCGCTTGCTCGAGCTGCGCGCGGCCCTCCAGGATCTCCTCGGCACGGTTGCCGGACACAAGCTTCCTCAGCTCCGCGTCGGCTTGCGCGACCTGGGATGCCGCCTGCTCGACGATCTGCTCCTGCTCCGCAACCTCCTGCGTCCGGCTGCCGGCCTGCAGCTCCGCGAGTTGCGCCTGGGCGGCCGCCAGGTCCTCCTGTCGCTGGGCGGCCCGTTCCTCAGTCTGTCGGACGTCCTCAGGGCGCAGCCCTTCCTTCGTCATGTCGAGCGCTGCCTGAGCCGTCTTGAGCGACGCCTGGGCCGAGGCGAGCTGCGCATCGCTCACCTTGCCGGTCTGCGTGAGGGTCAGCTCGGCTCCACGGAGCCCCGCGAGGGCTGAGTCGACCTGCGCCGCGCGGTTCTGCACGTCCTGCTGTACCCTGGACTCATCGAGTATGGCGATCACATCGCCCAGGGCAACCGGGTCGCCCTCGTTCACGAGGATCTCCTTCACCTCGGCCGCCACCTGAGACTTCACGATCACCTGCGTCTGCGGCTCGAGGATGCCTGTCTCCGAAACGACCACGTCGATGTCGGCGACCTCGACCTGGCGCTCTTCCCACTGCCGGCCTTCGAGCGCGTGACGCACCTTGCTGGCCGTCATCCGCCAGTAGACGGTACCTGCCAGGAAGATAACGATGGCCGTGACCCACACAATCCGCCGGCGACGCCGGCGACGGAGTACCTCTGGACGTTCACGGGAGCGCATGCGTCGCCCCTCATCGCCGTTAGCGTCGGACAACAGCCTTGCCACCTCCAGAAGCGGCAACCGCGAATCAGCCGCCGCCTAGGCCCGACGCGCAGCCAGGTCGGGCGCGTGATCTACGGGTATGTACGAGCCGAGCACGCATAGCCCTTCGTCCGAGGCAAGTTCATCGCGTCGGCTCGCTCACCATGGGGTTGACGGTCGAGCGCCGGGCGGGTTTCGCGGAAGCTCATCCATGACGGCACCGGTGGGCACCCGGAGCACGCCCGTCGTCACTTGGGGCGCGGCTTCGCCGTGAAACGCCCGTCCGCGCCGAGCTCGGTCGGTATGGCGTCCCCGCTCAGCATCGCGCGCGCCTCTTCGTCGCCCTTGAGGTAGGCGTCGAAGAACGCCAGCGTCATGGCTTTGATGAGCGACTGGAACCGCTCGTCCTTGGGCCGAGGCCGGGGCGCGATCCGGCCGGAGAACACCATGTGGTCCCCGCCCTCGAACACGCAGAGGTACTGGTCGGACCCGTCCATGTATCCGAAGGGCACGACACGCTCGTCCGCCCGAGTCAGGCCCTCAAAGGGGCTGTGGTCCTCGGTCCCGGTCAAGTGGAGGCAGGGGATCCTCACTGTACCGTAGGCGCGCTCCGGGTCGCGGACGCGGTTCGTGTGGTTGGGGCTCTCGAACACAGCGGCGGAGACTCTCGGATCCGCGAGGGACAGCTCCTGCTGCGGGGTGATGGCGAGCTGGCCTGCCACTATCTGGGCCGTCCAGGCGCCGAATGAATGGCCCGCGATGCCGATGTGCGCCAGGTCAAGCTTGCCCGCAAGCGGCCCCTCGCCGGTGCTCATCGCGGTGAGCTGATCGATGGCGAACCGGACGTCCAACGGGCGGTCGACGGCTGCGCGCAGGTCCTTCAGCGCCTCCCGCATGGCTTCTATCCGTTGGGCCGGCGGCACATCCCGCCATACCGAATCATCGCTACCAGGGTGCTGGAGATGCACCGAGACATAGCCGTGGCTCGCCCAGTGCCGCCCCTGGAACTCGTATCCCTCGCGCGAGCCGCCGAGCCCATGCGAGAAGACGATGACCGGGAATGGCGGCACGCCATCCGTGGGGTAGTAGGCCTTGAAGGGGATCGTTCTTTGCCGAGCGTTGTCCGTCCACTCTCCGAGGAGCGTCTCCACGGTGAGTGGCCCGGGCCCGGCGTGTGCCATGAACCTGCCCGCCGCGCCGACCGCGGTCGGGGCAGCCTGTTGGGCCGGCGCCGGGCGAAAGTACGCCCCTACGGACAGCAGGATCAGCGCGGCCAAGACGAACCGGAACCCGCGCACTGTCCTCGCCTCCTATGGCGCCCTATGCAGTCTCAATCTCCTCCCTGTTCCGTGTCTTCCGTGTATTCCGTGGTCTCTCCGCTTCGGGCGCTGTCCCTCTCCCTACCGAGCCGCGATCGCCGAGTAGGGCATCGCGACATCGACGTACTCCACCGGCGTGCCCGGGAACTGTGCCGAAAGGTAGGTAGCCATGGCCATCATGCCCGGCTTCTCCGCAGTCGCATGGTTCACCAAGAGCAGTGGGATGCCGAGGTCGATAGCCCACAACCCGCCGTCCCAGAAGTTCATCCCGTCATCGGTCGCGAGGATGATGTCCACACCGAGGTCGAGCATCGCAGGCAGGTATGTGATCGCCCCGGTGCCGACGGCCATGCGGCTCACGAGCGCCTGCTCATCGCCGAGGATGAGAACGGCGTCCTGCCCCAGCGGGCAGACCTTGTCGAGAACGTGGCTCGCGACATCGCCTACCGTCATGCCGTCCACGAGACAGACCTTGTAGAACGACTCGACGGGCCGCGGCTCGGTCGGCAGCCCGAGGTGCCTCGCCCACGAGTCGGGGATGCCCACTTCCGGCATCCGGTCCCACGTGTCGTGACAGCGCATCAGCGTGATGGCCAGCTCGTCAATGAGGGCGCGCTTCTCTTGGGCCAGTCGCCGCCCCGATTCGCTGTGCTCGTAGCCGTGGTAGAAGGCGGGCTCGTGAGTGACAAACAGGTTGAGCCCCCGTTCGGCTGCGTCGCGAAGGGCATCGTTCGTCGCGATCCATGCGGTGGCGATCCCGGACACCTCGCGCGATGGGTCGCCGTGCAGGAACTGGTCGCACGTCCGGTCCCAGTCCACCCATTCGCCGACCGATCGGAAGTGGTTCATGACATCGAGTGCGGTCACGGCAAGACCTCCCTGCGAAACGGCTCAGTCGTTCGGACGTGCTCCCTCACTTACAGCAGCGTGCGCAAGGCATCGAGCGCGAGCCCCAGGAACTCCCGGATGTGGACCTCGCCCCAGCGGCCGGAGATGCCCATGCCCGGCAGTTCGTCAGGCAGGACCTGGATCCTCCGCACAGTCTCCGCGTTCTCGGTCATCGGTCCGAGCGCCGCGAGGGGCGCGAGGTAGCACAGGATGTAGGCCACGCGGCCGTCGTCGTGATCCATGCGCTGGTGCGCGAACGGGACCGCCCTCTCGACGAGTCCACCGCACTCCTCACGCACCTCTCGCACCGCCGCCTCCTCCGGGGACTCGCCGACCTCGATGTGCCCACCCGGGAACTCCCACTCCGCCCCGTCCCGTCGTCGCACTAGAACCACTTGGCCTCCCAAGACCGGAACCGCGAGCACGCCGAAGGGCGTCTCTCCCTCGGGCAGGTCCGGCAGCGGGACACACTGGATGCGCGCCGAGTACCTGTCGCTATGGACGACAGAGAACCCATGCGCGTTCGCCCCGACCACAGTGATGGCCGCCTCTGCCTCCTGCCCTCGGTGTGTGGGCCTCACATCACCAGTCATCCCGCGAAGCCTTCGCGCTTCTCGTAGTCGCGCAGCGCCGGCAGGTTCTCCTCCACCTTGAGGAACGCCGATGCCAGCGCACGCATGGCCGCAGGGTCCTCGACTGTGTAGTTCCAGCCCATCTCGATCGACCGCGCCACCTTCAGGGCCGCGTTGGGCAGCTCTCCGCCGCTGTACTCGACCCCGGCCGCCGCGAGGGTGCCCGTCCACATCACACGCGGCCCGGCATAGCCCCGGTGGGCGAGGCGAGCCCAGGTCGGGATGGGCGAAGGCACGTAGGGCCAGGCGGAGACTCCCTCAGCGCCCAGCGCGCGAACGTAGGTACCCCGCGAGACGCCCGCGTGGTCGGCATCGAAGTTCATCGTGAGCATGTGGTACACAGGGCGGTCGCCCTTCGGGTACGTGGGTAACCGCACACTCCGAACGCCGGCCATCGCCGATCGGAATGTGCCGACATTCCGCTCGCGCGCTTCGTTCTGAGCATCGATGCTGCGGAGCTGCTCGGTCAGCAGGACGGCGTTGATGGGAGACAGCCGGTAGGTGTAGACGAGCGAGTCGACATAGGGGCGGAGCTCTTCCGGGAAGCCGGGATCACCGGACCGGCCCATGTGCTGACCCGACAGCGCCGCGCGCCAGTAGACCCCCTCATGCGGGGTGACCATGTACCCCGCCTCGGTCGTGGCCAACAGCTTCCCGCCCATGCACGAGAACCCGGACGCATCGCCAAAGCTCCCGACCTTGCGTCCTGCGTGGATGGCCCCATGGGCCTGGCTGCCGTCCTCGATGAGCTTGAGACCGTGCCGATCCGCCAGAGCACGCAGCGCGGTCAGGTTGGCCGGTTGGCCGAAGATGTGTACCACGAGGATGGCTCGCGTTCGCCTCGTCACTCGCTGGGCGGCCGAGTCGGGGTCGAGCAACCCGGTTTCCGGGTCGACGTCGGCGAACACGGGCACCGCGTTGTTGTGCAGGATGCAGGACACCGAGGCGCCCCACGTGTAGGGCGTCGTGATGACCTCGTCACCGCCGGTTACCTCGAGCCCGATGAGCGCGCTGTGCAGAGCGGCATGGCCGGAGATGGTGCCGAGGCAATGGGGGACTCCCTGCCACGCTGCGATCGCCGACTCCGCCTCGGCGATCTCCGTGCAGCCCTTGCTGAGACCAACCGTCGCTCCACGGCGCAGGAGCTCCGTGACCCGAGCGATGGCCTCCTCGGAGAAGTGCGGGTGGGGCGGAGCCGGGGGTGGCGAGACTGGCTCGCCCCCCAAGAGCGCCAAGGTGGATGAACTCATCGGATGCCCTCCTCATTGTGTCTGGCCCCAAGGTGTATGGCACTGCCCCAGCTTCGTTGGGCAACCATGGGCGATGGGTTGGCGGGACCGGGCAGGCACAGTACCTCCCGCGACGCGGGAGCATCCACGTTGTTCGACAATCGCTTGGCGACGCCTCCCATCGACGCGAGGGGCTCCGTGCTTAGCTTGACTAGCGGCGGGAGGCGTCCGTATAATCCGCCGTGGACACGCGTGGGGCCGTGGCGCAGTGGGAGCGCGCTTCCTTGGCATGGAAGAGGTCGGGGGTTCAAATCCCCCCGGCTCCACCAATCTCTCTGGCGGGTGGAAGCTTTGCGCGCCGAGGCGAACATGGCGGCGCCCGTTGGTACCACGGGACTGGCCCGCCCCCCTATTCCGCTCCCCGCTCCTGGCGCACCGGTCCACGTGGGCTGCGCAGCATCTCCCCCTCACCTCCGTCTGTTACGGCGAGTGATGGACGGCGCGCTTGCCCGTCGTCTTGGGGCCACGCTCTGCGTGATCGGTGCGTTCCTCTGCGCGGCATCCCAGGCCGCCGCCGACGACACGGTGTTCGTCGAGGTGACGGTGAACGACGGTGGTGGGCAGGACCGCATCCTCGTCACATACCCCCGAGCCGTCGGGCGCCGGGAGGCCATTCTCGACTTCCAGAACCTGGCCCGATGGGGGAAGTGGCCCCCTGCGGTGCCCGAGGAGGAGGGAGCGTTCGACATCATCCGCGGTTGCGACACGTACCGCAGCGCCAGCGCCTCCAGCTCGATGATCGCCACGCCCGGCGGCGAATTGCGGTGGGAGGTCTTCGCTTTCGCATTTCGGCGGTTCAGCGCCGTGCATGTCACGTTCGACATCGGCACGCCGTTCTACTACAAGGGCCCCCTCGGGGATCTGAGCAACCAGGCCATACGTGTAAGAGCCCTGGCGGTGCCCGAGGAGAACCTCTACAGCTTCTGCTGCGAGATCGTCGACAGCGCGGTGATCGATCCCACGCAGTTCACCGAGGGCCTCGCGGTTCGCGCCGGCGACCACGGCCGACCGGCAAGCGCGCCCGGCCTGTGGGAGCGTACGCGCTCGGCCCCGGGACCCGTGGTCGCTCTACTGGTGGTGTGCGGCGCCTTGCTGGCAACCTCAACGTTCCTCCTGGTCAGTGCGGCTCGCGACCGGCGGCGGGCGGCCCGGTGAAGCTGGCCGCGACGCAGACCCAAACGTCGTCCTCCGCCTTTTTTCGGGCGGCCGCAGGGCTCCGGCGTGCGCGTGGGAATCTGTGCTACAATGCCGGGACCCACAGGGCCCGAGCGCGGCGCACGCGCTTCCGGGCCTCTTGGTGTCTGGGCATGAACCAGGACAACTCCCCTCGGGCTATCCGTCCGACCCGTCGCGGATAGCGGAGGGTCGTCGTGTGCCCATGGCGAAGAGCGTGCCCGCCGTTGGAGGGTGCGAGCGCGCACGCAGAGAGGTGCAAAGGGTATGGACTTCGGCCTGGTCGTTAAGACCGCGGTGGACCAGAATGCTTCGGACATCTTCCTAAAAGCCGCCAACCGGCCGTGCATCAAGGTCCGCGGGCAGGTCCGGCAGCTCAATCTCCCCGTGCTGACGGCAGAAGACACGAAGCGCCTCGCATACGAGATGATGTCCGAGGAGCAGATCAAGGAGTTCGAGCGATCGCACGAGATGGATATGGGCTTCACGGTCCCGAACCTCGTGCGGTTCCGGGTGAACATCTACCAGGAGCGCGGCCGAATTGCCCTCTGCCTTCGCCTCATCCCGCTGGATGTGAAGTCCATCGACGACATGGAGCTTCCCGAGGTGCTCAAGGATCTTTCCCATCACCGCCAGGGCCTCGTCCTGGTCACCGGGCCCACCGGCTGTGGGAAGTCCACCACCTTGGCCGCCATGCTCAACGAGATCAACGAGGCCCGCTACGCGCACATCGTGACCATCGAGGACCCGCTGGAGTTCATCCACCGCGACAAGAAGAGCATCGTCAGTCAGCGCGAGGTCAACATCGACACCGAGAGCTTCCACTCCGCCCTACGCACCGTCTTGCGTCAAGCGCCGGACATCATCCTGATTGGTGAGATGCGCGACCAGGAGACGTTCGAAGTGGCCCTGTCGGCCGCTGAAACGGGCCACTTGGTCTTCTCGACCGTACACACGCGCTCGGCCGCGGAGACCCTTGAGCGCATCCTCAACATGTTCCCGCCCCACGCGGCGAACCAGATCTGCCAACGACTGAGCATCTCCCTCCGCGGCGTGGTCTCACAGAAGCTGGTCCCGACGGCCGACGGGGCGCGCCGGCTGTGTGCCATCGAGATCATGGTCGTGACGCCTACCGTAGCGAAGTACATCGAAGAGCAGCGCGTGCAGGAGATGTACTCGGCCATCGATGAGGGCGCCTTCTGGGGCATGCAGACCATGAACCAGTGCCTGAACCGCTACTACAAGCAGGGACTCGTCTCCGAGCAGATGGCCCTGGAGAATGCAGGGAACCTGACGGAGCTGAAGCAGATGTTGCGTCGGCCGGACTAGCGAGCCGGCGCCTGACTCCTCGCGCCTACGCCGTCTGTGAGGTGTGACTCATGGCAGAGATCGATGCGCTGTTACACGAGCTGGTGCAACGGGGGGGCTCCGACCTCCACATCAAGGTGGGGAACCCACCGATCATCCGGGTCGATGGTGACCTCATCCGGCTCGAACACCATCCCGTCCTGGGACCCGACGACACTCAGCGCCTCATGTACGGGCTGATGAGCGACGAGCGCCGGGAGATCTTCGAGGAGAAGTGGGAGATGGACCTGGCCTACTATCTCCCGGGCGCGGCCCGCTTCCGCGTGAACATCTTCCACCAGAAGGACTACGTGGGCGGCGTCATGCGCCAGATCCCCATCAAGATCGAGACGATCGACGACCTCGGCCTCCCTCAGGTGCTCAAGACCATCTCCATGCGGCCGCGCGGCCTGGTGCTGGTGACTGGGCCGACGGGCAGCGGGAAATCGACCACGCTTGCGGCGATGGTCGACTTCATCAACAATCAGCGGCCCAAGCACGTGATCACCATCGAGGACCCCCTGGAGTTCATGCACTTCGACAAGCAGTGCTGCATCAACCAGCGGGAGATCGGCGAGGACACCCGGTCGTTCGCGGAGGCGCTGAAGCACGCGCTGCGCCAGAACCCCGACGTCATCCTCGTAGGCGAGATGCGCGACCTGGAGACGATCTCGCTGGCCATCACGGCGGCCGAGACCGGTCACCTGGTGTTCGCGACCCTTCATACGACGGATGCTGCGCAGACGATTGACCGCGTGATCGACGTCTTCCCCCCCGACCAACAGGAGCAGATCCGCGCGCAGCTTGCGGCTACTCTGGAGGCCGTGGTCTGCCAGCAGCTTCTGCCACGGAAGGGGGGGCGTGGGCGTATCCCGGCGTTCGAGATCCTGATCGGCACGCCCGCCATCAAGACGACCATCCGCGAGGCGAAGACCCATCAGGTGCCGTCGCTGATCCAGACCGGTCAGGAGATCGGAATGGTCTCCCTGGACCACTACCTGCTCAACCTGGTGAGAGAGCAGGTGGTCGATTACGAGGCGGCGGCGGCGAAGTCAAGCAACGCACGGGAGTTCCAGGAGCTGTGTCGGCGTCACTTCGGGTCGCATGTCGGCCAGTCGGCCGCCGGCGGCGCGCCCGCCTAGAGGGCGCGTCGCGCGTCCACGGGGACTGAGGAGTTGCAGCAGAGATGAGCAAGTACATCGACCAGCTCTTGACCGAGGTCGTGCAGAAGGAAGGGTCGGACCTTCTGCTCCACGAAGGCGCTCCCCCGATGATGCGTATCCACGGGGACCTGACCCGCACCGGTTACCGCGTACTGGAAGACTCCGCGGCCGTTGATGCGGTGGCCTTCCCCTCGTGCTCCGACGCCCTCATCCAGAGGTTCCAGGAAGAGTGGGAGCTCGACTTCGCCTACATGATCGAGGGGTTGGCGCGGTTCCGTGTCAACTTCATGCGGCAGCGCGGCTCCACGGCCTGCACCTATCGCGCCATCCCGTTCCGCATCCCGACGATGCAGGAGTTGAGCCTGCCCGCGGTCTGCACATTCATGTCCGAGCGGCCCCGCGGCTTGGTCCTCGTCACCGGGCCGACCGGGTGCGGGAAGTCCACGACCCTGGCCGCAATGGTCAACCACGTGAACGAGAAGTTCCCGCTCCACATCATGACCATCGAGGATCCCATCGAGTTCGTGCATACCGACAAGCGGGCCATCGTCAACCAGCGCATGCTCGGTGTGGATACCCGCTCGTTCCAGGAAGCGCTGAAACGCGTTCTCCGGCAGGACCCAGACGTGATCCTCGTCGGCGAGATGCGCGACCTCGATACCGTCTCCCTCGCCATCACTGCGGCCGAGACAGGCCACCTGGTGTTCGCCACTCTGCACACGACCGATGCCGTGCAGACCATCGACCGCATCATTGACGTGTTCCCGACCTACCAGCAGCAGCAGATCCGAATGCAGCTCGCGGTCAACCTGATTGGCGTGGTGTCTCAGTCCCTGCTGAAGCGGGTTGACGGCCGGGGGCGCGTCGCGGCGTTCGAGGTGCTCGTCGCCACGTCGCCGATTCGCAACCTCATCCGCGAGGCGAAGACACATCAACTCGCGTCCGCCATTGAGACGGGCACGAAGCAGGGGATGCAGCTCCTGGACCAAGCGTTGGCGGCGTTGGTTCGCGAGGGGCATGTCACCTATCAGGACGCCGCCGAGAAGACCTCCCGACCGACGGAGTTCGACCACATCCTCTACGGCGACGAGAGCCGCCCGGAGGAGCCGCCCCCAGGCGTCGTCGGGCCGCCCCAACTGGGGGGACAGCAGCGCTGAGGGCCTGTTGAGAGTTGCGATGCGGCTCGTCCGCCCTATGGCCGCCTCTACGTCTGGCGATCGGACACAGCAGCGCCAAGACGCGCCAGGTTGTACAGCCACACCGTCCGCGCCTCGAACAGACTCGCGTCGGCCGGGTCCACCTCGGCCGTGTCACCGGACGGTTGCAGGTCGGGCGTGGGTGGGCTGAGGACGACGCGCTGACAGCGCATCACGAGCTGGGAGAGAAGCAGGCGCATATTGGCGTTGGGAGTGCGGGGTGCCGCTTCGCCCAGGAGCGAGAAGTCGAATGTCCCGGAGCTGACTCTGAATCGCGCCTGTGGGCTGTCGCTCATGATGTCTGCAACGAGCTGTCCGCCGGGGGCGCGGCCGCGGTTCAGGGCCATGACCGCGTCCCACGCGACGCGAACCTCGGGGTCCCCCGGCGCCACGAGATCCCGGTCATCCCAGGTCAGGCGGCGGACGTGTATCGCAGGAGCCGGCGTCGCGATCATGGAGTCGGGCACAGCGGCGGATGTGAGCCCGAGCGAGCGCAGCGCGGCCACGAGCACGTCGGCGAGATGGCGGGTCCGTCCTCTCGCGATGATCCCCTGACCGTTGCGGAGTCCGTCCCCCACCACCTCCGGCCCCAAGCCGAGTGCGCGCGACAGAGCCGGGCCGTGCTCCGCCGGGCTGAGCTTCGCTAGCGACAGGGCATCCAGGATGACCGCCCACTCCACGGTGCTGTCCCAGCGTGGCGACGCGGGAAGAGACGCCGCGCTCCTGAGCGGGCTCTCCGGTGCCCGGACCATGCCGCCACATGCGTGGCACACCCCGGTTCTTCCCGCGTACTCCTCGGGAACCCATAGCGTCGCGCCGCAGTGAGGGCATATCACCTGGAGCGCCACGAACTGCCTCCCCCATAGCCGCCGGTCTGCGCCGATCTGTGCCTACGCCGCGGGATCCGCGACCTGCGATGGCTCACCCTCGCTCGCCGCGCGCACCAGGCGGCGCGGAAGCGTGAATGCGAGGGGCACACACAGGAAAGTGAACCCCGCCGAGATCCACACCAGGGCCGAAAACGACAGCCCTTCCGCGAGCTTGGCGCCCCAGACGCCGGAGCTGTTCTGACTGAAGTTCGTCGCCGCCATGAGTGCGGCGAACACCGTGCCCTCCGAGAACCTTGGGCAAGCCCGGGCCGCGAGATCGAAGGTGGGCATCAGACCGAAGCCGGCAACCACTGCCGATATGCCCAGGAGCATCAGCACGCCGGTGGTCACCGCGCCCGTCCCCCGAACGCCGACCAGGCCGACCAGTGACTCCACTCGCTCCGGTGAGTCGAACGCGATGAGGCTCGCCGTTCCCAGCGCACCCAGCGCCGCGCAGAAAGCGAGAAGTGCGCGCAGCGAGAACCGCCGGGACACGCCCCAGTAGACGGCGCAGCCAGCCATCATGCCCAGGCCGGATATGCCTCCCAGGTTCCCGAGGGCGCTCTCGTCGAGTCCGAGCTTCTGCGTCAACTGGACCGTCATCACCGACCCACCCACGGGCGAGCAGTACCACAGAACGAGGTAGATCCCAGCGATCCACAGGGCCCAACTGCGCAAGCCTGCCCACAGGCCTCGCAGGCCCGTCTTGAGCTGTGCCACATTGGCCTTCGTGCGTGGCTCCGGGACCAACAGCATCGGCACAAAGACACAGAAGAGGGTGATCACGGCACAGCTCGCGGCGATCGCCGGAAGCGAGAACCGGGCAGCCGCGGCGCCTCCGACGAACCCGGCGATCGCCACCCCCAGATACGCGGCCACCCAGGCCGTGGCCTGGAAACGCCCCGTCAGCCCGATCCGCTGGCCGGTCTCGACCATGAGGCCGTCGGCGGCCACGTCAGCGAACGCGCTGCCGACCGCCGCAGCCGTGCACAGAGCGATCAGGGACACGTAGGATGGCTGCCCGCCGATGGCGATGGCCGCCCATGCAATCGCTGCCACCACGCTGAACGTCACGAGGTAGCCAAGCCGCCGGCGCCCGAACAGAGGTACCGAGTCCGAGAGGAGGCCGAAGACGGGCTTGATGTACCAACCTATGCCGGCGAAGAAGGTCACCTTCGCCATCTGGACGGGATCGAGCTGCAGGTCGTCCAACTGGTAGAAGGTGAGCTTGATGCCCGCCAACCCATCCTTGGACGTGAGCGACTGGACAAGGTAGACCAGGGCAAACACCGACATCAAGCGGCCCGCCATCCGCCGAAGCGTGGACCCGGAGGTCGCCTCTTCCGCCGTCCACGGGTCCTCGTCCTCGGCGAGGTCCAGCTTCTCCAGATCGCCCGGGGCATGGGCGGGAGGACGCTCCAGTGCCGACGGCGACTCGGCTTGTGGCGAGGCGGCCGCTATGGCCCCACCGCACTGGGGGCACTTACCCGTCCTGCCGATGGCCGTGCCGGATACCGATGTCTGCCGGCCGCAGTGGGGACACGTGACCTCGATGGGCACCGGCGCTCACTCCCGCTCCCCGCACGACAGGCGGTCATGTGCGGTTTCGCCGAGCCAGTGCGGCTCCCCTGCCGTCAGCGGCATGCACCCGGCGCCTACAGAATGCCCCCGTCCGCCTGCGCCGCGTCGCGCAACCGGTCCCAGAACGCGCGCGCCGAAACGGTGGCCTTGTTCGGAGGGCTGTAGTAGCGACGGTCGAGGTCGATGTCCGCCTGGATGAGCACCTCTTCGTGCAGGTTGGCGGCGGCGATGATCTGGCCGTTCGGGTCCAGAATATAGCTGTCGCCGTAGCCGACGCCCTCGTACCCGAGGCTGTCCTGGTGGCCCATCTCGACGTTGTTCGCGCGGACGAAGAACACAGCGTTCTCCACCGCTCGGGCGATGTGGTCATTGCGGACGACGATGTAGTGGTCGATAAGTGCTTCCTTCGGCATGTAGTTGTAGTGTGGGGCGAAGATGATGCGCGCGCCCTTCATCACCATGATCCGTGTCGGCTCGGGGTAGCCCCCGTCCGCGCAGATCACGATGCCAAACTTCACCCCGTCCTTCTCGAAGACGGGGCATTCGCGACCGGGGCGGAAGTACGGCATCACGGGGAACGCCTTCGAGTAGTGGCCCACGAGCCGGCCCTGCTCGATCACGACTGCGGTGTCGTGTAGGTCGTCGCCCCGAAGCTCGTTGAACCCGACAATGAACATGGACGGGTACCCCGCCGTGGCGGAGAAGAGCTGCTGCATTCTTGGGTCGCCCATCGGCCAAGCGTTCTCGCGGCAGCGCTCCTCGCTCGCGTAGTAGCCGGTCAGGAACGTCTCGGGGAAAGACAGGACGCGGACCCCGCGCTCGGCGGCCATCGTCAGCCCGTCACACACGGTCGCCAGGTTGCGCTCGAACTCACCGGGATGGCACACACACTGGTAGTGGCCGATGCGGAGGGTCATCGGGGCTAGGTGCGCTCCTCGAAGATCAGGATGAGACGGTTGCTCATGCCGTCGGTGCCGTCCAGCGAGAGCACCCCGTCCTGGACGGCCCACTCGGCCACGAAGTTGCCGAAGCCCTGCCAGAGCACATTGCCCTGCGCCACCATGGGCTCGAACCGGATCCGGTTGCCGTCCACACCCCACTCGCCCGACTGGAGAAGAGTGCCTTGGTCGTCGGTGACCACATAGGTTCCCGCGGTGCCGTTGACGGTGAGGCTGCGCCCATCGGCCGTCAGAGGCAACTCGTTCTCGCTTCCGCTGGCGAGCAGCCACGTCCCGACCACCAGGCTGTCGGGGTCCACTGCGAAGTTGCCGCCCGCGTTGCCTCCGTCGGTGCCCGGCTGGCATCCGGCTATCATCAGGAGCAGCGCTGTCGGAACGATCAGAAACCTGCCCATGGTCCTATGTCGACCTCTCGTCCGAGGGATATGGCTCGGGCATGGTTTCGCCTGGGCACACCCGAATCTCCTCCGTTAGCGGGGTATACTATGAAGGAGCAGTGTCTGAATGAGGAGGGGTTCGCATGCGGCTTGCCGTGCCCGCGTTCGCCGTCGTTCTCGGTCTCCTCGTCCTAGCGATGCCCGTTCGCGGCCAGTCGGCCGCGCCCTTCACCGGTTTCGGGGACCAGCTTCCCCCGGCGCAGTCCGCCGGCGGTACGATGCCTCCCGGGCCGGCCGGGCTGGACATGGCTCAGCGCGGCGTCTGGCAGCCGCAGGCGTACGCCGGTCCGTTCGGGGGGTTCGGGGATACGCTTCCGCCCGCTGACCCGATTCCCGGGATGAGCGGCGCTCTGCCGGGTGGCGACATGGGCGGCGTGGACATGAGCGCCCTCATGAACATGCTCGGCGGGCTTCAGGGGGCACAGGGAGCGGGAATGGACCCGAACGCGCTGCTCTCCATGCTGGGCGGTCTCCAGGGCCTCCAGGGCGGAACTATGGACGCCGGTGGCCTGCAGGCTCTTCTGGGCGGCCTGGGTGGACAGGGCGGGATGGACCAGCTTCTGCAGCTCCTGGGCTCCATGTATGGAGTCGACATGTCTCAAGGCCTGGACCCGGCCCTCATACAGCAAGGACTGCGGAACCTGCGGGAGATGCAGACCTGGGAGGGCATGGAGGGCATGGACTTCTCTCCCCTTACCAACCTGCTGGGCGGACTCGAGGAGTAACCGATCGAACGCCGCGCCCTACTCGCACGGCCCTCCCGGTTCGGTCACATACGGACCGCGCCTCTGAACAGCCCCCGCTCCGCCAACGCCGCGTACAGGGAACGGTACGTGGTGAACCCGTCCGAGTAGAGGTCGGCGAGCTCTGTTCGCGGCTCGAACACTCGCGCGTCGACGGCGTGTGGATAGATGAACGAGTCGCCGGTGGAGACGAGTCCCGCGGCGCGGGCTCCGAGCACCGCCGCCCCGAGGAGCGAGCGTTCCTCGAACGCCAGGGCGCGGATGCGCCGTTGGGTCACATCCGCGCGGATCTGGTTCCACAGCGCTGAACGGGTGGGCTTGCCGACGATCGTTAGCTCGTCCACGTGGAGCCCGTGTGCCTCCTCCATGGCTTCCAGACAGTGCCGCACGCCGTACGCGACGCCTTCCATCACCGCGCGCGCCACAGCCGCGCGGTCCGTAGCATCGGTCATGCCAAACAGCACCGCTCGCGCGGATGGATCGTTGACCGGCGTGCGCTCGCCGCGAAGGTAGGGCAGGAAGACCACACCTCCGGCGCCGGGCGGCGCCGTGGCCGCGTGTTCCTCCACCACCGCATAGAGACCCCGTCCCTCCTCTTGGGCCCGCCGACGCTCGTCTCCGGCGAGCTCCCGCGCGTACCACGACAGGCAGCCCCCCGTGCACGACATCGGCGCGATCGAGAGGAAGCGGTCGGGAACCACGTGGCCCACGCAGTAGAGCCGCGGGTCGAACACATACCGGTCCACGCAGAGCGCGAGGGTGTCCGTCGTACCGCAGGAGGTCACGAAGTCGCCGGGGTTGACGCAGCCGACTCCCATCGCTGCGCATGCGGTGTCCCCGCCGCCCATCGCTACGGGGATCCCGGGGAGCAGGCCGAGCTCCCCCGCTGGGCCCGGGAGTAGCTCCCCGGCCGCGTCGCATCCCTCCACCAGCTCGGGCAGCAGCGCGGGGTCGATCTCGAGCGCGGCACACATCTCGGCCGACCAGCGGCCGCCCTGCGTATCGAACAGCCCGGTGAGCGCTGCGTTACTGCGGTCCATGGCGATGCGCCCTGTGAGCCACTGGGCGACCAGTCCGTTCACGTGCGCGATCATTCGTGTCCGGGCGAACGTGTCCGGCTCGGCTTCCCGGCACCAGAGCAGGCTGGTGACGGACGTCGTGCCCGTGGTCAGGCAACTGCCTCCGAGGGTTTCCATCTCTGTCGCCAAGCCGGACCGGCGGATCCCATCGAGCTGGGTCTGGCTGCGGCGATCGCTGTAGAGGATGGCGGGGCGGAGCGGGCGGCCCGTTGCGCCGAACATCACGAGCCCAGGGAACAATCCACTCACTCCGATGGCCCGGACGGCCGACACGTCGCCGGCCTGCGAGACCGCCGCGATCGCGGACCTTGCTGCCGCGACCCACTTGTCGCATGTCACCTCCGCGAACTCCGGATGTCCGGTCACGGTGTCGATCTCGTAAGCTATGGAGACGACCTCACCCACCGGCCGCCCCTCAAGGTCGAACAGCGCCGCGCGAACTGTGCCTGTACCGATGTCGAGAGCCAGGATTCTGCCCACTGTCGCCTCCTTGCGGCCTGCATGCCTCGGCCGCACTAGCGCGGTTGCCCGTTTCGAGCGGCCCTACCCACGGCACCTCCCGGTTACACTCAAGGGGAGCGCGCCCATGGGGTCACACGTTAGGACATGCGTGGAGTCCCGCAGCCAGCGGGAACGACCAGACCTAAGGAGACCGACTGCATGACGACCGGCCACACGCGACGTGACTTCATCCGCTCCTTGGCGGGGGCGACGGCGGGGGCGGGTGTGCTCCTGCGTTCGGGCCTGTGGGCCCATGCGGCAGATGCGAGCCGGGTAGTGGTCGCTCGGCACTCGGGCATCATCTCCCCGGACGGCGAGCGCGACCAGGCAGCCATGGAGGCGCTGGTCGACCGCACGATGGCGGAGCTCACCGGGGGGAAGGACGCGGTCGCCGCGTGGCGTACGCTGTTCGAACCGACCGATGTGGTGGGCCTGAAGGTGAACTGCCTGGGCGCTTACGGCCTCTCCACGCACCCGACCCTCGTCGCGGTCATCGCCGACCGGCTGCAGAAGGCCGGGCTGCCGGCGGAGAACATCATCGTCTGGGAGCGGTCCGACCGCGAGCTGATCCAGTCCGGCTTCGAGGTCAACCGCGACGGACCGGGCGTGCGCTGCTTCGGTACCGAGGACGCCCTTACTGACGAGATGACCCAGGGCGAGTGGCACGGCCGCGTGACGCGCATCATCACGGACCAGATCACCGCGCTGATCAACATGCCCATTCTCAAGGACCACAACGTCACCGGCGTCACACTGGCACTGAAGAACCACTTCGGCTCATTCGACCGACCCGGGCAGTTCCACGGCAATGGCGCCGACCCGTTCATCGGGGATGTGAACCTCCTGCCGGTGATCCGTCAGAAGCAGCGGCTCATCCTCGCCGACGCGACCGTTGGGTGCTACGAGGGCGGCCCCTCGTACAACCCGCAGTTCCTGTTCGAGCCCCACGCCCTCATGGCCTCAACCGACCCAGTGGCGATCGACTACCAGGCATGGCAGATCATCGAGTCGGCCCGGAAGGAGAACGGGCTGGTGCCCCTCGAAGCCCAGGGCCGTTACCCGAAGTACCTCGACACCGCCGCCGCCAAAGGCCTCGGGACGAATGACCCGTCGTCCATCGAGCTGAAGGAAGTGGAGGTGGGGTGACCGTGCGCCGGAAGGGTGGCGAGCTGGCTCGGTCGCGGGAAGACGATGCGTGGGAGCTGTCGCCCCGCGAGCTGCGGGACCTCGCTGCGAGGCTGTGGGACCCGGAGGACGCGGTGTTCGACGACTTCGACGACGGCGAGGACATCACTGTTCCGCCGGCCGGATCTCCGTCAGCGCTGTAGCCGGGCCCGCTCACGTCGGCACCCGGTACGTCCGCAGCGGCTCGGGCACGGAGACTTCCGCGAACTGCTTCCGCGCGGCGGCAAGGGCGGCCTCGCACTGGCCATCGCCCAGGTGAACAAGCCACAGGGCGCGCGCTTCCGCCCGGGCGGCGATGTCGGCGGCGTCCGGGGCACCGGCGTGCCCGCTGCCCGGCTGGTCTCTCGTGGACTCCGCGCCGTGCGAGGCCTCATGGATCAGCAGGTCGCACCCACGGGCGAGGTCGATGAGGTCAGGGCTGTACGCCGTGTCGCCGCTGAACACGACGGAGCCGCCCGCGTCCTCGACCCGATAGTGCAGCCCCGGGACGTTGTGGCGTGCGCCCACCGCATGAACGTGCAGGTCGCACACATCGAGCCGGTCCCCGGAGAACACATCGTGGACGCGGACCGGGTAGTCCAGCTCTGGGAAGCGGTCGATCTGCAGCAGCCGACGGATGTCCTCCACCACTCTCGCCACCAACCCCGCGGGCCCGTAGACATCCAGCGAGCACCCGCCGCCCCGGTGGGCTCCCTCAAGCCCCTGCTCGAAGATGAGCCCCGTCAGGCCGAGGTAGTGGTCGTGGTGGCAGTGCGTAAGGACCACGGCCTCGATCGCGGTGGGCGCGAGACCGGCCTCAAGGAGGCGGCGGACCACGTTCCAGCCCGTGTCGATGAGAACGCGGCCGTTGATGCAAAACGAAGCCGTGTCATTGTGCGGCTGCGGCGCGCACTCTGCCGTGCCCAGTACCGTGAGGTCCATCGTCGTCTCCGCTCAGGCCTGCCGGGTGCCCGAGGAGTGGCAACAGGAACGGCTCCCTCACCCTAGCCCTCTCCCGGAGGGAGAGGGGATCTGCCTCACCTCTCCCTCCGGGAGAGGTCGGCCGAAGGCCGGGTGAGGGGCCCGCACTCAGGCGGTCTGCCCGATGTTGCCTAGAGGTCCAGCGGATCGGGGATATGCGAGTTCTCGAACCACACGCTATCCTCGGGCACCGTTGGTCCCTCGCCCCACTGGTGCTGCATCGTCATGAATGCTCTCAGCCGCGGGCGGACGGCATCGTGCCAGATGCGTTCGACCTCCTTGAACGTCCGCAGCCTCTGCTCGGGCTTCTCGCGGTCGTAAGCTGCGAGCAGCTCGCGGGCCTTCTCGCCGAGGAAGCGGACCTCGTCCGCCACCATGCGTTCGCCGACTCGCCGACTGGACTCCCGGGCATTTGGTCCCATAGCGAAGTGCGTGCCGGGCTCGTCCTCGGGTGGGATGCGCGTCATGTCGACACAGGCGGGCTCAAGTGCGAGGAGCAGCGACGTTTCGACCTTGCCCGCATGGTCGCCGCCGCTGTGCTCGTCGTTGTCGAACCCGGGTGTGTTCGCCTCGAAGTCCGGCAGCGAGTAGAGCCGCGCGCCGACGTGGGGCTGGATGAGCTCGCATAGTGTCTTGAGATCGCTCCAATTCGGCCCGTAGTGCCCTGTGATGAGGATCGCGGCGTGGAAGCCGAGAGCATCCGCCATGCGAATGTGGTAGAGGACATTCCGGAAGTGCTGCCACGGCGGAATCGACGTCGCCCAACTGCGCTCCACTTCGCCAACGGACTGCGCGGCCCAATGGGCATAGCCACCGACCTCATGGATGTGCCAGGAGTCGGGCGGGGCAACAATGCCCCCGTGGGTCTGTGCGGCCTGGACAGCAATGGCATGGGCCTTGAGGATGTCGAGGCCGACGGCACACTGCGGCCCATGGGGCTCGCACATGCCGTAGGCGAAGTAGAGGACGGGGCACTCCCTGAACGTCCTTTCGAGCTGATCCGGGAACATGCGCTCCCAGCGGACCTCGCGCATGGGACACCTCCGCGTGACGAGCTAGACTACCACTGGCTTGATACCACACAGCTTGCAGAACTGCACAAGCTCCTTCTTGAAGTCGCCGTAGACGAACAACTGGTGGAACCCTGGGAAAGCCAGGACGTCCTGGACGCCGTCGAAGTGCGCCATCACCGAGATGCGGCACCCCCCGGCCGGCGGCACAGCCACGTTCCCGAGCACCTCGCCTGAGGAGATCAGCATCTGCGAGGGCTGATCGCTGTTGCCGGGAAGCACATCCATGCATGTGATGCGCTGCCCAGGCTTCCAGACTGTTCGCAAAGTGGCATCCCGCATCCCGTGGTGGTGAACGATGTCGTAGGGCTCAGGCTCAGCGCCGAACCCGGCCAGCCGTGTCGGACAGGAGCAGTGGGCCCCGATGATGGCATCGTGCACCGTCTCGGCGACTGGGTCCTGCTGGAACCCCGGGCGATCGAGCAGATACTGGACGATGAGGTGCGAAGCCACCGCCCCCAGGTCGGCCTCGCAGGCGGCCGGAATGCCGTGATCGTTCATCTCCGCCCACGCGATGCACGGGAGGCTGATATCGGTCGGGCCGAGCGCTCCGAGGCAGTCCATCGTGATGGCGTCGCAGTGCTCGCGGGCAAGGAGTGATTGCGCGACGGCGTAGCTGCGGAGGCCGTTCAGGATGTCTCCCTCGGACGGCTCATCGCACCGGGTCGCGGCGCGGACAAGTTCGCTGGCCATGCGGCGGATCTCCGCATCGGCGGGTGTCCTCTGATACTCCTCTACGAAGTCCGCAGCCGGGATGGTGCGCAGCGAGATGCCCAGGTCGCCCAGCGAGCCCTCGGAGCGCTGGTTGCCCTGGATCACAAGGCAGCGCGCGGCCCGCATCCGGGCCACAGCGTGCAGCATCTTCATGCCCCACTCCACCTGAGTGAAGTCGTCCGTCGAGCAGATGAAGCAGCCGGGCCTGGCTGACGGTGCGGCCGTGTTGGTTGTGAACGATGTGCCGATGGGCGAGAAGATGACCGTCGGGATGCCAGTGGCTATTGCCTTGTCCGCCGTGGGCCACGCGTGCTCCTGGCGGTCGAGGAGAACGACGAGCAGCCCGTCCGGCCCGGCCTCCCGGGACGCTGTGATCCAGGCATCCGCGTCTGCCGAGCTGTAGAGGGGCGTGGGCCGGACGTCCAACGCGAAGCCCAGCCGCCTGGCAGCCTGCGTGATCCGGTCCGTGTAGCCGAAGAGCGCCGCCTCGCCGTCGTAGACCTCGCCCGGCCAGCGGATACCGTACTCGCCCTGCCGCCGCACGAAGCACGCACGAAGCCTTGGCACAAGCCGCGCCGCCGGTCCTCGCGGACGAACCGGCGCCGCTACGCCCTCGGCCACGACGTACGCGCCCACCAGAGGCCCTAGCGAAGCACAAAGGAGCTGGCGACGGGTTAGGCCTCTGCCACACGCCGTAGGGGGTCTACCCGGCATGGTGCACCTCCACGGGCTGTCCGACGCCCTCCGACTGCGTCCTCCCGTGGCTCATTCGCCAAGTGGTGCCGGATCCCTGCGCGATCGCCACCACGGAGGATGCGCCGGGCTATCCGTGGGCATCGCGATCCCCCCGATAGGTTGCCACTGAGTGCCCTCGACCGCTATGCTGCGGGCGTGGTAACGACCTCAGTCGCGACACAGTATCCACGCCTAGTGGTGAAGCGATGCCGTCACGAAGGAGCTATGCTACTTGGTGGACCGTGTTGGGCTCCTCAAGGGGAAGCTGATCGTGTCATGTCAGGCGTCGCCGGAGTTGCCGCTGGGCAATCCGGTGATGCTCGCCGCGATGGCGAGGACGGCGGAGATTGGCGGCGCAGCAGGGATCCGCGCGGACAACCCGGGGAACATCCGGGCCATCTGTGCTGCGGTATCGGTACCGGTACTGGGGATCTGCAAGCAGCATTACGAGGGGTTCGAGCCGTACATCACGCCGACCGTGGAGGAGGTGCTCGCGGCGATCGACGCGGGGGCCCGACTCATCGCCGTTGACGGCACACCGCGGCCAAGGCCGGGCGGGTGTACGCTCGCAGACATCGTGGCCGCGTCGCACGAGCGCGGCGTGCCCGTCATGGCGGACTGCTCGACGCTTGAGGATGGCCTGTTCGCCGAGCAGGCTGGCGCCGATCTCATCGGTACCACGCTCTCGGGTTACACGCCCTACTCACCGAAGCTGCCCGGACCGGACTTCGCGCTGATCTCCGCCCTTGCTGCTCGGTGCTCCCGGCCCATCGTCGCCGAAGGCCGGATCCACCGACCGGAACAAGCACGCGAGGCGGTCGAGCGGGGGGCGTTCGCCGTAGTCGTCGGTACGGCGATCACCGCGCCCCAGGCGATCACGCAGTGGTTCGCGGAGGCGCTAGCGAGCGCCGGATGACAGGGCCCTCGGGTACCCCGGCGCTATAGGCCCTGGCGGTCCAGCTCCATCGCGACGAACGGAGACCATCTCCGCAGGAAGTCACGGTTGCAGTGTCCCGCCACGTACTCGTCGTAGTACATGGCCCGCGCATCCCTGCACTCCTTGTCGTTCAGCCGCAAGCGGTCGATCGTTGCCTGCACCTGCTCGCGCAGCTCACTTGGCAGGTGCGACGCAGGCATGACCTGCAGTGCGGTAAGGTCCAGCACGAACCACCCATCATCGATCTCGAAGGGGTCCAGCACGTCCTCGAACGCGCTCTTCCGGCTGTTCATCCGCAAACAGACGAGGCGGTAGTTGCCCCACTCGTAGGCTTGGTCCTTGTGCTTTGACTTCGGCGCCAAGTGATCAACCGAGGAGGCGCCGACCCCGTGGGGGATTCGGATGCACAGGTAAGCACACACTCGGCCATACCTGTCGAGAAGGTCCCCCAGGCACTTCCGCCAGTGAGGCGGCCACTCGGCGGGCTCTGCATCGGGGTTCGCGGCCAGCCACGCGCGTCCAGGCTGGCGGACCTTGCTACCGAAGTCCGAGGGCTCAGGTTGGCGGTCGACGTGGATCACGGCTCCAGGCCCTGCTTCTCCGCGTACGCCACCCACCGCGGCCAGAACGGGTCGAGGTCGCCCAGTAGCTCATGGAGTTCGTGGTGGACCGCGCGCAGGTCATCCAGGGACAGCTCTGGGTTCCGCAGAGCCTCCTCCGCTCTGCCGATGGCCGCTTCGGCCTCTAGGGATCGGGCCTGGGCTAAGCCAAACACCTCCGATGTCAGCCAGGCGCTTGCGTCGCCGCGAGACCTGAAGGGCTTCTCGGATCCCTGAATGCTTCCTTCCCGAATCGCGAACTCGAAGCGCTTGTCCTTCCCTGGGTCGAAGAGCGGTTCGACCGACGCCATGACCATCGGAGCGTGAGTGCTCGCGACGAGCTGGAACTCAACGCCCCTAGCCAGAACTCCCGCAGCCGTGAGAGCAGCCGGCAGTATGGCACGTTGCCAGCTTGGGTGCAGGTGGGCCTCAACTTCGTCGATGAGGACTATGAGTCGTTGGGCCGAGTCGAGCTTCCTCGCCGCCGCGGCCTGCCGGTTTTCGTGTACCGCCCACACCATGAGGTAGGCGAGCGCAACGATGCGCCGCATTCCGGCCGAGAGGTGAGTGACCGGCACATCGCCGTATGGTAGCCGGATGGACGGGATGTCCCGCGCATCATCGGGGTCGACCCGCAACGGCTCCGACGGTATGAGCTTCTCGGCGCCTGGTGGGGACAGAATCCCGAGAACACTCGTCAGTACTTCGAACAATGCCTTCTTGCCGTACTGCCAGTTCACCCAGTCGTCCACGAGCCCGGCGCAGAAGACCTGCCCGTTCTCCCGCAGACCATTCCACACCTCGTCAGCGCTGAACTGGTAGGCGCGCCGCTTCCCCTCAGTGACGGCCAACTCATCGCCCTCTTGCTCTACGTCGCCCTCCTGTTCTGCGTCGCCCTCTTGCTCCACGTCGCCTGTTGGCCGCCGCCAGTAGTTGCGCGCTGGGTCCCATACTGCGAAGGACGAGTTGGCCCGGAGGTATATGACCAGTCCCGGCATCACCGGACGGCCGCGCGGCCGGCGCCAGCGCCGCGAGGGATAGTGGAACCGGGCATCCACCGGGCTCCGCGAGCCCGTCTTACCGCCGACCAGGAAGGAGATCCGGGGGTCCGCGTTTCGGGCTGAGTCCGGCAGGATCCTGCGTCCGGCCCATGTCCGCGTGAGAGCCCACCACAGGCAGTCCAAGACGAGCGTCCTCCCTGCCGCGTTGTCACCCGTCAGGATGTTCAGTCGATCCGCCCACTCCAGACGGATGTGCTCCACCGGGCCGACATCGTGCAGTTCGAGGTACTCGCCCAACTCGTTCACCTCTGCCCAGAGCCAACGCTGACTCAGGTCCGCGGGTGTCTCCGCGGACGCCAGCCCCTACTCTACTCATACAGGGTACGCCGACTGGAGGGCCATTCCCTTCTAACGACCCACCGGTGACCCCCCGCGGATGCGGAATCGCAATACGCGATGGCCGTGCGCATCGGCGACGAAGAGCCAGTCCCGCATCAGCGCGGCCTCAGTCGGCGCCATGCCGCCCGGGACCGACGGTCCGCGAACATCAGCCAATGACTCACCCGTTTCCGCGCTCAGGAGCACAACCGCGCCGTCTGCACGATCGACGACTGCCATGTGGTGCTCATCGGCCGCGCATGATGCGATGTCGCCGAAGCGTGCGCCGGTGTCCCAGCGGGCCTGCCAGGCGCCGCCCGCCGCGCGGTCGATGGCCACGACACGGTCCTGCGCCGCCAGTAGCAGGCGGTCATCCGAGCAAGCTGCGAGGCGCTGGGGGCTCAGGTCGGCCAGCGCCGGGGGTAGCTCGACGGGATGGAGGTCACCGGGGTTGGGCCACCGTCCCTCGAGGACGCGTGCGCCGTCGAGCAGGAAGAGCGAGCAGTCCGCGGCGGCAAGCGCCTTGGGCGCTTCCAGCGCATCGGGCTCGGTGGGCCTCACCCACGGCTCCTCCTTGAACCCCGTGTGCCATGGGTCGAAGTGCCAGAGGCATCGCGTCACCTCATCGAGCACGAGGAACTTGCCCGAGTCCCACGCGAGGCCGCAGGCCTTGCCCGTCCACGCATTGCCGGTGCGCCAAGGTTCGTTGGCATCGCAGGCGAAGGGAGCCGGCGGGTCGTCGTCGGCAAGGAGGCGGACCATCCGCTGGCCATCCTCGACGGCGGCGATGATCGTGCCGTCTCCGGCCGCCGAGAGGCATCGGACTCCGCTCAGTCCCCCGAGCCGTAGACCGGTCGGCCTGCCCCGCCGGTCGAGACGCACGAGCCCCTGCGATGAAGCCAGCCAGTAGCATCCGGAGGCATCCCGAGCCAATCCGCTGGGGTACATGTGGCTGGAACCGCCGAAGCTCAGCGAGGAGCCCTGTCGGCCCTCGACCAGCGGAAGCTCTCGCGCGACGCCACCGTTCTCCAGCATCCATGCCTGGCTGTCGAGCCCGATCAACGACGTCGCCTGCCCGGTCCGAGGCCATCCATCTGAGGTTACCTGCGCGCCGCCCGCCGAGAACCGGCAGACCTTCGAGTCCGGCCAGTAGCTCCCCACCAGTAGATCCCCGTTCGCCGGATGGATCCCAACGGCGCAGTACCACCAGTCAGCATTGGCCGGACGAGACAGGGAGACCAGAGCGCCTGTCGCAGTCCCGTCGGCTCGGTAGCCCTCCACGACATCGGCGCGCAGGACGAGCACTTTCGCCCCGACGCCGTAGCCCTCGGTCAGCCCCACGGGCGCGACCGCAAACGACCGCACATCATCTCCCAGTCTGACGCCTGGCACCGCCTCCACTGTCTCCTGCCCCGGGGTGACGCGGTACAGCGCGCCGCTCCAGGCGGCGAAGTAGATCTGCGCGCCGTCCCAGCGCATCGCCAGGTGGGTAACCCCTTCCGGGAGCTTCGACCGCGCGACGCATGTCCACGTGGGTGCCGCTTCGCGGAAACCGAGCAACTCGTCGCCGGCCAGGGCCCACAGCGTTCCCGAGCTGTCCACCGCCGCCCCTGTCGCGCCGATGAACGCCAGGGGCTCCTCGTCGGCTGGCTGGCTCTGGCCGAGGATCCCGGAGAACTCGAGACCGGTCGGTCCCTGCGCTCCGGCTCCTGTGACCACGAGAAGCAGCAGCGCGCATCGTGTGGCGGGGCTCATGGTTTCCCCTCCAGCACCAGGACCCCGAAACGCGCGGGGTCCTTGGCCGGCGTGATCCCGCCGAAGAGCCCCAGCGCCTTCGGCTCGGGCTGGTCGGCCCGGTCCATGTCGTTCACCGCGAGGGCGATCCCGACGCGGTCGCCCGCGGCGGGAGCGGCCGCCAGGCCCAGAGTTGCCCACGGGATCGTCGCCTCGTAGAGAAGCCGACTGCCGGCCCGCGTCACGGAGAGCGGCAGCTCCTCTGCGGAGAGGAGCCGGACGGGCTGCCTCTCCGCATCCCAGCCGATGGTGCGGAACGCCTGGGGGCCCTGCGGCGTCAGGGCCAAGTCGATCTCCCCTGCCCGGTGGCGGTTGCCCGCATCGGCCAAGAGGTTGCCGGAGGAGCCGCTCTCCTTGCCCGGATCGAGGTCGTAACCAAGCTGGATGCAGTCGCCCTTCCACGTGTCGTAGCCCGTGTTCGGCTGGAGGAAGGTGTCGTCCGTGACCTCCGCGGCCAGGTAGAGACCGGCCTCGTCCCACGCGAACCACACGCGTGCGCTCAGATCGGCCGCGCCGCGGTACTCCTGCGGCGCGCGGATGACGGCCTCCCGGCCCGCCAGAGCCAGGCACTCCTCCGGCGGCCAGTCCTCCAGTGAGCCATCCAGCCGGACCGGCCGTGCTCGGAGAGGGACGAATGTGAAGTTGACGGGGCGCGACTGCCGGAACTCGTACCCGCTCGCAAGCGTCACTTGAACCTGCGCCGTCACTACGATGCTCCCGGGAAGCGAGAGGTCGGGAAGCGGGGCCTCCAGCTCGGCCGCGCCCTGCGCCGTCAGCGCGAACGGCAGCACGGCTCGCGTACCGGGCTCGCCGACGAGGCGGACGGTAGCAGTTCCCTCCTGCGGGGCGCCGGCGGAGTCCCGGATGCGCACGCGGAGGCCCTTCCGGCCCCCCACCAGCGCGGACTCGATCGATACGACTTCCACCGGCGGTCGAACGCTCAGCATGGCCCCGCACAGTCCCAACTGCCGTGTGCCGTCTGACAGGACGATGCGGACGGGGTACTGCCCGGGCGCAACGTCGGCGGGGACCGGGACATCGAACTCGAACGGCGCGCGCGTCCCGACACCGGAGGGCACGTCGCGCGAGAGGCGAGGCTGCCCAAGACGCGGGTCCACCTCGCAGTAGACCGCGCGGCCCGCGGGTTGGCCGCTCGCCACGTCACCCGCCACGAGGACATGTCCACCCGGGTAGCCGATCAGCCGCGACTCGCTGAGCTGCACGGGCTTCTCAGCGCCACTCCCCCAGACGGCAGGCGACGCATCCAGCACGTACACGGGTTCCGGCCCCAGCGTGAGAGACAGATTGCCCCCCGACGCCTCAACGGACTGGGCGTTGCCCATCCAGTCCGCGACGCGGATCTGCTCCACGCCCACGGGGATGGTGACCGGGCGGGGCTCGTCGCCGTAGTCCCACAGGGCCAGGACGACGTCCTCGCCACGCTCGAAGCCGTACCCGAGCGCCGTATCGCCGAGCCACTCGATCGCGCCGGCCGACCGGTGCCCCTCGAGCAGGAAGCTCTGGAACGCGTACGCGGGGGAGATGGGCTTCGGGCCGATCTTGTCCGTGCCCCAGGCGATGTTGGGGTTCAGGTTGTAGTGGTAGCCATAGCCGGGCTCGGTGAAGTAGTCGACGAGGTAGAACCCGAAGTTCAGCCGCAGCCCTTCGCCGAGCATGATGAGGTTCTCGCGCAACAGGCCCTGGGCTTGTTGCAGCTCGTTCGCGGGATCCTCGCCCGTCGGCCACCCCTGCTCCGTTCCGAGCAGATCCATGTCTCGCCCGGCGTACTGGCGGATCAGCTCACGCAGCTCACGCACGCGTTCCACGAGTCCGAGACGCTCCGGCGGCAGCGGGTGGTAGGGATGGATCGAGTAGGCATCGAGGTATCGCCAAATGCCCTTGCTCAGCAGCCGCTGGTTCCACTCAACATCGCCCGAACGGATACCGGCGCCCGTCGGTCCGACGACCACGGCTCTTGGATCCCCTTCGTGGATCGCGGGGTAGGCGATCTCGTAGATGCGGATCAGGTCCTCATCCGTACCTTTGAAGCCCCATGGGTAGACGGGTTCCCACGTGATCTGGTAGATGCGCTCCTCGAGGTCGGGCTGGTCCTCCGCAAAGGCGTGCGCGACGGCGATGCAGTAGTCGCGCCACGCAGTCTCGCCTTCGGGGGTCAGAGTGCCCGTGCAGTAGAGCAGCGTGTCCGGTGTCGTGGCCCACTGGGGCGCGAAGAACGGGGTGGGCATGGGATACGTGACCCAGGGCTGGCCCGCAGCTTCCTCGGGTGGCGAGGCTGTCCGTTCCGCTCGGTAGCCGGGAAGCTTGTCGGCGATCTCGCCGGGGCGGGTCGGCTCCAGATCCTTCCAGGCGTAGCCGCCGAGGATCCATCGGACGCCAAGATACGGGAGGACGTTGACATTGCGGGCTGCGCCGCCCTGCATCCCGAATCGCGTCTCCCGCTCCGGCAAGAGCGGGCGTTGGTTCGGATCGGGCACTACAGCATAGGTGATGAAGCCGGCGGCTCGGGTACCCAGCTTCGGCAGCTCCACACCGTTCGAGAGCCGGACGCGCGCCCGGTAGAAGCCCAGTCGGTCTGCGGGCGCGTCCAACGTGGCGCTCCAGACGCCCTCCGCGCCGCCGTTGGCGGCCAGCTCCTCATGCCGGATGGACCGGTCGTGTTCGTCCACGATGTCGACGAGAAGCGTGAGACCAGCATCCGCAGCAGTCAGCCCGCTGACCTGGAACCGTAGCTGAACCGGCTCACCAAGGGCGAACAGGCTCATCTCGGGCCGTGAGGTGTCGGCGGCGAGGGACAGCCGGGGGCTTCCTGGGCGTGGGCGGCGCTGAGGCCGATGACGGTCCCGAGAAGATACAGGCGGACGCGAAGTGTGGACACGGGCAGCCTCCGAACGGCAAGACAGGGGACGAGCAGCGCACTTGGTAGCTCAGCCCCCTGATGCTGTCATCCTGAGCGCAGCCAAGGACCTCGGCACGGTGGCCGACGAGGGCGTCGGACCTCGCTTGGCGCCTACCTGAACTGCGCGAGGAAGCGGACGTCGTTCTCGTAGAATAGCCGCATGTCGTCGATCCCGTACTTGAGCATCGCCATACGCTCGAGCCCGAGACCGAACGCGAAACCGGTGTACCTCTCGGAGTCGTAGCCGACGTTTTCCAGCACGTTTGGGTGCACCATGCCGCACCCACCCAGCTCGATCCAGCCCGACTGCTTGCAGACCGGGCAGCCGACACCGTCGCACACATGGCAACTGAACGCCACCTCGGCGCCGGGCTCAACGAACGGGAAGTAGTCCGGCCGGAAGCGCAGCCGCGTTCCCTCGCCGAACATGCGCTTGAAGTACAGCTCCACAGTGCCCTTCAGGTCGGCGAACGAGATCCCCTCATCCACGACCAAGGCTTCGACTTGGTGGAACGTGTGGCTGTGGGTCGCGTCGACCGCATCGCGTCGGTAGCACCGTCCCGGGCCCAGGACGCGCACGGGGGGGGCCTGGGTCTCCATGACGCGGGCCTGGATGGCCGAGGTCTCCGTGCGGAGCAGGAGGCCTGCGCCGAGGAAGAACGTGTTCTTCTCGTCCATGACGGGATGGTCTTCGGGGATGTTCAGCGCCGTGAAGTTGTACCACGGGGTCTCCACCTCGGGCCCCTCGACCACGGTGAAGCCCATACCAATGAAGATGCCACACATCTCATCGAGGACGCGCGTGAGCGGGTGCTTCCTGCCGAGGCGGATGAAACGCCCCGGCAGAGTGATGTCCAGCCGTTGAGCCTGCGCCGCGCCTTCCCGCTCCTCGCGACTGATGGCTTCCCGGCGCGCATCGACGGCCCCTTGTACGCGCGCCTTCGCATCGTTCACGAGTCGCCCGATGCGTCGCCGGTCCTCCGGCGCGATGTCCTTCATCGAGCGGAGAACACTCGTCAACGAGCCCTTCTTGCCGAAGGCCTCGCGCTCGATACCGTCCAACGCGACGGTCGACTTCGCGCCGTCGATCTGGGCCAGTGTGGTCTCAACGATTCGGTTGATGTCATCGACCATCTTTGGACCGCCCGCCGTGATCCCGGTATCTTCGAATACCCCCGTAGGAGCGATCTCAGTCGCGACGCTCGCCCCGCAGCACGTGGTATCGCGACTGAAGTCGCTCCTACGTAGGGCGTGCCAGACGGCGCTGCCGCACGTGCTCAAAGGTGAGTACCGCCGCGGCGATGGCCACGTTGAGCGAGTCCGCTGTGCCGGCGATGGGGATGTGAACCCACTCATCGCAGCAAGCCCTGGCCTCGGCGGTCAGCCCGTGGGCTTCGCCACCCAACCATAGCGCGACGTTCGCGTGCAAGTCAACCCGGTCCCACGCCACGCCGTCCCGCGCCGAAGCGCCGACGTGTCGCACGCCCCGCAGCGCCACACGCGCTTCCTCGGGACTACCCGCGAGGGCGAGCGGGACGTGGAACAGCGAACCCGCGGTTGCCCGAACGACCTTGGGCGAGAGCGGGTCCACGCAAGGCCCCACGAGCACGATGCCTTTGGCCTCCGCGGCGTGCGCGGTGCGCAGGAGTGTGCCGAGATTGCCCGGGTCCTGCAGCCGCTCGATGGCCAGCAGAAGGCCCGATACGTCCAATGAACCGGCGGGTGTCGCCAACACGGCCGCGGTCGGGCAAAGGGCTACGGCGTCCACGGAGGCCGTAACGTCGATGGCATCATTGAGCACGGGCCCATCCACGATGAGAACCTGAGCTTGGACGCTAAGCGACTGAAGGGCTTGGCGGAGTGCCTGCACCGCCTCGGGGCGCCGGGGTGGGTCGCGCAGGAGGACAACCTGTGGCAGGCATCCGGCGGCGATCGCTTCCCGGATGACGCGGTCCCCCTCGACAGCGAAAAGCCCCTCACGCACCCGGTCCTTCTTGGAGGAAAGGACCGCGCGGAGGAGCTTGATGCGCTCGTTAGCCTTGCTGGTGATCCGCATCGTTCATGCCGGGCGGCCGCACCGGGAGACGGCCTAGGACTCTTTCGCCGCCATCGACGCCTTCACGATCTCCGCGAATGCGTCGGCGTCGAGTACGGCCAGGTCCGCGAGGACCTTCCGGTTCAGCTCGATGCCCGCCTTGTGCGCGCCGTCCATGAAACGGCTATACGAGAGCCCGTGCGCGCGAACCGCCGCGCTGATCCGGGCGATCCAGAGCCGGCGGAAGTCCCGCTTGCGCCGCCGTCGATCGCGGTAGGCATACTGCCCGGCATGGGCGACGGCCTCCTTGGCCGTCTTGAACAGCCGATGCCGCGCGCCCCAGTAACCGGCCGCCTCCTTGATCACCCTCCGATGGCGCCGGTGGGCCGCCTGACCACGCTTCACTCTTGCCATGATGCTTCCTCCGATACCCTCGCGCCCGGCCGTCCACTACCGGTAGGGGACCATCTTCAGGACCCGGCGCGCGTCGGGCGATCCCACGTCCCCGCCCACGGACAATCGGCGCTTGCGGCTGCCCGACTTCTTCGTGCGGAAGTGGCCCGTGAACGCTCGCTTATGGACGACCTTGCCCGATCCGGTGACCCGGAAGCGTTTCTTGGCCGACGAGTTGGTCCTCATCTTGGGCATAGCTCAACAACTCCCCACCTGCAGATTGACAAACACCACCCGCCCTTGCCAGCGGCTACAACCACGGTTCTACCGCTGGGAAGGGCTTGCAGACACAAGGCCGGGCGGGAAGACCCCGCCCGGCCCAGAGCTTCGAACATGCCTTGCCCGGCTAGTCTCCGAGGGGCGTGAGGATCATCACCATCGTCCGACCGTCGACGGAAGGCCTACGCTCGATCGCCGACACGTCCTTCAGGCTCTCCGCCATACGCATAAGCTTCCGGGCGGCCAATTCCTGATAGGCCTGCTCCCGGCCTCGGAACATCATGTTGAGCTTGACCTTGCGTTTCTGCTGGAGAAACTTGCGGGCGATGTTGGCCTTGGTCGCCATATCGTGGTCGTCGGTAGACGGGCGAATGCGCACCGTCTTCATCTCCGAACCGCGATGGGGCTTGCCCTGATCCTTCTCCCGCTTCCTCTGTTCGTACTTGTACCGCCCGTAATCGATGATCCGACACACGGGCGGGACGCTCGTGGGCGCGACCTCGATGAGGTCAAGCCCCTGCTCCTGGGCGATCGCTAGGGCCTCGCGAGGCCCCATGATCCCGAGCTGTTCTCCGTCCGGGCCGATGACCCGGATTTCTCGGGCACGGATCCTGTCGTTCACCCGAAGAGACTTGTCCAGACGGCCTCACCCCCGAAGGGTTGACTTCACCGCAGCGATGAAAGCATCGAGCGGTTGGCTTCCTAGGTCCTCACGCGGGCGCTTACGCACCGCGACCGTTCCCTGCTCCTGCTCGCGATCGCCGACCACGAGCATATAGGGGACGCGCTGCAGTTCGGCGTCGCGGATCTTGTAGGAGATCCGCTCGCCTCGCTCGTCGACCTTCGCACGGACCCCTGCAGAAACTAGATTTTGACGGACTTCGCGCCCATAGTCAATATGCCGATCCGCGATCGGCAGGACGATCGCCTGAACCGGGGCGAGCCACAGAGGGAAGGCGCCTCCGTAGTGCTCGATCAGCACACCGATGAAGCGCTCGATCCCGGCGAGCACCACGCGATGGATCATCACCGGCCGATGCGGCTGGCCGTCCTCGGCGATGTAGTTCAAGTCAAACCGCTCGGGCAGGTTGAAGTCACACTGGATGGTCGGGCCCTGCCACATCCGGCCGATTGCATCCTTCAGCTTCACATCGATCTTCGGCCCGTAGAAGGCGCCGCCGCCGGCGTCGACCTCATAGGCAAGCTGCGCGCGCGCGAGGGCGGACTCCAGCGCCTTCGTGGCGCGCTCCCAGACCTCGTCCCCGCCAACGGACCTCTCCGGGCGCGTGGCGAGGCAGATCTCGAACTCCTCGAAGCCAAACCGCGACAGCACTTCGTGGAAGAAGTCAATGACCCCGCACAGCTCATCCTCGAGCTGAGCCGGCGTACAGAAGATATGGGCATCGTCCTGCGTGAAGCCGCGCACGCGCAGCAGTCCATGCAGCACACCGGGCCGCTCGTGGCGGTAGACCGTGCCGAGCTCGAAGTACCGGATCGGCAGGTCGCGGTAGCTGCGCGTGTGGCTCTTATAGATCAGCAGATGGCCCGGGCAGTTCATGGGCTTTACGCCGTACTCGCGGTCATCGATCTGCGTGAAGTACATCGGATACCCGGTATCGTAGTGCCCGGACTGCTTCCACATGTCAGCCTTGATGAGGTGGGGCGTCCAAACGATCTCGTATCCTCGTTCCAGGTGCCTGTCCGTGACCCACTGCTCGATCGTCCGTTTCAGGATCGCGCCGTTCGGGTGGTAGAGCGGCAGACCGGGCCCGGCCTCTTCATAGATACGGAAGAGGTCCAGCTCGCGGCCCAGCTTCCGGTGATCCCTGGCCTCCGCCTCCGCGATGCGCTTGAGGTAGTCCTCGAGCTCCGCGGCCGAATCCCACACCGTGCCATAGAGCCGCTGGAGCATGGCATTGCGCTCATCGCCTCGCCAGTAGGCGCCTGCGATGCTGAGTAGCTTCAGCGCCTTCCCTACCCGTCCCGTTGAGGGGACGTGCGGTCCCCGGCACAGGTCGACGAACTCGCCCTGACGGTAAACGGTGATCCTCGCGTCCTCGGGCAGCTCGGAGATGATCTCCTCCTTGTAGGCGTTGCCGGCGAACAGTCGGAGAGCCGCCTCCCGGCCCAGATCCTCGCGAACGATGGGAAGATCCCGGTCCACGATCTCCCTCATCCGGACCTCGACGGCCTCCATGTCATACTGCGAGAGCGGTTCGGGCAAGTCGATGTCGTAATAGAACCGGTCCTCGATGGCCGGCCCAATGGCCAGCTTCGCCTGCGGGAACAGCTCCACAACGGCCTGAGCCATGACGTGGGCCGCGCTGTGCAGGAGCACCTCGCGCCCCTGGGGGTCCTTCGTCGTGAGGACACGCAACTCGCCACCCGTCGTGAGGGGAGTCGAGAGGTCCACCAGTTCGCCGTCGATGCTGGCGGCCACGGCGGCCTTGGCGAGCCGCGCGCCGATGGCCCCCGCGACTTGGGCTGCCGTAGTGCCGCGGACCACTTCCTTACTGTCGCCGTTGGGCAGTCGCAGCACGATGTGCTCGCTCGCGTCGCTCATGATGGACCCCTCCTTCTTCTGTGGGTTTGGCTGTCCATGGCCTCCGCCGGCGGGCACCCCCGCCATCCACGGGGACGGTGGCCACTGCCAACATCGCTATCGTCGCCGTGGACGCGAGGCCTTAAGGCAAACGCGAGGCCGCTCGGGGCAGGCAGCGAAAGGGAGAATGGTGGGCGGTGCAGGAATCGAACCTGCGACCTCTTCCGCGTCAAGGAAGCGTTCTAGCCCCTGAACTAACCGCCCACGCTTTCCGTCCCGATGAGGAGAAACAGGCCCTTCAGGGCTATCGGTCAGTCTAGCAAACCCGCCGCACGCCTGTAAAGGCGGTCTGGGTCGCGAAGCAGGGGACGGGGTCGCGATGGACGTATCTGCCGTCAGGGGCCGTCATCCTGGGTTCGGAGGTCGTTACACATCATGGCTGGTGAGACAACCCGTCGCAGTTTCCTCAAGACCGTCGCCGCCGCAGCAGGGGCGGCACCCCTGTTCCTGCCCAGGGCCGCGCGAGCGCAGGCGGCCAGTGATAGGCTCAACATCGCCTTTGTTGGCACCGGTGGCATGGGGGGCGCTCACGTCAACGAGATGGGCGACCTCGGGCAGGCCTGCACCTGCTACTGCGATGTGGACTCGAGTCGCTGGGGGGATATCGCGAAGCGCTTCCCCGATGCGAGGGCCTACCAGGACTACCGCAAGATGCTCGATGACAACCATGACAAGATCGACGGCGTCATGGTCGGCACCCCGGACCATCACCACTACCCCGCGACGATCATGGCCATGAAGTACGGTCTGAACGTCTACACGCAGAAGCCACTCACTCAGACCGTATGGGAGGCCCGCCAGCTCACCCGCGCTGCGGCGAAGTTCAAGGTCGTGACGCAGATGGGCAACCAGGGCCACGGCGGCGAGGGCTGGCGGATCGTCTATGAGTGGGTTCGCAACGGCCTCATCGGCGACGTCATCGAGGTCCACACGTGGACGAACCGGCCGATATGGCCCCAGGGCCTGGAGCGTCCCCAGGGCGAGGACCCCGTGCCCGACAACCTCGACTGGGACATCTGGTTGGGGCCCGCCCCCAAGCGCCCGTATAAGGAGGGCGTCTATCATCCGGCCAAGTGGCGCGGCTGGATCGACTTCGGCGCCGGCGCGCTCGGCGACATGGCCTGCCACACCATGGACGGCATCTTCTGGGCTCTGGAGCCGGGCTACCCCATCGCCATCGAACCGATCGTGGTCAACGGCATAACCAAGGAGTGCTACCCGAATAGCTCCATCGTCAAGTGGGAGTTCGGGCCGAAGTACTGGCGGCCTGCGTTCACCGCCTACTGGTACGAGGGCGGCCTCAAGCCAAGGAGACCCCAGAACCTTGAGCCCGACCGTGAACTGCCTTTCACCGGGAACCTGTTCATCGGCACCAAGGCATCCCTCATGGTGGCGGGCGACTATGGCGACGACATGACAACCATACCCGAGAGCCTGCTCGGCCAGGTGGGCAAGCTCAAGCAGCTCCTGCCGAGGTCGGTCGGGCACTATCGCGAGTGGGTCGAGGCCATCAAGGGGGAGAACGTCACCGTGTCCGACTTCAGCTATGCGGCCCCCATGACCGAGACCATTCTCCTCGGCAACATCGCCATCATCGTCGGCGAGCGCATCGAGTACGACGGCCCGGGGATGCGGATCACTAACATCCCGGAGGCGAACAGGCTGCTCTCGAAGGCCTATGGGAAAGGCTGGGACTTCGGCGGAGCGTAGCTCCGGCGGGGCGGAGCGCACCGTTCGCCGCAGCCATTGTCAGACGCTGGATGCGGGAGGCGCACCCATGGCTATGGTGACTCGTCGCTACTTCCTCGGTACAGCCGCGCGGGGCGCGCTCTCACTGGCTGCGGGCGCGACCCTGGTTCGGCAGTCCGTGTCGCCGGCGGGGGCCGCGCCGCGGCGGACGCCCAACATCGTCATCATCTTCGCGGATGACCTTGGCTATGGCGACCTCGGGTGCTATGGGCACCCCACTATCCGCACGCCGCATCTGGACCGGATGGCTGCTGGGGGAATGCGGTTCACGCAGTTCTACGCAGCCGAGTCCGTGTGCACCCCGAGTCGCGCTGCTCTTCTCACGGGCCGTCTACCGATCCGCAGCGGCATGTGCAGCGACACTCGGCGTGTGCTGTTCCCGGACTCGGCAGGGGGGCTTCCGGCGGGGGAGATCACCATTGCCGAGGCATTGAAGGGAAGAGGGTACTCCACAGCATGCGTCGGCAAGTGGCACCTTGGGCACCTGCCGCAGTTCCTGCCGACGCGGAACGGGTTCGACGAGTACTTCGGCATTCCGTACAGCAACGACATGAAGCCGTGCCCCCTGATGGACGGTGATAAGGTCGTCGAGGAGCCGGCGGACCAGGCCTCACTGACCCAGCGGTACACGGAGCGCGCGGTGCAGTTCATCCGCCGGCATCGACGGCGCCCGTTCTTCCTGTACTTCCCGCATACATTCCCCCACGTTCCGTTGTACGCGTCGGAGGGTTTCCGCGGGACGAGTCTGCGCGGGCTGTACGGCGATGTCGTCGAGGAGCTCGACTGGAGTGTGGGTCGGGTGCTGGACACGCTGCGGGAGGAGGGCATCGAGCGGGACACGCTGGTGCTGTTCACGAGCGACAATGGCCCGTGGGAAACACAGAAGCTGAACGGTGGGTCGGCCGGCCTCCTGCGCGGCGGGAAAGGCAGTACCTGGCCGGGCACCGTCGCCGCGGGACAGACGGTGACGGGGCTGGCTGCGACCCTTGACTTCCTCCCCACATGCCTCTCCCTCGCCGGAGCGCCGGTACCCACGGACCGAGTGCTGGATGGGTACGACCTGACTCCGCTCCTGAGAGGCAGCGGGCCCAGCCCCCGCAACAGCATGTTCTACTACCGCGGCATGCGTCTCTATGCGGCACGCAAGGGCCCGTGGAAGGCGCACCTCGCCACTCAGCCCGGATACGGCGGCTCCGCGGAAGAGCACGACCCCCCGTTGCTCTTCCACCTGGAGCACGACCCGTCCGAGAGGTACGACGTGGCCGAGGCGAACCCGGAGGTGGTCGCCGACCTGTTGCGCACCATCGAGGCCCACCGCGCGACGGTAGAAGCCGCGCCCTTGCAGCTCGACCAGCGTCTGTAGGCCGACCGCCTGGCGCCCAGACCGCACGACGGCGGCCCCGCGCACAGCGCGGAGCCCCCGCTATGCTGTTGCGGTTCGGCGCTACTCGGTCGCGCTCTTGGCCGGCGCGGTCGTGCCGCGGATCACCAGCTCGCAGGGCAGTCCGTAGGATCGAGAGATCGGCTCCCCCAGGCTCAGTTGCTCGACGAGGAGCGCGACAGCCAGGGCCGACAGCTCGCGGATGGGCTGTCGGACCGTCGTCAACGGAGGGTCGAGCACCGTGGCGAACGATGCGTCGTCGAAGCCGACGATCGACACGTCCTCCGGCACACGCAGGCGCATCGAGCGGGTCGCACGGATGGCGTGCGACGCCACCCAGTCGGCATCACAGAACAGGGCAGTGCTCCTCTCGCCACCCGCGCCGGGATCCCCCAGCAGCTCGTGCACCGCCTGGGCCACGCACTCCTCTTCCAGCGCCGGTAGGGCCCGCCCATGGGCGGCCGGTAGCTCTACCCCATTCCGGGCCCAGACCGAGCGCAGGCCCCGGGCCCGAGCCTCGCCCCAGCCGCTGGGCCACATGTGGATAACACCGACGCTGCGGTGCCCGAGCGACCACAGGTGCTCCCCGACGAGCCGCCCCCCAACTCATCGTCCACACTCACGCGGCACACCGTGGCCTCCGGAGACGTCGGCCCGACGAAGACAGAGGGCACACCCCACGACGGCATGCGCTCCGCCCAGTCGAAGAGCGTGAGTACGATGGCGCCGTCGGCCTCCCCGCGTGAGAAGATCGCGCCTGCCCTCTCGGGGTCCCGTCCCGCTACGCCATGTGCGCTCTCGACGACCATGCGAAGGCCATGGTGCGCGAGCCCCTCGCTCAACTCAAGTAACACAGCGTAGTGCAGTGCGGGGATATTCGGGTGTGTGTTGCCAGGGCAGAAGACGACCACTGTCGTGGCTTGGCTGCGGCCCGGTCGCAGATGCGTGCGGTCATACCCAAGTGCCTCGGCGGCATCCCGGACTCTCCGCCGAGTCCTGGAGCAGGTCTGCGGAGTAGCGGCATCGAAGTATGCCCGCGGCGCGCTGACGCGGCTGAACGACTTCGATGGGCACGACACCTACTTCCGATACGACGCCGCCGGCCGCAGGACGGTGAAGCAGCTCCCGAACGGGATGCTGACCTACCATGGCTACGACGCCGCGAGCCAGGCTTCGTGGACGGTGAACAGGAAGAGTGACCTGGCGCACCTGTCGAGCGTCTACTATGAGTACAACGGCGACAGCCTGCCGACGTGGCAGTATCGCAGAGGCGAGTTCAGCGTGGACCATCAGTACGTATACGACGACGTGCCCAGGCTCGCGGTCGAGCGGGTCTTCCCTCCGGGTGATCACGTGGACCCGATCTACTCGTTCGGCTACTACTACGATGGCAACTCCCGTCGCTACGCCCTCATCCGCGAGGACATGGGGCTGACCTACTACGCCTACGACGCCTCCGATGCGCTGCAGACGATCCAGCATCCCGACGGCAACTGGGCCTACTACTCGTATGACGCGGACGGGAACACGACGGAGATCACCTCGACCGGCGGGGATGCGGGGACTGCGGGGACGACCTACTACGAGTGGGACTCCGAGAACCTGATGACCTCGGCGAGGGTGCCGGGCGTCGAGACGGAGAACGAGTTCACGTGGAACGCGGACAGCCAGCGGGTGAGCCGCGTGGACTCCTCGGGGACGCTGTCGTTCCTGCGGGACGGCCAGAAGCTGATCGCGGAGAAGACGGGCGGCGGCGTGCTCGCGGCGAGGTATGTGAACGAGGGCGACAGCCTCTACTCGTGGCTGGTGAGCGACAAGCAGGACACGACGCGGCGCTACCCGACCTTCGACCTCCTGGGCACGGTGCACGACTTCGTCGGCTCGGGGCAGACGCTCCTCGGCAGCAACCTCTTCGAAGCCTACGGCACCCGCCCGGCCAGTGCGACCGGCACGGTGACAGGCCCCTACGGCTACGTCGGCGCCCTCGGCTACCACTACGACCCCGACCCCGCCCTACACCTCCTCAGCATCCGGCACTACAACGCGAGGACCGGGGCGTTTGTGAGTAGGGACCGTGTGCCAGAGCAGGCTGCATACGCGTATGCCCGCGCTCAGGCCACCCTTCTCACCGACCCCACGGGCTGGATGGAGGACAACCAGAAAGCGTGCATCATCGAAGCCGCAAACCAGCCGGGCAACGAGAAGTGCCGTGAAGCATGGAAGAAGGCGCATGGAGGCGACCTCGACCTCTTCTACAGGCTCGTCAGATGCATCATCGAGGGCGAATCCACCGACCTGAAGGATGCCATCGGGGAATGCACCGACATCGGCACGCCGGGCACACCGGGGTACTGGGCCGGGAAGTGTCTCGGCCCTATGCAGTTGTGTCCGAACGCCGGTACCCTCAGGCAATGCGAAGAGGCGGGGTACCCCATTTCCGGAGGGCGGTGGTGCCAGGAGGACCGGAACATCGGGTGCGGGATCAAGAAGCTCTGCGACGAGTGCATTCGACGTTACAGCGGAGACTACACGAGGTGCTCGCGTCTCTTCAACGTGATCGGTACAGAGCCGTTCAACGCTTGCATGGCAGATCCAGACTCATGGATCCCCCCGGCTGACACCACCTGCCGGCCCGACACGCACCAGTGCCCCGAGATACCGACGCGTGGCTGCGAGACGGGGTGAGACGCACATGTCAGCCCTTCGTGCTCCGGTTCCCGTGGTTCTGCTGGTGTGCCTCCTGGTACTCGCCCGCGGCACCAGCCCCTCCGCCCTGGCGTCCGGCTCCTCCGGAGCTGCCTGCAGGTGCCCGCGTCTCAGCCTGGAGGGCTTGCCGGAGTGGTGCCGGGAGCTCTCGCTCTCCAAGCGTGGCGGAAGTCTCCCTCTGCTACTCGTCGGCCCGATCACCCTCCCGTCCGGCGACGCGATCACGGTCCTTCTCACGGGAGAGCCGTACCTCTCTGGGCGCACGGTGTGGTGTTGGGGGCTCACAGGCCTCGTGGCTCGAGTGGAGAGCCCAGGGAGAGCGCCGCGCTTCGCGGGGCGTATCTGTGAGCTGGTGATGGGCTGCAACGTGGCGTTCTACGTCGCGGATACCGCGATGGGCTGGAATGTGGCCTCCGAGGGCCTGGTCGCGGCGGTGCGGGCCGCGCCCCTCGGCCGCGACGCGCTGGTCATCGAGTTCCCGGTGGGACTCTCCGGGAATAGCGGCGCCTCGGCCGTGTTTGTGCTGACGACCACTCCGTCGCCTCGGTTGAGCCTGGCATACGTGGACCCGGTGTTCGGGTTCCTCGCGGGGCCCGGGGGGCGAGTGCGGCTGGTCACGTTCGCGGAGAGAGAGTATGTGACCCACGCAACGCGCGACGCCCGGAAGCAGGTCGAAGAGGTCTCCGTGACAGGGCGTATGCGCCGCATCGGCCGATGGCCGCTCCCGGCGGGCTTGGGCACCGAGTGGACGGACGTGCCTCCCCTCGACTCAGCCTGGACTGCCATACGCTGGATGCGCGAGCCGGCCGACGGCGGAGGTCAAGGGGATAGCGAACGATCGTCTGCTTCCCCGCACTGAGGCGGGCGCGAGCGGCAACCGTGGACGCGGACGACGGGCATACGTACTACGACTTCGATCCCGCGAACCGGCTGTCGGTGATCCGGGACCCGTTCGGCGGGAGCTTCTACTTCGAGTACGACCCGGCCGGCAGGCTGGTCTCGAAGCAGCTGGCCTCCGGTGCGGTGACGTATCAGGGATATGACGAGGCGAGCCGGGTGAGCCAGGTGCTGCACGCGAAGTCGGACAACTCGGTGCTCGCGAGCTACGATTACACCCGCGACTCGCGGGGCAACCCGACGCGCATCACCGACGAGAACGGCGACTACCGCGAGTTCCAGTACGACTCGCTGAGCCGGCTCATCGCGGAGAAGTGGTACGACGTGAACGACACCCTTCTCGACCGGAAGGTCTACTTCTACGACGCCACCTACAGCAGGATTCGCGAGGACTTCGAGGGCGGCCCGACGGTCTACTACCTCTACGACGCCCGCAACGCGCCGACGGAGATCCGGGACACCGACGGCAACGTGACCTACCTGGAGTACAACGCCGCCGGGTCGCTCACGAGCGAGACGACGGACGCGGGGACGGCCTACTACGAGTGGAACGCGGAGGAGATGCTCCAGAGGGTGGACCTCGCTGCCGGCGGGAGCGCCTACTATGACTACGACGGCGACGCCCGCCGCTGGTCGAAGCAGGACTCCGAGGGCGTGAAGCGCTACCACTGGGATGCTACGCGCGGCGGCGAGCCGGGCCTGGCAGTGGTGCAGGAGGTGGATGGCGGCGGCACGACCATCGGCAGCGGGGTGGGGAGCCAGACGATCACCGTGAGCGTCGATCGCTCCTCCCTGCTCTCCGGTATCCACACTGACGACATCATCTTCGAGTTCGTGACGTCGGATGGGGTGGCATCCGAAGCCCTGTCTGTGCGCGTGGACGCCGGCAACGGTACAGGGAACATGCCGCCGATGGCGTCCCTCGGTGTGACGCCTTCGTGGGGTGTTGCGCCTCTTGACGTGAGCTTCGCGGTCTCGGCCTGGGACCCGGACGGCGCCATCGTGTCCTGGGCGTTGGACTTCGGGGACGGGACCTCCGACCAGGCGACCGGCGACCCACCGGCGACCATCGCGCACACCTACGAGGCGCCAGGGACTCATGAGGCCACAGTGACGGTCACAGATGGGGACGGTGCTTCCGCCAGCGACACGGTGACGATATCGGTCATCGACCCCGACCACCCTTTCCCCGTCGCCAACCTGGATGCCACGGTCCTGTCAGGCGTTGCGCCTTTGGACGTGACGTACGCGCTGTGGGCCTCGGCCTCGGACAGCTCTATCGTGTCCTGGGCGTTGGACTTCGGTGACGGTACCTCTGAGCAGGGCAGCGGCGCGCCGCCATCATCCGTCACGCACACCTACGAAACGCCCGGGGTGTACAGCGCAGCCCTGACCGTGACGCACGAGGTCGGCGCGGCTGGTTCGGACACGGTGTCTATCGCGGTCTACGCGGCAGGCGTAGCGCCAACGGAGCTCGGCCCGGTGGGAGGTACGGTCGTTGTGTGGGCGGAATCCGAAGCTGGCCCGCCGACGGGCGACATTACTGCCACATCGGACCTCCGGGCTGAGCAGATCACGGCGTCGCTGACTGAGGTCAGCGCCACCAGGTCCGAAGCGGAGTTGGCACTGCCCCCACTGCAGCTTGCTGCCGGCGCAGCAGAGCTTGTCGACGAGACTTGGGCACTGTCGCTTGACGCCACCGATCCGGCAGGGCAGCCCATACAGGCTGAGTTCGTCGTGCGGGTAGTGGCGCCTGGCGAGGGGCCGCCGCCCGTGCCCTGAGCGGAATGGCACTCCATAGAGTGCAGGAAGGCTGCCTCAGCCCCTGTGCCCGAGGGTCTCCTGAGCCACGCTCCCGCGCCAGACTTGCGGTCAACGCGGAGGGGAATGCGGGTCAGGAGACCCGCGGGCACGGGAACCCGTGTGGACCGCCGACGGGTATGGGGGGCCGGCGCTGTCACAGGTGCCAGCCGTTCGCTGACGAAGGTACCTCACCACACGGCGCCAACGCCCGCGTATGGGGGATCACCATGAGAACGGCTTGTCTTGTCTGCCTCTCCGCATGCCTCGTCTCAGGATCGGCTGTGCGCTGCCTGAGTGCGCCGGCGCCGCGGAACATGGGGGTCACCTTCAACGGAGAGACGGATGTCGCGGAGCCCCTGGCCGCGGACACCTGGCACACCATCACCGCCTCCTACCGGTATGACGGCAATATCAGCCTGCTCACCAACACGTACCTGGTCCTCGCGCGGGGTGGCGACCTGCTGAGCGGCTTCGACTTGGGCTACAACCTGCCCACGAACCAACTGGGCATCGTCAGGCACGGGTTCTGGAACGCGACGGAGGCCACCGGGATCCCCGGCGAGGCGGGCAAGGTCATCGAGAACGACCAGGGCTATCTCGACTGCGAAGGCACCGCAGTGCAAAGGACCGCCGACGACATCTCGGTCTCGTACCGCGTGAAGTTCAAGCCTGGGACGCTCAAGGGGTCGTGCAACGTCTACCAGTACGTCGAGGACAAGGACGTGAACTACGAGGGCTTCACGATCATGAGCTCGGTCACGATCGAGGGGGACGCCGGGGTCCACCGGACGGACATGCCCGAGGGGTGGGTGAACTCGCTGCGAACGTCCGGCGCGGCCTCGGCGGACCTGGTCCTCGCGGATCGCGGCCGGGCACGCTACACGCTGGTGATCCCGCGGGACGCGCAGCGCATCGAGCGGAAGGCGGCCGGCGACCTGCGACACAACCTGATGCTGATCTGCGAGGCCGACTTCCCGGTCGTCAGCGAGGACCAGCTCGCTAAGGAAGGCGCTCCGTATATCAGCATCGGCCGAACGGAGCTGCTCTCTCGGTCGCCCTGCAGGTGGAAGGACGCCGACCTGGCGGCTGAGGGCTACGCGCTCGAGGTGGTCGGCGCCAACGTGTTCCTGTACAGCGGCAGTGGGCGCGGCCTCATGCACGGCGCGTACTCGCTGCTGGAGGAGGACCTGGGCTGCCGGTGGTACTCCACGACCTCGGTGGACACGCCACGGCTGACGCGGCTTGCGGTGCGTCTGGTGCCGCGGAAGTACATCCCGGCGCTCGAGCTGCGAGACCCGTACATCCTCAAGATGCACGATCCCACGTGGTCGCTCCGGAACAAGACGAACACCCCGCACGCCCGCATCCCACGGGCCTGGGGCGGCAGCATCCGCTACTACCACATGGGCCATACCTACGCCCGGTACTTCCCGACGGAGGAGTATTTTGCGGAGCACCCCGAGTACTACGCCTTGGTGAACGGCAAGCGGCAGCCGAGCCAGCTCTGCCACACGAACGAGGACGTCATCCGGCTAAGCATCGAGAAGACCGGCGAGATCTTCCGCAACCACCCGGACGTCACGATCACCGCGATCGGGCCGAACGACGGGCGCGGCTTCTGTGACTGCCCGAACTGCAAGAAGCTGGATGACGAGAACGGCGGGAGGTCCGGCAGCTTCTTCCACATGGTCAACCGGATCGCCGAGGGTGTGAAGCAGGAGTTCCCCGACAACCGTCTGATCGCCCTGGCGTATCTGGACTATGCGCGTCCGCCCACGAGGTTCAAGGTGGACGACTATGTGATCATCCAGCTCTGCACGGACTCCCATGCCTGGAAGTACCAGTTCTGCTTCGTGCGGGAGTCCGAGGAGTTCCAGCAGATCATCAAAGCCTGGCACGCGGTCAAGGCAAAGGTGTTCATCTGGGACTACACCACCGACTACGTGCACTACCTGGTGCCCATGGCCAACTGGCCTGTCGTCGCGGAGAACACTCGGTTCAACATCCGCCATGGCGCCGCTGGGATCATGTACGAGTCCGAGCTGAACGACGTTGACGAGATGCGCGCCTGGGTGTGGGCGAAGCAGCTCTGGAACCCGACGCTGGACACCCAGGCGCTGATGCGGGACTTCGTGTTCGGGTACTACAAGGAGTCCGCTCAGCCCCTGTGGGACTACCAGATGATGATGTGGGCGTACTGGGAGAAGTGGCATCGAGCGCCGCACAAGTGCGGTGTGGCGTCCGGCAATCCGCTCCTGAACAACCTGCAGTGCTCCTACGCGCCCGATGGCCCTATGTTCACCCCCGAGTTCATGGCGGGGATGGGGCGCTGCTTCGCCGAGGCCGAGCGCTTGGCGAAGAGCGACGAGGTTCTGGCGCGGGTGAAGCGGGCCAAGCTCTCGCTCCTGTACCTGGAGCTGAGCCAAGGTCTCGGCTACTACACCGAGTTCGGCGACTTCGTCTATGGCCAGGGCATGAAGCTGCCCCGCGCCGAGAGGCAGGCGTTCCAGAAGACCCTGGACGAGTTTGCGGAGCTGTGCCGGCAGTACGGGTTGACGACTCTGGGCATCCCCATCACGGCCGAGAGCATCACCGCCAAGTGGAAGTCGTGCATCGACACCGATGGCGCGGGCCAACCCCGAGCGTTCCTGCCCGCGGAGTGGGTCTTCGTCGCGGACCCGGCCGACAGGGGGGTGAACGAGAGGTGGTACGCGAGTCGGAGGTTCTACGAGGCAGTGGGCAGGCTTACCGTTGGCGATGAGGGTGGCGGGCAGGCATCGGCAGACCTCGGGAAGGGACTCGCCCGGGTGCACATCAACCGCGGCGTCGGTTGGGAGCAGCAGGGCTTCCCGGGCCTGGACGGCTACGGCTGGTACTTCCAGAACCTGGGGGTGCCGGAGGAGCTGGCCGGCAAGGAGCACCTCTACCTGTACTTCCGCGGCGTGAACGAGCAAGCATGGGTGTATGTGAACGGTAAGCCGGCCTATGAGCGGACATACGCCTCGACGGGCAAGGGCGTGGGCGAACTGACCGGCGCCGCCTTCAGCTTCGACGCCGCGCGATGGCTGAAGCTTGGCGCCGGGAATCAGGTGGCCGTCAGAGTCACGCACGCGACCGGTCTGGGAGGCATCACCATGCCCGCGATGCTGGTCGGGACGGACGAGCCGCGCTCGACCGAGGAGTTGGACGCGTACAGGTACTGAGGCTCGCGGGACAAGGGGACGGGGCCCGCACTCGGCGCTCTCGTCGCCCTCCTCCGGCTTGCGTGGCCGGCCGCGGCCGCGAGGAGCAAGCGCTGTGCTGACCAAGTCCGGTACCCGCGACGGGAACCCCTCGTCCCCGTAGGGCAGCCCGCTCTGTGTGCGACTTCTCAGACGCTCAACGTCTGCTTCGGTCACGGGTTCGGCGAGGTACGCTTGCCATCCGGCTGGCGTGACACCATCCGGGAGCTCGCAGCTCACCAGCGAGTCGGTGCGAAGGCCGCAGTGTGCTGCCGCGCTGCTCCACTCGTGCTCGGCTGCATGCGACATGGTGTCTGCGGGAGGGTGGACGAGCCGTCCACCCTCCACCCAGATCGCCGTTCGGCACTCACGACTCCGTATGCAGCCCTCGTACTCCTCGGCGACACGCACGAGCCCGGCCTGCACCGGGTTCCGCTCTACATGACGCACTGGGTTCCGGGGGTTCCGGGGACATCCATGATAGGTAGAAGTCAAGGGGGAGACGGAGATTCCCCGTCCGCCTCGGCCTGGAGCGCTCCGGGTGGTTGCCCGTTGCATCCGCGGTCGCTGCTGACCA
>Ga0315288_10000305_pt1 | contig 60992 bp, 36 predicted proteins | sample YL17G11_20_MG_FD_203454 | JGI IMG/M metagenome (GOLD analysis project Ga0315288, IMG submission 203454) | Sediment microbial communities from Yellowstone Lake, YNP, Wyoming, USA - YL17G11_20 | ecosystem: Environmental > Aquatic > Freshwater > Lake > Sediment | place: USA: Wyoming | collected...
AAATCTATCAATCAGTCAAAGTTAACCGAGCTTTGCCACAGACCCCAAACACTAACACCCGTTTGAAAAAGTCTCTCCTAAATGCTCGGAAACAGTACACTTTCACTATGGCTGGAATTGTGAAAGATGCTGGGCTAACTATTAACGAGTTTAAAGAATTTCTGTAAAAGACTGTTGACCAAAACCTTTATTCTGTTAGTATTCGGAATTACATATTCAAGTTAGGAGAATCAGTGGAATTCAAACATCTTAAACGCACACATACTTGCGGAGAATTAAAAAAACTGGATGTCGGTAAAACCGTCATCCTGAATGGCTGGGTTAATAAATGGAGGAATCATGGTGGTCTGCTATTCATTGATCTTAGGGATCGTTATGGCGTCACCCAGGTGGTCTTCAAGCCGGATTTGGTGGATGAAAAAACCATGAACGAGGCATCCCACCTTCGAGCGGAATATGTGATCAGCGTGGAAGGAGAGGTGAATCCGAGACCCGAGGGGATGGCAAATCTCGATATGGCGACCGGAGAGATCGAGGTTATAGTGAAAAAGATGACCATCTTAAACGAATCGAAAACCCCACCTTTTGACATTATCGAGGAGCCAAAGGCAAGCGAGGAGCTGAAACTTACTTATAGATATCTGGATTTAAGACGTCCACCCCTGCAAAAGAAGATAAAGATCAGGCACGAGGTGACCAAAGCAGTTCGGGATTATCTGATTTCACAAGACTTCTACGAGATCGAGACCCCTCTTTTGATGAGAAGCACACCGGAGGGAGCAAGAGATTTCATCGTTCCCAGTCGGGTTAATCCGGGAAGATTCTATGCTTTACCTCAGTCGCCTCAGCTTTTGAAACAGATATTAATGATCTCAGGCTTCGACAAGTATTTTCAAATCGCCCGTTGTTTACGAGATGAAGATTTAAGGGCAGATCGCCAACCGGAGCATACTCAGATTGATATGGAGATGTCTTTCGTTACCGAAGATGACATCTTCTCAGTTGTTGAAAGAATGATGGTTTATGTCTTCAAGAAAGTCTTGAACGTTGAGTTGAAAACCCCATTCCCACGCTTCACATTTAAAGAGGTGATGGGAAGTTACGGTAGTGATAAGCCTGATACCCGATTTGGTTTCGAGATAAGGGAACTGACAGATTCTGTCAGGGGATCACAGTTTAAGGTTTTCTCTCAAACCATTGAAAATAACGGCATCGTTTGCGGGATCAACTTCACAGGAGGAGCTAAACTCTCCCGCAAGGAGATAGAAAATTTAGAGGAAGTAGCAAAAGATGGTCAGGCTAAAGGTCTTTTGACGATGGCACGAACAAGCGATGGTTTTAAATCCTCCTTCGCCAAATTCATAACCGAGGAGGAGCAAAATGCCATTGTTCAGAAGCTGAATTTGGAGGAAGGGGACATAGGGTTTTTGGTTGCTGACCAACCCAAAATAGTCTTTGCTTCTCTGGGTAAGTTAAGATTAGCAATAGCTCATAAATACGATCTGATCGACAAGACCAAGTGGAATTTTTTGTGGGTGTATGAATTTCCACTGTTTGAATATAATCCAGAGGAGAAACGTTTCGATGCCATGCATAATATAGTCACCATGCCCTATGAGGAAGACTTAGGAAAACTGGAAGAAGGGTTCACATCCAAGATTCCTTTAGATCACCGAGATCATCCTTGGACCAGCATTAGAGCACGGCAATACGATTTAGTCTTAAACGGGACCGAGATCGCCTCCGGCGGCATCCGAAACCATAAAAGAGCGCTCCAGCAGAAGATTTTAAACGCATTGGGCATTGATGACGATCGAGCAGAAAAGATGTTTGGTTTCCTTCTGCGGGCATTAGAATATGGTGCACCGCCCCATGGTGGCGTCGCCCCAGGGCTGGATCGGATAATAGCTTTGATGACCGGCTCCGACTCAATAAGAGACGTGATCGCATTTCCCAAAACCACTCAAGCTCAATCTTTGATGGACGGAGCTCCCTCTGAGGTGGATGAAAGACAGCTTAAGGAGCTGAAGATAAGGGTAGTTAAAGAATAAAAATACTCATTGCAAAATTCAAAGTGCAGAGTGCAAAATGCAAAATTATAATATAGAAGAAAACAAGGGAGAATTTCTCTCTACCCTTTGAGGCTGTGTCATAATCATGTTTTGACTTTGTAGCCGCAATCTTTAGATTGCGAAAAGCGTTGGCAATTCAACGAGCAGTTTTCGTCCATATGGACGGCTACAAAAAACCGATTAGGAGGATAGAAAAAGAGAGATTGACAAAACAAAAACGAATCGACATAAGTGAAGTAGATCAGAGACTGCTTTTTGGTCAGGGTGGCTCTTTTTTGCGTCTGATCGAAAGCGAATTCGATGCCAAGATCATCGCCCGGGGCGACTCCATAGTGGTTCAGGGGGAAGAACAGGAAGTAGATCATCTCGAAGTTTTATTCTTGGATTTAATTAATTATCTCCAGAGAACTAATCAACTCTCCGAAAAATACGTTCTTTATGCCATTAATATGGTAAAACAAAATGGAGTTGGTCCTTTCAATGATCTGTCCGAATTTGGATCCAAAGGACAGATAAGCTCCGTAGTAACTTCTATCTTCACCCGGGAGAGCATAAAACCACGTACCATAGGTCAAAAAGATTACGTAAAGGCGATGGAATCTTATGACATCGTATTCTCCATCGGTCCGGCTGGTACTGGGAAGACCTATCTGGCGGTAGCCAAGGCGGTTTCGGCACTAAAACAAAAAACAGTAGGAAGGGTGATCTTGGTACGTCCGGCAGTGGAGGCAGGAGAAAGCTTAGGCTTCCTCCCTGGAGACATTCGCGCCAAGGTTGATCCTTACCTAAGACCGGTATACGATGCCCTTCACGATATGTTATCTGCGGAAAAGATTCGCAAATTAATGGAGATGGGGGTGATCGAGATCGTCCCCTTAGCCTTCATGCGCGGCAGAACCTTGAACAATTCATTCGTCATCCTGGACGAAGCTCAAAATACTACGGTAGCGCAGATGAAAATGTTTCTTACCCGACTGGGAGAAGACTCCCGGACGGTGATTACCGGTGACGTAACTCAGATTGATCTGGAGGATAAAAAAGCCTCCGGACTGGTTCAGATTCAGAAGATACTCAAAGGAGTAAAAGGAATAGAGTTTGTGTATCTGTCAGAAAAAGACGTGGTCAGACACCGCTTAGTGCAGGAGATCATCAAGGCTTATGAGAGATATGAAAATCAACCTAAATCATCTTCAACCTCACGTCCCCGCATGGCAAAGGATGATCCGAAACGTGAAGATAACGTTTGAGTTGGACATCATAAGAAATATGTTCGGAGTGTAATATTAAATACATAGTAGTAATGATTCTTATGTGTCATTCTGGGTGAAGCCGTGCATCATCTGGTGCAGGGTGAAGCGAAGAATCTCAAAGACATATGTTTCGCTTCGCTCAACGTGATACAAAGTATGCCTGCTTGTTTTGTTTATCTGCCGAAATTTTATGAGTATTGTAAGAAAGCTGATTTTGCCAAAGCATAATAAATCTGACAAGAATGGAGTGGAACACAAAACCGTAGTTTATGGTTTTCGGGTGGTTTTGGCTTTGGTTACCATTGCCATCATTGTGTTTTTGTTTCCCATCTCCTCTCTTTATCAATCCCTCAATCTACCCGCAGTGGGGAGCGTCGCCAAAGACGATATCATTGCTCCTTTCACTTTTCCAGTTTTAAAAAGTGATGAAGAACTGGAACAGAACAAGAAAATGGTGTTGTCTAATTTGCCCGTGGTGTTGGAGTTTAATTCCACCAAAGAGGAGTCGATTACCACCGAGTTGGAAAGGTTTTTTGCCCGGGTGGACAGTGTTATCCGAGCTGACCAGATTCCAGAGTCCCGGCTCAGGAGTTTAAGGCTTTTGTTTCCCCAGCTGGAAGAGGAAGGGATTTCTTTTTTGAGCACCGGTGAAGACTTAAAAACCTTCAGCTCCAATCTGTTTTCCATGCTCAAGGAATTCTATCAGGCGGGAATGGTGGAAAAGGTAGAGGATCTGCCCTTCAGGGAAAACCGCAAGGTCATCATCTTAAACCAGAAAAAGGAGATTCCTGTTTCTGCGGATGAGCTTCTGGATCTACCCAAGATTAAAGAGAGACTTCTTTCTTTGGCTTTAGTCAAATTCGAAAATGATCAGCTTAAAATCAAAGCCATGTATGAAATTGGCAGTCGGTTTATGGTGCCCAATCTGATCATAGACTCAAAAGAGATGGAGGTGCGAAGACAGAGAGCTTTGGATTCCATCACCCCCCATAAGGGAATGGTGTTGAAGGGAGAGATGATTTTGGCAAAAGATCAAAAGGTAACCCAGAAGGATTTGGAGAAACTCTCCTCCCTTTCCCAATTTCGCTTAAAAACCGGATTTATCTCCGATCCCTGGCATTTTGTCCTTCCGCTTCTGGCAAGGATTTTCTTTATCGGAACCATAATCTTGGGGTTAGCCCTGTTTTTGTATCTCATCCGACCTAACGTTTTCTTTGACAACAACAAGCTTTTGATGATCGCCAGCACCTTGATATTGGAGATGATTTTGACCTATCTGATCATATTCCGCTGGCATCTTTCCGAATATCTTATTCCGGTCACCATCGCCTCCATGCTTTTGACCATCCTGCTGGATCTGGAGGTGGGTTTGGTCTACACCTTCTCTTTAGGGATACTTCTCGGGGTGGTGAATTACTTGGATTTCAAATTAGCCTTCATAACCATCGTGGCTGGCAGCTTAGCTTGCTTCAGCGTGAAAGATGTTACCCACCGATACCGATTCTATCGTCCCATGCTTTATGTGTCTTTCGCCTATGTGGTGTTCATTTATTTCTCGGAATCGTTGAAGCTTTCCCCCTCCGGCTCGATCCTCTCCCTGTGTGGTTATGGGCTGTTTAACGGCTTTATCTCTATTATTTTGACTATGGGAATTTTGCCAATTTTTGAATCCGGTTTCAATTTGACCACGGACATCTCCCTGCTGGAGCTTTCCGATCTGAATCGTCCCTTGCTGAAAAGGCTCTCCATAGAGGCTGCGGGCACCTATCATCACAGCATAATCGTAGGCAATTTAGCGGAGGCGGGAGCAAAAGCGATCGGCGCCAAAAGCCTTCTGGCACGGGTGGGGGCTTATTATCACGACATCGGCAAGGTGCAGAAGCCGGAGTATTTCGTAGAGAATCAGATGGGAGCCAAAAGCAAACATGAGAAGCTCACTCCATCCATGAGCGCTCTGATACTTGAGTCTCACGTTAAGGAAGGTGTAGAGATGGCAAAGGAGGCTAATCTTCCCCAAGCGGTGATTGATTTCATTGGTCAACATCATGGCACTACCCTGATGAGCTATTTTTACAATAAGGCTTTGGAGCGGGGAGCCGGAGAGAATTTGAAAGATGAATACAGATATCCTGGGCCCAGACCTAGTTCTAAGGAGACGGCCATAGTGATGTTGGCAGATGCGGTAGAAGCCGCATCCAGAACGCTGGAAGATCCTAAACCTTCTCGCATTAAAAGCTTGATAAAGAAAATCATAGATTCAAAACTACAAGCTGGAGAGCTGTCGGATTCCAGTTTGACCTTCAAGGATTTATCCGCCATTGAACAGGCATTTCTGCCCGTGTTGATAAGCATGTTCCATCCTCGAGTGGAATATCCTGAGCCAGTAGAAAAGATCTCCTGATTTTTCAAATCGGATTAGAGAAAAAAGCAAGTTGAACAAAATTAATGTCAAAAACATTCATCCCCAGTTCAAGATCAGCCGGAAATCGATAAGGCTTCTGGTTGAAAATATTTTGAAGTCTGAAAAAGTTGATTCGGGTGTGGATGTGATATTGGTGGACGATAAATTCATGATACCTTTGAATAGGAAATTCACCAAGAGGAACAAGACCACAGATGTCCTCTCTTTCGGAATGAAGGTAGATAAGAGATTAGAAGTGGAGTATTCCAGCCTGGGAGATATTTACGTCTCTTTAGATCAGGCAAAAAGACAGGCAGAGGAATACCAAGTTAAGTTTGAGGAGGAGGTAAGGCTTTTGGTGGCACATGGACTTCTTCATCTTTTGGGATACGATCACAAAGGTAAAAAAGAAGAAAATATTATGAGACAAAAAGAAAAAATGTATCTCAAAACCTCTTCCCCTATTTCCCCCTCTCCATTTCATGGAGAGGTGGATTCACGGAGTGAGGTAAGCGTATGAAAAGTTCTTCGAAGCTCGTTTATCGGTAGCGACGCTCGTTTCGAGGCTCGAAAATCGTTAATTAAAACTCGAAAATGATAAACCATAGAATAAATCGATCATCGACTCACGAAAATCGAGTTTCGATTCGAGCCTCGGTATGAACTGTATGGTTCATACCAAGCTACCGTCAAACGATAAACGAACTTTAGTTTAACAACCTCTCCCCTTTTTATTCCCCCTCTCCTTGCTAAGGAGAGGGGTTCACCCTGCCCTTCGGTCCTGAGACCTCAGGGTCGAAGGAAAGGGATTCACTCTGAAGGGGACAGGGGGTGAGGTAGATGGATTCCTATGAACCTAATTCACAAATTTTCATACCCGATTTTACGGTTCTTCAATCGTTTCTTCCACTATGATCCCCAAAAGAGCGAACTGGGGGGGGGAGATCGTGGTGATAAATCCACAACAGAAACTGAGTCCTTGACGGAGACTCAAAAGACCACGCTGGAAGAGGAAGAAAAACGAATGATCCATGGAGTGGTGGAGATGGGCGAGACTCAGGTGAAAGAAATCATGCTTCCCCGTCCGGATATGATCTGCGCAGAGGAGGACTCATCCTTAGAAGAGATCAGACAGCTGGTGAAAAAACACGGGCACTCTCGTATCCCCATCTATAAGGGAAACATCGATCATATCACCGGGATTATCCACGTTAAGGACCTCTTCCTCCAGGCAGTGGATCAAAAGGAGATTACTAACCTGTCTTCTTTGGCTCGTAAAGCTTATTTCGTTCCGGAAAGCAAAAAGGTGGACGAGCTTTTAAGAGAATTCAAAAGAGACAAAAATCACGTCGCTATCGTGGTGGATGAGTATGGTGGCACCGCTGGTTTGGTCACCATGGAAGACGTCTTAGAGGAGATTGTGGGAGAGATACAGGACGAGTATGATAAAGAACTGCCTCCTATTCAAAAACTGGATGATAAAACCTACCGGGTAGATGGTAAGGTGAGCATAGAAGAGTTAAACGACTCGCTGGGAACGAGAATCGAAGAGAAGGGATTTGAAACGGTGGGAGGTTTCATCTACGATCTGGTAGGGGGCGTCCCCGAACAAGGCAAGCTTCTGGAATATAAATCAGACGATATGGAGTTGAAACTCCTGGTTGAGAAATTGGAGGGTCAAAGAATAAAGACTATTAAGATCATCATCACTTTCCTATCCACTACCCCATCCAACCATTTCTAAAAATGACTAATCAAGTTTCCATCGTAAGGTGTGATGACTACACTTACGACAGTGTTCGAAATGTAGTCAAAACCTCTTTTGATCATCTGGGTGGATTAAGCCGGTTTGTAAAAAAAGATCAAAAGGTTTTGATCAAGCCTAATTTACTTTCAGCCAAAGATCCATCTCGGGCTATTACCACTCATCCGTCCGTAGTTCGCGCGGTGGTGGAGGAGGTGCAAAAGCTGGGCGCGGTTCCCATCTTAGGAGATAGCCCCGGCGGGGTAGATCGGGGGATAAAAAGGGTATGGGAAAATACCAAGCTGGCGGAAGTAGCTGGTCAGACCGGTGCTAAATTGGTAGCATTTGAAAGTGAAGGAGTATATCCAAGAACTACACCCGAAGGAAAATCATACTACCTAGCCAAACCGGTGATAGATTCAGACGTGATCATCAACCTGGCCAAGCTAAAGACTCACACGCTTACCTTGATGACCTGCGCAGTCAAAAATATGTTCGGATCGATACCCGGTTTCAGAAAAGGAGAATATCACAAAGAGGCACCCAAGCCAAAAGATTTCGCTCGGGTGATTGTAGACGTCTTCTCTTTGACCAAGCCCCAACTCACTTTGGTGGACGCCATCGTATGTATGGATGGCGATGGTCCCTCCGCTGGCAACCCCAAATATGCAGGACTGCTCCTTTCCAGCACCGATGCAGTAGCTTTGGACATAGTGACTGCAAAGATCATGGGATTCAAAGACGGAGAGATCGATACAACTACAATTGCTCAAGAAAGAGGCTTAGGGCCAAAGTCGTTTGACCAAATTGAAATCAGGGGAGAAAACTTAAACGATCTGCCATTACCTAAGTTCGAGCTACCTTCTAATCGCTTTTTGAAAATGATACCGGAATTTTTGGTCAAGTTAGTCGCTCCACTGGTCTGGGTTAGACCGAATATTTTGGATGGCAAATGCATCAATTGCAATATCTGTGTGGAGAACTGTCCCACCAAAAGCATCCATGAAGGAAAAAAGAGACCTTGTTTTGATTATACCAATTGTATCAACTGCATGTGTTGTCATGAGCTTTGCCCCCACCAGGCGGTATATCTAGAGAAGAGCCGACTGGCAAAAAGGATTCACTAATATATTCAGAAGTTCCCTCATGGAAGGCTGAAGCCTTCCGCCACATCGATCTGTTCTCTGCTCTCTGTTGGTGTTCTTCACCAACTGAGCAAGCTTATGGTTCAGCTGGTTCCTTTCCTATGGATCCTGCGGATTTCTGTTCGGGTAAAAGCAGGATGAACCTGTTGTTCTTTCCTCTTTTCACGGTCAACATTATCTGTTTTTTATCTTTAACCTGAGCCAAACTTTTCTTAAAATCATCCAGATTCTTGATTTCGAAATCCTCCACTTTTTTTATGACGTCATCTTCGTCCAACATAGCGGTGCTGGCAACCCCTCCTACTTCCACAAAAGAAACCAATACCCCCTCTCTATCTTCCAGCATGTATTGCTGGTATATGGCATCGGTAATCTCCTGAACGGTGAAGCCAAACGGGGTTTCAAATTCATCCGCCTTCACCTTGGGTTGCACAGACATTTCCGTGGTGATGGTGGTGTCCCTCCCATTTCTCATGATCTTCAATATTGCAGGTTTTCCCACCTGGCTTTCCGACACTAAAAACTGAAACTTATTCAAATCCTCCTCTTTTTCTGCGGAGATTTTCGCACCGTTGTATTCGACTATTATGTCTCCCGGTTTAAGCCCGGCTTTTTCAGCCGGTGAGTCGGAAATGATGTCTGAGATGAGAATGCCTTCCAGGCGGGGACTGCCATAATATCGGGCATAGTCACGGCTTAAGGGTTGGATGGTTACGCCGAGAAAGCCTCGCTGGATTGTGCCACCGCTCAACAGCTTGTTTTTCACCTCATTAGCCGTGTTAATCGGGATGGTGAAACCCTGCCCTCTGCCTAATCCTATTGAGTTTATACCGATCACTTCACCTCGTAAATTTACTAAAGGACCACCGGATGAACCCGGATCGATGGCGGCATCGGTCTGAATGAAATCATTGATCAACTGACTTTCCATAGAAAGGTGGGGCAGCACTCTCCCTTTGCCACTGATGATACCGAATGAGACGGTGCGATCAAATCCATAGGGATTGCCGACCGCAATCACCCATTCTCCCACCTCCACTCCATCCGAGTTACCCAGCTTCGCCACCGAAAGCTCCTCTTCAGTTTTCACCTGAATCAAAGCTAAATCGGTCTGTTTGTCCAGCCCGATGATCTCCGCCGGATACTCGATCTTGCTGGGAAGAGTTACGGTTATGCTTTTGGCATCATCCACCACGTGTTCGTTGGTGAGGATGAATCCCTTTTTGTCCACGATCAAGCCGGAAGCCAAGGATTTGTATTTTATCTCTCCAGTCTTCTTCACCACCTCAATGTGCACCACCGCAGGCTTGATGTCATCCGATACGGAGATGATCATCCTCTGCAGGTCATCAAAAAGCTTAAGCGTCTTTTGATCGTTTTTTCCTTGAACCGAAGCGGGATGTATCAGCTCCAAACCAAATAATAGAACTCCTGCGAAGAGGGAAATTAGACCAATTGATTTTTTCATTCTATGATACTCCTATGAAATTTTTGAGTTTCATTTCAATAATCTTAAAAGCATTTTACTTTATACGAAAGTATTATTTGTATCGGCAACTATAATGGTCAAGTGAAAAAAAGAAAGTAAGAATAAAGATGATGTTTCTAGGGTGTGAAGAATGCCAGCACTTAAGAGATCAAGATATAGTTCTTAGCCCATTGGGATGTAAGCTCTTAAACCTGACTAAAGCACGAATTCTGTGTCTTGAGATCAGTTAGAACAACTATTTAAGAGTTTAACTTGAACTCTCGAATCCTTGAACTCTTTAACCCTTTAATCCTTTTAATCAACAGCTAATCATGATTGAATCCATTTTTTTCAACCAGCCATGCAACAGATTGTGAGTATGAGCGTATAATATGTTGCGTTTTGTCTGCAATCTTTTGCAGAAAGGAAAGAACCGAGTGATAGTTTAGGATTCTTAATAAAGCTTTCGTCCACAATATTAACTGAATAGCATATATTGTTCTGAATAATCGGGCTAATACTTTTATTAAAGAACTTCAACGTTTTGGGGAGTTTAAGGCTTGAAAGACAATGAATTCCTTTTCAAGTTAAGAAAACTTCTTTTATTTTCTATTTTTGCTCTTCTTTTTATCGGGGTTGGCATTTTCCTGGCATCGGGTTTGAATTGGACTCCTCCCTCCACCAGAAGCATTCAGGCAACCTCGGCTACAAAGGATTTAGGAAAAGCTCAAGATCAGTTTTTGGTTTCAAATGACCAGTCCTATGGATCCAAAATTGAACTCATTTCTAGCTCAGAGAGTCCCTTTGTTAAAGTGGCGGAAGAGGTAAGCCCAGCGGTAGTAAATATAAGTGCCGAAAAAGTCGTGAAGGGTGGCAACCTTAATGATTATCTGCCATTTGAGGATTTCTTTCACAGATTTTTTGGAGAAGTCCCGCAGGGAAAGATGCCCGTCCAGAAAAGCCAGAGTTTAGGCTCCGGTTTCATCTTTAGAAAAGACGGCTACGTTTTGACCAACAATCACGTAGTAGCTGGGGCGGATAATATCTCTGTTAAGCTGCCGGATGGCAGTCAACATGAAGCCAAAGTGGTGGGGCTGGACAAGGATACAGACATTGCGGTGTTGAAGATCGAGGTGAAAGAAGATCTGCCCACGGTGGAGTTTGGCGATTCAGACTCTTTGAAAGTAGGTGAATGGGTCATGGCCATTGGAAATCCTTTCCCCCAATTGGGTTTGGATAGAACCGTCACCGTGGGGGTAGTCAGCGCCAAAGGAAGAGGAAACTTAAGATTTGGGTCGGGTGACGAGACTCCCCAATATCAGAACTATATTCAAACCGATGCTTCCATCAATCCGGGAAATAGCGGAGGACCTTTGGTAAACGTCCACGGAGAGGTGGTGGGAATAAATTCAGCCTTGACCAATCCAACCGGCATACCGTTCAACATCGGGATAGGATTCGCCATACCAGTAAATTTGGCTAAATCGGTGATTCCTGATCTTGTAGCGAAAGGAAAAGTCTCCCGGGGGTATTTGGGAATAAGCTTTCAGGAATTGGACTTAAATACGGCTGAAGCTTTAAACTTACCCAAAGCCGAAGGTGTGCTGGTTAAAAGTGTTCTGCGCGATACACCCGCAGAAAAGGTGGGAATAAAAACCGGCGACGTAATAACCGCTTTCAATGGTCAGAAGGTGATTAATGGACAGCAGTTCATGATGATAGTGGCGCAGGCAAATCCGGGTCAGGAGGCCACCATCGACTTAATAAGAAATGGAAAAAAGATCACCAAGAGCTTGGAGCTGGCTGAGAGAGACAGGTTACTATCGAGCGCGGAAAAACAAATGCCCACCAAAGAAGAGGAGGAGAACTGGTTAGGACTTCAAGTGATGACTTTTACTAAAGACTTAGCTAATCAGCATGGAGTGGAATTCCATTCAGGGGTGATGATATTGAAAGTAGATGAGGGAAGCTTGACTGAACAGACAGGTTTCTTAGCAGGTGACGTCATCGCCAAGATAAACGATCAGGAGATTGAGGATTTGAGAGGCTATCAGAAGGTAGTTGAATCTCTGAAGGATCAAAAGAAAGCTATTCTTTTCTTGGTTTATCGAAATGGAGAACCGCTCTTCATAGCGGTTAAAGCTGACTGAATAGACTGAGACGGAGACTGGGGCTGAGACTGCGACTGAGATTTGAATTAAAACTGCTTACTGACAACTGGAGACTGGTAACTGGTATCTGATTTTAACCTTTAACCTAATCTCTAAGGAGGATTGGTTCGCAAATTGACAAAGCAAGCAAGAAGATATAGGGATGAAGACAGATCGCTGGATTTATATTTAAGGGAGATCGGAGAGCATCCTCTGATCACTGCAGATGAAGAGGTGCGATTAGCCAAGCGGATCAAGCTGGGAGATCAAGACTCCCTGGATAAATTAACCAAAGCTAACTTAAGATTCGTGGTCTCGGTAGCCAAACAATATCAAAACCAGGGACTATCCTTAGCTGATCTGATCAACGAGGGGAACATCGGGCTGATCAAGGCGGCGAAAAGATTCGATGAGACCCGTGGATTCAAATTCATCTCCTATGCGGTATGGTGGATCAGACAGGCTGTACTCCAGGCTTTAGCGGAGCAGTCCCGTATTGTGAGACTGCCTTTGAACCGGGTGGGAACTCTGCACAAGATCGGCAAAATCTCCAGCACATTAGAGCAGGAGTATGGAAGAGAGCCTTCCCCGGACGAGATCGCCAAAGAGCTGGCGCTTTCCGCGGTGGAGGTTACGGATACTTTGAAAATCTCCAACACCCATCTGTCTTTGGACGCTCCGTTTTCAGTTTCAGAGGATAATAGCCTCATGGACGTGTTGGAGGATGAATTCCAACCCGCGCCGGATGAGGCACTGCTGACTGAATCTTTGAGACTGGAGATCGAAAGAGCCTTGGATACACTCTCTATTCGAGAAGCGGAAGTGATCAATCTCTATTTTGGTTTGAGCTCGGAGAAAGCTTTGACCTTAGAGGAGATCGGAGCCAGATTTAACTTGACCCGAGAGAGGGTCAGACAAATTAAAGAAAAGGCTATCCGAAGACTAAGGCACGCCTCCCGCTCAAAATCCCTGCGCGCTTATCTGAGTTAAAAATTCAAAATATTTTCGACGAGGAAAAGCCCCTGGCAAAATGCGAGGGGTTTTTTCATTTATGGTCGTTGGTCGATAGTTCCTTCTCCCGCTAATGGCGTATTATTGGCGTCAACTTAAGATGATTGTCGGGTAGCCCTTCGGGCAACCCGACCTACTGCAAACTTGACAAATCCCCCTAAGTCCCCCTTTGCTAAAGGGGGATTCCAAGCTACGGATTTTCTGGACATACTGAAAATACTGAGCTTACTGATGGTTGTTTTTCATTTTTTTTCATCAGTTCTGTTTTGAGATCTGTGCATCCAAAAATATTTATCAGAATAGCGTCGGGATAATCCTTATGGATTCCAAACGGAACATTATCCCGACGCAACTGAGTTGACTGGTGGAACTGGTGCATCTGGAGTTACTGGAGGTTTTTTTTATTTTTTTCTCACTTTTCCTCCAGCTCGTTCTCCTGCAACGAATTGTGGATATTTATGCCTGTATCAAAAAGAAGGAATTTTTCGTTCCAAGTTGAAGTGGAGCAAGCAGTTGGAGGATCTATTTTTCGGGAGCCCATTTTTTGACAAATCTTGAGAGTTTAAAGTTTAAAAATTCCCAACAGATTAAAGGATTAAATATAATTACACATTCTGCAAAAGCGAAAAGGGTGCAGGTATAATACACTGCCTCTCATAAACACTGTCGCTATCCTATTCACCACAAAAGTTGTAGTTCGAGGCTCACTATAAATGGTGAATTTGCTTTTGGTGGTAAGAGAGACAACGGGTTAGAACGAACTCACCCCCATGCCCCCTCTCTTAAAAAGAGAGGGGGATTAAGCTGATTGTCTTCTGCGGTATCAATGCGGCTGAAGCCGAAGTGATATATATTTCTTCAATCAGTCCCGATAAATCGGGACTGCAATTAATTTTCTTATGTTATTCCAGCTGATTGTCTAAAGTGGCTGGGAATACTGATCTCGAGACATAGAATTCGTGCTTTAGTCAGGTGTGTATGCGCGTATATGTGCATTCACACATTCATAGGAATTTCGGAGCTTACAGCAAGCAGAGTTGGGAACTGCATGCTTAATCTGAATTCGTCATTTGATTTTTGAAATTTCCCTTGACTTTCCCCATTTTCAACTTATAATGGTATTGATTTTCCGTTTGCCATATGATTAGAAATATGTAAGCCTCTTACCTTAAAAAGGAGGAAAAATGAAGAAGGTCTCTTTATTTTTGGTTGTTGCTGTAATCCCTTGCCTTATTGCATTTACCGCACAAGTCTCTCTGGCATCGATCTATCCAGACACGGTATGGCTGGCATTGTCACCTGGAGAATCTGCACCAGTAGTTGCAACTGTGATAGTGCCGTCCATAATTCCAGTTGCAGATATTTTGTTCTCCTTTGATTTGACCGGAAGCATGGAGGATGAGATTAGTGTAGTAAAAGCTCAGGCATATAACATAATGGTGGCGATCAATGGGTTGATATCCGATGTCAAATTCGGGGTGATCTCTTACATGGATTATCCCCACTTCTACGATACCTGTGGATATGCTAACATCTACGGCGATCCTGACTCTGGAGATTACGCTTACCTACTGAATCAACCCTTAACCTCGGATACCGCCTTAGTGAGAACCATAATCGAAGGTTTAGTGATGTGGCATGGCGGTGATTATCCGCAGGACTATGAAAGGATATTTTTTGAAAGCTATGCTGATTCCGTAAATATCGGGTATCGTCCGGATGCCAAAAAGATCTTGATCAATTTTGGAGATTGTCTTCCCCACGATTGCAATCTGAGCGAGGGGATAGAGCCTGGGGTGTTTTCCACCGGCAGTGATCCGGGCCGGGATGAGATCATGGGTAACTCCGATGATTTAGATCTGCAAACAACGCTAGCCGGGATGGCTGCGCATGGGATCAGTCTTCTGGAAGCTCATGCGAGCGTTAACTGTGAATACCTTAATTATTGGCAATACTGGTGCTCCTTGACCGGTGGGGCGTTTGCCCTTCTGGGCAATGCATCCCAAATCCCGGCTGTGATCGAGTCTTTAGTTCGGACGCAGGCATTGCATATTGACAGCCTCTATTTGAAGGAGATGACACCAGGATTCGAATCGTGGCTTGCCTCGGTGGTTCCACCCTATTATCTGGACATCACTACGCCGGATACGCTCCATTTCAACGAGACAATCACTGTCCCGCCCGACATTCCTTATGATAGCATTAATGTTTTCATAATCAGGGCTATTGAGGATGGTATTTCCTGTGGGGATCAAACAGTCATCGTGGGATTTTTTCCTCCACAAATCTCAACCCTGTGTCCTGAAAGGGGTGGCGCAGATTGTGATGTAGACATTAGTATAGTTGGATCGCATTACTATACAGGAGCGCACGTGAAGTTGGTCAGAAGCGAGAACTCTGAAGATACCATTCCGGGGAATTCGATTTGTGTTTCGCATACCAAGATCATAGCACGCTTTGGCCTTGCTGGACAGCCAATCGGAAGTGTCTGGAACTTAATAGTGACAAATCCAAACATGAAAGCAGATACCCTTTATTCTGCGTTTAGAATCGTTTCACCCTCCGAATTATCCCCCAAAGATGTTCTCTGCGTCTTGTCCAGTAACCACGAGCGAATTCAGGATTTCCAGGCAAATGCAAAGGCGTGGAGTAAGTTCAATGGCGAGCCGTTAGATAGCATAATACATTCTCATTCCCTATACAAGTCACCCGATAAAGTCAAAAACATTGATTATGCGAATGACGATACTACGCAGGTAATTAGTACAGTGATTAACAGAGGATGGTTGCAATATGAAATAGACCCGGATTCTGGATATGCTTATGCAACCAATCTTTTACAAGTAGCGCAGATGACACCTTCTGAATTTGCAGGTTTGAATTTCTATTATCCAGATAATTTCCTCTTTCATCATTATGTGACGATTAAGGACATTCATGAGTATCCAGACAGCTTGATATTTGTGCTCGAAGCCATACCCAAAAGAGCGGAGTGGACTTATTCTAAACTTGAATTAGAGATTGACTACAGCAGGGGACTTGTGGTCAAATCGACAGTTTACTCTGATACAGTTGTTCAGCAAACTGTAGCAGTAACAGAGGAACAACTAATAGATGGAATCTGGTTGGGGACGAAATCTATCAAGACCACTGCGGATACCTCAGAAACTCTCCAAACCGAAATTGAGCTTTCGAACATCCAAAACAATGTTGGAATTCCAGACAGCATCTTCTATCCCGCCAAGATCAAACAAATCGAGGTAGAACCTGAATCGACATACCAAGAGGTTGAAATGCCGCCACTTCCTAAATATATTGGCGACCAATGGAAGAATGAAAACGTTTACAAACCTAATCCTATTCTGTTTTTGCATGGCTTTGCTTTAGGTAACCCAAAAAGCTGGGAAAAGGTGATGGAGAAATTCAACGAATATATGGAACCTTACTACGCAACTGGTCCAGATTGCTATGTCTATTGTCCTGATTTTCGGACCCATCCAGGCGCTAACGCATCCATAGACGGACCAGGTGGATGGGGTGACTCAACCTGCCAGAATATCATAGCAAGATTAGACACATTGAGCGGAGTTCCCATAGAATACCGGCCCTTTAAAGTAAACATTGTTGCCCACAGTGCAGGAGGTTTAGGGGCAAGGGAATGTGTTACAGATCCAGCGCATTCTGGCTTTTATAACCTCGTGGATAAAATAATAACTACTGGTACACCCCACTTGGGAAGCGAATTGACTTATGTGGGACAGAGGCTTGTAGGCTTTGAGTTGGGCCTTATTCAACTTGGGATGAGATATCCTAATCCTTGGATCATTGGGGGTGTCGGTTTGGGGGCAGGTATAATCTTAGTCGCAAACGCCTGCTTACATATCGATCCTGCGGGTGAAATAGAAACAGATATGACTCCCGGGTCTGTATTCTATCAGAATCTGTATTCCAGACCACAGCATGAAGACAAGATAAAGTATTATGCTATTTCTTGTACCTACCCACCAGGTCCGTGGAGTGGTCTTCTACCAGGAGCTGACGATTGGGTTGTGAGTGATAGTAGCCAACTGGGAATTGGAAGACCTGGTGACTTCGACTTTCATCACTATCTTGCGGGATACGGGAGAGGGAGAGCAAAACACTGGGAAGGAGAAACGGACAGTTCATTCGGACACATACGCAGATTTTTAGACCTAAAGCCCGATGTGCTGATAACCAAGCCAGAGCCTAACGACTCAATTGCTGAAGCTTGCACTTTGAGAATTGAACTGCACAATGAATACCTTCCTGCCACCACCTGGCTTGAGGTAAACATGACCCGAGTTGGGGAGTCCGAGCCCATATTTGATACTTCTGGTTATCTCTTTAAGCCCGATACAAGTTGGAGGGCGGTAGGACCAAATTCGATCAAGAGTGGTCGATACGATACAACTATAGCACTTTCAAAAGCTCCGCCTGGGAAATATCTTATCACCGTTAGAGTTAAAAATCCAGCAGGTTTAGAGGACGAAGCTTCTGTAGAAATAATATTAGGTGTTGACCTTTTGACGCAGATCGGTGGCGGACAAGCCAGAAGAGGATTTAATAAAAACTATGGTATCGACTACAGTAATATAGGTAATGCCAAGGCATCAAATATTACAGTCGAAGCAGGATTACCTCCTCAAGTTAGCTACGTTTCCAGTTCACCGCCGGGAAACTTAAGCGGAAATACTGTCTATTGGAACTTTGACTCACTTATCGCTGGGGCAAGTGGAGGTGTTTCGGTCACTGTCTATGTTCCGAACCTTCCGCAGGGGACAATCCTTCATGCCACCTCTAACATAACTACAACTGATGAAGATGTAGATTTGAGCAATAATCCAAGCGAAGTCTCAGACCTGGTGGTTGGTTCATGGGATCCGAATGGCAAGGAAGTTCAACCGATGGGAAAGGGAGATAGGGGCTATATCGCTGAGGGACAGGAACTGCACTATACAGTCTTCTTTGAGAATGTCGACACTGCAACTGCCGAAGCAGTAAATATTGTAGTGGTAGATACCCTCGATCCAAACCTGAGCTGGAACTCTTTGCGATTTGGTCCGATGAGCCATCCAGATAAATGTTCCACCTCGTTTGATCCTGTTTCCGGTGTTATCATCTGGCAATGCGACAGCATAATGCTTCCACCAGATACACTTCCTCCAGCTGGAGAAGGGTGGGTTACTTTTACCATCTCTCCACAATATCTACAACACGGGACAGAGATAAAAAACCGAGCCAGCATCCAATTTGATTTCAATCCCTGGATGTATGCGCCGATTGATTCAAGCTACATCATCAATACTATGGATGAATATCCCCCGAATAGCCGAGTATTACCTTTATGGGATACTGTCTCCGCTATCGATTTTGAGGTAAATTGGAAGGGACAGGATGACTCATTAGGCTTTGGTTGTGGGATTCGAGACTATACCATATATGTCTCTGACAATGGTGGACCCTATGAAGTCTGGATTACTGATACGAGCGACACCTTTGCGACCTATCATGGTCAGTTCGCTCACACTTATTGCTTCTATACTATTGCCGAAGACAGTGTTGGTAATATAGAGGAAGCGCCCCCAACTCCTGATGCCTCCACCAGAATCCCAACTTACATTCGTGGAGACGCCAATAACAGTGGTGTCATTGAACTCGGAGATGTGGTTTACTTAATAACCTATCTATATAAGAGCGGTCCTGCTCCTGTTCCATTACTGACTGGAGACGCCAATTGCAGCGGAGAGGTTGAGCTTGGGGATGTGGTTTATCTGATCAGCTATCTATACAAAGGAGGACCGCCACCGTCCTGCAAATAAGAACATCCGCTGTCGACCGACCGCAGTCCTTCGACTTCGCTCCCTTCGACTCTGCTCAGGGAGGGTGAGCATGGTCGAACCCTCAGGACAAGTCCGCCGCTAAGACAAAAGCAAAATACCGTGTTTCTAGTTGGTGTTCCAATCAGATCGGGCGGGGGTTAAATCCTTCGGGACAAGCCCTCGCCCGAACATAGACAAAACCAGCCCAACCTACAAGGGCTTACTTTTCCATCGGTCGTGCATCCATAACCACTGATCGGGATATTCCCGAATAATCGATTCTAAAACTTGCGTGCATTTCTGAGTGACATCTATAATATCCTTTCCCTTGTTTTCAGAAAAGACCAGCTCTATGGGTGGTTTCACTATGATTTTATATTTATTTTTATTCGTTCTCACTATTGCCATAGGAACGATGGGAGAGTCGGTCTGGTAAGCCAAAGCCACAGGTCCGACTGGAGTGCGGGCGGGCATTCCAAAGAAATTTACGAAAACTCCTCTTACTCGTGAAGAATCCTGATCTGCTAATACTCCCAAAACTCTGCCTGACCTTAAAGCTTTGATAACATGCTTGACAGAAGCAGATGAGGGAATATTTTCCAAACCCACACTTTGCCGGCTCTTTACTAAAATAGCGTCTAACCGTGGATCATAAAGCTCCCGTCCGATCACCGAAAGGGAGTAACCTTTAAGTGATAAATAAGCGGCTAAAAGCTCGAAGTTTCCGATATGCCCGGTTAAAGCGATAACTCCTTTTCCCATTTTATAAGAATCATCGAAATATTCTAATCCCTCGATTTCGGTTATGGGTTCGATCTCTTGCCATTTCATATTCTTCAAGCGAGCCGCATCCGCCACATTCTTACCCACATTTTCAAAAACTTTCGGAGCTAACTTTTTTACCGATATTTCATCCATCTTTTTCCCAAAAGCCAAGCGCAGATTTGAAAGAGTCTTTCTTCTTGCCTGCCCAATAAGAATATAAGATAGTCTTCCTAAAAAGCCCCCCAGGGTGATGGCAGATCTTCTTGGTAAGAAATTCAGAAGAGAAATGAGGGTGGTGATAAGCCTAAAAAGAAACCAGTTTTTGATCCTCTTTTTTATTCGTCTGGTTTTTGGATTCGACATGACCACATATTGGCTGGGTTGTATAAGGACTATAGAGGCTTTGTCATAATCATGTTTTGAAGTTGTAGCCGTCCATATGGACGTAAGTCGTTGGAAATTTAACAAGTGGTTTTCGCAGACTAAAGTCTGCGGCTACAAAAAACCCCATTCTGACACAGCCTCCATAGTGCTGACACGCCTTGTGACGTCGGGAGTAAGCTCCTGACGAAACTTTTAATTTTCTTCTGGTAGTGCGGAAGCTTTGCTTCCGCCGCGCAAGCCCCGACGAGTCGGGATCTCCGCGTTGCTCCGACAAGCTTGCGCACTCCAAAAGATCCCAGTCTCAATCTTACACCACGCCTGCTTTCAAAATATCGTGGAGATGCACTATCCCGACGGGTTCTTTCTTCCCATTGGCGATGATAAGTGAGGTGATGCTGTATGATTCCATCAAATTCAACGCCTTCACTGCCAACTCGTTGGCGTTGATGGTCTTGGGATTTTTGGTCATCACCTGCCTGGCTTTGAGGGAGAAGATATCATCGGTTCTTTCTACCAGTCTTCTTAAGTCTCCATCGGTGAATATTCCCACCAACTCCCCCTTCTGGTTGACCACCGTGGTGGTTCCTAATCTTTTAGAGGTCATCTCCAGTATCACCTCTTTAATTCCGGTTTCCTCGGAAACTTTTGGAATCTCATCTCCGGAGTGCATGATGTCGGAGACTTTCAAGATGAGCTTTCTTCCCAACTGTCCTCCGGGATGGAGCATGGCAAAGTCCTCGGAGGAGAAATTTCTCTCCTCTAAAAGTGCGATGGCTAAGGCATCCCCCATCACCAAGGCCGCGGTGGTGCTGGAGGTGGGGACCAGATCATAAGGGCAAGCCTCTTCATCCACCGATACGTCGATTACCACATCGCTTTTCTCTGCCAAGGGAGATTTTGGATTGCCGGTGAAAGTGATTATAGGAACTCCCACTCTTTTGAAAAGAGGAATCAGTTGATATACTTCGTCGGTTTCCCCGCTTTTGGAGATGGCAATCACCACGTCGTTTTTCCGCACCATCCCTACGTCTCCGTGTGTCCCCTCGGTGGGATGGAGGAAGAATGCCGGCGTGCCGGTGGAAGTTAAAGTGGCGGCGATCTTTCTTCCGATTATGCCCGACTTTCCGATTCCGGTAACAATCACGCGCCCCTTGCATTTTAAGATCAGCTCTACCGCCTTGACAAACTGCTCGTCAATTTTCTTTTCCAGACAGGCGACAGCTTTCGCCTCTTTACGAATCACCTCTTTGGCTTTTTCTTTAATCATAACATCCACTCCCATGGAAAGGCAGTCAACAGGCAACAGTCACCAGGCATCAGTTAATTTATCTTTGGTCATAACCCCTGCTCTGGATTTATCTTTTTCGCCTTCAGGATTAGATCCACCACTTCCCGCACTGCTCCCTCTCCACCTTTGGCTTTAGTCACTAACTGGGCAAATTTTTTTACTGCGGGAATTGCATTTTTAACACAGATGGGAAGTCCCACCTTCTTTAGTACCGGAACGTCCAGGAGATCATCCCCCACATAAGCGATCTCTTTGTCTTTCACATTTAAACTTTTCTTGACTTTTTCGTAAGCATTTAACTTCTCCGGTTCCCCTAAATATAAATGTCTTATTCCCAATTGCAAAGCTCGAAATCCCGTAGCCTTGGAGTGACGTCCCGAAATCAATGCCACCTCTATTCCCGCTTTGTGTGCCAGCCAGATTCCCATGCCATCTGCCACATTGAATTTTTTGGTTTCGATTCCGTCATCGTCTATATATAGGCTATTGTCAGTCAGAACACCATCCACATCTAAGATGAGCAGTTTGATTTTTTTTGCCAGTTTTTCTATATGGTTTTCGCTTTTTGCCATTATGATTGTAATTGTAAGGGAGGGGCTGGCTGGGTTTTGCGAAATCCCGCTTTGGCGGGATCGCCTCCCAAAAAACTTTACGGGCGACCACGAGGGTCGCCCCTACATTTATTTGTGCGTCGCCCTCACTACCTGATGAATTGCCTGAACCTGAATCACAAACTCCTCTAATCTCTCTAAAGGTAGCATACAATCTTTGTCGCACAGCGCATTTTTTACGTCGGGATGAGTTTCTATGAATAAAGCGTCACAGCCACAAGCCACGGCGGCTCGAGCTAAAGGGAGTATGAATTGGGGAAGTCCCCCGGAACTGCTTCCCTGTGATCCAGGCAATTGTAAACTGTGTGTGGCATCGAAAACTACCGGATAACCTAAGTTGCGCATGATCAAAAGCGACCTCATATCCACTACTAAATTATGATAGCCAAAAAAACTCCCCCGTTCAGTTAAAAGAATATTTTTGTTTCCCAGTGATTCAGCTTTTTTGGCAATCGGGAGCATATCCTCCGGCGCCATGAACTGCCCTTTTTTTATGTTGAGAGGTTTCCCCGTCTTGGCCGCGGCTAAGATCAAGTCGGTCTGACGGCATAAGAAAGCAGGAATCTGCAAAACATCAGCTACCTGTGAAACCGGAAAAGCTTCATCCGGATTATGAATGTCAGTCAGGATAGGAACCTCAAATTCTCTTTTGACCTTTTCCAAAATTACGAGACCATCTTTCAGTCCGGGACCGGCATACGAATCGACGTTCAAACGGTTGGCTTTGGAGTAAGAGCTTTTGAATATGAAGGGTATTTTGTAGCGACTAGTTATCTCTTTTATTTTTTCACATGTAGCTAAAACCAGCTCTTCCGATTCGATCACGCAAGGACCAGCTATGAGAGCTAAGGGATTTCCTGCTCCGATAATAAAGTTGCCAACCTTCACTGAAACCGTCATAAATCGCCTATTATTTGAACCCGTTTGGGTGGGGGGTGAATCCCCGCCCTTCCTGCGGACGGGGGTGCAGCCCCCGTCCGAACGAGACTTTTTATAAGTTCTGGCCACATTAGGAGTGCGCAAGCTGAGCTTGCGCAGCGGAAGCTATGCTTCCGCACTCCACTTCATTTTCCCCGAATATTTCAACTGCTGTTTTGTAAAATCCTGCGGATATGATATCTTGACGTCTATGATCTTCCCATCTTTATCGCTAACCGGCTCCAATTCGGGCATGACGAAAGCGTAATGATCGGGCAGATCAATGGCCGATGCCCGTTCTATGACCTGATCTCTCCATTGGGGATTTATCTTTATCCCGTATTGCTCCACCAGTTTCTTGGCTTCGGGATAATCCCCTTCTGCTTTTATCTGCATAATCCATGACAAAAGCTCCCCCACCCCTCGTCTCATCTTCTGGATGTCATTTACATTCAGATAAACTTTCCCATCTTTTTCCACCACATCTATGGCTTCGGTCTTATCTTTAAGATAGGATACGATCATATGTTTGGCCCGGGCATGATCTTTTTCCAGTCGATCTCCCGTCTTGACGGTTCTCAAGCGCAAAAGATCTGCTCGAGCGTATAAGCGATATAATGCCTCTCCGCATTGTGCATCTATGTTGGCTAAATGCATCAATTTCTCGTCGAAGATATGCCACAAAGCCATCAGGTCGGCTTTGGCTTCCTCCAGAGTGGAATAATATTCTTGCAGATATTCGTGGGGATCCTTTGTAAGTCTGTCACTCACCTTACCCGACCCATGCCCTAAAATCTCGTGGAGTGCAGTCTCCAGAAAATCAGCTTTCTTACCCCAAAGCCGATCCAACTTGATCTCCTCTTCGGTTAAAGCAAACTCCTTGGTAGCTTTCTTTGCATGAAGCTGGTGGATGATGGACGATACATTAACCAGGATGAAATTTTTACTGCCGTATGTCTCTCTGATGTGTTGGGCATTGGGCAGGTTAATTCCCAAAGGAGTAATCGGACCCTCGCCCCCGACTCCAACCAGAACGGTCACCGCATTAGCCACCGGAGCGGTTATGTTTCTCTTCTTATATTTATCATCCCAGGGAGCCCGGTCTTCAAAATATTGAGCTGAATGAGCAATGTCTTTCATCACCTGGTTGGTCTTTTGGTCCACGAAACAGACCATCCCCTCATATTCTCCTTTAGCTCCACGAGCATCATTATAAACTTCGATGAATCCATTAATCGTCTCTACCGTCGGATTATCCTTTACCCAATCTATATTGTATTTCTCAAAATCGGCTGGCTCGCCGGTCTCGAAATACCGGATGAGACGTTCCAGTGCTTTCTTTTGTCCCGGCTGAGCAAAAGTGATGGCTTTCTTTAGATAATCTATCACCTGCTTCAGATTCTCGGAATAGAGACCTGGTTGAATCTTATCTGTGCCAGCCCGGTAGACTAACTCGAAAATCTTGCCATTCTTTTTTACTACTTTGGAATTTAAGGGATATTTCTCTTCATAACTTTCTAAATCTTTTAAAGTCACTCCCTCATAGTAATTATTGGCACTGGCGGTGATTACGTCCTTTCCCTCTCCGGGTGATTTGTTCGCTAAAATCGGCTCAAAATCCGAATCAAAGATGGTTCTCTTCAGACCGGAAAGCATCTTTTCTAAATCGGATTGGTCTTTAACTCCGAAGTCCGCTCCATGGGAGTAAGCGATTTTTACGATATGAAGCAGATCTTCAAAACCAAATTCGGGGATGAACTTTCGATTGTTGGTGCCATAGTTTCCGTTGAACACCCAGAAAAGCTTAAGATAATGGGTGATCTTCTCCAGAATAGGATTATCTATCCCCTGGGGGTGGGTGATTATCTCCTCCAAGACGTTTCTGATGGCCAGCCCATGCCGATGAATCTGATCATAGGTGATGTCACGCCCCGCCACAGCAGATTGATAAAGATAGAAGGATAAGATCTTATCATCTAAGCTCAGTTCATCGAACCCGTCTGCATAAAGCTGAACTATGGCAACTTTGCCTACTTTTTCCAGAAGATATTTTTTTTCAGTTTCCATAATGGTTTCCTCAAATTTAGTTTAATATAACAAAACAAAAAGCAAACACAAATAGTAATTTCCCCTTCTTTTTTGCTTGACTTTTTCCATAATCGTTTTATTTTATAGTTAGGGGAAAGTTTAGAAGTGCACTTTTTGTTGTCTTTAATAACCAGGGAAAGACTTAATAAATTTTTGTTCCAGCATTAAGGAGCACAGAGAATAACTCCGCCCAAACTTCATTCTTGGTATTGCCTATCTGCTGGAAGAAAGAAGAGGTAAATAGAAGGAAATTTGTAAGGATTCATTATTAATAAGAAAAACCATTCATGATAAACTATCAGTCTTGACTTTTTTCCCGAAAGGAGGGGGAAAATGAAGATTAGAATGCTAACAGTTCTGATCGTTTTGTCTTTAGGCTGGATGATTTTGGCAGTGGAGGGATTTTCTGCCACCAAGAAGTCAAAGGATGTGAATTGGTCAAGACCCATCAGTGAGCTGGCTCCTGCACCGGAGACGGGCGTGCTTCCCGGCGCTCCCTATAAGTATTCGACGGGTGGTATAAAGTATAACCTTTTCTGCACGGACATAATGTCCCAAGCTGGCACCATAATTCAACATGATCAGATTGGAGATAGCTGGTGGGACTGTCAGCAGAACCAATCTATGGGTCGGATGATTTCAGTGACCAAAGGTGGACATCGGCATTTTTCTTGGATGTATAGTGATCATCCCGGGGCTTCTGGTTCTCGCTACGTGGATGCCAACTGTAAAGATTCTTTAGGCAGCTATCTTGGTCCACGCCATGCTGACGGTGGAGACACCAGAGCTGGATACAGTAATCAGACTCATCTGCATGATGGAACTTCTGTGATTGTCTATCATCGCACACTTGGTACACCTATTTGGTACAGTGCGTTGACCATGGACGATGGGATATGCACTGGCTCATTCAGTCGGCACTGGGACATTCCGGACTATTTCTGGGAGGGTTGGTTTAAGGCAGGTTGGCCCAAAGCAGAGGTTTTGTATGATTCGACGGAAGGTCGGGATTACATCCATATTGTAATGTCTGACTTCAGTGCTAAATCCCCCAATGCCCCGATGAAGGCGGTTTATGAGCGATGTTATTTAGGTCTAAATGATACCCTTATCTGCGAAAGTTACGTGGATGGATCGACCCGGACTTATAAGATCGCCAAAAACGTTACCGGACCCGGCTCTTTTGCTCCTATAGGCGTTTTTGATACCACCTGTAGTGCCAATGCGATGGTCACAGTTTCACCGGTCTCGCAGAGAGTGTGTATTGCTTATTTACGGCCTGCTGGGGGAATGAACTGCGGGGATTATATGACGGATGCGTGTTACATTGAGTCCATGAACAACGGTGATGACTGGACTACTGGAAATCCTTGGCCCCCTCCGGAATATAATATCACCAACTTTGGAACGACCGGGAATGAGCGGGCCTTATCCGATCTTAGTGCCTGTTACGACTTCCAGGATAGCTTACACATCGTTTATATGACCGCGGGGTTCGATCCGGCTAATCCCGGCACCTATGATCCGCACGTGGCCAGGTTGTATCACTGGAGCAAGAAGACCGGAATAAGTATGATCAGCAGTGCCATCTGGGGTGGAACTACTCCATCCGGATATTATTCGGCCAACATCGTTAAGATGAGCGTATCGGCTCAGGATCCGATCTATCATCCGGGAGGAGACTCGGTGTTTCTTTACTCTATCTGGACCCAGTTTGACAGTGCAGACAATGCTGCCAATGGATTTACTAATGGAGAGCTTTATGGCAGTAGCAGTTTCGATGGAGGGTCAAGTTGGTGTAGAGCTTTAAACCTGACTAATACTCGAACTCCGGGATGTGCTCCGGGGAGCTGTTTGAGTGAAAGCTGGTCTTCATTAGCGGCAAATATGTATGATGGTGATCTACACATTCAGTATATTTGTGACCGGGACGCAGGCACACCGATAACTGACGCCAGTCAATGGACCGATAACCCGGTTATGTATCTATGTCTTCACCCGCCTCTTTGTGCAGGTGGATGTGAGATCACTTATCGGATTGAGCCGGCTTCATGGTATGAGCCTCCTTTGAAGGTAACACCGGGAGGATCCAGAGATCTGATCTTAAAGCTGTTTAATGTTGGAACCGGCAACTGCACTTACAGTGTTATCAGTGATGATCCCTGCATTCAGGCGTACCCTCCGTCCGACACACTTGCTCCGGGAGACTCTGCTACGATGACTATCGTGGTCAGTGGGGCTGGTGTAACCTTCATTGACGGCAATGTCTTCATTATCATCAATGGCGTAGGCAAGATTTGGATCTTGCCGGTTCAGGCAATCGTGGCGAATGATTATTATGAATGTCCCAAAGATCCTGCCACTCATGACTCTCTGGATAATGGAGTGTTAGCCATGTATATGAATGTCAACTCTCAGGAGAGGATTTGGGATGTCAGCGCTGTAGCCAGTGCAGATACGTTTTCCACCTTCTTCCAGGGTGGAACCATTGTAGCTACCACCCGGTTAGGGGATACTTTGGTGGGTCGATACATGGGTAGCAACGACCAGCATAATGGCGCTCAAGACATATTCTATCGAAAGACTGATTTGCTTAGTACTGATAACTTCTGGTGTGTGTATACTCAGGGTGTCTTCATGCACAATTTTGAGCCGCCGATGGACATCAAGTGGTATTGGTGGCAGTTGAACAAAGAGATTATTTTCTTCAAATCCACCGCTCCGGATGCTCTCAAACATACGGTGATCAACTTTGTGACCGTAGAGCGGAAAGATCCACCCACTTGGTGGCCCGAACATCCTACCTTTACTGCTTATGACAACACTTACATCGGCATGGCGATGGATATTGATTGTCCATACGATACCATTTTGGACGAAAGCGGTCGGAACCGGGCCGGATATGATGCTACCAATAACATCGCTTGGCAAAGTGGATTTGGCGTTGCAGGAGACCATCCGCAGTATAACCATTACTATGCCGGAATGGCTTTGGCTCAAGGAAGACAAGCTGGTGAGAGCACAGTTCCTTACTCCACCCACAACGTGAAGAATAACCAGTATCTGTATCCTACCTCTCCTTGGGGCTGGATAGATCAAGAGCTTTATAACCTGGCTGCCGATCCAACCATAGGTTATGTTCAGGATGGACCTCCGTCGCCGGATTCAGTGGTCGACCGTAGCCAGATCGTCACTGCCAGAAAGATTTCTGCTGGGACTAATGCCAATGCTAGAGCATCCTTCACTATTATTGAAGCTATAGCGCCATCAGCTACCAAAGGATTGGCTGATCTGCAAGCGATTATTGCCGAAGCTCAAGCCTGGGTAGCAACTCGACCTCTGATCTTATGCGGAGACGTCAACAACAGCGGCTCCTGTGAACTGGGCGACGTGGTTTACCTGATCAGCTACCTTTACAAGAACGGGCCTCCTCCTCCTGAACCGCTACTGCGTGCAGATTGCAACAACAATTGTCAGGTTGAGCTGGGTGACGTTGTTTGCATGATCAGCACCCTCTACAAGAATGGACCACTGCCATTGTGTTGTGGTGTCTGGTGATCGTGAAGAGTAACAAAACAATAAACCCTTAAGTTATGGAGGGAAAGATGAAGACCAAAATGTTAACCGGTCTTGTTTTCCTTTGCTTAAGCTGGATGATTTTAGCAGTGGACGGATTTTCTGCCACTGCTCAGCAGAAGCCGAAAATGAGACACATCTCCTGGGATGTTCCTCCACCGGAGACGGGTGTGCCTCCTCCCGCTCCCTATCAGTATCCGACGGGTGGCATAAAGTATAACACTTCCTGTATGAATATCATGCCCGAAGTCGGCGTGATAATTCAACATGACCAGATCGGAGATACCTGGTATGATTTTCAACACAATGGCTCGGTGGGGCGGAAGATCTCGGTAACCAACAGTGGTTATCGTCATTTCTCCTGGATGTATACTGCGGGTCCTTATGGGGGTGGTGTAGCTCGGGGCGTGTATGCCAACTGCAAGGATTCCTCCGGTGGTTTCCTGGGTATGGCTACTGTGGATTTAAGCTCGACCACGACACCAGGATACTGCAATCAGATGCATCTGCATACCGGAGAGTCGGTGGTCATATATCACAAATCTAATCCGCCATCCCCTTCCTACTTTTGGGCAACGACCCTGAGCAAAGATACTGTGGTGTGTGGCGGTTTCTTCACCAAGCACTGGGACCTTCCAGATTACATCGCCAATTCTGCTTCTGGCTTACCAGGAATGTGGCCCAAGGCAGAGGTGTTGTATGGAGATTCATCTGGTTTAGATTACATCCACATTGTGATGACCGAAGCTAATACTGCTGGTGGGATGCCAGTTATGGTAGCTTATGAGCGGTGTTATTTCGGCACCAATGACAGCGTGATCTGCCAAGCCTTTCAGGGGGGATCCACCAAGCGATATGCAATCAAAAACGACGTTCCAGGACCGGGTTCTTTTGCTCCTATCAGTCATTTCGATACCTCCTGTAGTATCACCCCGGTGGTGGTGGTGTCACCAGTATCCGAGAGAGTGGCCAGCGCTTTCCTGAAGCCTGCAGATCCTGCTGGAACCTGCGATTATTCATCCGATGTCTGTTACATAGAGTCGATGCATAATGGTGATGACTGGATTGCCGGAAATCCCTGGCCTCCTCCAGAATACAACATTACCCACTTCGGACTTACGGGTTATGAGCGAGGTTATAATGATCTTAATGCCTGCTATGACTATCAGGACAGCTTGCACATAGTTTATGTAACCTGCGGGTTTGATCCTTCTCAGCCTGGGTATTATATGCCGGGGGTGGCACGACTGTATCACTGGAGCAAAAAGGATGGGGTAAGCCCGATCACCAGCGCTATCTGGGAGGCTGCTCCAGGATCACACAATGCTAACATTGCCAAAATGAGCATCTCAGCCCAGGATCCGATTTATCATCTGAAAGGGGATACGACGTATCTGTTCACTATCTGGACTCAGTTCGACAGTGCTGATTTGTCTGCCAATGGTTACACCAATGGAGAAATCTATGTTTCAGGCAGTTTCAATGGCGGAGCGACCTGGGGACACGAGTTTAACCTGACTAATACCAGAACTCCGGGTTGTGCTCCCGGGAACTGTCTGAGCGAACACTGGTCTTCTATGGCACAGAACATGTATGATGGTGATCTGCATATACAGTATATATGTGACCGGGATCCAGGCTCCGCGCTCTCCGGTCAGGACTATGGCTCCACCTGGCAGGATAACCCGGTGATGTATCTCCATCTGTCTCCATGGTATCCTCCTCCTCCCTGCTGCTGTACTTACAGTATTGTCTCACCAAATAACTGGTGTCTTCCTCCCTTAAAGATTACCCCGAATGGCACAAGAATACTGCTCTTCAAGGTATACAGCATCGGATACACCACCTGCATTTTCAGCGTTACCAGTGATGATCCGTGCATACAGGTGAGCGTTCCGCCTACCCCGCTTTCACCCAGAGACTCTGCCACAGTAAGCGTCACCCTTAGTGGCTCCGGTGCCTGTAATAACTCCTTCATTGATGGCAACGTAATCTTTCATACCAACAATTGGGAGGGAGAGGATCATTATCTGCCGGTTCAGGCAGTGGTGGCGGACGATTATTATGAATGTCCCAAAGATTCCGCTACATTTGACTCCCTGGACAACGGAGTATTGGCTCTGTATGTCAACGCTAACTCACAGGAGAGGTTTCATGATGTCAGCGCTGAAGCAGGTCCGGACACTTCTTTTGACGTTTTCCTCAATGGGGGAACAATAGTAGCCACCACCCGAGACAATGACACCTTGGTGGGCAGATACATGGATTATAACGACCAGCACGCAGGCGCAAGAGAGATACTTTACTTAAACTCAATGTATAATGATTTCTCGCTTCTGTATACCTGGAACGTCTTCATGCACAATTTCTGGCCGCCCGTAGACATCAAATGGTATTGGTGGGAGTGGTCCCAACAGATCATCTTTTTCAAATCCACCGCTTCAGACGCTCTCAAACATACCGTGATTAAATTTATAACCGTAGAACGGCATGATCCACCTGCTTGGTGGCCCGAGCAACCTACCTTTTATGGCTATTATGACACCTACATTGGTGCTGCGATGGATATTGACTGTCCCTGGGACACCATGGGATACGAGAGTGCGCGGAACCGAGCGGGATATGATTCTACCAATAACATCGCCTGGCAGAAGGGATTTGGCAGAGCGGGTGAGCATCCCCAGTATAATAACTACTATGCCGGAATGGCTTTAGCTCAGGGTAGACAGCTTGGAGAAAGCACAGTTCCCTACTCCACCCACAATGTGAAGGACAATCTATATCTATATCCCCAACATCCCTGGGGCTGGAAGGAGGGAGAGCTCTTTCAGCTTGCCGCTGACCCAACCATAGGCTATGTTCAGGATAGATATCCTTATGATTCTTTGGTGGATCGTTCTCAGGTCTTCATCGCCAGAAAGATTCCTGCCGGGACGAATGCGAACACCAGAGCATCCTTCACTCTGATAGAAGCTATTGCTCCTTCCGCTACCAAGGGCCTGGCTGAGTTGCAGGCGATTATGGCAGAGGCTCAAGCTTGGGTTACGGCTCGTCCTCTGATCTTATGTGGAGACTGTAACAACAGTGGTTTGGTGGAGTTAGGTGACGTAGTTTGCATGATTAGCTTCCTCTATAAAAATGGAGAACCATCTGTTGGCCCCCCGCTTCGCATAGATTGTAACAACACTGGCGAGGTTGAGTTGGGTGACGTGGTTGCGTTAATCAGCTATCTCTACAAGAACGGACCTGTTCCATTATGTGGTGGTGTTTGGTAAAGAGACAGAACGGAAAGGTATAATCTCCTCGATATTTCGAGGTGCGAACCTCAGGGTCTCGTTTCGATGAGAATAAAAGTTATGGGATAGCTCCAATGGCTATCCCATAATTTTATGAAGACCATAACTTTCTGCATTCTCCTCGCATTTCAATTTGAGCTTTATTATAGCAAACGCACTGAAAACATAGAAAATCATTTTGATCACGCACGTTGGAAAGAAGGTTTCAAAAAAAAAGGTCATCCCGCATTTTGCGGGATGACCTTCTCTTTAGGCATTATTGGGTTTGAAGCCTATTGTCTATAAGCCGGAGGGGGAAAGTGTTGCGAATGAAACTTCAAAATCTCCACCAGCCGGTCATATATGAAACCATCCTGGTTGGCTGGAAGACCTGGATAACCGCTATACTCTATGTAAGTATGATTCTTTCCATACAGCGAAAGAAGCTGATCAAAAATCTGGGACTCCTCAAACAGCTTAAACCCGTTCTGATCTCCGCAATCCATATAGATGTTTTGGTCTCCGAAAGCGGTATGATCATTGTTGAGTTTGTTCTTTAAATCGTTAAGGAGCCACTTATTCCAGATGGGAGACCCTGGTATGATGGTTCGACTGGAGTCGAAAGGTAAATCTGCGCCATTTTTCTTTCCCAGTAACACCGGGGTGAGGGTGAAAAAGCTGGTAGTATCCGGGTCACTGAGATTGTGAACGTTGGGTGAGAATGCGGCCGCCATGGCAAAAATAATCTGACTATACGTTTTGTCCGGATGGGCTGAGTCCGACCAGGGGTTAAGTTTTCTATAACTGGAATAAGAAAAATCACTCGCGGATATGCCGTTCTCCTCGAACACTTTCTCTATGGTCTCCTGGCTGAGAAATGATTCAAAGGAAGTAAACGGGTTCATGACACTTACCGACGTAAAAAGCGTGTCATAATCCATGGCGATTTTGAGAGCACCATATCCCCCCATTCCCAAACCGCTTATGGCTCTGTATCTTTTATCCGGTATGAATTTCCCCTCCACCAGATCACCATAGGTATGAACACTTGAATCGACCAAACCCATTATCTCTTTGACCATGTAATCCTCATAATTCCCCATCAGACTTGAGTTGGTGTAAAAGCTCCCTCCTAAGTGCAATGAGGAGGCATCCGGCATAATAATGATCATTGGCTGGATCTGTCCCTCAGCTATCAACTGATCGGCTATTTGCGCAACTTTGTATACTCCAGTAAAGGTCGTATTGTCTCCACCGAAATCGTGGAGCAAATATAGAACCGAATACCCTTGGCGATTAAGCATAGGTTGCTGCTTGATAGGATCATACATCGGAGGTATGTAAACATAGACAGTCCTTGGGGACGGATCCTGCATGGCATTCCCCTGTAAAGAAGTAAAATTCCTGCCCACTTGCCAGACTTCACGAGCCGGATAGCTGGGACGGACTGGATTCTCCCTTCTACCACAACTGACGGAAAGCAAGCAGAATAAACCTATCAGAAACAATACCATCAATATTCTTTTCATCTTCAGCTCCTTATATCGGTTTTTAGGTTTATTGGTAAGACTGCTCCGGATTAGAAGCGATAACTAATAGATAAGCCGGAACAATGGAAAAACATCTTGTAAGTTCCCGCTAAATTGTCAAACCGGCCGTCTCCATTCACATCCTCTAAGGATTTCACATCTCTTTTATGATAAATCACCAGTTGATAATCATACCCCAACTCGAACGAGTTGATTTTGTAAGAGAGCCCTAGGTTGATGCTGTGTTTGTTTCCCGTGTCCGGAAAAAGCAGGGTGAAGGTGTTGTCCGGAATCGGTGACTGCTCAAAAAAGTATCCCCCCCGCACAAACAACCCCTCTTTTAATATGTATTCTCCCCCCAGACTGAATTTAACTATGTTCTTCCAATTAAATGGCATTTGGGTTTGCCCGGTGTCTACATAGAGTGTGTCCTGTTGTTGGCTGGAAGTGATAATCATATTCTTGGTATCAAGATATTCCAGCGTTGACCAGTTAACCGAACTAATGTCCGACGTTAAAGTCAGCTTCTCCAGGGGCTTGAACATAACTCCCACGCCGACTTCTCCCGGAAGGTGAAGGGTGGTTTTGAAATCGTCATAGTGATAAGAAAGAGTGCCTCCTCGTATTTGAGAACCAGAGGAGGGTATGTCTGGTAAATACATCGCCAGGTCAAAGGTTCCCGAAAGATCGATTCCAGGAGAGTGCTGATAGGAGAATCCAAACTGCAGTTTAGGACTAAATTTGTAAAGAACCCCCGCGTTGAATCCCACTCCCCAACCGTCAGTCTTCATGTATGCGTCCACCGGGAAGAAATCATAAGGTCGAGGATAGATGAGGGTGGGAACCAGTACCGTCCTTCGTAGCTCGAGATCCGCTCTCTGGATGGAAAGACCCAAACCCAAAGCCAACTTTCCTTCCATAAAACTTTTTGCTACGGTGGGATGCAGATCCCAGATCAGAATGTCCGTTTTGTGATCAAACTCAGGATAGGGAACGGTGTTATTGAATCCCATGGGAGGTTTATATAGATCCCATCGGGTTTCCAGTTTATATGGGACATAAAAAGCGATTCCGCCGGTGAAGCCCTCCATTTGAGTAAATTTATAAAATCCGGAGAAACTGGGGAGGAAAAATGCCCGATCCTCCGGATAAGAGCTGTTTTCAGGATAGCCCACACTGTAGCCGGATTCTCCCAGCTTCATATGGGGAGTATATTCAGGACGAAAGTTGATGGTGTAAAAATTCATGCTGAATTCGGAATTGGAAAGATATGCCAGACCTGCCGGATTCCAGAAGGCGGAGCTCCAATCGTCTGCCAATCCCCGGAAAGCTCCCCCCATGTTCAAGGCTTTAGATCCCACCCCGGGGAGAGCGAACCCTCCACCCGCTTGAGAGAAACTTGACCACACCAATACAAAAAAGATTACCGCCAGACAAACAAGAACACTCTTCATTTCTCACCTCTTAGTTCTTTTGGGTTTAACAGAGCTTTTCGCTTCTTTCTCATTCTAATTTGACCAATTTCCTTTGCCTCTTTTGGGAGCACGATCGAAAATCCCCCAGAGGTTTTCCAAAATTAAAGCATTGTTTATAATTTGTCAACGATTTTTTTATAAAATTATGAATTAGTCGGATTGAGATTGCCACTCCCCCTCCACCCCTCCGTTTTAGTGAGATGTAAACCTCTTAAAAAAGGGATGGGATATTTTTTTATCTGAGGCGTAAGGGTGTTTCATTTCAATATAAAACCACTGGGTCACGTATAATCTATGGAGAGACATAAAAATATTTATTGCACTATCTTTGCTTCAGATCAAGCTGGCTCAGAAGCTAAAGATATTCTTTTGAAGAAATCCGATCTGAAGTTAAGCCATTAATTTTGTTTATAGCTCCAAGTTGTCAAACCTGTAAAATTAGGAGGTAGGCTTCTGATTTTGCTTGTCTGTTTCTTATCAAAGACTCATTCACAAGACCTCTGAAAAACCACATTGAGAAGCAAATGGGAGTGTTTCACTTTGGCGGGACTAAAGTGAAGTTTTCTGTGTTTTCCCCAACCTGTGGGATAAACCAGTCGGTTTACAACCTTGGCGGTAGACCCAGGGACAAAAGGTACCGGATTCTGCCAAAGCAAGCAGACATTCACCCGTCTGGAAGGTGTCTTAAAACCTTGATCTTTGTATCCGCCCCTCGTCAGGGGATGAAAAGGTATCAATGAATTTCAATAATTTATGTTCCTATGTTCGGTTGCAACTTCAAAACATAGTTTTGAGACTGTCTCTATAGGTAAGACACTCCAATCAAGCCTTTTCCGGTTAGACTTTTTTCAAAAACTCTTTAAAAATAGCTTGACAAATGACGAATTTAAGTTTAGATTAATATTGAAGCAAAGGGCGAGTTATAGCAAGAATAAACTTTTTCCTGATTTTTTGAAAATGAAAAAAGGAAAATAAACTTTTTTCGATCGAAAGGGACAAAGTTTGGTTCTACCTTTCATCCTTAAGGAGGCGATTCAGACATGAGAGGGCTTAATTCAAGGATTTCCGGAAACCACGGATCTTCTTGGCTGAAACCAATCCTTCTTTTTTCACTCCTCTGCTTTCTGGTTGCTTTCAACCTCAGTTTTGCCAATGGTCCCACCAATCCCAGCACCCCGAATCTGGAACACCCCTGGGACGACCTGCGCCATAATGAACGGGATCGAGCTCCGGTTGATCCTCCCGGGCCAAACAATTTCTTGATTTTACCTTTGGGAGTTGGCTCCAAAATCATAATCCACGTGCAACCAGCGGCACAAAAGGAAAATTTGGGGAAAGATAAGGTCTATGGACCTTCAGAGAAGGCGGTTAGCTTTTAATCTTCGTCCGATTAATCCATAGGCACTCAGGCACTCACCCAAGTCGGATGGTTCGGTTAAGAGAAAAATGGATATTCCGGATAAAAGAATCGATTTAATCGAGTCTTTGGCGGCGGAGAAAGATTTTCAAGCCGCCCAGGCGGAGTTGGAGAGGTTGAAGAAAGGGAATGACCCCTCCTCCGGTATGAACCATGCAGTTCATACCTCCGTCGATGCAGGGGAATTGTATTATCTGGAGAGTCTGATCCTGTATGGATTAGCCCGTTATGAAGATGCTTTAAGAAAGGGCGAAGAAGCCTACCAGCTTTTGAAGCATACCTTGAAGAATAAAAGAATTGCCCAGACCCACCTCCTTCTGGGTAATATTTTTGTCTTCACCGGCGAGCTGAAAAAAGCTGAAATGGAGATCCAGGATGCGATAGCTTCCTTCCGCCGGGTGGGAGACGACAAGGGAATGGCCGATGCATACAATAGGCTGGCACAGGTATTCTTCATTCAAGCGGAGTTTGATCGCTCCATCGAGTCTATAAATCAAGCCATCGAACATGTCAAAAAAGTAAAAGACGGTCATCTTATGGTGGCCCGCTTCCTAAGTAACTTAGGCCGAATTCACCTGCTTACCGGAGAATGGGAGAAAGCCCAGCGATATTTCTACGATGGTATCAGACAGAATGAGCTGACCAAAAATGAAATCAGCATATGCAGAAATCTTCTATCACTGGGTTATGCCGCTTATCAGCAGAGGAAATTCAAAGAAGCAGAAGGATTCTTAGAAAGAGCTTTAGACATTATCCAGAAGAGGAACCTGAAAAGAGAGGCAGCTATCTACTCTGAATACTCAGCTGAATTGGCTTGGGAAAAGAAAGAATATGAGCGAGCTTATCGCAGCATCTCTTTTGCCATCCAGATAGGAGAAGAAATCGCCCCTCAAAGCAGTCTGCTTTGTCAATCTTATCGGATTTTAGCGCAGATTCAGCTTTCCACTCAAAAATTGAACTTAGCGGAAAGCGCTTGCCAGAAATCGTGGGAGCTTTCGAGGAATTTAAATGAAAGAGCAGAAGAAGCCATCGTTAATCGAATCTGGGGGGAAATCTACGTCCAAAAGAATAACAAAAAGATGGCTAAGGAGAAGCTCGAGCTGAGTATGAGCAGTCTGGAGAAAATCGGATGTAGATTTGAGCTGGCTCGCACTTTTCTTTCCGCTGGGAAGTCGGGAGTATTTGAGCCTAAGGAGGCGTTGGAGCATCTAATGAAAGCGAAGAATCTATTCAGAGAGCTTTTCTCCGGAGAGTCGACAGGATTTGCCTATTATATGGGATTAACGCAATGGGGGGAAGCTGGGGCGCACTTCCATGTTTCCGATTACGATAACAGCATCGATTGCCTAAATCAAGTTGAGCTTATGTGGGATGGAATTAAAACGGAAAGTTTTCCGGATAAAGAGGAAAAACTGCAGGAGATTTCCCGGTTCCGCTTGAAAGTGGAAAAGGCGGTGGCAGAAAAAAGCGTTTCCTTTGATAATCAATACAATATCTTCAGACGGTTCCTCTCTGAAGTCGAATCCAAAGAGGGTTTCCAAGCCCGTCCTGCCGATAAGGAGGAGGAGGTCAATCAAAACCTGATGCTTCTGGCTAAGAAGGTTCAAGCCGATCGGGGCTTCATTCTTCTGAAGTCCGAATTTGGATCCGTAGGAAATGGAGAAGATTCGTCTTCTTCCCCCATCTTTAGCTATAATCTTTCACCGGAGGAGACAGAAAAGATTCGCTCTACCTCCAATCGTCTAAATGGAGAAATAACCTCTTTAAAAGAGCCGCTCTACTCCACTTCAGGCAAGACAAATTTATTTTCCGGATACGGAAAAGAAGCGTCCTGTTTGCTCTTAGTCCCTTTAAAAATTGGGGAAGAGGTCAAGGGAGTTTTATATTTGGATCGGGAGAAAAATGGTAGCTTTTCCCAGCCATTCCATATTGACGAGCTTAACTTGGTAGTTGCTTTTGCTGAGATAATTGCATTGAAAGTGGCAGAGATAGAGAACAGAAGATTAGGAGAGGAGAATATAAGGCTAAAGGAGCAGTTGAAGGAAAAAAGCGCATTCGCCAATATCATCACTCAAAACGGCGAGATGTTGGAGATATCGTGGAAACTTCACCAAGTGAAGGACACCAACCTTTCCATACTTTTAGAGGGGGAAACCGGAACCGGAAAAGATCAGATCGCCAAAGCTATCCATTATAACAGCAACCGCAAGAACAAGAATTTCGTGGTGGTGAACTGTGCCGCATTTCCTGAGACTCTTCTGGAAAACGAGCTTTTCGGTCACAAAAAGGGCGCATACACCGGAGCCTCGCAGGATAAGACCGGGCTTATAGAAGAAGCGGATGGAGGAACCCTATATTTAGACGAGATAGGGGAGATCAATCCCGCGACGCAAATCAAGCTTCTTAGGGTTCTGGAAGAAAAGGAGCTGACCCGTCTGGGGGATACCAAGCCTCGAAAGGTCGATATTCGGGTCGTCTCCGCCACCAGTTTGATCATAAGAGAACAGATTGAAAAAGGGCTTTTCCGCAAGGATCTGTTCTTCCGCTTAAACACCATACATATCACCTTACCTCCTCTGAGAAAACGGAAAGAGGACGTTCCTCTTTTGGTTAATCACTTCATTAAAATTCATGCCCCGGTGGGGAAAGATAAACTTCCTCAGCCCTCCCCGGCGATTATGGAGCTTTTCAGCAGTTACGACTGGCCTGGAAACATTCGAGAACTGGAAAACGAGGTAAAAAGATTGGTGGCTATAAAAGATGGTGAAACGGTGGTAGCAACAGACCTACTCACTGAAAAATTGGGCATGAAAGAAGAAGCCGGCTCCCAAAATCTTTCACTTTACGAGAGAGTGGCAACCTGGGAAAGACAGTTTATCCTGAAGGCGTTGATCGAGAGCAACTGGGTGAAAAAAACCGCCGCTTCCTCCCTGCATATCCCCGAATCCTCTTTGAGATTCAAGATAAAACAGCTTAAAATAAAGACACCTGTAGATGCATGAGCTTTGGTTTGCGTATTAGAATGCCATCCAAATGGATGGCATTTTTTTTATTCGCAAAAAAGTTGGGGTGGGGCTTCAACCCCCGCCCGAATAATAATTAACATAGTTGTGGTAGGGTACCCCTTCGGACTAAAACCCTCAGGGCAAGCCTTACCCTGCCACATGTTTCTTGGTCGAGGGTGGAGACACCCTCGACCAACTTGTCTACAATCGATTTTTGGTCTTACTTACACGGCGGTGGTCCTGCTTTGTATAGATAGGTGATTAGATAAACCACATCACCAAGCTCAACCTCTCCGCTGCAATTGGCATCTCCAGCCAGTAATGGAATAGGAGCAGGACCGTTCTTGTATAAATAGGTTATCAAATAAACCACATCCCCAAGTTCTATCAACCCACTTCCATTCGCATCACCGCGCAAATAGCCAGCTGTAAACGCTCCATAAATTCCCAGACTATTGATATTAGCCCCAATTATATTGTTCTCAGTATCAATGAATCCACATAACTCTTCCCACTTTTGGAGACTTTCATTCCATTTAAAAACTTCCAATGTTGCTTCCGATTGTGTCAATAGATCACTATCAGCGTATCGGATAATCAGATTGTTTGAACCAAGCAGAGCCACACTGGGATAGGAACTGAGGGAATATATTTCTCCCCCTTGCTCGGATTCAGGATCTAAACCGGTACGAATTGGTGGATAGGATGATGAAAGAATCAAAATCTTCTCCAAATTCGTGTTCAAATTGTCTAGATGTAACTCACATCCACCTTGGGGACCGATGACGACATCTATAAAAGATGTGTCAATTATTTGGGTGAAAGAGTAAGGGGTGTTCACGAAGAATGTGTAGGATGAATCATCCAAGGCTAATAAAGAGAACATGCCAGAACTTCCCATACTATCAGGAATCGAGGAAGAGTATCCCGTTGGATTTGGGTTCATTGTATAGTTATGATCTGGGTAGTCATCCGGGTGTAATTCCAAAGTGGGATTTGCGGAAAACGGTTGAGTAGTAGTTAGGATGTATTCCGGTGTTCCAGTAGATAGAGAAGTGCCATAAATCAAAGGATAATTGCCAACCACTGCTCTTAAGAACAAATCTAAACTATCTCCATCCAAGGAAGTTCGATAGGCATTAGCGAAGCGGCTGACACCAGATTTTGGTAATTCCCCTTCTCCGAAAAGCCACTCTTCTTCTCCTTTTCCCACAATAACTATCCGCCCTGTAGCTGCTTGGATAATGTCGCCGAATCGGAACCCTAAACATCTGATTAGACCAGCGTTAGGTGCGTCAGCTGTTTGCCCTTCTGGAATGTCGCGAAACAACTTGCGAAGAACCACGTCAGTCCGAGGAATGGGTTGGTTGTTCTGATCGAGCACTTGAACAGTGACAGTAAATGACAGTTGTGGATCTATGTAGTTAATTATCGCCCCGGTGGATGGAATAAGACTACCCACATCATAGTTAAGATTTTGCATTGCGTCATTAGGACCAGTAAACATCTGAGCCATGGGCATGTTGATAGGGGCAAATATCCCGTCATATGTTCCCTGAAAATCCCACTGAAAATAATCCCAGCAAGATCTGTTTCCTCTCTCAGTCCATTGGTATGTTACTTGGTGGGCAAGATCAGAATACTGGATTGCTGTACAGGACATTTCTGAGTTTTGAGCTACATTCTCCTTCAATTGGTCGTCCATAAGTCCAAAATCGTAAACTGCAGTTCCATTTCCAGGAAATACATTATCAATTACAGGTGTGCACGGGCCGTGGCAATATTCGTCCATAAAGCCAATTCCATAATGCCCAAACTCGTGCGCCAAAGTTCGAGAAGGAGGATAAGCACGATCTGGATATTGGGGATAGCTGGTTTGATCAATTGTCCAATCGTAGGGGTAAAGACTGTAGGTGAGATTCCTATTTACATCTTCATTATTGAAGTAGAATATCCTCGGAAAGTATAGCCGCTGGTTACCTGATCCGAAGATACCACCCCTTAACCGCCCATTCCCAAGATATACAGTGGCGCGTGGCCACTCCATGTTGCTTGCATGAATCCAGACATCCGCTAAATTCCAATTCACCTTGCTGTCATAAATCCTAACCGTATCAAGACACAATTGGCCATCAGTTACGTCGTAAAGATAATTGGAAACATACCTGAATCCTTCAAGAAGGTTCTGTAAAAATGCTAGATCTGCATCCCACTCCACTGAAATCAAAAGATCAAACATTACGGTTGTGTGGTCAACAATAACTTCTTGCTCTGGTTCTGAACTAAAAGGGAAATAAGAAATTGCCCCAGTAGTCGTGTTAAACTTGGCGTTATCTAATTTCACATAGTACATGTTTGGCAAGATATTTGTGTGCTTTACCGCTGGTTGGGTATAGACTAATCTTTCGACTTTAACCCATTCTCCTTGATTGAACCATCCCTGAGGAAGCGTGATCTTACCATTTCCGTCCGTGGTCAACTCACCCAAATATGTTTCCGGCATTGTTGGTGGGTTGTTAGTCACCTTGAAAATCTTGAAGGATTTGTAAGCTATCGGGTTATGGGAAGCCGAACCGTCTTTGAGAACTAATGTCGATTGATTTTCACCACCACTCAGATTAATCAAGATGGAGACATTGTCGCTTTGAAAATTTGCCACGGCTAAGTCCAGATCACCATCATTATCTAAGTCCGCACAGAAAACAGATCTAGGATATTCACCGGCACCATAGCCCACCTTTGGTTGAAATGTCCCATCCCCGTTGTTCTTTAAGATGGAGACATTGTCGCTATTCCAATTTGCCACGGCCAAGTCCAGATCAGTATCCCCATCCAAGTCCGCACAGAAAACAGAACGAGGACTACTTCCTGCCACGAAGCTGCCATCGAGTTGAAATGTCCCATCCCCGTTGTTCTCTAAGATGAAGACATTATGGCTATAAGTATTTGCCACGGCTAAGTCCAGATCATTGTCATTATCCAAGTCCGCACAGAAAACAGACTGAGGACCATCACCAGCGTCATAGTTGACCGCGGTCTGAAATGTCCCATCCCCATTGTTCTTTAAGATGGAGACATTGTCACTATAATCATTTGCCACGGCTAAGTCCAGATCATTATCATTATCTAAGTCCGCACAGAAAACAGATATAGGATAATCACCGGCGCCATAGTCCACCTTTGGTTGAAATGTCCCATCCCCGTTGTTCTTTAAGATGGAGACATTGTCGCTACCAATATTCGTCACGGCTAAGTCCAGATCATTATCATTATCCAAGTCCGCACAGAAAACAGAAAAAGGACCATCTCCTGCTCCGTAGTTGACCGCAGTCTGAAAAGTCCCATCCCCGTTGTTCTTTAAGATGGATACGTAGTTGTAAAACTCATATGCCACGGCTAAGTCCAGATCATTATCATTATCTAAGTCCGCACAGAAAACAGAATAAAGCCAATCTCCTGCCCCATAGTAGACCGCAGTCTGAAAAGTCCCATCCCCGTTGTTCTTTAAGATGGATACATTGCCGCTATGCAAATTTGCCACGGCTAAGTCGAGATCATAATCATTATCTAAGTCCGCACAAAAAACATACTCAGGACCATCTCCTGACCAATAGTTTACTGCGGGGGCAAAGGGGATGGAATCGGGATTTGTTCTGAGTGTTTGGGCAGAGGCAGGTATACCTACTAAAAGCAGAATCAAGAAAATCAATAGCTTCCTCGCTTTTGGCGGGATCTTCGACTTAGTCATTTTTACCTCCTTTTTAAGATAATAGGCTTACATATTTCTAATCCTATAGCAGACGGAAAATCAATACTATTATAAGTTGAAAATGGGGAAAGTCAAGGAAAATTTTAAAAACAAGTAAAAAGGAAGAAGGAAAAAGGAAAATAGAAAGACAATGACGAATAACGAATGACTAATGACGGATAAAGAAAAGCAATGACGAATGTCGGACTTGTGGTGAGCCAGTCGAACCATAACGAATGACTGATAAAGGCAAAAACCTTTCCCCCTCACCTTGATCCTGCGAAGCATGCATACGCATCTCCCCGGAGGGGTGAGGAAACTGGTTTTCTGCTCTAAACTCTCAACTCTAAACTCTTCACTCATTGTCCATCCACTATCAACCCGTCTCTTAGTTTAATAATCCTATGGGTTCTTCTGGAGATTTCGTTATCGTGAGTGATGACAATAATGGTGTGTCCCTGTTGAGCCAGCTCTTGAAACAAGCGTATAATCTCGCCCCCGGAGCCTGAATCCAAGTTTCCAGTCGGCTCATCGGCTAAAATGAGACGAGGCTGGTTGGCTAAGGAGCGGGCAATTGCCACCCTCTGCATCTCACCACCGGAAAGCTCGGTGGGCTTATGATCCGCTCGTTCCTTTAAACCTACTTTTTCCAAAAGCTCCTCTGCTCTTATTCTTCGTTTTTTAGACGCTACACCTGCAAAGATCAAAGGCACCTCTACATTTTCACGTGCGGTGGCATAAGGGAGAAGGTTGAAACTTTGAAAGACAAAGCCGATCTTTTGATTTCTGATCTCCGCCAGCTCGTTGGAGCTTAGCTTTTCCACTTTTTGTCCATCCAGAAAATATTCCCCAGAGGTGGGAGTATCTAAACAACCCATCAGGTTCATTAAGGTCGACTTGCCGGAGCCAGAGGGACCCATGATGGAGACAAACTCATTTCCCTCTATCACCAGATCAATTCCCCTCAAAGCTTCTACTTCCATTTTTCCGGTGGAATAAGTCTTTCGAATATTTCGCATGGTGATCATTGATTCACCTCAATCTCATGAGTCTTATTTCTATCTCCTCTCCCCTCCGGGGAGAGGATCAAGGTGAGGGGGGTTTTCATTCCTTCTTGTTTTTCTCTTTTCCCCCTCATCCTAACCTTCTCCCCCAAGGGGAGAAGGAACTTTTCCTCTTCCCGCTGGGGAGAGGATTTTTGGGAATGTATTTTTGATTTTGCAATTTTCATTTTGCAGTCTGCAATCTTCAATTTTTATTCATATCTTAGCGACTCCACCGGATTAACACTGGCTGCCTTTCGGGATGGAAAAATGCCGGCAAGTATCCCGATTGCTCCCAGTATCACGGAAGTTATAATGGCGATATCTAAAGAGATGGTGGGCTTTCCCAGCCACTGCATCCAGTCGCTCTTTACCGGAATGGCGCCCCAGGCTTTAACAATTATTATCGAGAAGATGATCCCTAATATTCCTCCAAGGATGGCAATGAGCAAAGATTCAAGCAGAAACTGGCTCATGATCTGGTATTTTTTTGCCCCCAAAGCCATCTTTATCCCGATCTCCCTGGTTCGCTCCTTGACCGCCACATACATGATATTCGCCACACCCACACCCGCGATCAAAAGGGTCATCCCTCCGATGATTCCCAAGAATATATGAAAGCCCAGAATGACCTTTCCAAAGATCTTCTGTCCTTCGATTACGTCCCAGAGCCATAACGCTTCTTTGTCTTTGGGATCAAATTTGTATTTTGCCCCCATTATCCCGGCTACCTTTTTTTTGACCGGTTCGATCTGCGAGGGGTCTTTCGGTTTATAGACGATGATGTTTAAATATTTGTCTCCGAATATAGTTTTGAAGGTGGTCGATGGAATGGTAGCTTTGTCCCAGTCCGGTCCTCCATACATGCCCATTTGCATTTTTTCTATCATCACTCCGATTACGGTAAAGGGCATATTGTTTAGGATGATGGTTTTACCGATGGCATCTTCATCTTTTCCGAAAAGCCTTTCTTTAAGTTTATTCCCCAGGAAAACCACTCTTCTTTTATATTCCATATCTAAGTCGTTTATGAATCTTCCGCCCATCTGGGGAAAATGTGCTCTCATATCCTCGAAGGAAGGATAGACACCAGTGAGATGTTCTGTGACCGTATTCTTTTTATAGGTCATTGACACTCCCCACCTTTGATATTCTCCACTCACCGTCTCAATTTCAGGGACTTTCTTTTTTAGAAGCTCTACGTCTTCATCCACAAAATAAATTCTTCGTCCCTTACCTAATCCTTGGTATGGTATAGAAGTCTGTCCTCCCCACATGACGATCAAGTCTTGTCCCATACCATGCTGGGCTTTGGTCAATGACCTTTTGACTCCTTCCCCAAAAGCCAAAAGCAAGACGATGGAGATGGTGCCCCAGGCAATAGCCATGATGGTTAGTGTGATCCTTTTTCGCTGTTTTTTTAAATCCCGTATGAATAATCTAAAGATTAAAAGTCCTTGCACTTTCTTTCTCCGTTATGAAGATTCTCATGCATACTTACAATATTAAAGGATTCCCCCTCATCCTAACCTTCTCCCCGAAGGGGAGAAGGAATTTTATCTCCTCTCCCCCTTTGTCCTCCTCTCCACAAATGTGGAGAGGAGGATTAGGGGGTGAGGTCTCCAGTTTTGAATTGCAATTCAAAAAGCAAAATTATTCCTGATGCGCTTTTGTAATATGAGTGCAATTTTGAATTTTGATCTATAATTTTGCATTTTGCTTTTTCTTGACCCTTGCCCCGTGACCTTGGAGTGCCCAAGCAAAGCTTGGGCGGCGGAAGCTTCGCTTCCGCACTCCTGTCTTTACCCTATAATTTCAGTGCCTGCACCGGATTCAAATTTGCCGCTCTTTTAGCGGGGAAATAACCCGAGATCAATCCCACCACTCCCAAAACGCTCACCGCAATCAGAACCGCCGTAGAATTTATCTGGGGTATTCCCATGTATTCCTCCAATTTAAAAAGTGGGAATATCTTCACCACCATCAAAGAGAACAAAAATCCTATGGCACCACCGATTAAGGTTATCACGAAAGTTTCAAAAATAAACTGAAACAAAACGTGTCTTTTCTTGGCGCCCAATGACATCTTTATCCCGATCTCCCTGGTTCGCTCCTCCACCACCACGTGCATGATATTGGATACTCCAATTCCTCCTACGATCAAAGTGAAAGTGCCTATCACCACTAAAAAGGCTCTGAAAGCCAAAAAGAAATTGCCCAGAAATTTTTCCATTTCAGTGGTGTCCCACATCGCCAGAGCTTCTTTGTCCTCCGGATCGAATTTATACTTCTTCCCTAAAACTTCGTAGACCTGCTTCTTCACCATTTCGATCTGGTAGGCATCTTTAGGCTTGAATATGATGTCGTTGACATACTTATCGCCATAGATACCAGCGAAGGTGGTAGCCGGAATAAAGGCTTTGTTCTCATCCCGACCGCTGTAGCTGGAATCCTGTTTCTTTTTCTGCATCACTCCGATCACCAGAAAGGGAATGTTGTCAATAATCATGTATTTGCCGATGGCTTCATCTTTTCCAAACAGATCCTCTTTCAATTGATTCCCGATGAACACTACTCTCTTTCTTTTGTCTAAGTCTATTCGGTCAATGAACCGTCCACCTATCTCCGAATAGATATTTCTCATCTCTCCAAAGATAGGATAGATTCCCACCATGTTCTGGGTCACTTCGTTCTTTTTGTATTTCATGTGAGTACTCCATTGGGAATACTCCGGGCTTACCCCTCCCATCTGTCTGATCTCTTTCTTCAAGAGAAGAGCATCCTCTTCTCTCAAAGGTATACTTCTTCCTTTGCCAAAACCTGAGTATGGTTTGCTGGTTCTTCCTCCCCACAGGATGACGATTCTTTCCCCCAAGCCGTGCATGTCTTTTTGATTCTGGGCTTGCAGACCTTTTCCAAAAGCTAAAAGAAGAACCACTGCGGCAGTGCCCCAGATAAGCCCAAACAGGGTGAGAAAGGTTCTCAATTTCTGGGAGCGCATGTCCCGTAAGAATTGAGTGATATACATAATCAGATGCATATATTTTGAGCCTACTAATAATTTTGCAATGTCATTGCGGGCGTAGCCCTGCACCATGTGGTGCAGGGTGAAGCGAAGCAATCTCGCCTTTATAAGAATCAATGAGTTAGAGATTGCTTCGTCGTGCCGCCAATGGCGTGACTCCTCGCAATGACAATTTATTCAATATGTTTGCATTACTTTATCTCTTTAGGCGGCTTCTCCACCAGCAGATCCCCCTCCTTGAGTCCTTCTGTCACTTCAATATTCAAGCCATCCGACAGACCGGTTTTGATGATCTTTTTTCCTATTTTACCGGAAGGATCCTTAAGCTGGACCGAGGCGGTATCCTCAACAAACTCCACCAGCCTTTCCGGTATTAAAAGAATATCGTCCTTTTTGGTAATGATTAAGTCCGCATTGGCAGAATATCCTGCTCTCAAAATGGAGGAGCTTTTCTTAACGATTTTAATCTCCACGTCAAAAAGCGTAGCGTTCTCCTCTTTTCGGGCTTTGGGTGAGATCTTGTAAAGGATGCCTTGTATGGTATCATTAGGAAGCGCCCCTATTTTTAAAAGAGCAGGCATCCCCTCTTTCAGTTTCCCCACATCTATTTCATCCACTGTCCCCCTAAAGATCAGCTCATCCATATAGGCTAAGGTGAAAAGCTCAGTCCCCGGCTGGTAGGATGTAAGAGGCACCACGGGATCGCCAACGTTTATCCGTCTTTCTAAAACCGAACCGGTGATAGGCGATCTTATAATTGACTCCACTTTTCGACCAGCGATGTTAGTCTTTCCCCTCTCCACTAAGGATAATCTCTCTTGGGATAATTTCAGCCTTAGGTCCGATTCGCTTTCGCTCCGCGAGGCTTCATCGAATTCCCTTTGGGAGATTAATTTTTTATCCAACAGCTCTTTGATCCTCGAATATTCTTTGTTCCGGTTATCATAATTAACCGAGTCGATTTCTACCTGTCTTTTAGCTTCGGCATATTCTAAAGGAGTGGGATCGGGGCTGATCTCCACCAAAGGGGCACCTTGCTTGACCGAGTCCCCCATCTCCACAAACACCGTCTTCACGATACCGGAGATTTTCGATTTCACCGAGATCTGGTTCTTCGGCTCAATCCGTCCAATAGCCAATGCTTTATCGACGATGTTCCCCTTCTCCACTTTGACGGTATTGTTCCCCTGTTCTTTTTTCCCTGAGCCTTTGAACGCAAAAAAAACAAAAATCGCCAGGATAATCACCACCGCTCCGATTATTGTAACCTTTTTTTTCATATCTGGTCTTCTCCTGAATGTTAGAGTAAGAGTCAAATAAGCATAATATATGCTTCTTACTAAATCTATATCTATTTTACGAATATAACTGGTTTAGGTTTCAAACTTGATAATGAAGTGATTTGAAATACGGAACCCAAGAGACCATAACCTAACTTAAGTTAGGTCCTGGTCTAATGGCTCGGATAGGGATACTATATTGTTCTAACTGATCTCAAGATACAGAATTCGTGCTTTAGTCAGGATTAGGAGCTAACGCCACTAAAGTGGCTGAGAACTGGACTTTGATCTTTATGGAAGCAGAGTATGTTAACTTATTTGGTTGAAGACCTTAAATTAGGGGCTGGCATTTAATCAACGCCCCTCTGTCCCTTCCTTCCTATGGATTTCACTTCGTTCAATGTTCAAGGAGGGGATTAAGGGGTGGTCGAAAATAGCTTGCTAATAAGAACCATTATTCGTCAAAACGTCATTGAAACTAAATTTATTATCTGTCAATGCAAATAGAAAATGTATGTTGACAACTAATAATAATCCGCTATATTCTTTCAGTTGTATAAATAAATTGTGATTAGGTTTTAACTTACCGTATACGATTTGACGATCATTAGTTTTGAAGAATTCATCTTGAAGGAGATAAACGGTGAACCAACAATTCCAGATACAAACAGAGGGAAGATTAAGAAGATGGTATGATGGTCAGGATAAGCTCTCTTTATTGCTTTCCGTTTTTGTTTTTCTGACCAGCTTTGTGGTCTATATGAAAACTATGGCTCCCACCGCCTCGTTCTGGGACTGCGGAGAATTCGTTGCCTGTTCCTATATAGTGGGCATAGCCCATCCCCCCGGCACACCACTTTTTGTGCTGATCGGACGCCTCTTCACCTTGATACCCTTATTTGGCGAGATAGCCGCCAGAGTCAATTTCATCTCCGTTCTCTCCTCCTCCTTGACTGTGTGGTTGAGTTATCTTTTAATCGTGAAACTGGTGGACAGCTGGCAGAAAGACGAGCCAACTCTCTGGACAAAGGTGGGCAAGTATGTAGGAGCGGTGGCAGGCAGTTTATTCATGGCATTCTCCACCACTTTCTGGTCTAATGCGGTGGAGGCGGAAGTTTACGGAACCGCAATGTTTTTGATGCTTTTGATTCTTTATCTGGCTTTGACATGGATGGAAAAGAAAGCTACCCCTAAAGGCACCAAGCTTTTGGTCTTGATCAGCTATTTAGGGTTTTTAGCTCTGGGAATTCACTTGACTACGTTCATCGTGATGCCTGCCATATTCCTTCTGGTTATTCTGGTGGACAGAGAAAGACTCTTCGATTGGCGTTTCTGGTTAACGGGCTTTGTCCTGACCCTGGTAATGCACAGCCTCGTGCCATTTCTCGTGGCTATGGGTATCTGGTTTGCCTTCTCTCTTCTGATGTTGATCGGGTCAAGCCAAAAAAGGTTATGGGTGCTTCCTCTTTGGTTGGTCCTGGCCGCTATGATTGCCTATTCGGTTCAGCTTTTCATTCCCATCCGATCTTCACTGGAGCCGGCTATAGACGAAAATAACCCTTCAGACTGGACCAGTGTAAAAGCTTTCCTGGAGCGCAAACAATACGGATCGGAGAGCATGATCTCCCGGATGTTCTACCGGCGAGCCACCTGGGCGAGTCAATTTGGAACCAAAGAAAGAATGGGATTCTGGGGATTTTTCCGGGAACAGTATATGGACCGGAAGTTCTTTCTCCCGATATTTTTGGTGGGACTTTTTGGTGTCTGGGAGCAGATCCGCAGAAGAAAAAGAGAAGGGGTGGTGCTCCTGTTTCTCCTGTTAGCCTGTACGGTGGGTTTAGTTTTGTATATGAACTTTGCCGATGGAACCAAGCCGGACAAGATTACCGGAGAAATGATACCGATTGAGGTCAGAGACCGGGATTATTTCTGGACTCCCGGGTTTATGTTGTTTGCCATGGCCATAGGACTGGGAATCTCAGGTCTTTTGGCAAATCTGGGTAATTGGCTGGAGAAGGTCCAAGCTAATTTAGCCAAACCTCTGGTAGGAGTATTATCCATTATCATATTGGCTATTCCTATCTTGCCTATGGAGCGTGGATTTAGTTCTCACAACAACCGAAGCGGTAACTATCTTCCCTGGGATTATGCTTATAATCTGCTCAATTCCTGTGATAAGGATGCAGTTCTTTTCACCAATGGGGATAACGACACTTTTCCCTTGTGGTTTTTGCAGAACGTGGAGAAGATCAGGCAGGACGTGAGGGTGGTGAATCTAAGTCTGATTAATACCCAGTGGTATATAAAGCAGATGAAACACCAGTGGAACGTTCCCATTAATTTCTCCGATAAGGAGATCGATCACATGGGCTTTGTCCGCACCGAAGATGGCAAAGTTTTGAGAATCCAGGATCAGATGATAGACAATATAATGGAAGCGAACAATTGGAAATACCCGATCTATTTTGCGGTCACGGTAGCAGGTGAGAATAGAATATATAAGGGAAAATCTATCGACGATCATCTGCGGATGGAGGGGATGGCTTACCGGGTGGTGAAAGAGGAGGGGAAACTGCTGATAGATCCCAAAATCATGCGAGAGAAGCTGTTTAACGTATTCAAATTCAGAGGGGTAAACGATCCCTCCGTTCATAAAGATGAAAACGACATCCGGCTTTTAGCCAACTACACCTCCTGTTTTCTGGGGTTGGCTGATACTCTAAGAAGAGCTAAACAATACGAAGAAGCCTCCCAGGTAGCGAAGAGGGTGTCGGATCTTTTGCCTTACGACTGGCGTCCTTATGCTTATCTTCTCCAGCTCTATGCCGAATCAGGACAAAGTGACGCAGAGGTTCAAAAGATATTGCAGAAAGCTGAGGAAGTGGCACATACGTCCAAGGATTTGGTGGAAGCGGACTTCATTGAAAAATTATATTTCAATTTAGGATACACCTACAAGCAGCGCGGAGAAACCCAAAAGGCGATAGATTCCATGAAAAAGATACTTTCCATAAACAAAAACTTCTCACCTGCTTTCGAAGCTTTGGTCAGCATCTATTATACCCAAAAAGATAAAGGGAGTCTCACCCAACTGTTAGAGAACTGGATACAAAACAATCCAGGCGATTCCCGGAGCACGGAGATGTTGAAGCAGATTCAATCGCCCGATTTCAAGTTTATGGAAAGATAGTAAAAAACCGTCCGCCGTCCGCTGCAAAAGCTTAAAAAATCGTCCGTCGACCGTCGTCCGCCGCAAATGCTTTTAAATAAACCGTCCTCCGTCCTCTGTTGGTAATCCACCGTTATAAAGGTTTTAGCGGCGGACGACCGACTGCGGACGGCGGACGTGATTTTTAGGATTCGTTTGAACATACTGGCGCTAAACTGGGAGGACCTCTCCAATCCGCAAGCCGGGGGGGCGGAAGTCCACCTTCAGGAGATACTCAAAAGAATTGCGCTAAAGGGGCACAAAATCACCCTTCTGTGCAGTGGATACCCTGGGTGTAAACCCACAGAAGAGATGGATGGAATAAGAATAATAAGAAGAGGCTCTCGCTTCAATTTCAACTTCGCGGCTCCATTTGCACTCAAAGCTCTTCTGCGGGAACAGAAATGGGACATAGTCATAGAGGATATAAACAAAATTCCCTTTTTTTCTCCCCTTTATCATAATCTTCCCCTCCTGGTGGTGATTCCTCATCTATTTGCCGACTCGGTTTTCAAAGAGATAAATTTCATTTTGGGGTTATACATCTATCTTGCCGAAAAACCAATCTTTTGGCTCTATAAAGGTTTCAAGATAATGGTGATCTCCGAAAGCACCAAGGAGGATCTGGTCAAAAGAGGTTTGCCTTCAGACGATATTTCTGTGGTTCACTGTGGAATCGATCATGCACTTTACCATCACGATTCCTCTATCCGAAAAGACTCAGCACCTACGGTAATTTACTTAGGAAGGCTGAAAAAATACAAAAGCATAGATCATCTGCTTCACGCTTTCTCCATCGCACAAAAGAAAATTCCTGAAGCGAAGTTAGAGGTGGTGGGAGAAGGCGACTTCAAAGATAACCTGATAAGTTTGGTGAATAAGCTGAATTTAAGAGATAAAGTTGAGTTCACCGGTTTTGTAGATCAAAGCGAGAAAGTAAGAAGATTGCAGAAAGCCTGGGTGGCAGTTTATCCTTCCCTGAAGGAGGGATGGGGTTTGACCAATATCGAGGCTAATGCCTGTGGAACCCCGGTCATTGCCAGCCATGTGCCGGGACTGAAAGATTCGGTGGTGCACGGAAAAACCGGTCTTTTATTTGAATACGGAGACGTGCAAAAACTTTCCGATTATCTGGTGAAGATATTGTCCCAGGCTAATTATAGAGAGGAGCTGACCCGGGGAGGACTCACCTGGGCGAAAAATTTCAGCTGGGATGACGCCGCAGAAAAAACGTATGCGTTAATAGAAAGTATTGTGCAAGCAGGGATAAGAAGATAAATTGAAGTGTAAGCCCCAGGATAATGTGGCTAAAGCCACCTAAATAGGTAATCATTATTAGTCAGTTGCTTAAAAGCAACTGGAATAGATGAAATCAAAAAAATCAATTGCAGTTCACTTTAGTGAACTGACGAAAGAAAATATAAACTGATTGGCTTTAGCCACATAAACCTCTCCCCCTTGTTCCCCCTCTCCTTATTCAAGGAGAGGGGGATACAGGGGGTGTGGTCAATCAGTTGCTTAAAAGCAACTGGAATAGATAAAATCAGTTGTTATAAACAAATCCAAGAAATCAGAAACTGAATGGCTTTAGCCATATAAAACGAACTATGAAAAAAAAGCTCATCGTCGGGATGTTAATCAGCTTGGTTTTCTTATACTTAGCGTTTCGCAAGGTGGATTACTCCGAGCTGTGGGGAGCTTTGAAAGGAGCTAATTACTGGTATATCATTCCCAATATTGTCCTGGGTCTTTTGAGTATGTGGATGCGGGCATACCGATGGAAATTCATGGTAAACCCTATCAAAAAAGTAGGACTCACTCGTCTTTTCCACTCCGTCATGATCGGTTTTATGGCTAACAACGTGTTGCCCGCCAGATTGGGGGAGTTCGTCAGAGCATATTCTTTGGGAACCAAGGAGAACATTTCAAAAAGCGCCACCTTTGCCACCATCGTGATCGAGCGGGTTTTTGACGGTTTCTCCCTTCTTTTCATCCTGTGGCTGTCGCTTCTTTTCTCCCCTTTTCCGGACTGGGTAAGGAAAGCCAGCAATCTCCTCTTGCTGATTAATCTGGCTCTCTTCGCTTTTCTGGTATTTATAGAAGTCAAAAGAGAACCCACCCTAAAATTATTTGATTTCATTTTCCGATTACTTCCGGCAAAACTCTCCTTAAGGGCAAAAGAGATAATGGAGAAATTCATCGGTGGTCTAAAAGTATTTAGAAACATACCGAGTTTGATCTGGATTTTGGGGTGGTCCATCTTTATCTGGGGTGTGGTGGGGATCAGCAACTATTTCATATTCTTAGCCTTTGATCTCCATCCTCCGATTCAAGCCTCATTCATCCTTTTGGTCATAGTCTGCTTAGGCGTGATGTTGCCCTCTTCCCCCGGATTTGTGGGCACCTTTCAGTTCTTCTGCGTGATATCTTTAGCCACGTTCGGATATGATAAAAACATCGCTCTTCCCTTCTCTTTGGTTCTTCACGCCAGCCAATATCTCCCAGTAACGTTACTAGGTCTTTATTATCTCAAAAAAGAACATCTCTCTTTAAAAACTCTGGAAACTGATTCTATGGAAGAGTAATAGAAGAGATTTCACTCCCGGTTGGTAATCGACACTTTATTCGTTACCATATAAATCTATTGGCAAATTCTATGTTGTCATTGTAGATGACTTTCCTTAAAAAGTAGTATCCGCCCGCAGGTGTAAACCATACGGTTCCTACCTCTGGTGGAAAAAACGAAGCGAGCCAGATGGATGATGCAGAACAAGTATGGACTAATTGGACTAAAATGTGCACAAAATATACAATTATCTTGACGTAACTTCCCATTCTTATGGCGGAAAATTTGTTGCCATTTTAGGAAGCTATGCTATTTTGATCCTGCAGTATTTATCTTACAGCACGGTTGGTGATACCGCATAAGATTTAAGATCTACTTGATTTAAGTGTCGGGGGCTTTTTTAAAACGATATGGCAGAAAGAAAAACCAGTAGAGCTTGGTTTTTACCCTCTATAGCTGAATTCATATTCATTACGGTTCTAGTGGGTATCCTAAGCAACAAAGGAAAATTACTCGCCGACGCGGATGTGGGGCTTCATATCCGGGTGGGTGAATATATCATGAATAACTTCACCGTTCCGACTCACGATATTTTTTCTCATATAATACCACCTCGTGCGTGGACCGCACATGAGTGGCTTGCCGAATTGATTTTTGCGATAATTCACAAGCCGTTCGGACTTACCGGCATCGTCGTATTTATGGCCTTCTTAATAGCGGCAATTTATGCGATACTCTTCAAATTCCTGAGGTCCTCCGGTGTGAGTATGATTGTGGCGGCTTTAACTGCCGTCCTTGCAGCATGCGCTTCAGCCATCCACTGGCTGGCGAGACCGCACATCTTTTCCCTCATGCTTCTGCTTGTCTGGTATATTATTCTTGACACCTATCAGTATAAACACAAAAATTATCTTTATTTACTCCCTTTTTTAATGCTTTTATGGGTAAACCTTCACGGTGGCTTTATGATAGGGTTTATACTCATGATAGTCTATATCGCAGGCAATTTTCTTAAAGCCCATTTTGCTGAAGAACAAAGGCGCGACGCGAATCATCGGACTAAAGTTCTTATTTTATTCTTCTTCCTGTGTTTTCTCGCTTCATTGTTAAGCCCGCAAGGTTACAGGATTCTATTATTCCCATTTAATTTAACCAGCAACACTTTCATTACAAATTATATAACTGAGTGGTTATCCCCAAATTTCCATGGTTTCTTGATATATGAGTACATGCTCCTTCTGATGATATTGGTGTTGGGGATCTCGATGAGGCGCCTGAATGTAATAGAGATAATATTGGTGTTGATGTTTACCCATTTGTCTCTGTTTGCGGCAAGATATATACCTCTGTACGCTGTGATAGTCAGTCCCATCATCGCAAAACAGGTTGACCGGATTATTGAAGAATTCAGGGGAAAAGGTCTTATTGAGGAAATTATCTCAACATCGGACAATATGGCGACTGTCGATTCCATGACGAAGTGGAATCTCTGGGCCGCTTTGGCGATGGTCGCGGTTGTCCTTATGTGTCTCACCGGAAAGGTTAATTACCAGTTTGATAAGAAAATAATGCCGGTGGATGCAGTCCAATTCCTAAAGAAGGAGAAAATAGATGCCAGAGTATTCGATAGCTATGTTTTCGGCAGCTACATTATTTACGCGGCGTGGCCTCGAATAGAAGTGTTTATTGACGGAAGGGCCGACATGTACAGTAAACAGGAGACGGAAGAATATCTGAAGGTGGCAGGTGTAGAAAGAGGATGGGAGGATGTCCTGAAGAAATATGATATAACCTGGATCATATATAATAATGAATCGGTCCTTTCAAATGTTCTTCTCGAAAGGGATGACTGGCGGCTCATATATTCCGATCAAGTAGCCAATATCTTTGTAAAAAAGACGCCTGAGAATCAACCTCTCATAAGCAGGTATCCGAACGTAAAACCTGTTGCCGCGCATAAAGTTGACCAAGAAAAGTAGACCTGTTTGGATATGTTAGTTGTCATTTTGTAGGAAACAAAGATTTTAATTGACATTCTAAATACATTAGCTATATTAACTATATGTGAAGTATATGTGTGGACTAAAACAGAACAATTCGTAAGGTCCAAGGAGGGAGATAAAATGAGAAGCCGGCCAGAGCCGTCTCTTCTTTTTGTATTTGTGATGATACTATTGAAATAGCAACGCTGCATAGGTTGATGATTTTTGAACCATAGCTTTTATTTTTATCGTCGGGGTGTTGTCTTATAGGGCATTCGAGATGGTTCTGCTTTTGCAAAATAGATGAAAACATTTACGAATTTGTTTTTTTTACTTGACTGGTGGCTTAGCTACTCGTATAATATTAAACAGGTTACAGCAGAGAAGAAAATGGCACAATATTTGTTAGTAAGGGGAATGAGAAAAAGGAGACCTATCTGATAGAAAGGTGGCAAGAAGAAATGCTGAAGAAGCTTTTTGAGGACGAAAGAGGACAGGATATAATGGAATACGGCCTTTTGGCATCCTTTATATCAGTTGTAGCCTTAGCTACTATCAAGCTAATCGGACCGCTTTTCGTGCCCCTCTATGAGTCAGTCAAGACAGCGCTGACACCATAGGTAAACGACATTGATTAGTTTGAGCTTTTTATAGAAACCAAAGTCAATATACCGAGATATTATCTGAATCCCGAACGTAAATTTTAAAAATGAGAAAAAAGGAAATGTGGGTGTAGTGCCAGTTGACAGTTCGGAAACATTATAACTGAATGAAAGGAGGAATGAGAGATGTTGAAGAGATTCTTCAAAGATGAAAGAGGACAGGACATGGTAGAGTATGCCCTTCTGGCCTCTTTCATATCGATTGTGGCGATAGCTACTATTAAGCTAATCGGGCCACTGGTTAATACCATATATGTCGATGTAAAGAATGCCCTAACTCCTTAAAAATAGTCGATTATCCTGACAATATGAGCGAATGAATGACTAGGTTAAGGAAATAGTTGGCAGTTCGGTAACCAGATTCTGAAATGAAAGGAGGGATGTCGAAATGTTAAAAAAGTTGTTTCAAGATGAAAGAGGACAGGACATGGTTGAGTATGCCCTTCTGGCTTCTTTCATATCGATTGTGGCGATAGCTACCATTAAGCTAATCGGACCACTGGTTAACACTATTTACGTCAACGTGAAGAATGCTCTGACCCCGTAATGGTTTTTATCTTCAAATGGATTTATATGGACAGAAGTCGAGAGGAGAGAACACTCGACTTCTGTCCAATAACAAACGAGAAACACGATGAATCTATTAGTTAGCACAAAGGAACCGGTTCTGATTGCTGTGATCGTATTAGTATTGCTTGCTATGTATTCGGATTTCCGCTGGCGCAAAATACCGAACTGTCTTACCCTTCCAGCTATTGTCCTGGGGTTTTTCTTAAACTTCCTGGGCAATAGCTGGAATGGACTATTTTTATCGTTTCTTGGTCTTTTGGCGGGAGTGGGTCTTTTGACTTTGCCTTACCTTCTGGGTGGCATGGGAGGTGGAGATGTGAAATTTATGGGGGCTTTAGGTGCATTTCTGGGTAGTTATCCGATTTTGAATGTATTTCTGTATGCCACTTTAGTTGGTGGAGCAGTCGCACTCGGGGTGGCAATTGCTAATAAAAGTCTGGTAGAAACTTTGAAGAAAGTTTGGCTCCTTTTGAAATGTATTTTTCTTTTTCGAGCTCCCTTGGCCGGAGCAGGTCTTTTCAAAAAGAGCATAGAGATACCTTATGGTATAGCCATTGGTGCAGGAGCGTTTATTTATTTAGTGGCGGGGAAGATAGTCTGAAGGAAAAAAAGAAAATTAATGCAAATTGCAGAGTGCAGAATGCAAAGTGCAAAATGGAAAACATAGATGTGAATTCAAAACTGAATGATCATAAAAGCAGACGAAGTATAATTTTGATTTTTGAATTGTCCTGTGGATCAAGAGGATAATTTTGAATTTTTCTCTTTGAATTTTGTATTTGGCTCGTTTTAGTTACTTGTAGTAAAGCGGTTTGAAGGAGGTCTCGACTATGAAAATTAGAAAACTATTTTTGGGCGATAAAGACGGTCAATCCATAGTTGAATTTGCTTTGGTTTTGCCTATATTGTTGTTGGTGTTATTCGGAATAACCGAGTTCGGCAGAGCCATAATGGTAACCAACATCCTACATACAGCTTCCCGGGAAGGAGCACGATTAGCTGTCGTCTCCGCTGTCTCTGATACCGTCTCAGTAAAAGACAGGATTAACGATGTTTTGGATGCCGCAAACTTAGATCTCGGCAAAACCACCACGAGCATAGTGTATTCTTCCTCTGACAAGTGTGTAACAGTTACGATCACCTACCAGTTCGAGGTTTTGAGTGGTGGGATACTGGATCCTTTTATGGGAACCATCCCGCTGAGAGGAATGACGGTAATGAGGTATGAAGGATGAAACCCGCAAAAGATTTTGCGGGAACCAAGGAGGTTTTATCTTTATGAGAAAAATCGGAATTTTTGTAGTCATCATTCTTGCCATTGCCTTCGCCGCTGTTGCCAGCGGGCTTACCTATATCTATCTGAAAGGTGAAACCGGAGCCAGAGGCTTGAGCTTAACGCCTGTAGTGGTGGCAAGTAGAGATTTGACCTTTGGAGAGACCCTAAAGCCTGAAGACATGAAAGTGGCTTCTTTCCCTAAAGAGAGCGTTCCCAAAGGCTCGTATACCGTTCCGGATAGTCTCTTAGGAGAAGTTACCAAAGTCTTTTTGATGGAGAATGAGCCGATCTTAGATTCCAAGCTCTCTTCCAAAGGGGGAGGATTGTCGCTTTTAATCGGCAAAAATAAAAGAGCCTCATCCATTCAGGTAGATAAAGTTTCGGGAGTCTCAGGCTTTATCCTTCCGGGAGACAGAGTGGACGTTATCTTGACGGTCACCCGATATGAAAGCGGGTCCAGCGATGCCATTGCCAAAACCATCCTTCAAAATATCGAGGTTTTAGCCGCCGGAGAGAAGACCGAGCAGAAGGAAAACAAGGTCATCACCGTCCAGTCGGTAACTCTACTGGTTGATCCTACGGGAGCTCAATCTTTAGCCTTGGCTTCCAGCGAGGGAAAGCTCAATTTAGCTTTAAGGAATCCAACCGATGAGGACACTTTTACCGTCGAGCCGGTCACCAGGACCGGAATATTAAAAGAGAAAAAAGAGCAGGTGACGCAACCCAAAGTGGTGGTCAAAATCAAGGAGGTTCCAAAGGAGCCGACTAAAACCGATTCTCTGACCATGATCAAGGGAGGCAAGACGCAAAAAGCAGCTCCTGCCATGCCCGAAGAAAAGAAAGAGGAGAAAAAATAAGTTAGCCTTTGTTGGGGTGGGGGCTCGCCCTGAAGGCTCGCCCTGAAGGCTCGCCCTGAAGGGTTGAACCACCGCCACCTGCGGACAGGGGTGCAACCCCTGTCCGAACATAGGAGAAATGGGACAAAGCTTCATCCTGAAATGGATTTCTTAAAAAAGGAGATTAGAGTTGAAAAAGAAAGCTATAACGATCATGGGAAGATTTTTTGTTCTGGTAATATTGTTTTCTCTTTTTGCGTTATTTCCTTCTCACGTGGAAGCACAACTGCGCCTTTTAAGAGTGGTGAAAGGCAAATCCATTGTGTTGAGTTATCCGGAGAAGATACAGACCGTGTCTTTAGCCAATGACGCTATTGCGGACGTGGTCTCTGTTACTCCCACGGATCTGGTGGTGATTGGCAAAGAGGTGGGGATTACTTCTCTGGTGGTCTGGGGCGAGTCCAAAAAATATACACAGTATGACGTGAAAGTGGAGCGCAACATCTCCGGACAACAAGTGGTTTTAGAAGTGCAAGTAGGAGAGGTGAATAGATCGGCGCTAAGCGCGTATGGGCTTGATTTTTTAATGCATGACTCTGATCCCAGACACAATATACGGAAAGGAGAAGAAGTAATCGTGGGAACGTATGGTGGACAGGTGACTACTCCTGATCCGCTAAGTCGGGAGCTGTTTGCCCAGGATGGGATCACCGGGGTGGTTAAATGGCTGGGAGATAAAAAAGATTTCTCGGTTATCCTAAAGGCATTGGAGGAGAAAGGCGACTTAAAGCTTTTAGCCAATCCCCAGCTCCTTGGTTTGAGTGGAGAGAAAGCGAGTTTTCTGGTGGGAGGAGAGATACCGGTAGCAGTCGCCCAAACGGTGAGTGGTGGCGGAGTTCCCTCCGTTACCGTCCAGTGGAAAGAATATGGGGTTAAATTGAATTTTCTTCCCACCATAGTTGATACCAACCTGATCAATTTGAAGATTTCACCGGAGGTTTCGAGCTTGGACTGGGCGAATGCGGTTACGTTTGGAGGGTATAACGTTCCGGCTATGCGCACGCGGAAAGCAGATGCTACCGTAGAGCTGAATTCCCAACAATCGGTGGTTTTAGGTGGTTTGCTTTCCACCGAAGAGATAAAGACCGTAAAGAGAGTTCCGATTTTAGGTCATATACCCATATTGAATTTTATCTTCAGCAAAAAAGAGACGACTAAATCGGAAACCGAGCTTTTGATTATAGTTTCACCTCGCATCATCTCCTCCGTGGCTGAGGAAAAGATTCCTCCTCTTCCTTGGGAAAAGGAGAATCAGGAGAAAAATGAGCAAAAAGAGCAAAAGGGGGAAACGGAGCAGAAGTAGGAGGATCTGGTTATGAGAAGC